>Ga0207063_1127_pt1 | contig 16312 bp, 13 predicted proteins | sample Alteio_BWMinCont_29_FD_153462 | JGI IMG/M metagenome (GOLD analysis project Ga0207063, IMG submission 153462) | Enriched cells from forest soil in Barre Woods Harvard Forest LTER site, Petersham, Massachusetts, United States -... | ecosystem: Environmental > Terrestrial > Soil > Temperate forest >...
CGCTATTTGAAACGGTTTGATGAGGTCTGGGAAAAAATCTGCGAGGTGGAAGAAAAGGACAGGCTGCGTAACTGGAATCCGCCCATCACGGGTGAAATCATTATGGAAACGTTTGGGATAAGTCCCTCAAGGGATGTAGGTGTTATCAAAGATGCTATTAGAGAAGCTATCTTAAATGGTGATATACACAATGAATACGATGAAGCTTATGGTTTGATGGTTAAACTTGGAACTGATCTGGGGCTTGTGGCAAAAAAAAATCGGTAACAATAGATTAATATTTTTTTGGTTATTTTGCATACCTTTATGGTAGATTTATGAAGATACTACGGTTTAATATTACAAATGAAGATGCCCCTGAAATGCTCAGGGTGCTGGATATTCCTGCTAATGCCAATTTTCAGGATCTGCACTTTGCAGTTTTAGATGCTGTGGGTTTTGATACAAGCCAATTATCTTCCTTCTTTATCTGTAATAACAATTGGGAAAAGAAAGTTGAGCTTACCCTGATCAATATGGGTATAGATGAGGCTGATCTGGTACCAATTATGAAGGATATCAAACTCAAAGATTACGAACACGAATTAGGGCAGAAGCTGGTCTTTGAATATGATTTTGTGCTGATGTGGCGGTTTTTTCTCGAAGTAACCAAGGTATATGAATCCTCAGAGCCTGTAAAAGAATTCCCAAAGATTGTGGAAAGTATTGGGGATGCTCCAAAACAATATGAAACCTTCGAGAAATACCCTGAAGTAATGTCAGAAGAAGATAGTGAACTTGTTCATGCCCTTGAAATGAAAAACATGGATTTGTTTCATCATGATGAAGATGAAGAGGGTGATGATGATATCTGGGAAAAGGATGACATTGATGGCATGGAAGATTTTGGTTTTGAGCATGATCATGGTGATGAAGACTTTTTTTGAGATGCGGTAAAGCAAATCATTAATGTCCATTAACATCACAACTCCTGCAAAACATCTTATTGCCCTTATGGGGCCAACGGCTTCCGGCAAAACCAGCCTGGCGATTCAACTTGCAGAAAAATATAAAACCGAGATCATTTCCGTTGATTCCAGGCAGTTTTACAGAGAAATGAATATTGGTACGGCAAAACCAACAAAGGGCCAGCTTGCAGAAGTAAAACACCATTTTGTAAATAACCTGTCTATTCATCAGGAATACACAGCCGGGCATTTTGCAAAAGCAGCAAATGTGGTAATTGATGAACTTTTTAAGACGCATGATACAGTTATTGCAGTAGGAGGTTCTACCTTGTATTTTAAAGCTTTATTGGAAGGGATCGATGCATTCCCTGAAATAACCAGGGAAGCAACCGAGCGTGTCAAGGAAATAGAAAAAACAAATGGTTTGGCAGGGTTACAGGATGCTCTCAGAGATATAGATCCTGTTTATTATAAATCCGTTGATATCGCCAATCCCCGAAGAGTTGTACGGGCACTGGAAGTATGTTTTTCAGAAGGGAAACCATATTCTTCATATCTCAAAAAAGTCAGTCCGGAGGATAAAAGTTATTCAGTTATCAAAATTGCTATTGATGTACCAAGGTCAGTTCTTTAAAAAACAATCAATGATCGTTGTGATGAAATGATTAAAGAAGGCTTATTGGAAGAAGTAAAGGAATTATACCTGTTTCGCAATCTAAAACCTTTGCACACAGTAGGGTATACAGAATTTTTTGACTATCTCGATGGGATTATAAATCTTGAAACGGCTATTACCCTTTTCAAACAACATACCCGGAATTATGCAAAGCGCCAGTTGACATGGTTAAGGAAAGAAGAGGGTTTGGAATGGATTCCCGCAGATATGGTTGAAAATTTCTTAACTAAGAGTTAATCCTGATATATTTCTGGCTTTATTGGTTCTGAGAAGGGATTCACTACCCCGTTTTGAGGCGGGAATCAAAGAATTAATTAACTTTGGGCCTAAAAACCATTTAACCTTGCGATTAGTTACAATTGTAGTCCCCTGCTTTAATGAAGAAGGTGTAGTTACCCAAACTTATAATGCTTTGGCGGAAACACTTTATCCGCTTCCATATAATTGGGAGATCATTTTTATTGATGATGGTAGTAAAGATAAAACCGTTGAAGAGCTTGAAAAAATTCATGCACAAGACGAAAGAACTAAAATCATCGCATTTAGCAGAAATTTTGGTCATCAAATTGCTGTGTCAGCAGGAATAGAAGCATCTCAAGGGGATGCAGTCGTTATAATTGACGCGGACCTACAGGATCCTCCCAGTGTTATTAAAGAGATTTTAGTAAAATGGGAAGAAGGATTCGATGTTGTTTATTGCGTTCGCAGAACCAGGCAGGGTGAGACATTTCATAAAAAATTCCTGACCAAGGTTTTTTACAGATTTATAAATAAACTATCCGAAATACCGCTTCCATTGGATACCGGTGATTTCAGGATTATGGATAGAAAAGTAATCGATGTTCTGTTGAAAATGCCTGAGAGAGACAGATATGTAAGAGGAATGGTTGCCTGGATCGGGTTTAACCAGATACCATATTACTATGATCGTCCGGAACGCATTGCAGGCGTAAGCAAATATCCGTTGTGGAAATTGATCAAGCTGGCTCTTGATGGTATTATCTCCTTTTCGAAGGAGCCGCTAAAGATATCTGCCTATATTGGTTTATTTGCTGCAATGCTCTCATTTATAGGCATATTCTATGCATTATATTTAAGACTATTTACATCTAACTGGGTAACCGGTTGGACATTAATGTTCATTATGATATTGTTTTTTGGAGGCGTACAGCTTATATGCATCGGTATTATCGGAGAATATATAGGCAGGGTATATGGAGAGGTTAAACACCGACCTCTTTACGTCGTGAAAAAAGCGATTGGTTTTAAAGCGAACTAAAAATTTATGAAACATATAGCTATTATTGGCGGGGGATTTACCGGCCTGGCCGCAGGGTATGACCTTTCGAAAAAAGGATTTAAAGTCACTATTATTGAAAAAGATACTGAAATTGGCGGGCTTGCCGGAAGTTTTGATGTGAATGGGGTAAAACTGGAAAAGTTTTATCACCACTGGTTTGCAAACGATTATGAAATTATCAAACTTGTAACCGAACTTGGAAAACTTGATGAAGTAGAAAATCATAAGTCAAAAACAGGTCTTTATTATTCGAAAAGCATTTTTAAGCTTAGCACGCCAATGGACCTTTTAAAGTTCACTGCGATCAGTTTACCGAACAGGATCAGGTTGGGTCTATTTATTCTGACGGCAAGGCTAATAAAGGATTGGAAAAAACTTGAAAACCAAACGGCATACGAATGGATCAGGAAAGGGGCTGGTAAACAGGCTTTTGAAATTATCTGGAAACCCTTGTTAGATGGTAAATTCGGCAGTTTTGCACCCGAAATTTCGGCAGTATGGATGTGGAGTAAATTTAAACTAAGAGGCGGAAGCAGAAATCAGAACGGTGATGAAATCCTGGCTTATTATAAAGGTGGTTTTGCGAGGTTAGCAGAACATCTTGCAGACAGCATTAAAGAAAATGGCGGAGAATTTCTGATGGGAGAGGAAGCATTGCGATTTAATATAAAAGGATCAAAAATTACTTCGATAGTCACTTCAAAAAGGGAGATAGAAGTGGATGCCTGTTTGGTAGCCAGTCCACTTAGAGACTATATGAGGATTGTTGATGGGGTGGTTCCGACGGAATATATGGAAAGATTAAGCAAGATACCTTTCCTTGCAAATACCTGCCTTGTTTTACAGCTAGACAGGAGTCTTTCTGATACTTATTGGCTGAATATTAATGATCCTAATTTCCCTTTTGTAGGCATTATTGAGCATACAAATTTTGAAGCTCCTGAAACTTATAAGGGATCCCATATTGTGTATTTGTCTAAATATCTACCTGAAGATACTGCCATGTACAAAATGGATAAAGATGAATTGTTGAGTTTTGCTTTGCCGCATATCACACGGATGTTCCCTGATTTCAAAAAAGAATGGATTAGAGATTTTCATGTCTGGAAGGCACAATATTCTCAACCTGTGGTAGTAAGAAACTATAGCCAGGTAATTCCACAATTTAATACCCCGTTCGAAAACCTGTTTTTATCAACAATGGCTCAGATCTATCCTGAGGACAGGGGAACTAATTATGCTATAAAGCATGGTAGAATGGCCGCATCCAAAATGACGGATGTTCTTAAATAATCCCAATCTTAAGATCTGATGAAATTAAGGTATTACATCCTGTTTGCAGTAAGCGCGTTAATGCTGATTTTTTCAATCGTCACGCCTTTGGGCACAGATGTAACAGTTTCTTTTGGTGCTGCTATACAAGCGGATTACCTTGGTAAATTCCCATATAACGTTTATGATTCCTGGAATCTAAGAGGGATTGGCTATAAATACCTCATTTATCTGATTTATAGGATTGGTTTAATGTTTTCAACTCCGGGCAGCCCATCTTTCGAAATTTGGGCGAAAATGATATACTACGCAATCTTCCTTCCGATAAGTTACTTGTCCTTCAAGTTGCTGAAGCCGAGCTTTGTAAAATTGAAAATTTATTGGGTTGATGCATTTATTATTTTTCTAATTTCTGTCCTTTCCTTTTCGTGGAATTTCCCAATGCAACCGGAAGATGCGAGTGTGTATTTGACAGTAGCCATGACTGCCTTTGCGTTGTCATCTCATAAAAGATTGAATTACTTATCAGGTGTTTTTATACCACTTTTATTATCCTTAAAACTGGTTACCATTGCATTCGCTTTTTTCCCAACAATGATTTTGTTGTCCACCTTGAAAACAGAAAAGGAATTAATCAAAAGATATATAATAAGTTGTATCGGGTTCCTCATCTTTACTGTTTTGTTTTATTTATTTGTTATTCCACTCGAAATTAAAGACACTTACAAGGCAACTTTATTTCAATCATCTTTCCATTTGAACTTCAAATCCATTTCTAGTTTGGGTTTGTGGTTTATAAAATCTTTTTCAGATTCAGCATATTTGTTTGCAGGCACTATATGTGGTTTAATCCTTATTTATAGGTCGAGAAGCAACTTCAGACTGTTCTTTTTTATGGTTTTGCTTTTTGCTGTACCGGCATTCGAAGTCCTGGTACAAAACAGATTTTCAGTATATCAATACCTCATATTTTTCCCGGCTTCAATGATCAGCATATTTGTTCTTTTAAGTGAAAATAAAGATCCTAAAAGCTATTTGAGAAACTTCGGAATAGTTGCAGGGTCCATTACAGTATTGTGGGTACTGTGTGTTGTACTGGATCTTAAAATCCCTGTTAAGGACTCTAAGTCAAGCAATTCATGGTATATCAATACCATATTCAACCCTCAAAGAAATGCTTTCAATGAGATGAATATTAAATATCACCTTTCAGAACAAAAAGAAATGCTGTATCTGACAGGTGGTTATCCGAATTTCTTTATTCCAAATAAGAGCTATCTCAGATATTTTTATCCGTTGCCGCTGAAGCGCGTCACTGAAAATCCGAAGCTTAAGGAAACATCACTTTTCAAAGAAGTACTGGCGCAATCGCTTACCTATAAGGGCGATTATATTTTGCTCCAGCCAAATTGGTTTGACCTGAATAATACTTTGCCGCTTAAAGAGAAAATCCAACAAGAGTATGAATTGGTTGACCAGAAATCATTCCCTGATTATTCAGAAGCCTTATTAGATCTTTATAAACGGAAGAATGAACCGAAATGAGGAATCTTAAAGGTGTAGAACCATTGTTAAATTGGTTCTACACCATCGAACCAGGTAAGATCTTGGCTTTCATTAATTAACAGGCAGCCATACTTCAATGTCTGTGTTTCAAGCAACCAATCTGTCTCATTCTTGTCTTGTAGAGAATCTTACAAATCTGCGAGGATATTAGCTTTATCTTTATTTATCCTATTCGCTACAATTCCTGCAATTTCACAAGTGAAACAATCGAAGACCCACTTCGCTGCCAGCAGATAAGATTGAGAATTATTTGAACAATGTGGCGTCCTGATTGTCAAATAGAATGTTGGGGTTCAATTCTTTAATTTAGTTATCGCTATTTAAAATCAGCGGCTATATTTGTATTTAAATGAGAGAGAAAAAAAAACAGGGCCAATGGCTCAGGTGGCAGCATTTTGCCTTTGCAATAATAATTATCGGCATTCTTGCAACCATTGGATGGGTATTCAATATCATGGTACTCAAGCGTATATTGCCTCAATTGGTGCAAATGAGCCCTGTATCTGCCGTGCTTTTTATCCTGGCTGGTATCTCGCTGCTGAATATTAAGGCAAAAAAAATAAACAGATCGTTGGCCATATTTCTGGCATTAGTTATCTGTATAGTTGCCTTGCTTAAACTGAGTGTTTTTTTTACCGGTTGGGACAGCCATATAGATACAATTCTTTTTGCCAATAGCCTTGAGGGGAATCGTATGGCCCCAAATACGGCATTCAATTTTTTGCTTTGTGGGCTCTCTTTAGTATTTCTTTCACAAAGGTCTGCTAAAGGTGCAGTTATTGGTCAATTAATCTGTCTCTTGAGTTTCTTTATTTCAATTCTTGCAATTCTTGGATATATCTACAGTATTACAAGCCTTTACGTGGTGCGCGAATTTTTCCCGATGGCTATTCATACGGCGTTTAGCTTTATATTATTCTGTATGGGGGCCTGCCTTGTACGGGGAAATGAGGGCTTTATGCAGGTGATAACCGTAAGAAGATTGGGAGGTATCCTGGGCAGAAGAATATTGCCTGTAGCTATATTGCTTCCTTTTTTTTTGGGCTGGTTACGATTTAAAGCTACAATGAACGGTTACCTTTCTGAAGACCTGAGCGTTTCTTTGGTCATTGTCATATTTATGGTGGCATATTCCATTGGCATCTGGATGTATGCCAGATCGTTGAATAAAGTAGAAGCCGACTGGGTGGAGGCCAAAAAAAGTTTGGTGGAGGCTAAAATCATTGCTGAAAATGCAAAGCAGGCACAGGAACTTTTCCTTGCCAATATGAGCCATGAAATACGAACGCCCATGAACGGAGTCATTGGTATGACAAGCCTGTTGAATACAACTGTGTTAAATGCTGACCAAAAAGCTTTTGTGGATGTGATACGAACCAGTGGTGATTCTCTCCTGACGATTATTAACGATATCCTGGATTTTTCAAAAATACAGGCAGGGAAACTTGAACTGGAGGAGCAACCATTTTCAATCCGCCAGGCCATCGAAGAAACATTTGATCTATTATCCTCAGAGGCCAATAAAAAACATCTCGATCTTCTTTATTCAATCGAGAATAAGATTCCGGATTATTTTGTAGGTGACATGACCCGGATCAGGCAAATACTTGTAAACCTGGTAGGTAATGGTATTAAGTTCACAGAAAAGGGTGAAATACTGATAAGTGTTAAAGCTGAGGAGAAGGATGATGGTTTTTATGATTTGAATGTCAGGATTAAAGATACCGGTATCGGAATACCTGAAGATAAACTTGAGCGACTTTTCAAGGCTTTCTCCCAGGCTGACGTATCAACCACACGTAAATTTGGAGGCACCGGTCTTGGCCTTGCCATTAGCGCTCGGTTGGTAGCCATGATGAACGGTTCTATTGGTGTGGAAAGTGTTGCTGGTAAAGGGTCCGTATTTTATTTCACTATTTCAGCAAAAGCCGCATTAGATCATGTGCCGGAAAATTTTGATAGCCATGATAACCTGCACAATAAGTCAGTGCTTATTATAGACGACAATAGTACAAATCTGTTTCTTTTAAGCAGGTATTGCGAAGAACTTGGTATGCTGCCCACATGTTGTGAAAGCGGTGCAAAAGCTTTGGATCTTTGCGATACAAACAAATATGACCTTGTAATTACCGATATGATGATGCCGGAAATGGATGGCGAACAGACAGCGATCGCCATACGGGAATCTTCAAAAAATAATATGCCCATTATATTAATGAGTTCGGCAGGTAATACGGAAAGTCCATTATTTAATGGCGAAAAACTGTTTGATGCAGTACTCATTAAACCATTAAAACTGAGACCATTTTTCCTCTCTCTTACCGGGGTTATTCGTAAAGCAGGCCCAACAATAGTATCAAAAAGCGTTGAGGAAAAAGACACATTGAAGGAATTGGCAATAGAAGTACCGCTTCGTATTTTAGTAGCTGAAGACAACATTATTAATCAGAAAATTGCCTTAAAAATGCTGGAAAGATTTGGCTATGAGTCAGATATTGCCGCAAATGGACTTGAGGTAATCGAGGCTATGGAAAGGCAAAAATACGATATGATCCTGATGGATATGATCATGCCGGAAATGGATGGGCTGGATGCCACAAAAAGAGTCCGCTCTATGCCGCTCGAAAATCAACCGGTCATTATTGCATTAACTGCAAATGCCATGGAACATGAACGTGACAAATGCTTTGAAGCAGGTATGGATGATTATTTATCTAAGCCATTCATAGTAAATGATTTGAGAGATATTATTTATAAATGGAAGGATGGTAAGAACAAATTAGTTTGAAATTTATTTTTGTCGATTGAAATGGAATTTTTTAAATAATACCTTACAACTTGACTAACTCTTCGGTAAAAATATTTGCTCTAACGATTGATATTAGAATTAATTAATTAGCTTTGATTAAGATGATTGATTGAACTTCATTCGTATTCGCCGTTAAGAGCAACCAATCTGTCTCATTCTCGTCTTGTAAGAAGAATCTCATTTGTAAACCAAATAAATAACTGGAAACATGAAGAATCTCACAAAATCTGCACAGATATTAATTTTATCATTATCTACCCTATTCGGCACTATCTCTGCTTTTTCACAAGTAAAACAGATTGAAGACCCTGCTCTAACACATTCAAATTATATAGCCATAGATGCCGGGATGAATTATGTAGCACCAAACTACATGTATAGAAATGCAGATATCAATGGGGTAACTTATAACCTGGGCAACAACCTTTCCGGAGCTTATCAACCAATTGCTTCTTTAGAAATTGGGCATGTTTTTAAAATCGGACCAAAAGACCCATTCATTTTAAGATTAAATTCAGGTGTTTCAATTGCCTCATATTCATTGAATATGATTGATAATAATAACGCAACCCAAACGCTTTCAGAAACTTTTCTCCAGGTACCATTGGCAGTTTCTACGCATATTCCTCTTGAAGTATTTCAATCCCAGGCAAGGTACCACGCTTTAGAATTGAAATTCGGGGGATATTACGGGTTAAACATTAAAAGAGAAATACAAACTGATGTTGTTCCTGAATCGGGAAGTACAAATGACTTTTCTTTGCCTGCCCTTCAGTTTGGCAAAGTCAGCCTGTTTGCGGAAGCAGGTGTTTCATTTACCAGCCCTAAAGGACACAGCCATGAGATTGGATTGCGGGCAACTCATGATATGGGCCCTTATGTCAGCTTTAACAATACCGCGGCAGAACTTCCATTTTTATACAATTCAGTCGGCGTCTTCTATCGTTGGACTTTTTATTGTTTCTGAGATTCAAATCTCATTTTTGAATCCAAACATTAGCTATCTTTTATTGTTAATTGATAATTGATCATTGAGAATTGGTCATTGCCCCCTGATACCCTAACTTTGCACCTTAAAATCAAAAATTATGTCAAACGCCATATTCCAAACCCCGATTGCGGTAAACGAGCCTATCAAAAGTTATGCTCCGGGTACACCTGAAAGAGCAGAACTACAGAAAGCATTGAAAGATTCTGCTGCAGAACACAGAGATATACCAATGTATATTGATGGAAAGGAAATTCGCAGTGGAAAGAAACTTGAAATTCGTCCGCCACATGATCATAAAAAGGTTGTCGGAAATTTTTATAAAGGTGGCAAGGAAGAAGTAAGCCAGGCTATCAATGCCGCTATGAAGGCCAAGAATGAATGGGGGAGGATGCCATGGGAGCAAAGGGCTTCCATCTTTTTAAAGGCGGCAGACCTTCTTGCAGGGCCTTACAGAGCAAAGATGAATGCCGCTACCATGATCTGCCAAAGCAAAAATGCTTTTCAATCAGAAATTGATGCCGTGTGTGAACTGATTGATTTCTTAAAGTTCAACGTTCAATATGCTGCGAACGAAATATATAAGAACCAGCCAATATCATCTCCTGGTATGTGGAACCGGATGGAATACAGACCGTTGGAAGGCTTTGTATTTGCACTAACCCCTTTTAACTTCACTTCAATTGGAGGTAATCTTCCATCTTCAGCAGCGCTTATGGGCAACACAGTAGTCTGGAAGCCTTCTGAAAGACAGATTTATTCTGCACATGTGATCATGGAGATATTCATGGCTGCTGGTTTACCTGAAGGTGTTATAAATATGGTCTTTTCATCCGGACAGGATTGTTCAGATGTTATTTTTTCTCATAAAGATTTCGGGGGCATCCATTTTACAGGCTCAACTGAAGTATTCCGTACCATCTGGAAAGAAATAGGTGATAATGTTCATAATTACAGATCATATCCGCGAATCGTGGGTGAAACGGGTGGTAAAGACTTTATCGTAGCACATCAATCTGCTGATCCTATCGCCGTTGCGACAGCGATGGCACGTGGCGCTTTTGAATACCAGGGGCAAAAATGTTCAGCTGCATCCAGGGCATATATACCATCAAACCTCTGGCCTGCTGTGAAAGAAAAATTGATAGACGACATGAAGTCCTTCAAAATGGGGCATGTCGAGGATTTCTCTAACTTTATCAACGCAGTCATTGATGAGAGGGCGTTTGATAAGATTGCTTCCTATATTGATAATGCAAAGAAAAGTCCTGACGCGGAGATTATAGCAGGTGGCAACTATAATAAATCGGAAGGTTATTTTATAGAGCCGACTGTGATTCTTGCCAAGAGCCCTACTTATGTATCCATGTGTGAAGAGATATTTGGACCGGTATTAAGTGTCTATGTATATGAGCCTGATAAGTTTGAAGAAATGCTGGAAATTGTGGATCAATCTTCTCCCTATGCATTGACCGGGGCCATCTTTAGCCAGGATAGGTATAGCATTCTAAAGGCAACAGAAATGCTAACAAACTCTGCAGGTAATTTTTATATCAATGATAAACCTACGGGCGCAGTTGTTGGTCAACAGCCATTTGGTGGTGCAAGAGGTTCAGGAACAAATGATAAGGCTGGATCCAGCTGGAACCTGATTCGCTGGGTATCACCTAGAACGATTAAAGAAACCTTTAATCCTCCTCACGATTACCGATATCCGTTTCTGGGATAATTACGAATTAGGAATTACGAATTAGGAATGCGTTCTGATTTGAATTTTTAATGCGATTGACCAGAGAACGACAAATAAAAAAGCCAATTAGTTAATGATAAAGCATTAACTAATTGGCTTTTATTCGTAATTAATAATTCGTAATTGTTCTTTCTATCCCAAATACATTTTTAAACTTCTCGTACGGGATGAGTTTTTAAGTTTCCGAAGCGCTTTTTCTTTTATCTGCCTTACTCTTTCCCTGGTGAGGGTCATTTTATGGCTGATTTCTTCAAGAGACATTTCTGAATGTCTGCTGATACCAAAGAAATAGCACAATACCGAACGTTCTTTTTCGCTGAGTATTTTTAAGCTATTATGAATCTCACTTTGAAGTGATTCTATTAGTAATACCGAATCGGGGTCAGGCTCATCTTCGCTTTGTAAGAGAGACAACAGACTATTATCGTCTTCAGCGCTTATAGGAGCATCAATAGAGATATGTCTCGTAGATGATTTCATAAAATCTTCAACGTGTTCAACTTCAATATCAAGCAGGTTTGCAAGTTCTTCAGCAGATGGCTCACGTTCAAACTTTTGTTCGAGTGCTGATGCAGCTTTATTGATTTTAGTTAATGCACCGATCCTGTTAAGTGGCAATCTGATGATACGAGCCTGCTCTGCGAGAGCCTGTAGAATTGACTGACGTATCCACCACACAGCGTAGCTGATGAACTTAAAGCCACGGGTATGATCGAATCTATGAGCCGCTCTGATGAGGCCCATATTGCCTTCATTTATAAGATCACCCAGAGGTAATCCCTGGTTTTGATATTGCTTCGCTACAGAAACGACGAATCTAAGGTTGGCATTAACAAGTTTTTCAAGGGCGCGTTCGTCACCATCTTTAATCCGCATGGCGAGTTCAACTTCTTCATCAGCGGTAACCATACTTACGGTTCCGATTTCCTGGAGGTACTTATCGAGAGATCGATGTTCCCTGTTCGTGATCTGTTTTACGATTTTTAATTGCCTCATATTCCCATCTTGTTTTAAACACCCCTAAATAGACAAAGCACTGTCACCAAACAAATTGCAAGTCAGATTCGTCAAATATTTTAAATTCTGTCCTCCTGGCTAAAGGAATGACTGAGGCAAGGTATAATTTTTTTTAATACGTGGTACTCAAACCATTAAAAAAAAAATAATTTTTTTTAACACTTAATGCTAAATGATTGATTCGCAATATTTAACAAATAAATCAATTCACCACTTTGTTGGCGCAGTAAGAACTTGCAAATGCTTCGGGCTTGGCTTTAAAAACAAAACCCATGCTTAGGATATAGCCCATCGCCTCACTCAGAGCTGAATTAGATTTAAAACTTGGGCTGGTATTTATGTCTGCATGAACCTCTAAATCAACCTTGTACTTATCCAGAAGAGCGCATAACTCGTATGCAATTTCAATTGATTTGGAAACTTCAAGGAGCATTCGTTCCTTAATGCTCATTTTTTGCCGGGTATTATATTGGTGTATAAACATGAAACCGCCTCGTCTTTCCCGAAGAAATACGATAACGGTTGCAAATTCAGTAACCAATCCATACACCTGTGAATCAGTACCGATACAAACCTTTAATTTGTTACCGGCTTCCTGCTCGCGGATGAGTACTTCCTCAACCTCTTCCAGAATGGAACTCTTAAGATTTTCACCGTTAAATTTCTTCCACATGGCGCTATTTTATTACCTAATGAAATCCGGCACAAAATAGTTTATTTTTTTTGAAACAACAGGTTTCGAAAGGGTTAAGTTTATGTTAGGGATAAGGGGAAGTGGAAAGTGATAAGTGATAAGTTGATTGCAGTATATACGGGACCAAAATATTCTGCATAAACATGTCTTTATAAGAGACTTATCCCTGATTCCTGGTTCCTGACCCCTGGCGAATTATTCCAGTACCACTTTTTTAAACACCCTGCTACCGATCTGTGGGTCAGTGATTTTTAAGATATAAACTCCTGCCGGGTAATTACTGGTATTGACTCTCAGGTCACCACTTAAATTGTTATTGGAGGCGAGCAATTTGCCATTGATATCCATGAATTCAAGGGTAAATTTCCGATCTTCGGGAAGCGATATATTAAAATTGCCTTTACTTGGATTTGGGTATATATTTACCTCAAAATCAGCAGGATTGTCTTTGCCGTTAATGCCTGCAGGGATGATAGGTTTTTTCCCGATATAGGCCCTGATCATCGGCACGCCTTCCTGAACAGACCTGTACCACCCGCCATTAACATTATAATACAGATTGGATTGCGTGGCAAAATTATTCAGATGGTAATTTCTGTCAAAGCCGACGTTAAAGAGGAAATCACTTGTCTGTGCCCACCCAAGGTAAAAACTACCTGTTGAAATTGCCCTTGGGGTATCTAAAGGGAAATAATGGAATCCATTTCTGTTAAAAGTATATTGTGGTTTGATATTGGGAAGTTCAGCAATGATCTTGTCTGTGGTAGTTGTAATATTGTCAGTATTGATAGATGACCAAACTCTTAACGATACTTCATCATTGCTGACATCCAGAAGACTCTGGTTAAAATGGATACCGATGCCGTAGAGGGTGTCATTTTGTGGGATGGTAAATTTTAAGGCGACTTCTGACCCGGGGTCAGAGGAATTAGGGTTTGTAATTCCATATCCCTGTTCTGCAGTACCGTCATCATAAGCAAGGTACGTATTGAAAATCTGTAGATTGGTTGCGGTATCGTTTGGCGCAAACAGCGTATCCTGAAACACATCGCTTTTTGCAATAGTTCGCACAGCAAGCACGACACTATCAGGGTTTTTGGGAACAAATGAAGAACTGAGTGGATCAGCCTGCAGGTTAAAATCAAGATATTCCTGGCCATATACGTTAGCAACCTGAGTGCTTTTTCTACTTGCGAGAACTGTTTTATCCGGCAGCGACTTAATATCATAACTAAACGTCACGTGTTTTGGTTGGGCTGTGGAAGCATCATTATTATGAGTGAATATATGAATGCTATCTGTGTAATACTGGCTCGTGTATAATTTGTAATAATTCCAGGGTATAGAATAGTAACCATTAATAAGGCTTTTGGAAGGCTGATATACAGCTATATCAGAAAAAGTAGTATCACTTATATGTCTGTGATTATTCACATAGACATAATCCACATTCCAGATATCAAGGTTACCGGAATTGCTTGCATAAGCCCGGAAACGAAACTGGAATCTTTTTTGAAAAAAATTAGTGTCTTTCGTTACTTTTATCGGTATCATCGCCAATTTAAATGGATAGACACTTGCACCTGGTACAGCCCACATTTTTACCCAAATAGTGTCACTCCATTGTGTTGGATTATTTAAGGTGTCGAAAGCAACGGGAACACTGTCTGGTTTAAATTCAACCATTAATGAATCGCCAATGTCAGGAAATTCTCCCAGGCCACCCGGTTGGTAGAAAAAACTTAAATAAACTGAGTCGTTCTTATTTTGTGTTAGATCAATATACGCGCTTGTAAGCGTATCAGCAGGGCCATCAATATATTTATTTCCAAGGTTATAAGCAAGGCCAAAACTGTTTAAACCATCAAAGGTTGCGACGCCTGTCGAGGGCGGATTTACAGGGTAGCCTGTATTGATATAAACTTCGTTATCCATCCATAAGCTATCGCTCGGATAACCCGTATACGTTGAAAAATCATCAAAAAAAGGCAGTGTTAATAGGGTCTGGGTTTTTGAGAAGCTCCTCGGTATTTTATGGGCAGGCTGATTGAGTGGCTTTAAAACCGTATTTTCATATAGCGGGAACAGCTTTTCCTGCCCGAAGGCAACAGGTGAAAAAGATGCCGAAGACAACAAAATCAGAAGGCTGATCTTTAAATAGTTGCTCGCCCTTTTATTAATAGAAAATGACTTCATTATCATGCATTATTTATCCTTTAAGGAAACATTCACAATATCGCCTTGTGAAATGCTATTGCCCGATAACGGACTTTGTTTATAGATTATTGCCGTATTCATTTTTTTGACCCCGGTACTGTCAATTTTCCCGAGTAGCAGGTTATCACCGGTTAATATAAAACGCGCTTCCACAAGTGTTTTGTTCTCAAGATCAGGTACCGGAACCAATACCCCCCCCTTGCCGCCATCACCAAGTACAAAATCTATAGTACTTCCTTTTTCAATCATGGTGCCCGGCATAATGATTTGCCCTTTGTACTTGGTTTGAATCACGGCGTTTAAAGCTATGTTGTGTGTGTATTCAGGATTTGTACCTGATTTAAGACCAACGCTTTCAAGTATTTTTTCGGCCTGCCGCCTCGGGCTGTACTCAAGGTTAGGCATTTGAATTTTTGGAGCGGTGCCTGTGTTGATTACAAGGTATATGCGCCTGTATTCTTTTACCTTTTCGCCTGGTTTCGGGTTTTGCTCAACAACCGTAAATTTCGGTTGATTGGAGGTAAAAACTGAGTCTTTTACCTCATATCGGAGCATTTTATCGTCACATATTTTTTGCACCTCATCAATTGTTCTTCCCTTGAAATCAGGCACCGTGAGTGATTCACCGTGATGCGTATATATTCTCAGAAAGACTGAAAGGAGGATGATGACTAATAATACCGAGATTACAAATGCGCCGATATTTATCCAGAATTTCCTGTTAGTTATTTGCTGTTTGATAGTCACTTTTCTTTGATTTTGCGAGTCCGAAATGAATAATATGATCCAAAAATTCAAAGGGCTTATACCCATTCAATGCCGCCTGGTGAAATATAACCGTGGCCGGTGTAAGTCCGGGCAATGAATTCACTTCAATAAAAATTACTTCCGCTATATTTTCGGGATATATTCTTACAAAAGCGTCGATACGGCTGTATCCCTCAATATTTAACAATTTTGCAGCTTGCTCTAAAACAGATCTTACCTGAGAAGATATTACTTTATTCACCGCCTTATCCTTGTTAAAGCGTGCAGGTGTAATATTTTGTCCTTCTCCGGCAAGGAATTTTTCCTCA
>Ga0207063_1128_pt1 | contig 16302 bp, 12 predicted proteins | sample Alteio_BWMinCont_29_FD_153462 | JGI IMG/M metagenome (GOLD analysis project Ga0207063, IMG submission 153462) | Enriched cells from forest soil in Barre Woods Harvard Forest LTER site, Petersham, Massachusetts, United States -... | ecosystem: Environmental > Terrestrial > Soil > Temperate forest >...
TTGGAGGAAAACTGAAATGAGAAAGTTTTCAATTTTTATTTTTGTAATAATGATTTCTGACAGAACCAGATCTCAGGAAATGGAACCAAGGAGTTATGCCGTTGTTCCGACCGGCTTGCATGCAATGGCCCTTTCATATACATATTCAAGTGGAAATGTTGTCACACCTGGTAGTTCGCCGGTACAGAACTTGGATGTGACCAACAGTGTATTTAACATTGGCTATGTACAAACATTTACATTATTTGATAAGCTGGCGAGAGTAGCTGTGAGCCTCCCTTTTGGATTTCTGAATGGAACGGGAACATTTCAGGGAATTGATACAGCAGGATCGCGCACAGGCTTTTATGACGGTCGAATTAAATTCGGTGTGAATTTATTCGGTTCTCCACCTCTCGCGCCGCTGGATTTTCAAAAGTTTCAGGAACATACTGTATTTGGAGCAAGCATAGTTATTTCAGTACCTGTTGGCCAGTATTATCCTTCCAAATTAATAAATCTTGGTTCTAACCGCTGGGGATTTAAACCTGAACTCGGTTTATCGCACAGAGAGGGAAGATTGTTTTATGAAATTTATTCTGGTATCTGGATGTACACAAAAAATACGAATTATTTCAAATCTTATATCCAGCAGCAAAACACCCTCTTTAGTTTTCAGGCCCATGTAGATTACACTTTCAAACACGGAAAATATCTGGCTCTAAATGGAGGATATGCTGATGGAGGGGAAACATCTCTGAACGGCAGGGAGCAAAACGATGAAGAGCAGAACTGGAGACTCGGAGCTACTTTTTCTTCTCCTATTTTTAACAGTCATCAGTCAATCAAAGTAATGGTCAACACCGGTATCGCGACAAAAGCAGGACAGAATTATACGGCGCTTACAGTTGTTTATCAATACAGCTGGTATTAAGTTAATTCAATGCTGACAAAAGAATTGAAAGAGAATCTAGGAACCAAAAAAATCGCATCTTGTTGATGAGATGATTTAATTTTTAAGAGAAACCTAATGCCTGGGATTTATTTTTCTTTCAGTAAAACTATAAATAAGATAAAAAACTGCTGGCAAAATAAAAATACTGCCGATCAGGAGGGCCCAGCCTAAAGCGTTTATTGTATGATTGTCACCAGGCTCATTCAGCGAAATGCTGCTTCCATTTTTGAATAATACAATATTGGGGTAATGACTATAAGAAACAGCAACGAATATCATGGTTAACTGGAAAGCTGCCAGTATCCTTAGCAAACCGGACTTTCTTTTATAAATTAAAAACCAGAATACAACCAGGGATAAGAGCGCAGATATAATGGCTGCCGCACTTACAAGATTTCCAAATAACCAGTGATAAACGGGAATGTTTTCTAATCTGGCGGCAATCAGTACCAGGGCTCCTGAAACAAAAGCTCCCGCATTCATATTTCTGGTTCTTTTAAAGAAGAGCCGTCTTTGTTCTTCTGTGTCTGACTCACCGATGAGGTAAACAGAAGCAAGAAAACCACAAATGAATACTGTAAATAGCCCGACAGACAATGTAAACCAATCCAGCCAGTCATTTATATACGCACCCAAAAAAGTATTTGCTGCAGGATCAATTTTACCACTTACGATACTCCCCGCAATGATGCCGAGGAACAGTGGGGTAATTATGCTTGCATAAACAAATATCCTGCTGTAAACAATTTGCATTTCATCTTTTACTGCATCATAATTCCTGAATGAGAAAGCGGTGCCTCTTGCAATAATTCCCATCAGCATCAGGACGAGCGGGATATGGAGATGAACCGATACAGCTGTATAGACAGCGGGGAAGCCAACGAACAATATAACGATTGAAATAATCAGCCACATATGATTTGCCTCCCATATGGGTCCCATTATTCTGTACATTAATTTCCTGGTTATGATTTTTGATTTAGGGGAAGAAACTAATTCAAGAATACCTGCGCCGAAATCTGCTCCTGCCAGAAGAAGATATAATAAAATGGAAATCCATAAGAAGCCTGTTACAACATATAGCATGATTCTAATTCATTTGGAGGTTGATTTTTTCAGGAACATCATACAATTTTCCAACCATTTTTATCTGCCGGTATAAAAGAAAAACTACAACCAATGCCAGAGAAAGATATACCACAGTGAAAAGAAAGAAAGTGTATTTTATTCCGGGCATCGGTGTAACTGCTTCAGATGTTCTCATTATCCCTTGGAGTATCCATGGTTGTCGTCCCACTTCAGTCAGTGTCCATCCGGATTCTACAGCAATGAAACCAGCAGGTATTGCATACACAAACAAACGAAGAAGCCACCTGCTGTTTCTCCATTTCTTTTGCCTGATGACACCAGTCAGATAGATAATGGAAATTAACATCATGAGCATGCCGAGACCCACCATGATCTGAAATGCATAATGGGTAACGGCTACCGGAGGTTGATTTTCGGGGGGTATACTATCAAGACCTTTTACCTTAGAATGAAAATCCCTGTTGACCATAAAACTCAGCAGGCCCGGGATTTCAATATAATAATTTATCTTCTTGTTTTTACTATCCGGTATGCCGCCGATAATGAGCGGAACGGAATTTCCTGTATAGTAAAGTGCTTCCATCGCAGCCAGCTTTGCCGGTTGCCTTTTTGCAACATACCTTGCGGATTTATCACCACTGAAAGGTTGCAGGATGGCTGCAATGGCAGCGAATATCACAGCTATTTTAAATGCCTTGGTATGAAAGAGCAGATTCTTTTTACGCAGGATCATCAGTGCATGAACACCGGCCACTGCAAATCCTGTTGCGGCAAATGCTGCCAATGACATATGCAGCGCTTCCTGGTACCATCCGGGGTTGAACATTGCTTTTATCGGATCTATATTCAAATACTTACCATTGATATAATCAAAACCTGAAGGATCATTCATCCATGAATTAGCCGAAACTACAAGGATGCCGGAAGCGAGTCCGCTGATGCCTACCACCAGTCCGGTGAACCAATGGAACCAGGGATTAAACCGATCCCAGCCATACAGAAAAAATCCGAGTGCAATGGCTTCAATAAAAAAAGCGGTTCCTTCCAAAGAAAAAGGCATTCCGAAAATGGGCCCCGCGTGTTTCATAAATTCCGGCCACAATAATCCCAGTTCAAAAGATAAAACGGTTCCTGATACAGCTCCTGTTGCAAAGAAAATTGCAACGCCTTTACTCCAGGCCTTGGTAACATTTTTGTAGACAACATTCCCTGTTTTTAACCAGTAGAAATGTGATACTGCCATAAAAAATGGCATCACCATGCCGATGCAGGAGAATACTATATGAAATCCAAGAGAGAGAGCCATCTGGGAGCGGGCAGCAAGGAAGTCATTCATGGTTTGTAAGTTACAAATTCTTCCTGCTGCATTGCACCGCTGCATGGGCCGCCTGGGTCATTTCTCAACTACCAATACCTGGAAAGTTCCTGGTATAAGAGAAGGTCTGAATTCTCCTGCTTTTTTTGGCGCAAATTCGCCGGTTGGTAAATAGATTTTGTGTGTTATCTGATCGACCGCATGGGTTCTTGCTCCTTTTTTGGTTTTCAGATTTTGAATGACCACGAATTTATCGGGAGATTGTTCCTGAATGATGGTTAGTGTGCCATCCCCATTGGAAGAATAGACTATTTTTAATTTCTTATCGAAACCTACTGCATCGCATTCATCACCGATGGGAAGGGTTGTTATTATAGTTCCGTCATAAGCATTCATGACAATGAGTTTTTGATTATCGCAGCCGGCGAACAAGCGCATAGTCACCCGGTCAATAGCTAATCCTGAGGCACTTTTGCCCGGTGCAATCGGCCATGTATTTAATATCTGATAAGTTTTTCCATCTATGACATCGATCTCACTTTTTTCCGCATTATTCACGTAGATCTTTCCCTGTCCGTCGCTGACCGCTGTCTCCGGCCAGCCGGTGAGTTTAATGGTTACCACGACTTGGTCGGTTGAGGGATCAATAACTGTCATACTCTTCCCGCGCCCGTTGCAGGTGATTACCTTTTTGTTATAATCATCATAAAAAATCCCATCTGTAAACTCCCCTGCAGGAACATGTGACAGCACTTTAAATGTTTTCAGGTCAAATACCAGGACGCTATTGGATGAACCGTTTGAAATATATCCTTTACCAAATTCATGAGCCAGCGCGATACCATGTACATCTTTATCTGTTTTTATTACGCCGATCGAATCACCGGTCATTTTATCGAGAATATTTACCTGTGTTCCATGAGATAAATAGAGTCGGTTGGAGAGACTGTCCACCGTAGTATAATCATACCCGCCGCCACTTTTGATATGGAAAACCTGGCTGATCTTATATTGGGCATGGAGGATGGTGTAAGAAAGTAAAGTCAGTGACAACAGCTGGAGTTTTCTTTTCATACATAGTGATTATTAAAGATTAAGATCCAAAATCCGGCCAAATTAAACGGGCATTCTGTATTAATCCTGAAGAAAGACCGGGTCAGGCAATGACGCATAAAATAAAAAAGCAGCTTCTGAGGATTAAGAAATACACAAAAGCTGCTTTTTTCAATTTATAGGTTAAATCAGAAGAGATTATTTTATTAATTTATACCAGCGAAATGTAGGAGGACTGTCTACACCTGCATCTGACATTAATTTTTTCAATTCAGGCGAAGCCATTCTTGCTTTCGCTTTTGCCATATCACTCACTTCGAATAAAACAGATACAGTGTTGGAATCATAAAGATTCCGGGCTATGCCGCGTTCAATCAGCCCATAATCTCTTCTTGAAGAGTCACCTTTCCCATCATAGGATTTTAACCAGGCATCATAATTTTTCACATGGTGGGTCACGGCTAAACCGTCGAGGAATTGCACAGGAGAATCATTTACCCGTACGAATTCAGCATAGGTAAATGCGGGCGGACTGCTTACGCCGGCTTTCTTCATTACATCTTTTGCACCAGGAAGCGCGTAAAAAGCTTTTGCTTTTTCCATATCCTCTATTTTATCTACGACAAAAACCACGTTTGAATCTTTTAGATCCCGTCCAATAACATAATGTGAAATTCCATAAGTCTTCCGAAGTGAATCCCGATTAAAATACTCGGTTTCCGCTTTTTCGAAATTCTTTATCCGGTGCTGGACTATTACAACTTTGAATGGAATAAATGCGGGTTTTACTTCAGCCGGAGGGGGAGCAACCGCCGCCGTTGTGTCAGTTTTTTGAGCATCATCTTTAGCGGGTTCACTATTGCAGGAAAATAAAAGAAACGCAATCAGAATGAAAGTTAATTTTTTCATTGTTATTTTTTTGGATAAGTAAATACAATTTTAAGGTTGCAAAGATTTAATTGTTTACTAAGGGTGGGAGTATATGGAAATGGATGAGAAAGCTACTGAATTATTTGGGGGGAACAAAATTTGTTAAGACATTCAGACTAATCCCAGGCGGCTTATTTTAATTCTGATAAGTCAAATTGCAGGGCAGATATTGATTATTAATCTTAATTTTCATCCAGTTCCAGCAATAAATTAACTATCAACGCAGTCCACCCGGTTTGGTGTGAAGCGCCCAAACCCTTTCCCGTGTCTCCATGAAAAAACTCATAAAACAAATGGTGATCTTTGAAATGGTCTGTTGACCAGTCTGGTTGATGATCGGAATGATATTGAAATTGTCCGTCAACATTTCTTTCAAATATCTTTAAAATTCTTTTGGTCAGCTGATTGGCAATTTGTTTCAGGTTCAATTTATTTCCTGATCCTGCCGGAAATTCATACTGGTACTTATCTCCGTAATATTCATAATATTTTCTGAGCGAATGAATGATCAAATAATTTATTGGCAGCCAGATGGGTCCGCGCCAGTTGGAATTACCGCCAAACATTGTACTTGAACTTTCACCAGGTTCATAGTGTATGGAATAATTGACTCCCTGGTATCCGAAAACATAAGGCTGCTCCTTATGGGTTCTCGACAGTGAACGGATTCCATAATCTGATAAAAACTCGGCTTCATCTAAAAGTCTTTTCAACAGGTGTTCAAGACGGTCATCTATCATAATTGCAAATAGATAATTGCCATCCTTATTTTTGTGATCAATATTAGAAATGATACGCGTCAGGTCGGGCCTGGTAAGCCTGATCACTTCTAACCGGGTATTAAATTGCCGGAGATGTTCAAATACTTTACTATGCATGATTTCAACCGCCAGTAACGGAATGATTCCGACCAGAGAACGGATTCTCAAACGCTGGCTGGTGCCATTTTCAAATTGAATGGCATCGTAATAAAATGCATCCTGGTTATCCCAAAGTGAAATATCTTTTTTGCCAATATGGTGCATGGCCCACCCGATATTCAGAAAGTGCCTGAAAAACTTTGCAGCTGATTCTTCATAAGCCTGATTATGCTGGGCTAATTCCAGTGACATTCGCAGCATATTAATTGAATACATGGCCATCCAGCTGGTCGCATCGGCTTGCTGGAGTTTTTTAATACCCGGTGGCATATGATTTCTGTCGAAGACACCTATATTATCCAGGCCAAGAAAACCTCCTTCAAATATATCCGTTCCATTTGCATCCTTTTGATTTACCCACCAGGTGAAATTCATTATCAGTTTCTGAAAAGCTCTTTCCAGGAAGTCCCAGTCAGCGACGCCGGTCTTTTTTCTGTCCTCTTCGAACACATACCATACGCCCCAGGCATGTACCGGTGGATTCACATCGCTAAAGTTCCATTCATATGCAGGAATTTGTCCGTTGGGATGCATATAGTATTCCCGCAGTACGACCAATAACTGTTGTTTGGCAAAATCGGGATCGATATGTACAAAGGTTGCCGCATGAAATGCAAGATCCCATGCTGCAAACCATGGGTATTCCCATTTATCAGGCATGGAAATAATGTTTCGGCAGGTTAAATGTTGCCAGTCATAATTGCGTTTATAGGTTCGGTTGGGTGCTATTTCGTCGGGTTCTCCAAAAAGCCATTTGAATACGTCGAGGTAATAGAATTGTTTGGTCCATAATATCCCACTTGCCGAACTGCGCAGCAATGCCTTATGTTCCCCGGATAAATTTTTTGGGGCAAGCTGATCATAATATTCATCCGTGTCAGACTTGCGTTTCACAAAAATGTCTTCAAACTCCGTCCAAGGATCATCTAATTCTGTATTGCTTAATCTTATCCTGAATGTTTTCAAAGCTCCCGGCCTGATTCTTTCTTTTAACCAGATCGCTGATTTAGTACCCCTTTTTTTGGGGTTAACCGTATTTTCATTATTAACGATGTAGTTATTGATCCCGTCTTTTACGAATGGAGAATCATTAGGCCGGTTATACATCCGCCTGTTATTAGTTTCGTTATCGCAAAATAATTGCTCACCACCCTGGTGGTATAAAAAAAAACTTCCATTACGGGATGAGCTTGTTTGCAGACAATTGGTTGAGAGCGATACAATTTCAGGTTTGTTGAAGCGCGCGTTGTGTTTCCAGAAATTCCGAAACCAAAGATGAGGAAGTACGTGAATGGCAGCGGCTTCAGGTCCCCTGTTATATACTGTAATTTTTATAAGGATATCGTTGATCTCCGCCTTTGCATATTCAATGTAGCAATCAAAATAGCGGTTGTCACTGAAAATATCTGTGTCAAGTAATTCATATTCCGGGCTCAGGCGGTCCTTCCTGTTTTTCTGTAATAATTCGATATAAGGAAAAGCTTCCTGCGGATATTTATAAAGAAATTTGCAATAGGAATGAGTAGGAGAGGAATCAAGATGAAAATAAAGTTCTTTCACGTCCTCTCCATGATTGCCTTCTGCATTGGTCAATCCGAAAAGACGTTCTTTTAAAATAGAATCCTTTCCATTCCAAAAAGCTGGCGCAAGACACAGGATCTGATCGCTGTCACAAAAACCGGCAATCCCCTCTTCGCCCCAACGATAAGCATAACTGCGTGCCAGATCATGATTGACATAATTCCACGCATTCCCCTCCGGGCTATAATCTTCCCTGACTGTACCCCACTGGCGTTCGGAAAGATAGGGCCCCCATTTTTTCCAGTTTCTATTATTCGATGATTGGGAAAGGCGAACGTTTTCTGCGTTACTCATCTTTACACACTATAAAAATTTATTATATGTTATTATGACAGGAATATAAATAAATATATCGCTTTCCCGACTATTGGATAAAATTTTCATCTGGAACTCAACGATATTTTTCTTTTAAAATCTTAAAAGTCATGTTATCGACTTGGCTAATTTTGACTATACTAAAAATCTTTATTTTACCATTCCTAATTGTGTTAATCAATTTTATAAATGAAGATGGATTAGTTACTTATTGTAATTCAAGATTTTCTTTTTGTATTAAGTATCCAAAATCATTTGTAAAACAACCATCTCCTGAAAATGGAGACGGATTGATTTTTTTATCAAAAGATAAAGAGACAGAAATACTTGCCTTTGGAAGTTTGGTTATAGAAGGTCTTGATCCATTGGAGCAGGAATATAAATTATCAACGAACGATATAAATTTGACTTATAAATTCATTACAAAGAAATATTTTATAATATCTGGTACAACCAAAGCAGGTAAAATAGTATATCGAAAAACATGCAAAAGAAAAATAAACTATATGGGAGAACCAGGTACTTATGTTTTTCAAACATTAATGATTACATATCCAACATCACAAATAAATATTTATGAAACTTTCTGTTCATATATTTCGAAAAGCCTTAACTAAACTGACTTTAGAAAACCCACCAGTTTATTAAGGGATGGAGACCAGTTACTATCAGGCGTTTTTTCGATAGAAACTTTTGAGAGTATAATTCATAAAAGTGTAGCTGGTTATTTTGGAGGGAATTCTAAATGATTTCGAAGCTGAAATTATTCCTTCAAAATAATTAGACTAAAAAATCCGCCGGCCCTTGCAGATCAGCGGATTAAAATCGTTCCGTATTAAGAAAACATGAAATTTGTACCGCGTACGGGAATCGAACCCGTGATTCATCCGTGAAAGGGATGCGTCTTAACCCCTTGACCAACGCGGCGGAAACAGTTAAACCCAACAGGTTGTTGCCGTTTAGGGGTTGCAAAGATATAGACTGACCCTATATCTTCCCAAATGTTTTTGTTTCGTAACTTTGCATCCTAAAAATTAAACAATCAAGCTATGAGCACAGTAAAAGTTGCGATCAATGGTTTCGGCAGGATCGGACGGTTGGTTTATCGCCAGATCCATAATATGAAAGGTATCGAGATCGTCGCGATCAATGATCTGACCAGTCCTGCTGTATTGGCGCACCTCCTGAAATACGACAGTGCACAGGGTCGTTTTAATGAAGATGTAAAATCAACAGAAAACTCCATCCTGGTAAACGGTAATGAAGTGAAAATATATGCAATAAAAAATCCGGCCGAAATTCCATGGAAAAATCATGATGTAGATGTTGTACTGGAATGCACTGGTTTCTTTGCTGATAAGGATAAGGCAGAGATGCATCTGAAAGGTGGTGCAAAACGTGTAGTCATCTCAGCGCCTGCAACAGGTGATCTGAAGACGATCGTCTTCAATGTAAATCATCAGATCCTGGATGGCAAGGAAACAGTAATAAGCTGCGCTTCCTGCACTACGAATTGCCTGGCTCCTATGGCGGATACACTCGATAAGGTATTTGGTATTGAAATGGGATTCATGACTACCGTGCATGCCTATACGAACGATCAGAATACACAGGATGCACCGCATCCGAAAGGAGATCTACGTCGCGCAAGAGCTGCTGCACAGAATATTGTTCCAAACAGTACGGGTGCTGCAAAAGCAATAGGTCTCGTACTTCCCCAGCTGAAAGGTAAACTCGATGGAAGTGCACAACGTGTTCCTGTGATTACCGGTTCACTCACTGAGCTGACTACCATATTAAAAAAGAAAGTAACCGTTGAAGAAGTCAACGCAGCAATGAAAGCAGCTGTAAATGAAAGTTACGGATATACTGAAGAAGAAATAGTGAGCACAGATATTATCGGCAGTCATTTCGGTTCTTTGTTTGATGCCACACAGACCAAAGTGATAACTGTAGGTGATAAACAACTTGTGAAGACTGTCAGCTGGTATGATAATGAAATGAGCTATGTGAGCCAGCTGGTTCGTACGGTTAATTATTTCGCAAGATTGATCAGTAAATAATAATTATAATTTATAAGGGGCCGCCTTCTCCCGCCAGGGTGGGATTCGGTGGACGAGGCGTCCTTGTTCTTCCCTTAAATATCATCGCATGCCAGATTTCTCCCAATTTAATTTCAAAGGAAAGAAAGCGTTGATCCGGGTGGATTACAATGTCCCCCTCAACGACAAGCTGGAAATTACCGACGATACCCGGATGCGGGCTTCCATTCCAACGATCAGGAAAATATTGAAGGATGGGGGAAGCGTCATCCTGATGTCACATCTCGGTCGTCCGAAAGACGGTCCGGCAGATAAATATTCCCTCAGACACCTGGTAAAACATTTGTCCGACCTTCTCGGAGGTCTGCCTGTTCTATTTGCGAACGACTGTATCGGCGAACAGGCAAGGCTGACCGCGGGCTTGCTTAAACCGGGCGAAGTGCTTCTGCTGGAAAACCTTCGCTTTTATAAAGAAGAAGAAAAGGGTGATGAAGATTTCGCCAAAAAGCTGGCGATGTTGGGTGATGTGTATGTAAATGACGCATTTGGAACGGCACATCGGGCACATGCATCTACTACGGTAATTGCAAAATTCTTTCCGAGCGATAAAAAAATGTTCGGTCTTTTGATGGAATCTGAAGTGAAGAGTGCGGAAAAAGTAATGCACCAGGCAGGCAGGCCCTTTGTAGCAATCATCGGCGGTGCGAAAGTGTCTGATAAAATGCTCATCCTCGAAAATCTGCTGGAGAAAGCAACAGATATTATTATAGGAGGTGGCATGGCCTATACTTTCATGAAAGCGGAGGGTGGAAATATAGGCAATTCCCTTTGCGAGTTAGACCGGGTTCAGACAGCCATTGATCTTTTAAGCAAGGCGACGGCTAAAGGCGTATGTATTCATCTTCCTTCTGATTCCATCATAGCAGATAAATTCGATGCGGAGGCACAGACCTCCACTTCTCCTAGTAATAATATTCCCGATGGCTGGATGGGTTTGGATATCGGTCCGAATGCCTGCGAGCAGTTTGCCAACGTAATCAGCAGGTCAAAAACCATACTCTGGAATGGTCCCATGGGTGTTTTTGAAATGGATAAATTCCGTCATGGAACAAAATCTATCGCACTGGCTGCAGTGGAAGCAACAAAGCATGGTGCTTTTTCACTGGTAGGCGGCGGGGATTCAGTTTCTGCTGTCAATATGTTCGGACTGGCCGAGAAAGTAAGTTATGTATCAACCGGCGGGGGTGCCATGCTGGAATATTTTGAAGGAAAGGAACTTCCGGGAATTGCTGCTATTACCCGAAGTTCTTAAAGTCTGTCCCGAACTTCTTATACTGGAAATTGTTACATTTATAACCTAACAAAAAAACCACATCGTATGAGTACTCGTAATCTGTCGCTCATTATTATAGTGATCGTAATCCTGCTTTTTGGCGGATGTGCCTGCAGCGGTTACAATAACCTGGTAGGAAAGGATGAAAATGTAAAAAACAAATGGGCCAATGTGCAGAGTGATTACCAACGGAGAAGTGACCTGATACCCAACCTGGTTAACACCGTAAAAGGCGCTGCGAATTTCGAACAGACCACATTAACCAATGTAATCGAAGCACGCGCGAAAGCAACCCAGGTACAGATAAATGCAAATGACCTGACACCTGAAAATCTCGCAAAATTCCAACAGGCGCAGGCCGGTTTGAGTGGTGCGCTGGGCAGACTGCTTGCTGTTGCAGAAGCATATCCCGATCTTAAGGCGACCCAGAATTTCAGGGACCTGCAGGCCCAATTGGAAGGAACAGAAAACAGGATCAAGGTTTCAAGAAATGATTTTAATTCAGCCGTTCAGGATTACAACCAGACCGTCAGGAGTTTCCCGAATAATATATTTGGTAAAATGTTTGGATTCCAATCCAAAACACCCTTCCAGTCTGAGCCTGGAGCGGATAAAGCACCTGAAGTGAAATTCTGACAAAGTCAAAAATCCATGTATTGAAAATTCCATTTTTTTCGAAGAAAGAATTTTTTTCTACGTTAGAAAAAAACCAGATCGTTGCTGCCATTAAACAGGCGGAGCAGCAAACCAGCGGTGAGATCCGTTTGTACGTGGAAAGCCGTTGCCGTTATGTAGAATCGCTCGACCGTGCCGCCGAAGTTTTTACACACCTGGATATGGGAAAGACTGCCAGTCACAATGCCGTACTAATTTATGTTGCTGTAAAAGATCATCAGCTGGCTGTTTTCGGAGACCAGGCCATTCACGAAAAAGTGGGTGAAGTTTTCTGGAAGGAGAAAGTGATGCATATGCTTTCTCATTTTAAACAGGATCGTTATGTCGATGCGATCGTAAAAACTATCCAGGATATAGGTGCAGCACTGAAGTATCATTTTCCTTACGACCGGCAGACAGATATCAATGAGTTGCCGGACGATATTGTTTTTGGCAGGTAAAAGCTATACCGCTTCATGAAGAAACTATTATTGCCTCTCCTGATTTTCACCTGCCTGTTTACAACTACACAGAATATTCCTGCGCCGCCCAACCCACCCAGGCTGGTGAACGATTTTGCACATGTAATGACTTCCGATCAGATACAGGAACTAGAAAGCAAACTGGTCGCTTACGATGACAGTACTTCCATTCAGATCGCTGTTGTAACAGTACCGACAACCGGAGATTATGTCATCGAAGATTATGCATTGAAAATTCTTCGTGATTGGAAAGTGGGTAATAAAAAAACGAATAACGGCATGGTCATTCTTGCTGCGATTCAGGATCATAAAGTTTACATTGCTACCGGGTACGGAATGGAGGGGTCAGTTCCCGATATAACTGCCAAAGAGATCGTGGAAGATGAAATCGTTCCCAACTTCAAAGAAAATAATTATTATCGGGGTTTTGATCTTGCTGCAGATGCTATTATTAAAGCATCCCGTGGAGAATATGTTGCGCCTTCCGGTTATAGTCAGCGCGGCCGGCATGGTTCAGGTGGAGGGAATATTATTGGGATCATCATTTTTGTAATCATCATTCTTGTATTGATCAGTCGCGGCGGCGGAAGAGGAGGTGGTATGTTCAGCGGTTCAGGCGTTCTTCCTTTTATCCTTGGCAGCATGCTCGGAAGCGGTGGTCGTGGAGGCGGAGGATTTGGTGGAGGTGGATTTGGCGGTGGTGGTGGCGGAGGTTTCGGCGGCTTTGGAGGCGGAAGCGGAGGAGGAGGTGGAGCGGGGGGAAGTTGGTGATAAAGCCGAAAGCTTAAAGCCTAAAGCCTAAAACTACTTTTCGGATCAGAGATTATATTTCTCTAAAACTTTTTAATTTCCGAATTATTCATAAAAAGTTTTAGGCTTTAAGCTTTGGGCTTTAAGCTTGAGAAGATTTCTACTTTAAAAACAATCTAACATACTCCGCCTGTTCTTTTAAACCAGCGGATTCTTTACGGTCGCCGATTGGTTTTAAGAAGTTATCGTTGATCAGTTTACTTATTTCTCCTTTCTCTGTAGCAGGAAGTGCATCGCGATATTTTACAATGGCATCGATGGCTCTTTTGAACTGATCCGTATTTTCCATTTTTAATGTCAGCGCAGCGAACTGGGGGAATGCTTCAACCTTCTCGAGACTCAGCTCCGGCATTTTACTAAACCCATCTATAATAAATTCAAAATTTGATTCATCGCCTTCTTTGATGAATACTGCCACGATTGCAGCATTCAATTCTCCTCTTGCCGGATGCACATGAAATTCCCTGGCCAGCTGGTAGGCCTTTGGTTCATCCACTGCACTCAGGGCATAAAGTGCATTACCCGCCACCGTATATGAAGAATCGGTTGTTTTTTTCAGGAACAGATCCTTGTATTCTTCTTTCTTGAATGTACCCAGTATGCCGATGGCATTTCCCTGTACCGTACGGTCAGGGTCGTTTTTTGCCAGGTTAAGCAGAACGGGTTCCACAGCTGCTTTCAACTCCGGTTTATCCAGGTCAAGTGCATTCATTGTAAGGCTTCTCAATTCAAAATAAGGATCTTTCAGTGCCAGTATGAGAAGGGCTTGGGCAGCAGGTTCGTCCTGGTGTTCAGAACAATAATCTATGGCTTCGCGCCGGTCGAGGTAAAGTCCTGCATGTTTATACTGGTAAATAAAATTATCCACTGTCTTATGATCTTCCTTTTGGCAAAGAATAATTTTATCTCCATCCACATTGATCAGATCGGGCCTTTTATTATAGCTGAAATAAAAACTATCGCTTTCATTTTCGAGCCAGATTTTATGCCTGGTTTTTGATCCGCCTTCATACACATCAATAGCCATCGGTATTCTGAAGATTTTCCCGGTATTCTGAACCTGCCTGATAACTACTTTGGCCAATTTTTTTTCATCGTCATAACTATAACTGATATCGAAAACAGGATGACCACTGCCAAAATACCATTGGTTCCAGTACCAGTTGAGATCTTCGCCGGTTACCTGCTCAAAAGCCATACGAAGGTTATGTGCTTCCGCATTTTTGAATTTGAAATTTACCAGGTATAGATTCAGGGCTTTGAAAAATGCGCTGTCACCGACATAGTTTCTCAGCATATTCAGGATGCGGCCTCCTTTGGAATAGGAAACCATGTCGAACATATCTTCCCGGTCCTTATAATAATAACGCACCAGATTTTTTGAAGGATTACTGGGATCGGCCAGATATTTTTCGATATCATGAAAATTAGTTGCATCCCCGGCATCTTTTCCGTGTTTGTATTCAGCCCAGAGTGTTTCGCTGAAATTGGCAAAGGATTCATTCAGGGTAAGGTTGCTCCAGCTTTCTGTTGTTACCAGGTCACCAAACCACTGGTGAAAAAGTTCATGGCATATATAATCTTCATATTTATTTCCGTCTGTCAGCTGACGCGCATCCTGCTGAAGAGCGTCGGTATGAAGGGTGGAAGTGGTATTTTCCATGGCGCCGCTCACATAGTCGCGTGCTGTCATCTGTGAATATTTCACCCAGGGAAATTCAACGCCCAGGATCCTGGCATAAAAAGCCATCATTTCAGGTGTAAGGCCGAATATGCGTTTCGCAACTGAAGCGTATTCCTTCTCCACATAATAATTTACTTCCCTGCCTTTATAGCTGTCGTGGATGATGGCATAATCGCCCACACCCATGAAAAAAAGATAAGGCGAATGGGGAAGGTCCATTTTCCAGTTGTCGGTCCGTGTACCATCCGCATTTTTAACCTGTGAAACCAATTTGCCATTGGAGAGGGTAACGTATTTGGCAGGAACGGTCATGCTTATTTCTTCGGTACACTTCTGATCGGGTTTGTCGATGGTAGGAAACCAGACAGAATTGGATTCTGTTTCGCCCTGGGTCCAGATCTGGATGGGCTTATCTTTCACTGTACCGAGGGGATTTATAAAATATAAACCCTTGGCATCCGTTATGGCTGCGCTGCCCTGGGCCTTAATCTCATTGGGTTTGGATGTATAATCTATATAAATGGTGTAATTTTCTGTATTACGATACGTTTTATCCAGGTGAATACGCAACGTGGAACCATCATAGTTATACTTGAGAGGAATCTGTTGATTCCCTTTGTTCATTGAAACTGCTTTTATGTCCATCCCTTTGGCATCGAGTGAAAGGGAGTCGGTCGGGTAGAAATGGGGGTGAAGTGTGATCCAGGCTATTCCGTACAAGTAAGATTTTGAGTAATCGAAACGAACGTTGAGTTTCGTATGTACAAGATCGTTAATATGAGGGAAACTGGCTCTGTAAATTTTAAGAGCGGGATCATTGGAATCAAGTGTACTGTCCTGTGCTTTTACGGAAAAGGTTAATGGAAAGGAAAACAATAAAATCAGAATTCGTTTCATTCGCATCGTTTTTTTTAATATTTGTCGGGGGGAACAGTCTCATATGAATCAGCAAGAAATATAAAATAATGCATAAGCCCGGTCTCTTTGGGATGAACGGTTTCATGGTGTTTTTTCTCAGTTTCATATCTGTTGTTACACATGCGCAGCAGCCAGGTTACCTGATTTTAATTGAAGCAGAAAACAGGCAATCTTTTATCGTGCGCATCGGCGATCAGTTTTATGCTTCTTCTGCACAGGGTCATCTTGTTTTGTCCCAGTTG
>Ga0207063_1129_pt1 | contig 16269 bp, 15 predicted proteins | sample Alteio_BWMinCont_29_FD_153462 | JGI IMG/M metagenome (GOLD analysis project Ga0207063, IMG submission 153462) | Enriched cells from forest soil in Barre Woods Harvard Forest LTER site, Petersham, Massachusetts, United States -... | ecosystem: Environmental > Terrestrial > Soil > Temperate forest >...
GGCTGAAAGCGCGATGAGCGCGACGGTCGGGCGTTCGCAGATCCAGACGGCCATGACCGAAGGCCGCGCCGATATCGAGGCGAGCACGAAGGAGATGATGCAGAAGATGCTGGACCAATACCAGTCGGGCATCGTCATCAACAGTGTACAGCTGCTGAAGGTCAACCCGCCGTCGCAGGTCGTTGACGCTTTCGATGATGTGCAGCGCGCGCGTGCCGACATGGAACGCTCCAAGAACGAAGCCGAGACCTATGCCAACGGCATTGTGCCGGTTGCAAAAGGTGATGCGCAGAAGCTGCTGCAGGATGCAGAAGCTTACAAGGAAGCCGTCATCAGCAAGGCGAAAGGCGAGGCCGCCCGCTTCATTTCCGTCTATGACGCCTATGCGCAGGCGAAAGACGTCACGGGGAAACGCATATATATAGAGACAATGGAACAGATCATGCAGGGCAGCAAAAAGGTATTGATGGGGGACAACAAAGGCGGCGTCCTTCCTTACCTGTTGCAGGGCGGATCAAAACCTGAAGCTACACCTGCCGCAGCAGCGCCTGCGGCGGCGTCACAGTAGGAGTTTTTAGATGTCAAAAAGCCATTTCTCCCTTCTCGTGATTGTGATCGCCGCCGTCCTCTTCCTCGCGCAGTCGGCCTTTATCGTGCCGATGACGGATCAGGCGCTCGTGCTGCAATTCGGCGACCCCGTCGCGAAATACACGGACCCCGGATTGAAATTCAAGACGCCTTTTGTGCAGGATGTCGTTGTTTTTGATAAACGCGTGCTGGATGTCGAGACGCCGCCCGTGGAAGTCATTCTCGCGGACCAGAAGCGCCTCATGGTCGAGACCTTCGCGCGTTACAAAATCGACGATATGCTGCAGTTCTATAAATCCCTTGAAACCGAAGAGCAGGCCAATACGCGTCTCGACAACATTATCAACTCCACGCTGCGCGGCGTGTTGGGCGATGCCCCGCTTGCGGATGTGCTGTCGGATAAGCGGGCGGTGCTCATGGAGTCGGTGAAGAAGCAGGTGGATGCCGCCGTCACGGGCTTCGGCATCGAAATCGTTGATATCCGCATCGTCAGCGCCGAGCTGCCGAAGCAGACCATCTCCGCGATCTATGACCGTATGCGCACCGAACGCCAGAGACAAGCCGCCCAGTTCCGCGCGCAGGGCAAGGAACAGGCGCAGGAGATACGTTCCAAGGCCGATAAAGAGCGCACTGTTCTTCTGGCTGGCGCGGGCAGTACGGCCCAGATCAGCCGCGGCGAGGGCGATGCCGAGGCGAGCAAAATTTATGCGGCCGCCTACAAGCGCGATCCGGGGTTCTACGCCTTCTACCGCACCATGCAGGCCTATCGCGACAGCCTGCCCGGCGACAATACGACGCTGGTGCTCTCGCCGGACAATGAGTTCCTCAGTTATTTCAAGGACCCGTCGGGAAAGAAATGATGATGCAAAAAAGCTGTATTAATTCCTTTTTCCCCCCTCTCCCTACGGGAGAGGAAGGGGCCCATGCGCTAGCATGGGAAGGTGAGGGATTGCACCACGGCTTGTGTCATCCCTCACCCCAACCCTCTCCCGGAGGGAGAGGGGGCCTTGGCGCTAACCCATGATCCGGCAGTATGAACTGATAGACCGTATCAAGGCCTATGATCCCGATGTGAACGAGGATCTGGTCAACCGCGCTTACATCTATGCCATGAAAATGCATGGCGCGCAGAAACGCGCTTCGGGCGATCTCTATTTCTCGCACCCGCTCGAAGTCGCGGGCATCATGACGGAAATGAAGATGGATGCGGCGACGATCTGCACGGCGCTGCTGCATGACACTGTCGAGGATACCGTCGCCACGCTGGAAGATATCAAGAGTTTATTCGGCGATGAAGTGGCAAGATTGGTTGACGGTGTGACCAAGCTGTCGCGTATCGAGTTCCAGAGCGCGCAGGAAAAGCAGGCGGAGAACTTCCGCAAGCTCGTACTCGCCATGTCGGAGGACATACGGGTTTTATTGGTGAAGCTGGCCGACCGCCTGCACAACATGCGCACGCTGCACCATATCCCGAAGCCCGAGAAACGCAAGCGCATCGCGCTGGAGACCATCGAGATTTACGCGCCGCTGGCCGAACGCATCGGTATCCACAAGATCAAGGAAGAGCTCGAAGACCTCTCGTTCGGCGAGTTGAACCCGGAAGCGCGCGAAAGCATCCTGACGCGGCTCAACTTCCTGCGCGCCGAAGGGGGCGAGGCGGTGGTCGAGCGCATCATCGGCGAACTCAAGAAAAAGATCGGCGAGGCGGGCATCAAGGCTGATATCAATGGCCGCGAGAAGACCCGCTATTCCATCTGGAAGAAGATGCAGCGCAAGAACATCTCCTTCGAGCAGCTCTCCGACATCATGGCGTTCCGCATCGTCGTGGCCGATATACAGGAATGTTATCACGCGCTCGGCGTCATCCACGGGCTTTACCCGACCGTGCCGGGGCGTTTCAAGGATTATATCTCTCTGCCAAAGCCCAACGGTTACCGCAGTCTTCACACCACCGTCATCGGCCCCGAAAACCACCGCATCGAAGTGCAGATCCGCACGCCCGAGATGAACGAAGAGGCCGAGCTGGGGGTTGCCGCGCACTGGTCGTACAAGCAGGGCGGCGAAACGAGCAAAAAGGACGGGCGGCAATATCGCTGGCTGCGCGAGCTCATGGATATCGTCGAGCACGAATCCAAGCCCGAAGAATTTCTGGAGAATACAAAACTCGAACTCTATCAGGACCAGGTGTTTTGCTTTACGCCCAATGGCGACCTGATCGCGCTCCCGCGCGGGGCGACGCCGATCGATTTCGCCTATGCGGTGCACTCGAAGCTCGGCGACCAGACCGTAGGGGCCAAGGTGAACGGGCGCATCATCCCGCTCAACACGCAACTGGTCAACGGCGACCAGGTCGAGATCACGACATCGAAAAGCCAGACGCCGTCGCCGAACTGGGAGCGCTTCGTCGTCACGGGCAAAGCCAAGGCGCGCATCCGCCGTTTTGTGCGCCAGCAGCAGCACGACGAATACATGAACCTCGGCAAGGCTATGCTGCAGAAGGTGCTCAAGCAGGAAGGCTACGAGTACAACGAAAAACAATTCAATAATGATTTCTGCCGCAGCTTCAAAATGAATAATATCGAGGAGCTGCTGGTAGGTATCGGCTCGGGTCATATCAGCAGCCGTGAAGTTTTCTATACGCTGCATCCGGACCACCGTCCCGCGGCGCCGCAGCAGACGCTGCAAACCATCATGGAGACCGTCGAGAAGAAGACACACCAGAAGGGCAAATCCGCGCCCATGCCGATCAAGGGGCTGATCCCCGGCATGGCGCTGCACTTCGCGCGCTGCTGCCACCCGCTGCCGGGCGACCGTATCGTCGGCATCGTCATGACCGGCAAGGGCGTGACCATCCACACCATTGATTGCGAAACGCTGGAGTCTTTCGCCGATACGCCGGAACGCTGGCTCGATATTTCATGGGAGGAGGGTGAAGACAGCCCGGAATCCCATGTCGGGCGGCTCATCGTGACGATCGCCAATACGCCGGGCAGCCTCGGCACGCTCTCGACCGTCATCGGCAAGAACGGCGGCAATATTACCAATCTCAAGATCACCAACCGCTCGCTCGATTTCTGGGACATGATGATCGACGTTTACGTGCGCGACTCGAAACACTTAAGCGACATCATCGCCGCCATGCGCGCCACGCCCGAGATTACGGCGGTTAACCGGGCGCGGAGCAGGTGATGGAAAATAATATTGCTTTCACCACCTTCTTTACCTCTCCTTTGGGAGAGGAAGGGGCCCATGCGCAGCATGGGAAGGTGAGGGTACTCCGTTCAACAAAAGCACATCGTGGCAACCAAGTACCCTCACCCTCCCGCTTCGCGGGCCCCTTCCTCTCCCAGAGGGAGAGGAAATTTAGAGGCGATGTTGGTGAAAACTTATGATCCTCAAACGCCGCCATCCGCGCACAAAGGTGCATCATATCCGGGAAGCCTTGTGGCCCTCGATGGGGGTTGCGCGCGTGATCCGGTATTACAAGCACCGCATCGCGCGCCTGCCAGGCACGCCTTATTATATTGCCGCCGGTTTCGCAACGGGTGTGGCGATTTCATTTACGCCGTTCGTCGGCTTTCACCTCATGCTGGCGGGGCTTATCACGTGGATGTTGGGCGGTTCGCTCGTGGCGATGGCGCTGGGAACGCTGCTCTCCGGCAATCCGTGGACGTTCCCGTTTATCTGGCTCAGCAGTTACAAGATCGGGCAGATGCTGCTGGGGCATGAGAATGCAAAGGCCGAGCCGCATGTGCTCCACCACCAGTTTACCTTCAATGACTTGTTGCAGAAGCCCATGGAGCTTTTATTGCCGATGTCGCTCGGCAGCCTGCCGTTGGCTGTCGCGGCCTGGTTCGTCACCTATTATATCGTGTCCGGTATCGTGAAACGGCATAAGGATGCGCGCATGACGCGCATCCACGGGAAGAGCCATCATGCCTTGCCGCATGCGGAGAAGAAATGACCGCGGTTGTTTTTGCAAAAGAGAACAAGGATTATATTCTTGAAAAGATTTTTTCATGCAGCGTGGCATTAGCCATACTCTATGCGTTCTCTCCGGAGAAGGTACGCGACTCCTATATTATTCTCGGTCAGGCCCATTTCACATTAACGTATCTCTATCAAATCAAGACCGGAAAGGCGACACCGCGCACTCTTTCCCTGTTTACTATCTGCATGACGACCCTTTACACGGCAGCGATGGTCTATCAGGCAGCTTTTACGCTATTTGCCGCCACGACCCTCATCTTTCACACTAACGTCGCGGAAGTAAAATTACAAAAGCGCAGGATGAATATCGGATATTTATTCCTCATGACATCAATCATGCTGATCAACTCGGCAGAGCTTGCCAACGCACTCTGGGGGCATCATATTGATGCCGGTATAATTTGCTATTTCATCATGGCCATCGGCATTCCGGCAGGGATATTGTATCTCGTCAAGGCGCAGAAACCCTTAAGTATTGATGCCAGTGTTATTTTTATGATCGCCATGCTGCTTGTTTACATCTGGCTCGAACTTTCCGGTCATTTTCCTTCTCCGTATAAATCTTTCGGATTTATCGTTATCGCGCACTACATGACCTTTTATGTCGTCACAGCCAGAAAATTTTACAGGGAAGACAGAAAAAAACTGCTTCCATTCCTGACACAATCCGCCATTTTGAATTTCTGCATGGTGACAGGATATTTTGCTTTACTCTATAAATGGATAGAGACTGGAGCTGTGCATAGTTTTGTATACCAACTCTGGTACCTGCCCGTTGCTTTTTATGCCTGGACGGTGATGCACTTCGTCTCAACGTTAAACGCCGGAGATTACACAGGCGCTCTCGGGTTACGCGTGTCAAAGCTATCCCCCGCCAATGGGCAGCCCCCCGCTACGTAGCGGCAAAGAACCTCTATGGCGCATTATAAACGTGGACTTCGGCGGGAGGCTGCTCGGTCGTCGTGGTTTCATGGACTTCCGTTCTTGGCGGCGCGCCTACGTAGGCCCCGCATGAAGTCAGCACCATCATGGCTGCTGTAAATATAAGAAAACGCACCGATTGTTTCATGGGACTCCTCCTCTTCTATAAACAGTCAAATGCTTCGCGTCGTTTTATAGTTCCAATGGCCTCAAGGGAACTATTTTTCCATCTTTGAAGTTGGAGATCTGGAGAAAGTTAATTCATTCAAAGAGGAGAGCGCCCATGAAACATAAAAACCTTTTGGCAGGGACGGCACTATTTATACTGGCCGGACTGCCCCTGACCGCACATGCCGATTCCCTCAGAGGCTATACGAATGCCTCTGTCGATCTGCTGGCCGGACCCGCTTCGGATTATCCCCCTGTCGCGCACGTTGCCGATAACGCCAATGTCGATATCTTTGGCTGCGTGAATGGTTTCAAATGGTGCGACGTGGGCTGGAATGGCAGCCGTGGCTGGATTGACGGCCGTTTCCTGGACAGCATTTATAAAGACAACCATGTCAACATCATCGAATATGGGCCGCAGGAAAATGTGCCCGTCGTCACTTTTGAACAAAAATCATATTGGGACAACTATTATCACGACCAGCCTTTTTATACGGAACAGCGCTATTGGCACACGACGACAACAACCCCTCCTTGATATAGTTCGACATAAGTTGTTCCACATTCGCTGGCGGTGCGCCCCCTGCATCGCCAGCGAGTTTATTATATGCGAGCTTGTAAACCAGGGGCGAGCTCATGACCTGCAGATATATGAATAATGAAGAAAAGGGGGATGGCCTGCCAAGTCGTAGCCATTTCTAAAAGCAACCGGCCTGCCTACGCCCAAGCGGGCTTCGATGCGGCAGTCTTTGGCATTATAAAATATTGGGTGAAGGGTGGCTTGCCGAGCCGTAAGCCGTTTCTAAAAGCAACCAGTCCGCCTACGCTCCTGTGGAGCTTCGGCGCGACAGCCTTCGGCTTTATAAACAATATTAGGCGAAGGCTGGTGCACCCATCAAGAGTCGAACTTGAAACCTTCTGATTCGTAGTCAGATGCTCTATCCAATTGAGCTATGGGTGCAAACCGTCGCAACAATACCCAAACTTCCAGCATATGGCAAGTAGATTTTATTTAATTTTAAGTCCTTGAAACAAAATAATAATATCAATTTATGATATTCCTCTTTTAAAACCCCGCCGTAAAGATTAGCATGTACAGGATTTATTAAGTTTTTCTACCCATCCACTGACACGAGGTACTGTCTTGTCTCAATCTTCATTTTTGCGTTCCGGTCTTGTTGCTTTCATTGCTCTGGCTGCTTTAAGCGGCTGCGCTAAGAATCCTCCTCCGTCATGGGGGAATACTTCTTCGATTTTTGGGAACAATAATCCACCTGCTGTAAATGATGTTGTTCCGTCTCCTGCACCACCGTCGCGGCCTGGCCTGGTCGTGAGCGATACGCCCGCGCCGGAAGTGATTTACCGTTCCGGCTCGCATGACACTGTCCTTGCCGGCCGTACTAACAGCGACACCGGCTCCAGCGGCGCGGCGATTTTTCCTCCTGTCAGCACGCAGCATTTTGAAACACTCGTGACGCAGAAGGCGCGCGACCTGAACCATGAACTGGAGCAGCTGCGCAGCGGCACGGAGAATTCGAGCGAGCAGTTGCAGGAATTGCAGGCTAAAAACGACAAAGCTGCCGCGGATTACTATGCGGCTGTAGCAGCCGTCAGCACCGAACTTGAAGGCGGCACGACGCGCGGCAACCCCATTCTGGTTGACCGCTGGAATGTCGCGCAGGAAAAGCTGAATGCGCTGGCGCAGGATTCCGGCCAGCTGTCTGATCTTGCGACGGACCTTGCCAACGAGGCCTCGCGCGCGTCTTATCTTCTGGATGAGACGCAAAATGCGTTCTCCATCTCCGGCGCTGTTCCCGAAGACCACAAAAAGCTCACCGCCATTCAGGATGGTGTCGAGCAGACGATTGCCGTCATCAACCGCCTCATGGGCAAGACCAATGACGAGATCAACCGCCGCTCGACTTACTTGCAGTCGGAGCGTGCCAACCTCCAGACGCTCGCCCTCGGCATCGCCAACGGCGAACTCTACGGCAAGAGTCTCAGCGACACCCTGTTCAGGAAGACCCTCAACGGCGATCACGGTCTATATAAAGGCGGTTCTGCCGCTGGCGGCGACACGGGCGGCGTTCCCGGCATGCGTAAACCGCTGGTTATCATCCGCTTCGATCGTCCGAACGTGAACTATGATCAGGCGCTCTACACGGCCGTGCATCAGGCGCTGGAAAAATATCCGGCCGCGAAGTTTGAGCTCGTTGCTGTCAGCAACCTCGAAGGCAACGCTGCGCAACTGGCGCTGGCTTCCGAGGAAGCGCGCAAAAACGCCGAAATGGTGCTGCGTTCCCTTCAGGACATGGGCCTGCCAGTCGAACGCATCCGCCTCAGCGCCGCCAGCAGCAAGGATGTGCTGAACAGCGAAGTCCATCTGTACCTTCAGTAACTATCTAAAAGTTCCTTCTCCCTCCGGGAGAAGGTTAGGATGAGGGAGGTAGCGATAGTGCAATTAAAACTGCATCTGCGTGACATCCCTCACCCCGGCCCTCTCCCGTAGGGAGAGGGGGAATTAGTTGGATCATCTATGGAAGCCCTGCATCTCGACAAGTTAACCTCTATTGCGCTCGTGACGACGGCGGCTCTGCTTTGCGGCCTGGCACTGATAAGGCTGCGCCAGCCCGCGATCGTCGGTTATATTCTCGCCGGCGTGGTGCTGGGACCGACGGGATTGCAGCTTATCTCCAACACGGAGACGGTGCGGACTCTGGCTGATCTCGGCGTCATCATGCTGTTGTTCCTGATCGGTATGGAACTCTCGCTGCGCGGTTTCCAGAGCATTTATAAAACGGCGCTATCCACGGCTGCCCTGCAAATCATCATATCAATCGGGCTCTACTGGCTGGCGGGACACTTCCTGCACTGGGGTATCGAGCGCGTACTGGTCTTCGGTTTTGCGACAGCCCTTTCGAGCACCGCCGTCGCCGTCAAAATTCTCGAAGAGACTGACGATTTGCGCACACCCGTCGGGCGTATCACGGTCTCCGTGCTTATCGCGCAGGATCTGGCTGTGATTCCTATCCTGCTTATCATCAGCGCCTTCGGTACGAACGCGCTGCCCGCCGGTGTTATCGCCGCGAAGATGGTCTTTGCTATCGGCTTCCTCGGCTTTCTGGTCTGGTTTCTCTCACGGCGCGAAAAGCTCACGCTGCCGCTCACTGACTGGATCGTTTCGAGGCCGGAGATTATTCCGCTCGCTGCCATGGCTTTCTGTTTTACCTGGGCGGCGTTGTCAGGCTTGCTGGGCCTCTCCACCGCTTACGGCGCTTTCGCAGCGGGACTGGTGATCGGCAACTCCAATGTGCGCGCCGCGCTGCACACGGCGGCGGAGCCTATCCAGACCATCCTGCTCATGGTCTTTTTCCTTTCCATCGGCCTGCTGATCGATGTCGGTTTCATCATCCGTAACTGGCAGAGCGTGCTGATCGTTCTTTCCATCGTGACTATCCTCAAAACGGTTATGAACGTGATCATCCTGCATCTTTTTCTCGGCAAACCGTGGGACAAATCTTTCCACAGCGGCGTGGTCATGGCGCAGGTGGGGGAATTTTCGTTCATCATCGTCGCTGCGGGGCTGGCGGCGCATGTCATCTCCGACGAAGCCTACCGCCTCATGATCGCCGTCATCGCCCTCTCGCTCATGATCAGCCCCATGTGGCTCGCTATCGCCCGCAGGCTGCATGATGTGACGATCGGGAAGCGGAATTAAGAAAATTTCTCTCCAAACACTTCGTGGAATTCTTTCGGACTGACTTCCTTGACCGCACCCGCCGCCAGATCGCCAAGTATAAAAGGCCCATAGGCAATGCGGATCAGGCGGTTGACGGTTAGCCCCAGCGCATCCAGCACCTTGCGGACTTCGCGGTTTTTACCTTCTTTCAGCGCGACATCGATCCAGACATTGGCGCTGTCGCTTTTCTCCATCACGGCTTCGATGGGGCCATAAGATATACCGTCGATGCGGATGCCATCTTTCAGCGTATCAAGCCTGGCCTGCGTGGCGCGGCCATGGGCGCGCACGCGGTACTTGCGCAGCCAGCCCGTGGCGGGCATTTCAAGATGGCGTGATAACTCACCGTCATTAGTCAGCAGCAGCAGCCCTTCGCTATTCAAATCCAGCCGCCCGACGGAGATCACGCGCGGCAATCCTTTCGGCAGGCTGTCAAAGATCGTCCGGCGGCCTTTCTCGTCGCTATGCGAGGTCACCAGCCCCTCAGGCTTGTGATAGCGCCAGAGCCGCGCCGGTTCTTTGCCGCCAACGGGTTTGCCATCGACAAGGATGCGGTCGCTCTCCATGACATTGATGGCAGGTGTTTCCAGAATTTTATCATTCAGCATCACGCGACCTTCGGCAATCCACCGCTCGGCTTCGCGACGCGAACAGACGCCGGCGCGTGCCAGCCGTTTCGAGATTCTCTCACCTTTTTCCGCATCGTCTGATGTCATGTTTGTGATATACACATTTTTATGAGCCAAAATCAAAACCATTATATGGCAGAAGCCCTTATAGAAGCCAGAGCGGCCGCCGCACGTGGTGAAATCCCCGTGGGCGCCGTGATTGTGGACGGCATCACGGGCCAGATCATCGCGCGTGGCGGCAATGTCACGGAAGCGGCGCATGACCCGACCGCGCATGCCGAGATGGCCGTCATCCAGCATGCCTGCAAGATCAAAGCCTCGACCCGGCTACCGGAATGCGATCTCTATGTGACGCTGGAGCCCTGCCCGATGTGCGCGACGGCGATTTCATTTGCGCGTATCCGCCGTGTCTACTTCGGCGCTTATGATCCCAAGAGCGGCGGCGTCGACCATGGGCCGAAGATATTCCAGCAGTCCACCTGTCATCACCAGCCCGAGGTTTACGGCGGCATCAACGAGCAGGAATGCGCGGCGCTTCTGAAAGAATTTTTCAGGGACCGGCGCTAAGCATCAATTTTATGATTATTTTATTTTAGCCAGAAGACCCTTGGCTTCCTCATCGCCACCATCGGCGGCCTTGGAGAGATATTCACGGGCCTTTGCCGGGTCTGCTTTAACGCCCAGTCCCTGCATATACATCTCGCCCAGACGAACTTCTGCATGCGGATCATCCTTGGCGGCGGCGCGTTGATAAAGCTTCAGAGCCCGCGGGTAATTTTTAGGGATCGTTTCCCACCCGTCGAAGAAAATATCCGCAGCCTTGTCTATCCAGTGCGGGATGGCCGAAGGCCCTTCCGCTACGCGCAGCGTCCAGATGAGTGACTGCAGCGGGTCTTTCTTCACGCCGTCTCCTGTGGCGTACTTTTCGCTCAGCATCATCTGCGCCGGCAGCATATCAAGGTCGGCGGCGCGCTTCATCCAGACCAGCGCTTGTGCAGGATCTTTCGGTGTGCCTTCACCTTTGTTGATCATCTGGCAAAGATCAAACATAGCGAGCCGATTGCCGCCCTCTGCCGCGCGCGTCAGCCAGTAAACGGCTTTCTTCGGTTCGCGCGGGTTTTTATAATTATGGTAGAAGTTTCCCAACCGGAACTGCGCATCGCCGGCATTCTGCTCGGCTGCTTTGGTGAACCATTTTTCGGCTTCCCTATAATTTGTCTTCAGTCCTTTGTAATGGGCTTCGGCGTTAAGATAAGCCAGCCGTAACTGTGCAAGCCCCTGGCCTTGTTGCGCGGCCAGCGTAAACCATTTCTTTGCCGCGGGATAATCGGAGACGCCGTCGTTGCTGATGCCGCTGAAATATATTTCACCAAGCCAGTATTGCGCCAGCATTGAACCTTGTTGTGCGGCGCGGGTATACCATGGCAATGCCATCTGCAGATTTGCGGCGATGCCGCAATAGCCTTTGTCATAGGCGCGGGCAAGGGCGTACTCATCTGCGACCGAGCCTTTCTGTGCCTTGTCTTTATCCGGACAAACGATGTTTTCGGGGGGAACAAACGGCCCATCCGCGCGGGCCGATACTGAAATAAGGCAACCGATGAGCATCAGCCCTGCGAGAAGAGAGGGGGTGATTCGGTCTGATAACCAGAGCCTCGAATATTTTTTATTTTTTTTTGCGCGAACCATTTGAATATTTCTCCCGGCAGAAAAAAGATACATGGATGTCAAAAACATGCCGCCCTTTGTTCTATCGTCCATTACAAAAACGTGCGGCGTTTTTTGAAAGCGGCGGTAAAAATCATTTTATGCACCGTGTGCTGGAAGTAAAGGAAATACGCGGGTTCCAGCATCGTGATAAAAACTGTAGCGCACAAAAGAGAAGGGCGCCCGTTGGGGCGCCCTTCAATCTTCGAAACAGAAGAAGAAAAACTATTTCTTCTTTTTTGCTGTTTTCTTTTTGGTAGCTTTTTTAGCTTTTTTCTTAGCAGCCATTGTTTTGATTCCCTATTTCAGAGGTTGACTCAATTAGAAGAGCAATGATGGAACACCATCACTTTTCTAACCATACATGAATCATAGAACGGGATTTTCATCTTGTCAAAACTTAATTACAAAAAAGGTCTCAAGGGTGAACCCTGAGACCTTTTTGCAACTTCTATTTTCTGTTCAGACTAAGCCATACAGAAAATATACGTGAAGGTTAGTGAGTAGCAGGTGCTGCTGGAGCGGCAGGAGCCATAGCAGCAGGTGCGGTTGCAGGAGCTGCGCTCTTGTCTGCTTCACCTTTTGTGATTTCATCAGCGCTGTGGCCTTTTCCGGCAAGACATTTCTTGATGGAAGCCTCTTTATCAGCGGCAGAAGGAGGAGCGCCTTCCGTTGAAGGCGCAGAAGCAAGAGCATCACACTCATTGCGGTCTTTTGCATAGGTTACTTGAGCGGGCGCAGCAGCCTGCATTGCACTACCGGCAGCAGGAGCAGCTGCAGGCGCTGCAGCGGGAGCCATTGCGGCGCCGCTTGCGGGTTGTTGTGCTTGTGCGAGGTAAGAAACGCTCAGGAAGGCGATTGCACCCATAATGGCTGCAAGAGAGAGGTACTTTTTCATGATTTACTCCAATGTTTATGATGATAGATGATAGATGGTTGATGGCAGATGGTGGTCGGTAGGTTGTAGTTACGAGAGCGGTTTGTCCTTCTTTGTGTGCAAAGAACGTGCCGTCTTTATAAATCTACAAAAGAATGTTTGCCGATATGATTGAAAAAGGCAAGTCATTTGAATGAGCTCATCTATGGCGTTGCAATTTTATTCCATAAATGTGAAGCGATGCCTACAATGAAATTGGTCATCATGAGTGCGAGCAGAATGCCCGTGAAGCCAAAGTATTTCTGGCCGATATAGGCGAGCGGCACATAAAGAATGAAAGCACGCAGCAGAATGAGCGTCGTTGCGAGGAAAGGTTTGCCGATCGCATTGAGTGCGGAGTTGACGATAACCATGATCCCCATTGCGCCATAGCTTATAGGCACGATATGCAGATATTGCGCCGTATAGCTGACGACGAGCGGATGCGTGTCGAACAAGAGCGGTATGCGGTTCGCGAAGGTCCAGAGGATGGCGAGAATGATGATGCTCCAGAGCAACGCGTATTTGCAGCCCAGCGAGATCATTTCCTTGACGCGCCCATAGTTGCCTGCGCCGAAGTTCTGCCCCGCGAAGATGGAGACGCCCGCGCCCATCGCATAAAATACCAGCGTGGCCAGTGAATCGATGCGCGTCGAAACGCCGAGCGCGGCGACGGCTTCCGTGCCCAGTTCGGCCGCCAGCCATGTCACCGCGGCCTGCGAGAGCGGTCCGATCAGGTTGGCGATCATCGAGGGGATGCCGACATGTAAAATCCTTTTCCATGAATTGAGGGTCGCTTCATGAAACAGCGGCAGGCGCAGCAGGTCCTTTTTGCAGATAACGAAATAAAGCCCGGCCGCGCCGGTGATCGTGTAACTGATGACCAGTGTCAGCGCCGCCCCGTCCAGACCCATCTTCGGGAACGGCCCCCAGCCATAGATCAGGAAGGGATCGATGCAGGCATTGAGGACAGAGGTGAGTATCAGCAGCGCTGCCGGCAGGCGCGTATCGCCATCCGCCCGGATACAGGCATTGCAGACGAACACGTAGCTTGTGAAGATCATCCCCTTGTACCAGATGGCCATGAAGCTATGGACGAGGGGCATGACGTCCGCATCGGCGCCCATGAGCCGGAAGATCTTGTCGATGAGGAGGTATCCTCCGATGGATGATACGATGACGATGAGAGTTGTCAGCACCACGCTATCGGTGGCAAGGCGTTGCACTTTTGCGAAATCGCCTTCGCCATAGACGCGGGCGAGCAGGGACGTGGTCCCGACCGCAAGGCCGTAGATAATCCCCATAAAGAACATCACTACGGGGATGGTGAAGCCGAACGCCGCCAGCGACAGCGTGCCGAGGCGCGATATATAGAGCGCGTCCACAATACCGAAAGAAGTCATGGCGAGCAGCCCCCATATCAGCGGCACGGACAGCCGCCGCAGGTGCGGGGCCAGGTCGCCTTCCAGAAGGTTTTCGCGATGAGGAGGCAGGTAAGTGGTTCCTTCTTGTTATTCCCTCTCCCGCTTGTGCGGGAGAGGAAGTAGTCATTATAGCGGCAGATCGAACAACAGAACTTCGGCATCCGTGCCTGCTTTGATATCCAGCACGCCTTGCTCCTTTTCTATCGCCAGACCATCTCCGGCGTCAAGGCTCTGGCCTTGGGTTTCGACAGTGCCACGCGCAATCTGCAGCCAGTATTTGCGGTCGCTGACGATGGGAAACTTCAGCGCTGTTCCCGCATCGAGGCGCGAGGCATAGAGCCGCGCATCCTGTTTCATCACGAGCGAGCCGTCCGCGCCGTCTTTCGAAACCAGCAGGCGCAGCCGGTTGTGCATTTCCTCCGGTGCAAAAGGCTTTTGCTTGTAGCCCGGCTGCGTGTTCACTTCATCGGGCATGATCCAGATTTGCAGCAGGTGCACGGTATCCGTATCGGAGCCGTTATACTCGCTGTGCAGGATGCCTTTGCCCGCCGTCATCATCTGTACTTCGCCGGGTGTGATCGCGACACCCTCCTTGCCGGTGTTGTCTTTATGTGACAACGCCCCTGACAATACATATGTGATGATCTCCATGTTCTTATGACCATGGGTGTCAAAGCCGGTACCGGGTTCTACCCAGTCTTCATTAATGACACGCAGCGGCCCGAAGCCCATATTGGCGGGATCATAATAATGACCGAACGAAAAGCTGTGGCGGCTCTTGAGCCAGTCCATTTCGGTGTAACCTCTGTCGTTTTTGTGTCTTACGTTAAACATTTTGATTCTCCTTTCATCTTTCTATGTTATTATTCTTTTAATTAGATATATATAGCTATATAACTCACGTATTATTCTATTTATTAGAATTATAATGGTTTATTGGAAAACATTGTAATATTAGATTAATAAGATAAAAATTAGCTTTATAATTCTAATAAATAGAAGAATACTTGAGCTATGGACAGATTAGCCAATATGATCACCTTTGTGACCGTCGCTGAAACCGGCAGCTTTGCCGAGACGGCGAGCCGTCTGCATATTGCCAATTCAGTCGTCAGCAAGCGTATCAAGGATCTTGAAGCTTATCTCGGTACGTTGCTGCTCCAGCGCACCACACGCCACATCAATCTGACAGAGGCTGGTTATGCCTACGTCGAGCATGCGCGTAAGTTCCTCGATGAACTGGCGGAAGTGGAAGAGAACCTGCGCTACCGCAACGAGAATCCCGTCGGCGAAATTAAAATCTCCGCGCCGCTGAGCTTCGGCAATAAATTCCTTGGCCCCGCCATCGCTGATTTCCTCGATAAATATCCCGATGTCACGGTCAAGCTCATCGTCAACGACCGCACGGTGGATATTGCCGCCGAAGGATTTGATCTCGCCATCCGCATCGGCGCGCTGGAAGACCAGAGCATGATCACGCGCAAGCTCGCGCAAAGCCGCCGCATCGTCGTTGCCAGCCCCGCTTACCTTGAAAAACACGGCAGGCCGAAAACGCCGGAGGATCTGGCGCAGCATAATTGTCTCAGCTTCAGCGGCTTGCATGATGGCAGGGCGTGGCCGTTCCAGAAAGACGGCAAGGAATTCCAGCAACGCGTTGGCGGGCGGTTTATTGCAGACAGTGGTACGCTGCTGTGCGAAGCGGCGGTACATGGTTGCGGCATAGCAATTTTGCCGACGTTTATCGTCGGACAGCATATCGGCAACGGTGAGCTTGAACCCTTGCTGGAAGAATTCGAAGCGCCGCCGCTCGCGATACAGGCCGTCTACCAGCACAAGCGCTATCTCAGCGCCAAAACGCGCAAGCTGATCGACCATCTCGTGCAATATTTCTCGGGCTTCAGGGCGGAATAGCCATGAAAAGAATAGTCATCATTGGCACTACCGGCTCAGGGAAAACAACATTGGCAAAAGTGCTAGCTGACAAGCTGGGGCTTGTTCACATCGATCTCGATGATCTTCATCATATGCCGGGATGGAAAGAGCGTCCTAATGACGATTTCCGAAGTCTTGTCAACGCAGCGATACAGACGGAAAAATGGGCTGTGGCCGGAAACTATATCTCAAAAGCGCAGGATATCACCTGGCCGCAAGCCGATACGATCATCTGGCTCGATATGCCTTTCTGGT
>Ga0207063_1131_pt1 | contig 16156 bp, 15 predicted proteins | sample Alteio_BWMinCont_29_FD_153462 | JGI IMG/M metagenome (GOLD analysis project Ga0207063, IMG submission 153462) | Enriched cells from forest soil in Barre Woods Harvard Forest LTER site, Petersham, Massachusetts, United States -... | ecosystem: Environmental > Terrestrial > Soil > Temperate forest >...
ACTCCCCCTGGTAAGGTAAAGTCCGTTCAAATGCGTTTCGCACCGCTCCCCGTCCACAACAATAGTCAGATTATTTCGCACCCAATCCCCGCCAAGCGTCAGTGTATGCGTATCAAAATGCGAAACCTCCTGCTGCAAAACCTGCACCGCAGAAACCAAATTCAATCCCGCGCAATCCGCCTGAATCCGGTAAAACCTCAGTCTGCTCGCCGAACCCAAAACAACCTCACTCAACTCATTAACCACAACCGAAACGCGAACCGCATCCGCGCCATCCGCTGCCAAACCCTTTATCAGCACCGTGGTTTCCACAACATCCGCCTCAGCATTTTTCTCCAGCACAATCAGATTCCGCTTGTTCAGCACTCCACCCGAAACCCCCACTCCATCAGCTGCCTCAGCCACATCCGTAATCACATTCAGCACATGAATCGTCCTCCCCGCAACCACCCCCTCCTTAACCAGCATAAACAATCCATCCCCTGCAAAGGCCGTATTCATCGCCACAAAAGCGTCCGCCTCAACATCCGCGTACCTGGCAAAATGCTTCTCCACCAGTCCGGCATGACTAACAATAGCTTCAGCCAACGAACAAATCACAAGCCCCGAACCCATATCCGGCAAAGCCGATAGTTCGTTGCTATAAACTCCATTCACCAGTACAACCCGGTTCTCACTCACGCCTTTGATTTCATATTGCTTCAATGCAGAAGTCAAAGCCGATGCCAAAATCTTCGTCTCCCCTACAACAGGCAGAAAAGACACCTGCTCAACCAGCGAAAGCCTTTCCAAAACGTTCTTAGCGAAAATCTTCTCTGGATTCGAATACTTATACTCCTCACTCCGTCTACCGGGTAAACCCTGCCTCAAAAGAGCCGTCTTAGCTCTTTTTCGAATTTCCTCTATTTCTCCTTTTCCTTTCATTTTACGCCAATTCCCCATATCCCTTCTTCTCCAGCTCCATCGCGAGCTCCTTACCTCCTGACTTCACAATCCTACCCTCGTAAAGCACATGCACAAAATCAGGAACAATATAATCCAGCAACCGCTGGTAATGCGTAATCACCACAAACGAACGTTTGGGCGAGCGCAACTTATTCACCCCGTTGGCCACAATCTTCAACGCATCAATATCCAGACCCGAATCCGTCTCATCCAGAATCGCCAGGGCAGGCTCCAGCATCGCCATCTGAAAAACTTCGTTACGTTTCTTCTCCCCACCCGAAAATCCCTCATTCACCGCCCGGTTCACCAGACTTCCCTTCAACTCCACCAGCGCCTGCTTCTCCTTCACCAGCTTTAGAAAATCCTTCGCCTCAAGCGCAGGCAATCCCCTGTATTCACGAATCTCCGCAATCGCCGTCTTCAAAAAATTAATCGTACTCACACCGGGTATTTCCACCGGATACTGAAACGCCAGAAACAACCCTTCCCTCGCCCGCTCCTCCGGATTCAGCTCCAGTAAATTCTTTCCGTTAAACAGCACCTCACCCTCCGTCACTTCATAATCTGTGCGGCCAGCTAGCACTGAACTCAAAGTGCTCTTACCCGAACCATTAGGTCCCATAATCGCATGCACCTCACCGGCCCCGATCTCCAGATCAATCCCCTTCAGAATTTCCTTGCCTTCAATTCCTGCCTTTAAATTTTTTATCGATAACATATTTCACACATTTTAAAATCCCAATTTGTTTGTTCGACCCCGTCTGCACTTAATCTACCAATCTACCCCACAGACCCCTCCAACGACACCGCCAGCAACTTCTGAGCCTCCACTGCAAACTCCATCGGCAACTGATTCAGCACCTCCTTGCAATACCCGTTCACAATCAATCCGATCGCCTTCTCCGTACTAATCCCCCGCTGGTTGCAATAAAACAGCTGATCCTCACCAATTTTCGACGTCGTCGCCTCATGCTCCACAATCGCGCTCTTATCCTTAATCTCGATATACGGGAACGTATGCGCTCCGCAGCGGTCACCCATCAGAAGCGAATCACACTGCGAATGATTCCTCGCCCCCGCAGCGCCTTTCATGATGCGCACCAGCCCGCGGTACGAATTGTTACTCTTCCCGGCCGAAATTCCCTTCGACACTATCGTACTCCTGGTATTCCTTCCGATATGAATCATCTTCGTACCCGTATCTGCCTGCTGCATATTATTTGTCACAGCAACCGAATAAAACTCACCCACCGAATTATTTCCCTTCAGAATCACCGACGGATACTTCCAGGTAATTGCCGATCCGGTCTCCACCTGCGTCCACGAAATCTTCGCGTCATCACCAAAGCAAATTCCGCGCTTAGTCACAAAATTGTAAATACCACCCTTGCCGTTCACATCACCGGGGTACCAGTTCTGCACCGTACTGTACTTCACTTCCGCCTTAGCATGCGCCACAATCTCCACAATCGCGGCATGCAGCTGATTTTCATCCCGCATCGGGGCCGTACAACCCTCCAGGTAACTCACATACGCCCCTTCATCCGCCACAATCAGCGTCCGCTCAAACTGACCCGTACCAATCGCATTAATCCTGAAATAGGTCGAAAGCTCCATCGGACAGCGAACACCCTTAGGTATATAACAAAACGAGCCATCACTAAAAACCGCCGAATTCAGCGCCGCGTAATAATTATCATTGCTCGGCACCACCGAACCCATATACCGCTTAATCAACTCCGGATGCTCCTGCACCGCATCACTAAACGAACAAAAAATAATCCCCTTCTCCGCCAGCGTCTCCTTAAACGTCGTCTTCACCGAAACACTGTCAATCACCGCATCCACCGCAATCCGGCTCTCCACGCCACTCAGGCGCTTCTGCTCCTCCAGCGAAATCCCCAGCTTCTCAAACGTCCTCAACAGCTCCGGATCCACCTCATCCAGACTCTTCAGTTCCTTCCTCGCCTTCGGTGCCGCGTAGTAAATAATATTCTGAAAATCAATCTTTGGATAATCCAGATGCGCCCAGTGCTTAGGCTCCTCCATCTTCAGCCAGTTCCTATAGGCCTTCAGCCTGAACTCCAGCAGCCACTCCGGTTCATTCTTCTTCTTCGAAATAAATCGCACAATCTCCTCACTCAGCCCCTTCGGGGCCGTATCCATCTCAATATCGCTGCTCCAGCCATACTTGTATTCCCCGCCGATCTGCTTCTCTAATATCTCGTCTTGTTCATTCATAGTATTTATTCTCTTGCCCTGTTCGCTAATCGCTATTCGCTATTATTCACAGCCTTTACCAATTTAACTGTGTTTCTGAATCTTCACTACGCTCGATTTCGCTAAACCGAAAACGACTCACCGCATCCACACGTCCTACTCGCATTCGGATTCACAAACACAAAACCCTTCCCGTTCAAACCGCCCGAATAATCCAGCTCCGTACCGATCAGGTACAAAAAACTCTTCTTATCCACCACAATCTTAACCCCCTTATCCTCAAACACCTGATCGCCAGGGCGAAGCGCATTGTCAAACTCCAGCTTGTACGAAAGACCCGAACACCCTCCCCCTTCAACGCCCACACGAATAAACGATCCTTCAGGCTTATTCTCCTCCTTCATCAGAAGAACCGCCCTTTCCTTAGCTTGTTCCGTTACCGTTATCATATCAAATACAGTTAGAAATACCTATAAATATTCAAAAACCTTATTTAGAACAATTCTAAATACCACACAAATCTACCTAAAACAGGGTATATCAGCAAATAAAAAGCGACATTACCTATCTTTGCCCCCTAAAATGGTCACAACAAATAAGATAGCCCAGCAATTCTCCATACGCCTGGGCAACATCCTCTTTCGCAACTTCTTTCCCCTCTACAACATCCTTTATCCCCGCTTCAAAAACCGCCAGGATGCCGAAGAAATCGAATTCCTCTCCAAAACAATAAAGCCAGGCGACACCATACTCGACATCGGCGCCAACATCGGCTTTTACAGCAAAATCCTCGCCGGGCTTACCGGCCCGGCCGGCAAAGTCTATTGCTTCGAACCCGACAGCGTCAACTTCAGCCACCTCCTTCGCAACACCAAAACAATCGACAGCAAAACCCACGGCACCATCATTCCCATCAACAAAGCCGTCGCCGAAACCACAAAAACCCTCAAACTCTACACCTCCAAACTCCTCAACGTCGACCACCGCACCTACAAAGTCGACAACTTCGAAAACGAAATCTCCATCCCGGCCACCAGCATCGACGACTTCGTCTCCAGTTCGGGCAACGTCAAAGTCGATTTCATCAAAATGGACATCCAGGGTTTCGAACTATCCGCACTTAAAGGAATGGTCAACACCCTCCGGGCCAATCCCGAAATTTGCATCCTCATGGAATTCTGGCCATACGGCTTGACGAAGGCAGGCACACCCTTCGAAGATTTCTTTTTATTTTTCAAAGACAATGCGCTTAAACTATTTAAGCTCGATGGGATCAGCGCGATCCCATTCGACAAAGCTCAACTTCCGGCAACAGAACTTCATACCGAAGGTTATTATTTCAATCTTTTGGTAAAACACGAATAGTAATCATGAAGCAGGACAACAAACAAGCGAAAGCTAAAACAAGTTCTTCAGTAAAAAATCTCCAGCCAAAATCCCTGCTCGACAGAATAGAAGGATTCTTCCTGAGAAACGAAAAAGTTTTATTTTATGCGCTTTGTGTATCAACATTGCTCTTCAGTTTCTTTTTATTCAATGCCCGAGTAAGCGAGGGCAATGACGACTCCCTTTACATCGAAGCGGGCTATAATTATGCCAAGCACTTCTCGACATATGCCTACCTCGCCAATGCACCCCTGTATCCTTTTTTCTTAGGCATCCTCACTTACCTTTTCGGCATCAAACTCGTGCTTTTCAAATTATTCTCCGTTCTCTTTAACTTCATAGGAATCCTGTTTCTCTACAAGGCCTTTAAGGGAAGGATCCCCTACCTCATTCTCTTTACCGTTTGTTTTACGATCGCCATCAACAGCTATTTCCTTTATTTCGCCAGTCAGACCTATACCGAATCCATCTACCTCTGCATTCAAAACCTCTTTCTCTACTTCTTCTTTATTTTACTCGACAAAATTGACGAAGGCGAAGATCTTGCCAGCTTTAAACATTACCGAATATGGCTGATCACCGGAGGACTGATCTTTCTGCTCATCATGGTCCGTAACGGATCCGTTGCCGTTATTCCGGCGGTTATTCTCTTTTTCATCTTCATCAGAAAATACAAATACATACTATGGTCAATGGGATCTTTTCTTGCATTCAAAATTCCTTACGAAATTATTCACGGCCTCCTCTGGAAACAAAAAGACCAGTACAGCGGACAATCCAAAATTCTCCTCCTGAAAGATCCTTACAACCCCTCCTTAGGGAACGACGACTTATCCGGTTTTGTTTCCCGTTTTTTTGAAAACGTCCAGTTATACTTATCCAAACGATTCTTTCAGATCCTCGGTTTCTTCTCCGAGAACTCAACCGAAACCAATATTGTATGGTCCCTGATTGTCATAGCCCTTATGGTTATTGGCTTTATCAAAGCACTTAAATCAAAAAATAACGAATTATTTTTCTCCGTTCTGTACATGACCGCAACAGTCGTCTTAACATTCGTAATCCTTCAGGCACGATGGGATCAGCCACGGCTCATCATGATTCACATGCCCATCCTGCTGATCACCATACTCTTTGGAATATACCAGATGGTAAAAAAATCTTCCTATGCACAAAACCTGCTCATACTGATTTGCTTGATTCTGATAGTCTCAGGAGTAATATCCACGTCGAAAAAAGTCGCAAAAAACGTTCCCATTGTAGTGAAGAACCTGAAAGGTGATAAATTTTATGGGTACTCTCAGGATTGGACAAACTTCTTCAAAATCAGCGAATGGTGCGCCTCCAACCTTCCCGATTCAGCACTGGTAGCAAGCCGAAAGGCATCCATGTCATTTATCTACGGCAACGGAAAAAGATTCTTTCCGGTTTACAAAGTCTACGCGCTTGATACCGCAACTGGTTATTCCAACCCCGATTCGGTATTAAACTATTTTAAGCGCAACAATGTAACCTACGTCATACTGGCAAGTCTTCGCAGAGATCCCTCAAAAGCCGATGGCAACATCATCAATACCATGCACCGTATGATAGAACCCATCGCCAAAAAATACCCTACCAAATTCACCCTTATACATCAGTTCCCCGAACCGGCAGAGTCTCAGATTGAGCCCGCCTTCTTATACAAGATAAACTACTGACAGTGCGCATAAAATACGACATTCAAACCCATCTCGACGATCCGCAAACAACCTTGTTGCACAGAGAGATTATCCTTTCCAAACCTTTTTTAAAGCGCATTTACCTCGATTGGTATTCAGTCTTCAAAAAAGAAGGCCCCTCACTTCCCGAAGGCAAAATGCTCGAAATCGGCTCAGGCGGAGGTTTTATCAAGGAAGTACTTCCCACCGTCTTCACCTCTGATATTATGCCACTGGGCATATGCGACTATACCTTCTCAGCCGAAAAAATGCCCTTCAGAGACGAAGAATTGAGCGCCATCTTTATGATTAACGTATTTCACCACATACCAAAACCTTATTTATTTCTGACCGAAGCGCAGCGCACACTTAAGAAAGGCGGAAAAATAATCATGATAGAACCAGCCAATAGCTGGCTGGGCAGATTGATTTACAAAAATTTTCACCACGAACCCTTTGATGAAAAAGGCGGATGGGAAATTCAGTCCACTGGCCCCCTTTCCGGTTCTAATCAGGCGCTTCCTTATATTTACTTTGAGCGAGACTATAAAAAATTCCAGGCCGATTTTCCAGATCTGTCGGTAAAAACCATTACTTATCATACCCCTTTAATGTACGTATTAAGCGGGGGAGTTTCGAGAAAAGCACTCGTCCCGAACCCACTTTACGGTTTTTTCAAAATAATTGAAAAATTTCTTTCACCTTTATCCAGACAAACAGGTCTTTTTCAGACAATTATCATCGAAAAAACAACTTAATACAAAAATAGGTAACCTTATCATGACTACAACGTACAAAACTCTTCATCGTACTAACAAAACCGAATAATTGAAATTAAAACCAATAAAAATGAAAAAAGGCTACATTCTTCTGAGTTTCATCAGCGCATTTATTTTATTAATCAACTCCTCATTCTCCCAAACCAATCTGGACAGTGGTCTGGTAGCCTGCTATCCATTCTCAGGAGATGCGAATGACTTCAGCGGAAACAAACACAACGGAATCGTAAACGGCGCAACCCTTACCACAGACCGGTTTGGGAATGCCAACAGTGCCTATTCCTTTAACGGTACAAGCAATTCCATTAGCATTGTACATTTTGACAGCCTCGTCGGAACGGCCAACGAAGTCAGTGTAAGCGTATGGGCGCTCGCCACATCCAATACATCAAACGGAATATTCATGCTTTCCCCCGATACCATTCCCGACCGTTTTGTAGGCTGCGGTCAGTATTTAAATACCATTTATTGGGATTACGGTAATATTTTGGTGAACGGCCGTTCAACTGCCAGTCAGACTTATGACAACAATTGGCATCATTACGTATACATCATGAGCCAGTCAAAAAACATCAAACAGGTTTACCTTGACAATGCCATGGTCATCAACACTACTTACGGAGGTTCTTTGATTAACCGGAAACGCACTTTGCTGATCGGAGCAGGAATTGATGCAGACGGCGGAGGAATTCGTTTTCACGGTTCAATTGACGACATGAAATTTTACAACAGAGCCCTGACAGGTACAGAAGTAAATGCGCTGTACAATGCAACATCTGGCGCTTGCCCCCAGGCAACCAAATCAAGCCCCACCGACAGTGGTATTGTTTTGTGTCTTCCCTTCCATGGAAATGCCGAAGATTACAGCGGTCACCAGCACAACGGTGTAATTCACAATGCGACACTTACAACCGACAGATTGGGAAATGCCAACAGCGCCTATTATTTTGACGGAACCGATGCCTACATCGCAGTAAATAATTTTGATAGCCTCAGCAAAAACAATGAAATGACCATATGCTTCTGGGCCCAGGCAACCGTAAGTACTTCAAACGCAGCATTTATGTTATCTCCTGACACAACCACCGACCGCCTTGTAGGTTGCGTTGAATATTTAGGCAATATCTATTGGGATTACGGCAACATCTTAACCAACGGCAGGTCAGTAGTTGGCCAAACCTTTGATACCAACTGGCACCATTATGCATTCGTAATGAGCCAATCGAAAAACATCAAGCAGGTATACGAAGACAAAGTAGCCGTCATAAACACAACTTACGGATCTTCGCTGATAGGCAGAAAAGGAAGATCGTTATACATAGGAGCAGGGATTGATGCGGACGGCGGCGGGATACGCTTCCACGGATCAATCTCCGAATTCCAGATGTTCAGCTACCCAATGACTTCGGCTGACGTAACGAATGATTATTCAAACTTCGAATGCGTGTCTCAGGAGGGAATTGAATCCTATATGCAAACCATCACCCTCACCACCTACCCCAACCCCTCCACCGGCAACTTCACGATGGACTTCGGTTCCGGCACCCAGGAAGACCTCCTGCTCAACGTCTACAATTCCGTTGGTCAGCGCGTAGCTACAAGACCAGTCCCCACGGGCAGCACCACCGTCCAGCTCAACTTGGGCAACAGCCTGAGCTCCGGACTCTATAGCCTCATCCTTCAGAGCAAATCAGGCATAAAGACCCGGAAAATAATTATTAGCAAATAAATCTTCATGTCTTCTTCATCTGGCCTACGGAACAAAAAGAAGTATACCTGAAGCGTGATTTCTCCAAGAGTAATTAACGATTTCATCCGTGCGTGAGTAATTAATCTGAAAAGCCCCCGAATAAACGGGGGCTTTTTTTGTGTGAATTTCACAAGTCCTTTCCTCAATTCCACAACAAAAAAGATCTGTCAACTTCTCAGTTTTGCAGTTCAATAAGCATTCAACTCTGAAAGACACTTTCAATAAATGAAAAAAATACCTCTCTTACTGGTCCTCGCAAGGTTGTGTCTTGCACCTGCACATTCAACAGCTCAGGTCTCCCTTTCAATCGCAGTCGCTCCCCCCATCATTCCATACTACGAACAACCCGATTGTCCCGTTCAGGGCTATATCTGGACCCCAGGCTACTGGGCTTACGGCCCAGACGGATACTTCTGGGTCCCTGGGGCCTGGGTCATTCCCGCTCAGGCCGGTTTTTTATGGACGCCAGGTTACTGGGGCTTTTCCGGAGGCTATTACGGATGGAACACAGGCTATTGGGGTCCCCATGTCGGGTATTACGGCGGGGTATGTTACGGAAACGGCTATGGCGGCGTGGGCTTCACCGGAGGAAGATGGGAAGGCGGCACCTTCCGCTACGTCAAAGTCAATAGCTCCAGCTCCGGAAACCGCTCCAGTTTCAATGGGCCTGGAGGAGTCCGCACCACACCCACTCCCGGCGAACGAGTCGCCATGAACGAACACCACATCGCTCCAAGTTCAGGGCAGCGTTCAGACGAAAAAGCGGCAAGCGCAAAAAATGTACAAGCCAAAAAAAACATCGCATATCTCCACCCACACACCACTCCTGTTCAGCAAAAACCCACACCAGTTCAGCAGCACGGCACAGCTCCCATGCAACAACACAGCGCTCCCATGCAAAGGCAAGAAGCTCCCCATGGAGGAGGTCACCCGAGATAAAGCACTCTTAAAACTCGGCCTTATTTCTGATTACTAAACAGGTCATCAATCGACTTGCGCAGCTCCTCCATACTCTTATCAAAATCCTTTTTAAACGCATCGAACTTTGCCTTATCAATCTGCTTCTCCCTTTCAAGCTCCTTTTTCAAATCACTGCTTTTCTTCTCCAGCGCAGCAACATCCTTATTATACTGAGCCTGAGTCTCCTTGCCTTCCTTCCTGGCCTTCGCCTTCAACTTGGCAATATCGTTATCCAAATCCCTGATTTTAAGTTCGGCTGCTTGTTTAAACTTCTGGTATTCGCTCGACGTATCCTTTTTCGCCTGATTAGTCCGTTTCAGATCAGGCACAACCCGCCCGGCAAAACCATTTACAGAAACCGCAGACAGAACTGCTACGCTAAGAACTGCCAAGCTAATAGTTAAAATCATTTTATTCATAAGTAGACGTTTTTAGAGATTAAAAAAACACAGGTACAAAGAAATAAAAGCCCCAAACAAAAAGAAAGGTCCTCGCTCACTCCTCAGAATGATTGTAATCACAAAGCTGCAATAATCTCCAATCCGTTACGTTAGATGCAAACAAATACTCAATTCGTTAAATGAGGCAATACCGACTATGCAACCGTTGTGTCATGGATACTACAGATCCCGATATTCAATTCGATTCCGCGGGCAATTGCAACCATTGCAACCAGTATGAAAAGCTTAAAAAGGATCGCACGATCAATAAGGTGTCCGATTTTGACCAGTTGGTCGAAAAGATAAAAAGACGAGGTAAAGGAAAAAAATACGATTGCATTGCCGGCATCAGCGGTGGTACAGACAGTTCATACATGTTGCATCAGCTTAAAAGTTACGGATTAAGGGTATTGGCAGTCCATTACGACAGCGGATGGAACACAGAAGAAGCAGTTCATAACATTCGTGCATTGACAGAAAAAATGAAGCTCGATCTGTACACATTCTCCGTTGACTGGGAGGAATTCAGAGCCCTTCAGATGGCCTACCTCAAAGCCGGGGTAATTGATTTGGATGTCCCCACAGATCATGCGCTGGCAGGAGGTCTGTACAAAGCTGCGGCAGACAACAATGTTTCGTTTATTTTAACAGGGCACAACATGGCTACCGAATCCGTAATGCCGGAATCATGGGTTACAGACAAACTCGACAGTAGCAACTTATTAGACATCTATCGGCAGTACGGCAGTGGCCTGAAACTAAAAACATTTCCCCTGCAAACGCTCCGAACCAAATTTCACAACTACAACATCCTTAAAATCGAGATGATTTTCGTCTTGAATTACATCCAATACAACAAGCAGAAAGCCGCCGAAGAGCTTCAAAAAATTTACGGCTGGGAACCCGTACGTGTCAAGCACGGAGAATCCGTCTGGACGCGTTTTTTTCAATGTCACATTCTTCCTCACCGTTATGGAGTTGATAAAAGAAGAGCTCATTTTTCAAATCTAATAGTATCCGGTGTAATGAGCCGTAAAGAAGCGTTGACCGAATTAACCACACCCGTATACAAAGACAATCTGGCTGACGACAAAAAAATGGTCCTTGAACGATTTAGAATTTCCGAACCCGAATTTGACAAGTATATGAATCAGCCGATCCGGAAACATTCCGAATTCCGCTCTGAAAGTTCAATAAAGAAGTTGTATGCCAAAATAAGAGAAATTACTCCGCTTAAGGGGTTGTTGAACATTTCAACCCGGCATTGATGACCTGGAATAGTGAACAAGTCGCTCAAAATACTTTTCCTTCCGAAGTGGTATCCCAACAGGTTTGATGCACTCGATGGAATATTCGTTGTCGATCACGCAAAGGCTGCTGCACGAAAAAACGATGTCTTTCTGCTCTTTGTACATTCAGACGCAGCCCTTTCCGGATCAAAAACAATAACGTATAACAAGTCCGGCGGTTTTGCCGAAATGATTGTTTATTTCAGAAGTATAAAAACCGGAATACTGTTTATTGACAGGTTGTTCACCGCGATACGATACTTCTCCGTTCAATTCCGATCCTATTATCAGATTAAAAAAATTTGGGGAAGGCCAGACATCACACATGTCCATGTTTTGCTGCGAAGTTCAATTCTCGCATGCTGGCTAAAAAAAATTGAAAACATACCCTACATTATAACCGAACATTGGACGGGTTACGATCCGAAATCCGGAAAAAAAATAAACCCATTCAAAAAGAAATTGTTGAAATACATTATCAAGAAATCAGAAGCCGTAACCACAGTCTCCGGTTGCCTTCAGGAAAACATGAAGCGCATTTGTAAAGAGGCAAACTATTTACACATTTCGAATGCAATTGACGAAACCATTTTTTGCATTCAACCTAAAAAACCGGCCGCAATTAAAAAATTAATTCACGTTTCAACATTGAGTGACCACCAGAAAAATTTCGGTAAAATTTTACAGGCCATTGCAGAGGTCTCACAGCAGCGAAAAGACTTTGAACTCCATATTATCGGCAAAGGAATAGAAAGAAAAAAACAAATGGAACGGGCACAAAAACTCAACATTCTGGATCGTTTCGTCTTTTTTCACGGTTATTTGCCCAAACAGGAAGTTGCTCAGATGATTGCAACCAGTGATCTGATGATTATGTTCAGCAAATTTGAAAACCAGCCCTGTGTAATACTGGAATCATTACTTTGCGGAGTTCCGGTACTCGCATCCGATATAGAGGGTACAAACGAAATGATAAATGAAAAAAACGGAATACGGGTTGTTCCCAATGATATGCAAATGTTGCAGAACACTATTCTATCCTTTTTATCAGAAAAACCAACCTTTAACGCAGCGGAAATCAGAAAAAATGCCCTGATTTATGGATACGAAACAGTCGCAGAAAAGTTGTCTGCGCTTTATTCTTCTGTAAAAAAACAACAGGCTAAGAAAATCAGTAGGCAATCACCTGCTCCACCGCCCCGGCAGGCAATTCCCGATATGCATACTGCTGCGTCCTCAGCTGAGGTTCAAAGCCCGCCTCCCGTATAGCAGTCTGAATCCCCTTGGCAGTAAACCGGTGTGGCGCTCCGGCTGCAGAAACCACATTCTCCTCAATCATAATCGATCCGAAATCATTTGCACCGGCATGCAGGCACAATTGCGCAACCTCCTTACCCACTGTCAGCCAGCTCGCCTGAATATTAATAATATTCGGCAGCATAATCCGGCTCAAGGCAATCATACGCACATATTCATCACCGCTCACATGATTCGAAACACCCTTCTTACGCTTCAGCAGCGTTCCGTCATCCATAAAAGGCCAGGGAATAAATGCCAGAAACCCCTTCGCATCGGCAGGTTTTTCTGCCTGTACCTCCCTGATCCACACCAGGTGCTCAAACCGTTCCTCAGTCGTTTCAATATGTCCGAACATCATCGTGGCCGAAGTCGTCAGCCCAAGCTGATGAGCAGCCCGCATCACATCCAGCCATTCCCTACCGCTGCATTTTCCGTTCGATATCAGCCGGCGCACCCGATCATTTAAGATCTCGGCCCCAGCTCCGGGCAGCGAATCAAGACCCGCATCCATCAAAGCCTTCAACACCTGAGAATGCGTCGATTTCTCCAGCTGCGTAATGTGTGCAATCTCCGGAGGTCCCAGCGAATGCAGCTTCAGCTGAGGATAAAGCGCCTTCAACTCCCTGAAAAGATCAACGTAAAACTTCAGTCCCAGATCCGGATGATGACCACCCTGCAACAGCAACTGTTCCCCTCCATACTTAAACGTCTCCTCAATCTTAACCTTATACGTTTCAATATCCGTTATATACGAATCCTTATGTCCCGGAATCCGGTAAAAATTACAAAACTTACAATTCGCCACACACACATTCGTTGTGTTCACATTACGGTCAATAATCCAGGTAACCTTATTATCCGGCTTGCGCTTTTTCCGCAGCTCGTTCCCCGTAAACATCAGTTCAGCAGTTCCGGCCGTATTAAAAAGAAAAACGCCTTCCTCCGCACTCAAAAACTCGAAATTCAAAGCCCGTTTTAAAAGTTCATCAACCCTCATAACCCAAAATTAAGCATTAATGAAGAGATAATTTCGGTAAATTAGTCCATTATTTAAAATCGTAAGGCAGAACACATTCAGAATTTAAATCACACTATGTCAGAGAAAATCCGGGTAGGCATTTCGCAGGGCGACATCAACGGGGTAGGTCTCGAAGTCATCATCAAAACATTTCTCGAGCCGGGCATGGAAGAAATCTGCACACCCATCCTCTTCAGCTCCCAGAAAACCGCCTCCTACCATCGCAAAGCCCTTGGCATAGAAGACTTCAGCTTCAACATCATACGCGAAATCGATCAGGCCAATCCCAAAAAGCCCAACCTGGTCAACCTCTACGAAGAAGAAGTCACGTTCGAACTCGGTAAATCCACCCCTGCAGGAGGAAAATACGCCCTCATTTCCTTCGAAGCCGCCTGCAACGCACTGGCTGCCGGTAAAATCGACGTCCTGGTCACCGCTCCCATCAACAAACACAACATCCAAAGCCCCGAATTCAACTTCAAAGGACATACCGAATACCTCGACCAGAAATTCGCGGGCGGAAACGACGATGCCCTCATGCTCATGCTCAGTGACAACCTCAAAGTCGGCCTGGTAACCGGACACATCCCCGTCGAACAGGTGGCCGCCTCCATATCCACAGAAAAAATTCTCAAACGCCTCAGCACGCTCAACCAATCCCTGATCCGCGACTTCGGCATCCGCAAACCCCGCATCGCCGTACTCGGGCTCAATCCACATGCAGGAGACAACGGCACCATTGGCAGCCAGGACACACAAATCATACTTCCAGCCATCGAAAAAGCCAAACAGGCCGGCATCATGGCCTTTGGCCCCTATCCCGCCGACGGATTCTTCGGCAACTCCAGCTACCTCAAATTCGATGCCGTACTCGCCATGTACCACGACCAGGGGCTCATCCCCTTCAAAACCATTGCCTTCCATAACGGCATCAACTATACAGCGGGCCTTCCCGTCATCCGCACCTCACCCGATCACGGTACAGCCTACGACATCGCAGGAAAAAACCAGGCCTCCGAAGAATCCTTCCGCCAGGCCATATACACCGCAGTCGACCTGTTCCGCAAACGTGCCGAATACGCAGTGCTCACCGCCCATCCACTCAAATCAACACCCATACGCCGCGAATGATCAATAATAGATTGACATACGGCAAACCAGTCAGCAGCAAACCGGCCAGCGGCTTACCGGCCGCCTGGCTCCTTCTGCTACTGAGCCTGGTCTTCAGCTGTCACTGCGGCAAATCTCCCCTTGCCCCTTACGGAAAATCCTTCGAAAACATCATGAAATCCGACACCGGCATCTTCCGGGGCACCAACTTCCGCATGAGCAGCGAAAACATCAAATCCATCGAACCCGAAGGCCTCAAAGAAGAAGACAACAGCGAAGGCATCAACTACCTGTTTTACGAACTCAAAGTCGACACCTCAACATCCTACACCATAGCCTACAGCTGCCCCGACAACAAACTTAAAAACATCGAAACCGACATCTACCTGCTCAACGAACCCCAGGCAGCCGACCTCTTCAATGCATTCAAAAAATACTTCAACACCCGCTACGGCAACTCCATCACATCCGGAGACTTTTTCATCTGGTCAGCCACCACCTCCTCCGGAAAAATAAAAATCGAACTCGCCGACGAAAGTCCAACCTACAAGCGTGGCAAAATAACCCTCGTCGTCCGTACCGCCAACGAAGACGAGCAATGAGCCGACCCTGCCAGAGACCAGAGATAAAATGAACCAGCCCCTTCTCGAAATAAACCACCTGGTCACCCAGTTCAGAACCGAAGACGAAACCCTCAAAGCCGTCAACGACGTCAGCTTCACTTTAAACAAAGGCGAAACCATCGGCATTGTAGGCGAATCAGGGTCCGGCAAATCCGTCACCGCCCTCTCCGTCATGCGCCTGATCAGCAACCCTCCGGGCAAAATTGCATCCGGCGAAATCATCTACCACTCGCGCCATTCAGGCCCCGTAGACCTGCTCAAACTTCCCGAAAAAGAAATGCGCAAATACAGGGGCAACGAAATCGCCATGATCTTCCAGGAACCCATGACCTCCCTCAACCCCGTATACACCTGCGGATACCAGGTCCTCGAAGCCATCGTCCTCCACCAGAAAAGAAGCAAAAGCAAAAACACTCGACCTCTTCCGCGAAGTACAGCTCCCGCGGCCCGAAATCCTGTTCAACACCTACCCCCACCAGATCTCCGGGGGCCAGAAACAACGTGTCATGATCGCCATGGCCATGTCCTGCAACCCCTCCGTACTCATTGCTGACGAACCCACAACAGCACTCGACGTCACCGTTCAAAAAACCATACTCGAGCTCATGCAGACCCTCCAGAAAAGGCACCACATGGG
>Ga0207063_1075_pt1 | contig 16059 bp, 9 predicted proteins | sample Alteio_BWMinCont_29_FD_153462 | JGI IMG/M metagenome (GOLD analysis project Ga0207063, IMG submission 153462) | Enriched cells from forest soil in Barre Woods Harvard Forest LTER site, Petersham, Massachusetts, United States -... | ecosystem: Environmental > Terrestrial > Soil > Temperate forest >...
CGTTCCTTGAAAGAAGAACCGCAAGGCGTCATTGAATGTCCGTCATGTCAGCTAGCGTTGAACGAATTTGTTTACGATCTTATTGAGCGACATCCTCATAAGAAATGATCACGACTCAAAACCAAACAAGAGACCTAACTTCAAACTGGCCCAACAAAGGGGGGAAGGTCAGATCAAGGGTGAAATCAAGGGCGAAAGCGATTTTCGTGAGATAAAAGTTGAATAAACTTGCTTTTTCAAAAAAAGAGTTCTACAACAATTCATGCAATAGCAATACGTTCACTTATACGAAACTCTACTTATTCCTTATCTGAGCGGAGACGTTATTAAGAGTCGTCTTCTTGACGGGTATATTTTTTCCAGTATATCAGCGTTCGCCGCTTACGCTTGCATCCTGTTTTTGATATCTCCCGCTCATGCCGACGAACCGTCCGCCACTAACCCGGGAAATTTCACGCCTTCCGGATCACAGAGCGTCTCGCTCTTCACTGGAGCTTTCACATATTCCTACCCCATTGTAATTCCCCCTGGCCGAAAGGGAATACAGCCAAGGCTGAATCTCACCTACGATTCTCAAGCCGGCGATGGCTGGCTAGGTGTCGGTTGGTCGTTAGATACAGGTTCCATTCATAGAAAGACTTCATCAGGAATTCCTACATATAACGTTAGCCAAGATACTTTTGTCGTCAGTTTAAATGGTCAATCATTTGATTTAGCACCTATCGGAGGGAGCGAATACGTCGCCCAGACCACATCCAACTTTATGGTATTTAAGTTTATAAGTTCTTCTGAGTGGGACGCGTGGGATAAAAACGGGAAGGAATTTAAATTCTTCGGGCTGACATATAATGGGTCCGCTTATTACGACTGGGATTTAGAAAATGTTGTTGACCCAAGTGGAAATCAGATGCAGTTGTCCTCCTATCATGAGTATATCTCAACCTCATCTTTAAACATAAGTTCTGGATCGATTTCATATACAAACATTTCGCCTGGTGTATACCAGTACCAGATCACCTATCAATTGGAAACTCGGCCGGATATCTTGACGAGTTGGCGTCCCGGCGTCGAGCAACAAATTTCAAGGAGATTGAAAGAAATAACCATCACATCGGGCGGCACTCCAGTGCGAATGTACCAGTTAAACTACGCAATCAATGAGTCATCGCAATCTCTTCTAGCGTCAATTCAGATGTACGGATATGATGTCTCGCTCTCTAGTTGGGTTGCCTATCCATCTTCGACGACATTCCAATACAGCGTTGCTGTTGCAACATGGCAGGCAAACTCAGCTTGGAGTCCGCCGGTGGATTTTTCATCGCAGTACCTAAATACGTATTCTCTGTATCGGGGCGCTCAGTTGATAGATGTGAATGGCGACGGCGCGGCCGATATTGTTCGCAAGATGGGATCGGATGACGACGCTTACATAAATACTCTGTCTGGATACATCTCATCCAGCACCTGGGATTTACCCGTAGAGCTGGCGGTTCGGGTATCTACTGACTCCAACACAAATGATGATATTGCCGTTGATCAAGGGGTCCGGTTCGTAGATTTGAACGGAGATGGGTTGGTTGACATCGTCCAATATCAAACGGGTAGCTCATCCTATACCTTTGACAATGCATGGATAAATACGGGGAGCGGTTGGACTACGGCTTCCCAATGGGAAGTGCCAACTCCTATTACTCAACGATATTCAGCTACGCATGAAACAGATTTAGGAGTGAGATTTGTCGATCTTAACGGGGACGGATTGCCTGATATTATCCAAAGTGTGGATAACGTTGGGACCACAACCAACAATGTCTGGCTCAATACAGGGAATGGCTGGGTTTCAAGTTCTCAATGGACTGCTCCAACACCTATCTCCTTTATTTTTTCCGGTCCTGGGCCGTTCCCATTTAGTGTAGATCCAGGGATTCGTTTCGTGGATTTGAATAGAGATGGATTGCCAGACATGATACAGGGAGAAGTTGGGATTTCGTATAGCGGACTTCCTCCCGGGAGTGCCTACCGAGCGTGGATCAATACGGGATCATCATGGACTCTGGTGTCGCAGTGGGCGCCTCCGATTGAATTTTCCGATTTCAACAGCGGGCAGCCACTAGATCCTGGTTCACGCTTAGTCGATATCAACGGTGATGGATTAGTTGACATTGTAGATCCCGGCCCATCGGGTAAGGTGTGGCTAAATACAGGCAACGGCTGGTTAGAAAATGATACCTGGGCGCCCACCGTATCTATGACAAATTGGTCGCAAACCGGCCTAAACTATCTCTGGTTGAACAGGATCCTTGGGGACGCGCCATTTTTATCGGGGATGAATCTATCTTTGCCAAATTACGGCATGAACTCGGTGGATAATGGGGTTGCATTTGGCGATGTTAATGGAGATGGCTTAATCGATATCGTTCAGTCAAAGGGTGGAACAGTTGGAACAAACGTTTACCAAGCTCTGGTTAGTACTTCGCCCTTTCCGAATAAACTCATATCCATTAAGAATGATTTGGGCGGCGCTACCAACGTGCAATATTCAAGTTACACGCAGTCTGATAACCTTCCTTTCACTCCCCAAACCGTTGTAAATTCGGTAACGACTAATGATGGCTTAGGTAATCAAATAGAGACGTCCTATAGCTACCAGCAAGGCCTGATGGTCAATTCCGGCGCTAGTCGCGAATTCTTAGGTTTCAGGCTGGTTACGACGACCGATGGGCTAGGGAATTATACGGTCACTCAATTTCTTCAAAATGACAACGCCATTAGCGGCGTAAATCTCTATCAAGGCAAAATTGCTGAACAGGATAATTACAATTCATCGGCGACTCTGCTCTCCAAAACAGTGAATACTTACAACTATGCCTCGTCATACAGCGGAGCTTATTTTCCTTTTCTCGCGCAGGTGGATTCCTACATCGGCAGCAAACAATCGGAAATCCAATATCAATACGATGCTTATGGCAACCTTTCTCAGGAATACGATCTGGGAGACGTAAGCATCAGCGGCGACGAAAGGACAATGATAACGGATTACTCCACCACGAGCGTTACAGGGTATCTGGTTGGATATCCGATTCATAAAAAAGTGCTTGATGCCAGCTCAACGACGGTTTCCGAAACGTGGATCACTTACGATAACAATACCGCTTATACCCAGGATCTTTCTTCTGGGCTTCCCACCCAAGTCGAGGACTATTTATCCGGTTCAACGAATACCGTCGTCATATCGAGCTATGACACCTATGGAAACATCACGGATCAGTATGACGCTTTATGGAACGCCACATCCGGCGCCGAAGGGAACCACCTCCACCAAAGCTACGACCCGACGCTTAATCAATTTCTTTCGACATCAACCCAGGCGGCCGGTTCGTTAAATTTAACGGAGACATTCCAATACGACCCTTTCAACGGCCAAGTCTCAAGCCATACCGACGTCAATAATCAGACCACGCAATACCAATATGATGATTTTGGTCGATTGACTACGGTGGTGAATTCAAGCGACACATTTATATTGCCTACGCTAAGCTATCAATACAATATCAGCACGGCTCCTCCTCAATCGATCGTTTCAAATGCCAGGATTCTCTCCGGTTCCAGTGCTACTTTGGACACTTACACGTTCATAGATGGCATGGGGAGAAAGCGGGAAACCAAAGTCGCGGGAAGCAGCGGTACGCAGATCGTGTCCGATATGGTTGATTATGACCCTCGCGGCCTTACCTCGAACGCCTATGTTCCATATACGGTATCGGCATCGACATCCTATGTGGCCGAAAACACTTCGATACCAAAATCCACCACGACCTATGATGGTTTAGGCCGCGTGACCAGCGTGACAGCTCCGGACGGATCCACGACAACCACGACCTACCAAAATTGGAGCCAGACTGTTACCGATGCCAATGGCCATGCCATTGATTACACTAACGATGCCTACGGCCGAACTGTCCTGGTCAATCAACATAATCAGAGGCTTACGTACGGAACAACCTATCAGTACGATGCGCTGGGAAATCTGACACAGTTCACAAATTCACTCCAGCAAGGCACGACCATTACCTATGACACACTCAGCCGGAAGACCGGTTTTAATAATCCACAGACGGGTTTCTGGCAATATCAATATGACGCCAATGGCAACCTAACGCAACAAACGGACGCCAAAGGCCAAGTCATTCAGATGACTTACGACCGGATCAGCCGGCTTGCAACCAAAGTCTATCCCGACTCTAGCACGCTCACTTACCAATACGATAGCGGGAGCTTCGGCAAAGGAAAGTTGTCACAGGTTGCTGATCTGTCCGGAATCCAAACTCTTTCCTATGACAATTTAGGCCGTATTACTCAAAAGGCGCGCTATATCTTTATCAACGGGACCACCTATTACACCGAACTCGGTTACGATGACACGGGACGCGAAACCTCCGTTACCTATTCCAATAATGATACGGTCCAAAGTTATTTCGATGGGGTTTTCCTGAGCTCGGCGCAAGATACGCAGAACGGTACGATCTATGCCGCAATGACCTATGACCCCAACGCGGTGGGAAAAATCAGCACCCTTGTATATGGCTCCAGCATTACGGCCAGCTATACCTATAAGCCTGATGATTTTTATCTGAACACTCTTATCTCCACGACTTCTGCGTCTCAAATGCTGCAGAGCTATAGCTACACATGTGACAATGTGGGCAATATCACCGGCATTACGGATTCGGTCGGACCAATGAACCAGACCTTCCAGTACGATGATTTGAACCGTTTGACGGTCTCAAGCGGTCCTTATGGATATCGAACTTACCAGTACGACAGCTTTGGCGACTTGACATACAACTCGGACAATACCTCCGGCTCTTGGGGATTTTCGGACTTGAGCCAGATCTCGACAGTCCAAGGCGAACCCGCTTTATCGAATGGTCGGCTGGAGACAGGATTGTATTTGGACGGAGCTAGTGTTGCTCAACTGACGAATTCGGGTCGGCTCTCGCCAACGCAGGCGATCAGCGTCGAGTTGTGGGTCCGTCCCTTGGCTCTGGGGACTACCGGATACATGATGTCCAAGCTCGGCGAGTTTTATTTTCCAAGGCTCAACTCAGATGGCAGCTTGGATGCCCAACTGAGTTTGACATCGAGCGGGGTCTCTGTTCATGTGCCCACCGCGGCCAATTACAATATTTGGAGCCATTACGTCATGACCTATGACGGTACGGCGGTCAGTGTCTATGTCAACGGCATCTTGCAAAGCTCGCAGACGGCTTCGGGAACAGTGCTTCCTTCCACCTATTCCCTCACGGTGGGTTCGGGCTTCATGGGTTACGTGGATGAGATTCAAGTTCATTCCCGCGCTCTCTCGGCGGCCGAGGTGTTGCTACGATATCAGGCGGCTCCGGACATGACGCCGGATCAACCCTTTACCGTTATTCCGCCTGTCGCCAACATGACCTCAGGCCAATTGAGTACCTCCTACGACTTTGGCTTCCAAGCCTGGGACCATGATGGCGATCAAGTGAACTATCAAGTCGATTGGGGAACTGGTGCCATCACGTATCCTAGGACGGGTTATGTCTCGTCCGGCACCGTTGTGATCGCCTCAAACACGTGGACGCAGGTAGGCCAATACAATATTCGATATCAAGCGGTGACACTTCCTGCTGGAACCACCACCGAAATATTATCGACTTGGAGCCCAACCTATAACGTATACATCGCGACTGCCATATCTACAGAGGGAGTAGGTCCGTTCTTAATCGGAGCCGAAGGTAATGTCTCCCAAAGCTCTTCATATGTTTCTTCAAACACTGCGGGCGAATGGATCGTTGCACAGAGCAGTTCCAGCAATTATCAAGCGTATCTTGGTTTCCAAGAACCCATTACCAGCACCAGTCCGTTTACCGCCCTCACGTTGGGCCCGCAAGGCGCAGGCGGAACGGAATCCACTCCACCCACAAAGATCTCTACGACGGTCTATAATACGTCTTGCTACACCACCGTTATCGCCAGACCCGCTAATCAACCTTTCACGGCGGTCCCCACAACAGCAGGGATGATCATTGGCCAAACGGGCGCGCTCTATGGATTCAGTTTCGAAGCTTATGATTTAGAAGGGGATTCCGTCAGCTATCGGATTGATTGGGGAACGGGAGCCGTAACCTATCCGCAAACCGCTTATGTTCCGTCAGGAACGGTCATCGTTTCTTCAAACACCTGGTTGACGGCCGGTCAATACAACATTCGCTATGCGGCAGTATCCCAACCCGCGGCTGTCAGCGCTCCCTTGGTATCGTCTTGGAGCCCGACCTATAACATCTACATCGGCACTGCCATTTCTACCCAATTGGGAGGGCCCTTACTTATTGGCGCGGAAGGCGGTGTTTCCCAGAGCGCTTCCTATGTTTCATCCAATACAGCAGGCGAATGGATAGTTTCACAGAGCAGTTCCAGCAACTATCAAGTCTATCTTGGCTACCAGCAACCGATCATCGGCACAAGTACCATATCAACTCTGACGCTAGGCTCCCAAGGAGCAGGAGGAGCCGCCGCCCCGCCAACGGCACCGATCTTTACGTTCACCGTCAATGTCTCGACCATTGCCCAAGCGCTAGCTCAGCACGGCTACGACCAGATCCGAGATGCTAATGGCAACCTCGTAGAAGGCGGCAATCGCTGGACCGCTTATGACTTTGAAAATCGTCCGGTTTGTGTCATCACCTCGGATGCTTATCTCACGCAGTACATTTACGATTTTGAAGGGAACAGAACGGCACAAATCGTCATGCAAGGGACCACCACCGTCGTCAGCAGTTCGACCTACGTTGGGCAGATCTACGAAGTGCATGGTTCCACAACCATCCAGTACATCTCAGCGGGATCGATCCTGGTCGCTATGAAGACTTCCAGCGGCAATCTTTTCTATTACCTTCCAGATCATTTAGGGAGCACCAGCCTCCTTGTAGACCATCTGCAAGGTTCGGTGCGTAACAATCAATACGGTCCCTTTGGAGGATTCTTTAACACGACCGGCACGCAGGACTCCGACTACAAATTTACCGGCCAACGCGTCGACATCCGGCCTGACCTCTACTACTTTAATGCGAGATACTATGACCCGATCCTGGGGCAGTTCATTACACCGGATCCCGCTTTGCTACAGGGTCAGAAACAATATCTTCTGAATCCGCTCAATCTGAACGCCTATACTTATGCTTACAATAATCCCCTTAGAAATACCGATCCCACAGGTCTGGATGACGATGATGACACATTTGTCGGAGGCCTCTTTGGTGATCTTGCGCCTCCAGAATATGACCTGTATAACTCCAATACTCTTTATAGCGCTTCTAATTACCTCGCTGGCTACGCCAATTTCATCACTTCACTTGGCGGAACGTATAACACAAGTTTGAGTGGAGAGCTTTTTGGATCTAACGGGATCGTGGATCCGGGGTCAGAAGAGTATAAGAACGGACAATTTTTTGCGGGTGCCCAGTCTTATGTGACGGCCGCAGCGGCAGTTCCAGTGGCGCTTGGCTATGCAGCGGTTTCTGGGCCTGCGGCGCTGGGAACGGGGCTCTTGTCGCTCGGTACCGGTACTGCCGGATTGATGGCAGGAGGGTCGGGATTAGAAGTGAAAACAGCAAGCAGTTTTCAAGAAGTAATCCTCGAAAACGCCAATTTCGCTCAAAATACTTTCAGCCAATCATTCAGTTCTGAAGGGATTTTCGCAGGACAAACTGTTGAAGATGTTGCAACGGCTCTACGGTCTGGGCAGATGGGAGTTGCAGAGGTCCCGGTTCAATATATTGTTCGAGATGATAATGCACTAATTTTAAATACTCGATCTGCTCAGGCTTTAGAACAGGCTGATATTCCAAGAGCAGAATGGAACGCAGTAAACATGACTGGGGATCCAGCTGCTGAGGCCAGGTTAACGGCACAACTTCAGCGGAATGGTCTTACTAACCAAGGAACATCGACTGTCACACCAGGAGAAAAGTAATTATGAACACCAAAAGAGTCTTGTATAAAGTCCAACATCCTTCCACCAATTTTTCTGAGGAGGCATATTGGGATGGAAAAGGGGGATCTCCAGCCATTCGTTTTGCCTATCAGAAGGATAGAGTGGAATATCAAAGTGGTATTGAATTTAGAAAGGTATCAGCCATGTGTAAAAGGGCCGAACGATGCTGTAAGGCGTGGCATATTGATGGTTCTTACGACACATTAGTAGAGATTGAAAGCTCGTCGTGGGCTGAGGAGATACAAAGAGATACTGCCAAGCAATGGCGGGGCAAATGGGAAATGCACCATTACATGATTTATTTGGATAGCGTGGGCTGTTTTGAAGTCATTGCTGAATCTTGGGCCGCACTTCCAGAAGAGCCCATTCCTGACTTCAAAACAGGGAATAGATGAATCTGAAAATCACGGGAACGAGGGGTAAATGCTTATGTTCAGAAAACCTATTATGCGATTCCATCGTAATTTTCAAGTATGGCTGTATTCGGTTAGTCATGGTCACCTGCTGTTACGTAGCACAAAAGATAAAAATCATCGGACACAGATCGATGTTCTATTTAAAAACGTATCTCTCATGCAACTGCCGGCGTCTTTTTCCGAATTGGCAATTTCTGAAATGAGTCTTGAAGAATTTCAATCGTTGAATTTGTCGACGGGCCGATTCCCTATGGAGGGGAGAAAATATTTTAGCTTAGAAGGTGACAGTTGGCAAGGTGTAATTGTTGCGGGTTATGTTGGTTGGTCGGAGGATGACGCTGAACATTTTACGCCCAGCAAGTTAATTTCATAATGGGGTCGGAATGGCGCCATGATGACAGAATCAGTGTTTGAAGCGGCAAGATAAATGAGCTGAGTGATCGAGGACAACTAGGAGGAAGATCATGATAGGAGGGAAATTAGCATGAAATCGTTAGCTCTTGTTTTATTGTGCACATCGATAGGCTATGCAGATTGCGGCATACCCGATGCTTTGCAGGCGATACGGCCGCAGGCGCAGTGGGTTTTCAGTGGAAGCGATTACAACGGTTTGAAATGGCTTGATACAAGTCAATCGAAGCCTTCTGCAACAGAGGTGCAGGCGGCTATCGCCACTTGTCAAACGAATGCCACGGCCCGCGCGGCCCTTAAAGCCCAAGCGCGGCTCGACGTCAAGAATATGGCATTGACAACAAATCAACGATTACAGGCGCTTGTGATACTTCTTGATTACGACAAATAAAAGGGAGGCCTAAATGCTAAGACAAACCTTAAAGTTTGTAGGTCTGACAATGATACTCTCCGCTGCGGCGGGATCTGTCTGGGCTAATAACAATCTCATTAATGTCCAGGGAAAGTTGGCCAACAGCTCCGGCACACCGCTTTCCGGCACGTACACCATTACTTTTCGACTCTATCCGACTCTCACCGGTGGGACTTCGATCTGGATGGAAAACCAGAGCGTGACAGTGTCAACTGGTCTATTCAATGTCACCCTTGGTACGGCAACCAGCATGGATAGCATTGCATTCAATACACCTTACTATTTGGGGATGCAAGTTGCAGGAGACTCAAACGAATTATCTCCGCGGCAATTGCTTGGGGCTTCCGCCTACGCTTTGGGAAGTCTAGGGAATTTTAATGCGTCTTCCGCAACGATTTCACAGGCCTCCATATCGACCGCGACCATTACAAGTCTCACGGCATCAAGCCTGACTGTCTCAACAATCACAGCGGTTTCTTCGGCAACGGTCACTAATCTTACGATTAGAAACAACCTGACTGTTCCCAATGGAGTGAATTCAACGGACGCGGCGGCGTATGGACAATTTGCCGTATTCCAATCTAGTTGTGCCATGTCGAATACGGAAACGGATACGAGTGCGGTAAGTTATTCGTCGGCTACAAATCAATTGGTCACTATAACGCCTTCAGCGACTTCTCATCACATATTATTTTGGGGGCATTTATTAGTTCAAAATCCCGATAATGCGACGATTTGCTTCTTCACGATCAAAAGAGGAAGCACAGACATATCGGGACTTTCGAAAGGGTTTGGTTTTGCATATGTCAGTGGTGGTGTTGTTTCCGCAAATGTGCCATTTGCGGGTGTTGATAGTCCAAACACCACTTCAGCGACCACATACCAAGTCTATGTTCAAAGCAATAATGCAGGACATAGCTGCGCTTTCGGAACCGCAACGGCAATCAGCACCATATGCGTGGCGGAGGCGAAATGAAATATGTAGCTCACCATGTGGGCCTTTTGATTTCGGCTTGCCTTATCTCTGATGCGCTCCAAACGCTTACGCCAGCAACGTGTACCCGGAGGACTCCAAGACGGCGCGCCGGATTTGAGATATAATACCGCACGATTTAAATGACATTTCAAACACTTAAGAAGAAGTTTCAATCACACTCCGGGTCCATCGGCGTTATGGGGTTGGGATACGTGGGGCTTCCGCTGGCCTGCGAATTTGCCAAGATCGGTTTTTCCGTGACTGGCTTTGAAGTGGATCCCTCCAAGGTCAAATCTCTCCTGGCCGGGAAATCCTATGTCGGTGACATCGAAAGCCGGGAAATCCGAGATCTCGTTAAAAGCAAACGCCTGACCGCCACCACCGATTTTTCCAAGCTTCACGCGATGGACGCGATCATCATCTGCGTTCCGACGCCGCTCAACAAAACCAAAGACCCGGACATTTCCTACATCGATCAAGCCGCGCGCAAAGCCAGACAAGCTCTTCGGTCGGGACAGCTGATTATTTTGGAAAGCACGACGTATCCGGGCACAACACGAGACAATGTGCTCCCCCTGTTTCAGGGCAAAGGGCTGAACGTCGGGAAGGATTTTTATTTGGCCTTTTCTCCGGAACGAATCGATCCTGGCAATAAAAATTTCAAATTGGCGAACACCCCAAAAGTTGTCGGAGGGATCACGAGAACCTGCCAGGACTTGGCCGTCACTCTTTACAGCCAGATCGTCGAACAAGTCATTCCGGTTTCGAGCGCTGAAGCCGCGGAAATGACGAAGATCCTTGAGAACACCTTTCGCGCCGTGAACATCGGCCTTGTGAATGAATTCATGATGATCTGCGACAAGCTGGGCTTGAGCGTCTGGGAAATCATCGAAGCGGCCTCGACCAAACCATACGGGTACATGCCGTTCTACCCCGGCCCTGGATTGGGAGGGCACTGCATCCCTATCGACCCGCATTACCTGTCCTGGAAAATGAAGTCGCTTAACTTCCCCGCGCGGTTTATTGAGCTTGCCGGTGAAATCAATTCGCACATGCCTGACTTTGTAGTCACCAAAGTGATGAAGGCACTCAACGGGCGAAAAAAATCGATTAAGGGCTCGAAGATTTTGGTGCTTGGGGTGGCCTACAAGGCCAACGTTTCAGACATGCGCGAATCACCGGCCCTGGATGTCATCCACTTGCTTTTGCAAATGGGATCGAATGTCACGTACCATGATCCCTACGTCCCATCAATCATGATCGGCTCACATCGATTGAACAATCAACCTTATTCGCCGCGGCTTTTAAACAGCGCGGATGCCGTCATCATCACGACGCCGCACAGTGTTTTTAATCCCAAAGACATCCTCAAACATTCCAAACTTGTCATCGATTCCCGCAATATGCTTCACGGCCTAAACGCGGCTCATCTCGTACGTCTTTGATCGGTTTTCTCGCATTCGTTCTTCCTTTGGCTCTCTACCTTGGTGTTCCATCGACGATGTGGAACTTTGACGGCGTGGCTTGCGCGGCCGCCCTGGAACTTGGCCGGCCTTTCTTTTTCTTCCACGCGGATCATTTGGTGTATGGGTTTATGGGATACCTATTTTGGAATGGGGTGGCGCTGCCTCTGGGAATGTCTCGCGCCTTACCCGCGCTTCAACTACTGACATCGTTGTTTTCGGCTTTGGGCCTCGTCGCCTTATACCGTCTCTTCAACGATTTGCTTCAAGACAAAATCGTCGCGCTCCTCTTGACATTGAGCATGAGCGTCACCGCGGTCTTTTGGGTGTGGAGCATCGAGGCGCAGGTCTATTCGCTAGGTTTCTTGGCGCTGGCGTGGGCCACCGTCGTTCTGTGCGCGGGTCAAAGCCCCAACAAATCCATATGGGTCGGTCTCCTGCACGGCGCGGCGGTATTGGGACACCTCATGCATGTCCTTTGGATGATCCCGGCACTTTATTGGATGTGGGACGACAGCCGGGCTAACGCGGAATCCATGACAAAAACATTTTTCCAATACGGCGTCGCTCTCGGATCGTCGATTGTGATCCCCTACGCATGGGTCCTGGCACGCGTTATCGTTCCGGGTCACGACCGGACGCATATTCTTTTTTGGCTAAGAGGGAGTGCCGGACTGTCCCCGGACCGGAGCTGGCAATGGCATTTTGCCGGGTGGAGCGCGCCGTGGGTTTGGCTGAAATCCTCCGCCTCCATTTTCTGGGGGTGCCTCTGGCCCTATGACTCCGTTGCGATCACCCGTAGTTTATGGATCCTGTTTGCGTTTTCGGCCTTGGTCGTGCTCGCCTTGATCGCCCGCGGCGTTGCGCGAACGTCAGAAAAAATGATTCGCTTCTGTCTTCTTTGGGTGGCCGTTTACGGGATATTTCTGTGGACGTGGGAACCCGCCACCTTATGCTACCGCATGATCGACGTGATTCCACTCGGGATCGTGATGGCCGTTGGCTTAAAGACCTATTCAAAACCCACCCAACTCTTTATGACGGTTTTTTTATTGGCAAGCCTGCTGATGATCAATGCGGTCAGCCTGGCGGGGCCGATGCATCACTCGGAACGCAATATCCGCTATCAAGAATCGCTGCGCTTATCTAAAATGACTCCAGTCAATTCGTTGTATGTGACGCAAGATCCGATGCTTTGGCTGTACCTGCTCTATTTCACCGGTCGAACGGCTTGGAATCAGAGTACGACCAACGCTCCTATTCTGGCGGCGGAACTCGAGCGGCAAAAGCGAGTTCGGCCCGTCTACATGTTGAAGGGGACCACATGGCAGCAGCTTCAATGAAACCGAAAGTGATCGTCGTCATGCCCGCTTATAACGCGGAAAAGACCGTCGCGCGCACCGTCGCTGACATTCCACCTCAGTCCGCCGACGAAATTATTCTTGTGGACGATTGTTCGAAGGACCAAACCGTGCCGATCGCCCGGCAGTTGGGCCTGACCGTCATTCAGCATGAGAAGAATTTGGGATATGGGGGAAATCAAAAAACATGCTACGCCGCCGCTCTTAAGGCGGGCGCCGACATTGTGGTTATGATCCACCCGGATTACCAATACGACGCCCGTTTGGTCCCTTACCTCACCGGGCTTTTGAAAGATGATATTTGCGACGTGGTGCTGGGCAATCGCATTCGAACGCGGCAAGAAGCGCTCGGCGGCGGGATGCCGGCTTATAAATATATTTCCAACCGGTTTCTGACGGCAGCCGAGAATTTTTCCATGGGGCAAAATCTAGGGGAGTGGCACAGCGGCCTACGCGCTTATACCCGGCGCGTGCTCGAAACGATTCCTTGGGAGCGAAACTCCAATGACTTTGTGTTTGATTGTGAGTTTCTCGTGCAAGCCGCCGCTTTCGGATTTCGTCTTGGAGATATCCCGACGCCCGCGCGCTATTTCGAAGAAGCGTCGTCCATTAATTTCCAGCGCAGCGTGCGGTACGGGCTTGAATCGCTGCGAAGCATCTTCCGCTACTACTTGCACCGTGCACATCTAAAACGATGCCCGCTCTTCGATCCGCGCTGATCGCGATCGTTCTGGCCGCGCTATCGTTTATCAGTGCCGGGGGATACGGCCATCCCATTTACCGTCGACTGGGACCGGGCCGCGGGACATCCGCGGAAGAAATTATATTATCCGCCGCATTAGGATATGGAGTCCTCGCCATGTTGATGATGGGCTTGGGCCTGGTCGGAGCATGGACGCTGATGGGCTCCTGGATTATCCTTTTGGGGGGGATCGCGCTGGGGATTCCGTTTATAAAAGTGATTCACAGACTCCTGTCCGGTCGAACATTTGAGACCGATAGCCTAGGACTGGCCGTCGCCCTTTGCCTGGTCTGGGGAATTCTTCTCGCCTTATCGCCCATCACGTATTACGATTCACTCGTCTACCATTTCGCCATACCGGGCGCGTACGTCCGCGCCGGGCATTGGATCAGCCTTAAAGAATTGATTTACCCCGCATTTCCTCAAAATTTGGAGATGCTCTGGACGTTCAGTCTCTTGATCGGAAATGACACTGTCGCCAATTTCATCAGTTTGACGCTCGCGTTACTGACGGTATCGGCCGTCGGCGCCTACGCGATGCGCTTTTTTTCGCGCCAAGAAAGCCGTTTGGCGGTCCTTCTTCTGGCGGCGATGCCGGCATTCCTTCTTTTAAGTTCCGGAGGCTACGTCGATTGCGGCTTAACGCTATTCACCTTTCTCGCCTTCTACGCGCTAAGTTTGTGGTGGGAGACGGAGCAGACGGGCGTTTTGGCGCTCTCGGGCATCTTGGGCGGGCTTGCCATGGGAATCAAATACACGGCGGCCATTCCTTTTATCGCGGGGGCTCTTCTCTTGTTGTGGCATGGCCGCCGCCGTCCTGCGCATGTCGTGACAAACGTCCTTTTGTATATCGGCATCGGATTCTTGGTAGTGAGTCCTTGGCTCGTGAAGAACTTTGTGTACGTTGGAAATCCGGTCTTTCCATTTTTTTACAAGTGGGGTAATCCCAAATTAAACCCCTGGGTGCAAGACGCCGCGGCCGGATACTTTCGCGGCTTAGCGGAGTACAAACCGGCGTCTTGGGCCACCATTTTGCGGCTCCCCTGGGACATTGCCGTCAGAAGTATCCGATTCGGCGGAGGCATGGACATCCTCGGCGACTATGGCTGGGCCCCCTTTGTCCTGTTAATTCCTTGCCTGCTTTTTTGTCGCAAACTGCCGCGGATGGCCCGACTCTTGGCGGCCTACTCCGTCTTATTTTTTATTCCTTGGGCCGTCTCAAGACCCGTGCTGCGTTTTTTACTTCCATTAGCGCCGGTCCTTTGTCTTCTGTCAGCGGTCGCCTGGACCGGCGGGGTTAAGCGCGGATCGTCCTTTTTGCGAGGGTCCGCAAAGGCCGCCGTTGCCGCGCTTCTCCTGGTCGGCGTGGGATTCTTCTTTTTCGTCGCGTCGGCCATTCAACCGTTTCCCGTGGCGTTGGGTCTTGAGAGCCGGGAGCATTATCTCGGACGGCAAATTAATTACTACAACGCGGCCCACTATATAAATCAGCTTCCGGAAGCGACGCTCGTTTTTGTCTTGGGCGACCAGCGCGGATACTATTACAATAAGCCGGTGATCGTGACGCCGGTCTTCAATCGCAATCCATTCGTCGACTTGGCCAATGGCGCATCGTCGCCCGAAGAACTGGATGAGCGATTGAAATCTCAACACGTGACTCATTTGCTCATTAACTACAGCGAATGGAATCGGTTGGATGGGGTCTACCATTTGTTTCCGTTTACCGAAAAGGGCTTGGCGAACTGGGATGGTTTGAGAAATCGGATCATGCATTCCAAGTACCGCGATCTGCACTGCGAGGTTTTCGCTCTGTGATGCATTTAAGTCAGCTTTATTTATGCAGCTTCCTCATCGCTCTTGCCCTTTCGGCGTTCGCTACGCCGCTGATGCGCCTCGTCGCGATTAAGCTGAACATTTTGGATCACCCGCATTCTGACGTCAAGACACACAAACAGCCCACGCCTTATTTGGGAGGGCTGGCGGTCGCCGCGGCCATGGCGGTCGCACTAGTATTTGCCCGCGAAAACACCCGATTTCCGACCGGTACGCTGAGGTCTCTGCGAGGCCTGATGATGGGGGGAAGCATCGTCCTGTTGTTGGGTCTGATCGACGACGTTAAATTAAAGGGCTTAGGGTATCGATTCAAGTTTTTGGGGCAAATCATCGCGGCGGTGTGTTTGCTCTCATTCGACATCCGCATCCATTTCATTCAACCGGCTTGGATGGCGGATTTGTTGACGATCGTCTGG
>Ga0207063_1124_pt2 | contig 15970 bp, 19 predicted proteins | sample Alteio_BWMinCont_29_FD_153462 | JGI IMG/M metagenome (GOLD analysis project Ga0207063, IMG submission 153462) | Enriched cells from forest soil in Barre Woods Harvard Forest LTER site, Petersham, Massachusetts, United States -... | ecosystem: Environmental > Terrestrial > Soil > Temperate forest >...
GCCAGTTTGTAATAACTTCCTCCCGCCCGGTTGACGGTATTTTCGACTGCAACCAATGCGGTCCGGCAAAGCCAGTCTTGCTCGGGATTAATATTTTCAGCTACCTGACTTGCTGTAAATCTTCCCAGATCTCCCTGTAGCAGTTTTGCCTGAACACCTGAATTAAAACTTATTCCGCCTCCTTCGTAATTATAGATATGTGCCAGGGCATCACAAATAAGTTCATCGCCCGGTTGGGTATGCGTTTTAATAGCAATCTGATTGGCCATAGTTCCTGAAGGACAAAACAAACCATCCTCCATCCCGAATTTCTGAGCTGTTTTTTCCTCCAGTTCAATTACGGCAGGATCTTCCCGGAAAACGTCATCTCCCACCCTGGCACTGAACATAGCCTCCAACATTCCGGGACCGGGTTTTGTTACTGTATCACTCCTTAAGTCAATCATATGACCAAGTTAAAACAAAATCGTGCAATACCGAACTCGGGTCTTCCCTTTCCTGACCGTTAAAAGGGTTGTCAGAACGGTTGAAAATCCTTTCTTGCCGAATAATCGTCTTGGTCCATTCAAAAAATGATTTTCTTTGGGGTATGAAATACCGTTTTTTTCCCCTGATAGTGCTCTTGCCGGGCTTTTTGATGTCTTCTTTAATGAAGGCTCAGGAACCTACCAAACTTCCTACAAGTCCCACGGGAACTGGTAAGCAAGGAGAGGCAAATATGAAGAGTGATCAAAAAAAGGAAAAAGCCAGGGAAAAAGAAGCAGAAGTTGGAAAGGAGGGCGAAAGCAAAGGAAGTGATAAGCCAAAATATAAATCACTTTTAAAAAAGCCAACGGGACCGATTAAAAAATCTTCGAGAAAAGAAAAACTAAGTTCGATGCGTCAGGCTGGCTTTCTTGCAGCAGCCGGATTAAGCCTGGATTATTATTCGATTGCGGATGTTTTGCGGGACCTTCTGGTTTTATCTTGTCAGCATCACTTGGGTGTTTTCCTGCCTTGAGCCAAGGATTGCCTGGAGGTTATATATTCCCAACGGAAGGGACTGGTCCAGGTCTATCATTTTCTGGACATTGTCATTGTCCACAAGCAGTTCCTGGGTATATACGGTCCGGCCTGCCGAATTAATAATTCGCAATAAAACCTTTTCTTCTTTTGTAGTGGCCATGTTGAACATAATTGTAAAATGACCGTTACTTGGATTGGGAAATACTTTCATCTGAAATAACTTTTCAGCGTTGGGGGATTGGACCGAGTTCATAAGACTTTTCAGACTATCTGAATTTGTGTTCTGCGGATTGTTACAGCTTATGGACTGAACGGATAACAGAGAGGACCAAACCTTGGATGCTCCCTGGGTGATTCTCAATTGGTAACTGCCGGCAAGGGTAGCTATATAGGAGGAGTCAACGGCCCCTGAAAGGACATTGCCATCTTTAATCCATTGATATGCATAATTGGGACAAGTATTGGCATACAGCAGGACGCTTCCTCCGGGACAAATAGAGGTAGGTCCATTCGGAGTAATGGATGCACTAAGATTGTTCTGAATTGTTACCTGTGTCGGGGCTGACCAGGAAATGCAGGATCCCAGGATGGTTTTCACCTGATAGCTTCCTGAAGCAACAGCTGTATATTCAGGACTGGTTGCTCCATTTATATTTGTTCCGTTTAATTCCCACTGGTAAGCAATCCCGGGTGCTGAATTTGTAGTCAACGTTACTGAGCCCGAACATCTTGTAGTTGATCCTGTGGGTATAATGACTGGGGTTTCACAGGAACCCACACTAATATGGATTATGCCGGAGCTGCCGGTTTTTCCAACGCTGTCTGTTACAACGGCTTTCAGCATATAATTCCCCGTGGTGACATTCATCCAAGTATAAAAATAAGGTGCCGTTAAATCTGTTCCGATTTTAGTAGTATCCTGATAAAAGTCCACTTTCCGGATACCACTTCCCGCGGGTGTTACACTTGTGCTTATGTCAATGTTCACCGGATTGGAAAAAATGGAATTATTCGAGGGGGATGTAATTGTTACCTGCGGTTGATTGCTTCCGGTTACCTGGACAGGGACTAATGAAGACCATGCATTTGAGGTGCCCAGGGTTACCTTAACCTGGTAATTTCCTGAAGTTGAAGCAAGGTACGTTGAGTTAATGGCTCCGGGTATATTTACACCATTCACTTTCCACTGGTACGAATAACCTGTACAAGTATTGGCATACAGCAACACACTTCCCCCGGCACCAAAGGTCGTTGGTCCGCCAGGTGTAATTGTTGCACGAAGACCGCTTTGTATGGTCACTTGCAACGGGGCTGACCATTCAATGCAGGAGCCACTGCTTACTTTAATCTGATAGGCCCCTGTAGCAGATGCTGTGTAAGATGCTTTCGTTGCCCCGGTAATAGCTGTTCCATTCATTTTCCATTGATACAATTTACCGGCCCCTGTATCTGCATTTAGTACAACCGATCCTGAGCACATATTGGTCGGGCCGGAAGGAGTAATCACTGGAAATGGACAGGGGCTTATTTTAAGTGTTGCTTTGTTACTTGTAACACTGCCGCTGCCATTGGTAATTGTAACACTGTATTGTCCGGTATCTGTGGTAGCAACACTGTTTATAGTAAAGGAGGAAGAATTGGCAAGTGGAATAGTTGTTCCGTTTTTCATCCACTGGTAGTTAAGCGGAGCTGATCCGGTTGCCGTTACTGTAAAGATTGCCATTTGGCCCAAGGAAACGGTTACATTGGAAGGTTGTTTGGTAATAGCAGGCCCAGTGGCAACGGTTGGGCTGTAAATAATTTTGTACAACATATTATTGGCGATACTCAGGTAATAGAAATTTCCATCCTTACCAACTTTAATACTGACATTTGCACCGCCTACTGAAGAAGCAAAGTTGAATTTCTGACCGGGACTTACGGTGGGGTCTATGTAATTGATCTGTTTGTTGCAATAGTCCAGAAAAAAGTATTTGCCCGTATAAGTTGCCGGATAGTTGCTTGAAACGGGATTGAAAAAAGTTCCGCCGGTAATGGCACACCCGATACTGTCGTGGGGGCCATGGGCATAGGCATACTCGGGATTGGTATAGGCGGGATTGGTACTGTAGCCCTCTGCAAAAGGCCATCCGTAATTTTTTCCCCCGGTGGTGACATCGTCAATTTCTTCGTAGGCTTCCTGCCCGACATCATTTGTATAAATCTTTCCGGTACCGGACTGAACGGCAATTATCCATGGATTCCTGAATCCATAATTCCAGATCCGGTCAGCTACTGCTGAACCACTGAAGGGGTTCCCGGATGGCACACTTCCATCCGCATTTATTCGAAGGACTTTTCCCTTGTATATGCTCATGTTTTGCGCATTCGGGTTAACGTAATTGACGGTATCTGACCCGTCGTCTCCAATTCCAACGTATAATTTTCCATCCGGTCCGAATTCCATCCCACCGGCATTGTGAATGGATTGTATGGCCGGTTCTATATCCAAAATGTCAAATTCACTTCCGGGAACAGCCGTGTCTCCACTGGCGGTGAATCTGCTGAGGCGGTTGTGAACCGGAAGAGTGGAAGTTGTGTAATACACATAAACATAATTGTTAAGTGCAAAATTCGGATCCAGGCAGACTGAACTGACCCCTCTTTCATTCAGCTGATTTACTGAAATAACTAAAAAAGGTTTTGGTAAAACAATACCGTTCTTTACAATTTTAATTTTTCCCGCCTTTTCACAAGCGAATATCCTTCCATCAGGAGCCACTGTCATCGACGTAGGGTAATAAATATTACCAATGGCAACCTGGCTAAATCCGGGAGGAAAAACCTGGGCGTTCACAGAAAACGTTGTGGAAAAAATCGCAAGGGATAGCGAACAGATAAACTTTCTGATTGTAGAGGTAAATTGCGTATGATTCATTTGTTTTTTTTATTAATCATAGCAACAAACGTATTTATGTTTTAATCTTATTTTAATAACTATTCGGCAAAAGCAGATTTTCGATAGCCGACTTTAGGCTATAGTTACTTCGCGAGATCCGCGTAGCGGTCGTTCTGGTAGAATTCAACTGACAAACTTTCCCCTTTTATCTCAAGGTAAACAGTGCAGAATTTGTAGGTCGGGAAGTTGGATTTGAAAACGAACTCTGAAAAATTGCGTTGAATAAGGTTGTAGGAGCTGACGGTGCTGTCGTAATGCTGAAATACTATTTTGCCGCTTATTCCAATATTGTTTAACGGTTTGGTTTCCGAATCAAATAGGTATATGTGCGAAGTGTCGTTGGGGGTAAAAACAAATTCAACGTAGACGCCCTTTACGCGGTCAATTTTACCGCCCGGCAGGAGTTCAGGCCCCTTCAGGATGTTTTCATTCTGGGCCGAAAGAAGTGGAATGGAGGCAACTGAAAGCGCCAATAAAACGTATGCCCTTTTAAAATCTGACAAATCCATGCACGAATTTATACCATACCCTCAGGAAAAATCTGAAATTTCGTTCAGACGGGATAAAAGGACGATATGGGGGACGTTATTTGAAAAGAGCTTCAATTTTGTCAATACTTAATGGTTTTTCAAGAAAATCACAAACAAGGGAGTGCTCCATTGCACGTTTTTTATCTTTCGGGTCAATGGAGCAGGAAAGCATAAAGACAGTAAGATGCTTTTTAATGTTCTCGTCTAATACTTCGAGTTTGGCGAGGGCATCCCACCCGGAGATAACGGGTAAATTGATATCCAGAAACAATACGATACGGAGGTTTTTTTGTGCGGTTTTGCATTCGTTTTCTATATAACGAATGCCTTCACGAGCTGAATTGAAAGCCTCCACATTATCTCTGCCAAGTGCCCTGCGAATCGAAATGGAAAGGATCGAATTATTGACAAAATCATCATCAATAATTATAAATTTGTCTGGTTCTTTCATAATCAGTCATTTTTAATAAGAGATAAATTCTGCTTTCTTGGTAAGGATACCTTAGAAAGCGGCCATTGGCAGTGTGATTTGGCCAATAATTAAGCAGATGTAAGATTTGATGGTATTATTTTGCTGTAGAATACCTAAACCATTTTTTTGCTTTTGGTCTTCTGTGCGGGCAGCCGGGCCAGCAGCAGGGCCTGCGCTTGCCTTCGAGAAGCTCTTCGCTTAGCCGCTGGATATGTTCTTTTCTTGTTTCGGGTTTCTTAACAATTGTGGTCCAACAAATCCATTCATTACGTGCGAGCGGGGTGAGGTCATTCCATTTCTCAAGAACACCGGGATTGGAAACCAATGCTTTCTTTAAATCCTCCGGGACTTCATGAACGACACCTTCAGCGATTATTTTTTTAGCCATTTTCTAAACATCTCCTGTTTTGGAGGTATTCAAAATTAACGTTTTTTAGTTGAAGCAAAAATCCGTCCTTATAGGGGCGGATTTTGGGGTTACCCCGGAAGTTGGATTTCAATCAGCATTTGCATGCATCCGGTGCTGACTTTTAGATGTCGCTTTAGTCAGATCGTACCAATAAGAACTTTTTGAAAAGGAATTGAACTATCATTTAATATGGCCTCAACAGCAAGAACACAGCGGTGACAAACCATGTTTTTGACTAAAAGAGTAGTTGCCGGCATTCTTTTGCAATGAATGCCTTATTTTTTTGCAGGGCCGTTGAACATCCAGCGGATGCCAAAGCGGTCGAGGCAAACTCCCCAGTAACCCCAAAACATATCCACAGGTGCACTCATTTCTGAACCACCTTCCGAAAGCGCTTTGTATAGCCTGTCTACTTCTTCCCTGGTGTCCGGTTCCAGACTGATGGTGGTATTGTTGCCAATTTTCAGTTTATGTCCCATCGATTCCAGCATATCAGTGCCCATAATGGTGGTGCCGCCTAAAATGGGTAAAGCAACATTCATGATGCTGTTAGCTTCCTTATCCGAAAGCTTGGGTGCACCCGGCATGGGTGGTGAATCGTTCATCCGGAATACCTTTCCTACAAAGTCGGTATTGAATATTTTTTTGTAGGTATTGAATGCTTCTTCACAATTTCCTTGAAAGTTGAGATAAATTGATGTTTTAGCCATGATGTTTTAGATTTGTTTGGTTAGAGATTTACTTGGCTTTTTGGTCCGCTTCAAAAATACCGAAAGCATTGTTATCCGGGTCAAGGAAATAGCCCTGCCAGCATTTTCCTGGAATTGCAAACTTCGGCAAGGCAACTTTTCCTCCGTTTTGGAGTATCTGTTCCGCTGTTTTGTCAAAACTTGCAACTTCTACAGAGTTAACAAAGGCGTTGGTCCCACTTAGAGGGGGCGGCACAGATGCAGGTCTTTTTAAAAGACCTCCGCGTATGGTCTTGGTTTCTATGCTGTAATATTCAATGGGAACGAATTCCTGTCTGGTAAATTTCCACCCGAATAATGAAGTGTAAAATTTCACCTCCCTTTCGGGGTTGGCTGATTGAATTTCGAAGTACCCGATGGCGTTCATTCGTTAATTAGTCTGAGACTATTTTAAGATCACCAACTTCTTGTTTGAAATTCCTTCATTACTGGAGATGGAGACGTTATAAATACCTTGAGGTAAAGCGTTGGCCTCGATAGTTGATTTGCCCGAAGGGAAGGGTTTGCTGAGTAATAATTTACCCGCAATGTCGAAGATTTGCAGGAACTGTTTTTCGGTAGAAGAGGATTCTATACTAATTTCGCCGGATGTTGGATTGGGATATAATGAAATTGATAGGTTTTTTGATGTGGTTGAGGAAATTCCTGTAGTTAACAGCCATTCGCAGTCTTCATGAATTACATTGTATAACGGAAAACTATCATCCTGAAAACAATTAAAAGAAAACAGAGGAACATCGGCAACACCGGAGGAACAGTAGTTTTGCAAGGGAAATAAAAAGTTGTCATTATCCATTGCCCCAAATCGTTCAACATATCTGCCACTTAAATACACGCTCGAATTCGGATTCCCGCTTAAATATATCCATCGATACGATACAGAATTTATTACTATACGTCCTATGCTGTCAACTATGGCGATGGACTTCGAACAACCTGAGGAACCAGTGTCGACTCCGAGATTCCAGGTATCTCCCGGTTTCGCTCCAAAATTATACAAAACAGAAAACTTCCCGTTTACCAGATAAAAAACGGTATCGCCATTGACATAGGTAAACTGTCCTGGCATCGTATCAATCCCGAGTAAAACTGTCTGGTCGTATTGATTAGCTATAAATTCATAATCAAGTGGGAGTAACTTTTTGCAAACTTTCGAATTTATTAAAGTGTCTTTTTGATATTCAATTTTTATGAATCCGCCGGAACCTACGCCACTCCATGCATAATGCCATACAGCACCTTTCTGAATCCAAACCTGAGAATTTGAAATTGTTGAAGTGAAAAGAAAAAGGACAATGTAAAGGTGCTTCATTTGGTCATTGAATGTAATCCAAATATGCCGATATTTCACAATTATTTTTTAAAAATGTATATTTTTGTCCTTCTACATTTTTAAAAGGAATTTCAATGAAAAAGGCCAGGCTGGAGGCTTTTCGCGATGGAATGTATTCCTATAGCCTTTGCAAATGTATATATTTCAGAGGCGCTCTTTGTAGTTGTCGCTTTGATGTGGATATTTCCTGACCGTAGAATTGAGGCTGCTATGCAAGGGGAAGGAACGGATTCTGCTTAATTGGATTTAATTATTACTAAAGGCCTGTAGGTAATCCGTTGCTCGCTCGCAAGACGAACATTGTAAGCGGGCGCAAGGAGGATATTTTATATTGCGACAGGTTAGGAATTGGTCAAAATAATTTCGCCTGAATAACCCTGATAGGATATAACAAGGTTTTCCCTGGTTTGAATTTTGGCGGAATGTGCACCCATAGCTTTGGGCATTGCACTTTGAAAGTGTTCTTTGGTTTCCCAGGTTTGGATAGTCATAGTGCTTTCATTACTGATTTTTATCACCTCGTAGGAAATAAAACCTGCAAAAGTTTTCAGCGTATTTAGTAAACTTTCGGGGCTTTTGCAACGTTCAATTTCCTGGTCTGCGGTATTTGGTTTCAGTTTGAAAACTGAGATTGTCTTGTATTTCATTTTTGAGTGTCTTTACTATTAAAATGGATTTAATTCCGAATTAATTTGGGTATCGATTCAACTATTTCTTTTAGAAGTACATCCTCTTTAAATTGAAACTTTCCATCAACAGGAAATAATTGTTCATTGAATTTATTGATTACTATTTTGCCTGTAATTGTCGCACCTAATCGTTTTAAAATTGCTTCTGCATGTAAAATTGAACTTGAGCCCCCGCCGACTGGCGAAGTGCTAAGAAGTAAAACGGACTTATTTGTTAAAATTTTGTATTTCTTTTCGATTCTTGAAAGCCAATCCATGCAATTTTTAAAAAATGCAGGAATCGAACCGTTGTGTTCCGGAACAGATACTACCAATGCGTCAGCTTTATCTATTAACTGTTTTAGCCTTATCGCATTTTCCGGAATGCCTTCAATCTGTTCCGTTTCAATAGAATAAATCGGCATATTGAAATCACGTAGGTTAATAACGGAGTTATTGGTTTCCTTTAATAACTCCGATATTGCTATAATTACGCTTTGATTGATGGATTTAGGATTATTGCTTCCTGAAAATAATAGAATGTTTTTCATTTTTGGTCAGCTAAATTTTTTAAAACGAGTTGTAATAACCCAAGTAACTTCTTTTCTTGTTCCTCAGTCAATCCCTTTGTTGCAGTCGCTTCCATTACTTTCCAGATTTTTTCCACTTGCTTAAACGCTTCATTTCCCTTAGTGGTTATAAACACCCTTGATGTCCTTTTATCCTTGGAATCTTTTTCCTTCTTAACCATTCCACCGGCTTCCATGCGGTCAATCATCGTTGAAATAGTGGGATGCTGAATGCACATTTTTTCTGCAAGTGAAGAAACAGTTTGTCCGTCATCTCTATTTAGGTAATATAAAAGGATGTCCTGTCCACCATGAATGCCAACTTCAGATAATAGGACATTGCTCTTGTTTCTGCGAAGTTTACATATTTGGACAAGCAAATAGCTGACTGTATTCCGGTTGGATTTGGATTTCACCTTGTAAAGGTAACCTAATATAGTTAGTCGACTAACTATATAGAGGATATTTTCCCCTTGCAGATCAAAAATGTCATTGTAAATTTGGTTTGTATCACAAACTGAATTATATTTGTTCCGGATTCGTTAATTAATTACTCAAAAATGGAAACCGAAGAAACGCTATCACCCAGCAAAGCCTCGAATTAATATCAAGCGTTATCGCTAAGACAAAGGATAATATAAAGGCGAACAGCTTCTTATTTATACTGTGGGGATGGCTTATTTCAACGGCGAGCATTTTATTTTTTGTATTGAATCGCTTTACTAATTTCAAGTATTTCTTTCTTCCTTTTCCAGTTTTGGCTTTACTAGGCATTTCGATTTCGCTGAGGTATTACATTAAGCAAAAGCGGACGACTACTGAGACCCACCTAAGTTATTTTCTGTATCGCATGTGGCTTGTATTGGGAATATGCTTTATAACGGTGGTATTTATCAATGTTTCTCAAAACCTGATCCCGGTTACCTACACTTTATTAGTTGCCGGAATCGGAACCTTGGTTTCCGGCCTTGTATTGAAATTCAATCCTTTAATTTTTGGTGGTACGTTATTCCTAATCTCCGCTGTCCTAAGCATTTATATCCCTATTGAATACAGAATGCTATTTCACGGAGTCATTATAATCGCAGGATACCTGATTCCGGGATACTTACTTAAATATTCAAAACCATAATGACCGAGAAGTTTCAGGAACTTGATCCTGTATTGAATACACCTGTGAGGTTAGCTGTGGTTTCAGTCCTTATTGAAGTGAAGCAAGCAGATTTTAATACTTTGATGGAGATAACCAAGACAACTCAGGGGAACCTTAGTCACCAGTTGAAAAAACTGAGTGAAGAGGGTTATGTTGAAATTGAAAAGACGTTCAAAGGAAATTACCCTCTTACTATTTGCAAATTGGCCCCAAAGGGAAGAAAGGCCTTTGAAATTTACGTTGAAGCAATTAAAAAATACCTGCATCTGTGAGAAGCATATATTTTTTAATGTTATGGTTTGTATTGCAAACTACATGAGTATTAAGATGTGAAATGTCACTGGATTTAATGTGAATGAAACCCCAAATCCAAATAATATGAAAACCAAGCTTGCAACCCCAGTTATGATCGTCTGTATTCTTGCTCTTGCAGTGAATACGGGGGCCGGTATTTACCAGCACATGTTCGGAATTCCTCAAATGTTAAGTTCTCCGGATTCTATGACGGCTTATTTCCACAGTGATAGTAAGGAGCCGCAATTGTTTTGGATTCCCCTGCATATCATAAGTCTTTTCTCATTGATTGCCTCTTTGGTTCTGAATTGGAAAAATTCATTACGAAAAAAACCACTTATTATCGCCTTATCCGGACTAGTTTATGTCGATTTAATCAGCATTCATTTCTCAAAATTGTTGTTCGGCTTTTCGAATATTACCGATATCAACGAGTTTCACCGGCAGACAACTCTTTGGCTAGATCTTTCCTGGCATCGGCTAGGTGTAATGCTCATTTCTGAGATTCTACTATTGTTTGCTCTTTCAAAACCGTTGGTAAATACTGGATCTAACTAGAAATCACATCAAAATGTGATTCCGCATTATCGATCACCTCATTATCACCAACTTCTTATGTGAAACACCTTCATTGTTTTAGATGCGGGCATTGTAAAGTCTTCTCGAACGGATTGTTTTGAGAAAAGGGGAATGAGAGAATCCAAAGCTCATTTCTGTTTTATCATCGTGTTCCTGTAACCTGTTTCCCGCATTCCTATTTCTGCTTTTAATGTCGGTTTTATTTATTACCTTTTCCATAACGTAAACAAATAAATATGCTTTTTATTTTCCGCAGAAAGATTATTCTAGGATTCTTCCAGATCATTCTTTTATCAGGATCCGGCTCCCTGGTTGCCCAGGAAACGATTACTACTGTAAAGCATAAAGAAGGCATACTTGAAAATTTATTTGGCCCGGGGGATGAGGAGTTTGTTTGTTACAATAAGGTTCATCGAAATTTTTACACAGGAATTTTTGCGTTGGTTGTTTGTCTGGCTATTGCTATATATGGCCGGTATAGGATTAAAAAGAGTATGGCTTCTAAATTGGAAATTAAAAACAGCATCATTGAAGAAAAGAACAGAGATATTACCGATAGCATTACCTATGCAAAACATTTGCAGGAAGCGATATTACCCCCGATAAACAGAATCGGAGAACATTTCATAGATTCCTTCATACTCTACAAGCCAAAAGACATAGTCGCTGGTGATTTTTATTGGTTCGAAACTCTTGAAGATTGGACTTTCATAGCCGCAGCCGACTGCACGGGCCATGGTGTACCGGGAGCAATGGTTTCGGTTGTTTGTTCAAATGCCTTAAACAGGGCTGTAAAAGAATTCGGACTAAGAGATACAGGCAAAATTCTTGACAAAACACGGGAACTGGTCATTGAAACATTTGCCAAAAGTTCAAACAAAATAGCGGATGGAATGGACATCTCTTTGTTGGGGATTAACAAGAGCACTTCAGTCATTACCTGGAGCGGAGCAAACAATCCCTTATGGTATATTGAAAACAATGGATTTAAAGAAATCAAAGCGAATAAGCAATCCATTGGAAAGACGGATAATCCCACTTCTTTTACAACTCATTCGGTTAAACACATTCCAGGAACTCTGTTTTACCTGTTTACCGACGGTTATGCTGATCAATTTGGAGGATCCAATGGAAAAAAATTTAAATACAAGCAACTTGAAGGTTATATACTTGCCAACTCGGAAAAACCTTTAGTAAGAATGCATAAGATTTTATCGGATAAATTTGAAGAATGGAAAGGAGACCTACAGCAGATCGATGATGTTACAATTATTGGAATTAAGGTTTAGTTCGTGACTTATGCCAGTATAAATACACTACTTAATTTTTACCCCATTATTTAAAATAGGTAAAAATTCCTGCCATTTTCCCACTTCATTTATGTACTGTTTGGCCATTATTCGGCAAATCTGTGAAATGTGGTTTAAATCGTGCACTACCCATGTTGCCAAAAGTTGTTTTAATGTCACTTTGCCGAAGGTAGTATGAATACCTTCCATGCCGAATGTTGTCTCATTAAATGGAATGGATTCCAAAATTGTTATATTTTTCGCACGTAATTTCTTAAAATCCACGAGCAATTCATTTAAACTTTTTCCTTCGCTTTCTGAAAATTGAGCAAATCGGTCGAAAGGTTCAAAATTTCTATTCGAGTCCTTTCCAAGAATAATTTGCAGGCGAGGAATCCAATCAGTCTTTTCTCCATGTATAAGATGTCCAACAATATCAAATGGCGACCATGTTTTATCTCCTTCATTATTTGTAATCCAGTCCTGAGAAAGTCCTTTTAGCTGAGTTTCAATCACTAAAGGAGTTCTCTTTAATATTTCTATTGATTTAGCCAGGTCAAAATTCATTTTTTTTACATTATTTGAAAAAACAATCGGAATATGTTTGCCCGTACGAAATTACTGCAACCACGAGAAATAGTCCAAAGAAAAATGTTTTCATCAAACTAATCATTCAAATATTTTACACTTTAAATTTAAACATTCTAAGACTATTTTTAAAGTTTATCGTTTTTAATCTCGTTGGTTTTTTGTACAATTTCGTGTATGATAATGTCAAGGGATTCGGCTACAGATTTTAGTTTTTGAAGTACTTCACCGTTGATGGGGTCGGAAGGGCTATCATATTTAAATAAGTTGAATAAACCAAGAATATGGGTAACAGGAACTCTCATCTGATGAGATTGCAGAAAGGCGATATCCAAAAGCTTATCGTATTGATTTTTTAGTGTTTCGTCCGCAATCTTTTTTTTCTTTCGCTGTTCCGTATCTTCAAGAGCACGAATAATTTTTTGGGGCAGGGTGAATAATTTGTGCTTTAATACGTAATCGGTAACTCCATTTTTAATAAGTTCCACAGAATTTTCCTCTCCAATTGTGCCTGAAACAATAATAAAAGGAATATCAGGAGAAATTTTTTGTTTAATATTGAAAGCCGTAATTCCATCCATTGAAGGAAGTGAATAGTCAGATAATATTAAGTCGGGTTTTAATTTCTCAATTGCGATTTCAAAATCTTTACGGGTTTTAACGATTTCTGAAATGAAATGAAATCCACCTTTCTTCAGTTCACGTTGAAGTAGGAAGGCATCGTCTTGATTATCCTCAAGAATAAGAATTTTAAGATTCGCCTCCATACAGGAGACTAATTTATGCCATATTCCGCAATATTGCTTATGAAAGGGAATTATACTTTATTCCAATAACGAGAATATCATCGGTTTGCTCTTCGGAAGTCATACTTTGCCATTCTTCAATGGTTGAATTTAGCCTGTTTTTCTGCTCCTCAATGGACAAGTCCTGAATAGAAATCAGTAATTTCTTAAACTGCTTGTGTTTGAACTTTTTCCCTTTCTCTCCTCCAAATTGGTCAGCATAACCATCGCTGAACAGGTATATGGTATCCCCTTTTTCTAATTGTAATTTATGATTTGTGAATTTGCGTAATTGCCCATTTAAAAAAACACCCACCGGAAAGCGGTCAGCATGAATTTCAACTAACCGCTTATTTCGTATCAAGTACAACGAATTGTAAGCACCTGCAAATTCAAGGGTGTTTGTTATTTTGTCAATTGAACACAATGCAACGTCCATAGTATCGTTTACATTTGAACTTTCAATATTCTGTCGAAGCGTTTTATTAATACCGTTGCTTAATTCATTCAATATTTCATCAGGACTTGTATGGTTGTGCTCATTTATGGCTTTGCTTAAAAGGTTATAGCCCACAATACTTAAAAGTGCACCAGGTACTCCATGTCCCGTACAGTCGACTGCTCCAATAAATGTTTTTTTATCAAATTTTTCCACCCAATAAAAATCCCCACTGATAATGTCTTTTGGTTTTAGGAGAATGAAAGATTCCGGAAGCAATTCCTTAACCAGTTCTTCTGGCGGGAATATGGCATCCTGAATCCGTTTTGCATAATTAATGCTGTCCAGAATGTCTTTATTTTTTTGCTCAACCAATTTTTTCTCTATTTCAACCCGATTTTTCTCTATTTCCAGCTGTTTTTTGTAAACAACATTCATGATCATATTGGAAAGCCTGTTGAGGTTATCTTTTAACAGATAATCATCAATTCCCTCTTTAATGATTTGAAGAATTATTTTTTCTGAAATACTTCCCGAAGCCAATATGAATGGTAAATTGTAACCTTCCTGTTTCATCAACCGGAATGCTTCAACGCCAGTAAATTGTGAAAGGGAATAGTCTGCGATTATTATATCAGGAGCAAATAGTTTAAGCTGTTCTTGAAATGTACTTTTCTTCCAAACACGGACGTATTTAAAATCAATTTTTTCCTTGTGGAGATGACGTACCAATAAATCTGCATCCATTTCGGAATCCTCAAGAAGTAGAAGTTTGATGCGTCCATCCATATTAGGTAATGGTCTTGTTTAACAGCATCCAATAAAAGCCTAAATCTTTAACTGCTTTAAAGAACCCTTCAAATTCTACCGGTTTGGTCACATAGCTATTCGCACCAAGTTCATAGCATCTTTTTATATCAGGGTCTTCTTCTGAGGAAGTTAGAATAACAACAGGAATTGTTTTGGTGTCGGGATTTGACTTGATTTTTTCAAGCACCTCAATGCCATTTAATTTTGGCATTTTCAGGTCAAGTAAAATCAGTTTTGGTCTTGTTTCTTTGGAACGGGAAAGATATTTTCCCTTTGCGAAAAGGAAATCCAGAGCCTCTGCGCCATTCTTTACATGATACAGATTATTCGTTATATGGTTCTTCTTCAGGGAACGAATAGTTAAATCGGCGTCATCCATATTGTCTTCTACAAGTAATATTTCTACTTCCATATGTTCAATTATCATAATTATTGTTGAATTGGTTGTAAACTAAAATGAAAAGTTGCTCCCTCATCTACCTTTGATTCCGCCCATATTTCTCCGTGATGTTTTTGAATGATTCGTTGGGTGATTGCAAGGCCAACACCTGTTCCATCAAAATCCTCCTGGTCGTGAAGACGCTGAAATACTCCAAAAAGTTTATCATAATATTGCATGTCAAACCCCGCTCCATTGTCCTTTATATAATATACGTTCTTGTTTTCCTTAGGATACGAGCCAATTTCAATAATTGCTCTCGGTTTCTTTCCAGAATATTTGATGGCATTAGAAATTAAGTTCACCAATACTTGTTTTATAAGAGCCTGGTCTCCGAAGGCAGGAGGAAGAGGCAGGATATTAATTTCCAGCTTATTTTGGGATGATGACAACAGGAATTCATCTATTATACCTCTAGTGAGCGAATTCATGTGAATGTCTTTGCTGTTGACTTCTTTTCTTCCCAATCTGGAAAATGCAAGAAGGTCGTCAATCAGCTCACCCATTCTTTTTGAGTTTCTTAAAATCACTTCAATAATTTTCTTTCCATCATCGTCAAGTTTAGTTAGGTAATCTTCTCCCAAAATCTTGCTGTAACTATGTATTCCTCTAAGGGGAGCCCGTAAATCGTGGGAAACGGAATAAGAGAATGCTTCTAATTCTTTATTTACAGAAGCCAATTGCTCTTCCGCCTTTTTGCGCTCTGTAATATCATAAATAATGTTAATCGCATGTTTCTCCCCTTTAGCAGTATAGTTTCAATGGAGGAAAGAACATCCAATTTGATGCCTGATTTATGACGGATTGAAATCTCGAAATCCTTTGCGTAACCCTGGTCTTTCAGGCATTTTAACACATCTTCGCGTTTTTTGAAATTGTTTACCAATCCAACCTCAATCGAACTATGCCCTATCAGTTCCT
>Ga0207063_1133_pt1 | contig 15928 bp, 20 predicted proteins | sample Alteio_BWMinCont_29_FD_153462 | JGI IMG/M metagenome (GOLD analysis project Ga0207063, IMG submission 153462) | Enriched cells from forest soil in Barre Woods Harvard Forest LTER site, Petersham, Massachusetts, United States -... | ecosystem: Environmental > Terrestrial > Soil > Temperate forest >...
CCTGGGCTTCCTTGAGGACTTGCTTGTCGCCGTCCAATGTGGCGCGAAGCTGGCAGGATTCCAGATCCGAGAAAACGGTCTGGTCTTCCCATGCGCTGAAGACGCCGCGAGGGTTGGTGCCGCCGATGTCGAGAGGGCCTTTGGCTTTGCCAAAGGTGGAACCGAGGTCGTGGATGTAGGCGACAGGATGCTGGCAGACTCTGGGTTGCCCTGGCACGTCGGGAGCCCATTGCATGCAGGAAAGGCGGTTCTGCTGCGGAATGGCGTTGTGATAGTGAATCAAGCCCAGAGCGAGACGGTACGCGTCATATTCCACGCGCTGCTGATGGGAGAATTCTCCATCGGAGTAAAACTTTGCGGCGTCGGACCAAGACCAAGTGTCATCGGCACCGGCTTTCAGGGCGTCCCAGGGCATCTCGCGCTCTGCGCTGACGACTTTGAAAACGATTGGCGGGTCTTTGAGTGAGGCGTTGTTGTTCTTGAGTTTTCCGCCGAAAGGGTCGGAGGTGCAGCCAATACAGGAGGCGGAGCCCACGGGATAGGCGTGGTCCGCGGGAAAGCCGAGGACCCACATGACGGTGCTGGCGGCAACGCTGGTAAAGACCTCGTTGAATCGGGTGTTGTGATCAGGAAAAGGCGGGATGAGGTATTTGATCTTGAAGCTGTCGGCCTTGATGGCTCGTTCGTTGTTGACGTCGGTGGCGGCGAACAGAGAGGCGGACTTTTGACCGTCCTTGCCGGTCTTGACTACGACTTTGACGGCGTCGGGGGCGGACGGTTTCGCCCTTGGTGGTGATGAAGCCGCCATCGGAGGTCATGTGCCAGCACTGGAATTTCTTGCTATCGCCGGGAACGGACATGAAGGCGTAGTGCGGACGGAAGTAACAGAAGATGTTGTCTCCCGCGGTGAAGTAGAGGTAGCGGCTAGCATCGGGATTAGCGGCGTCAAAGTCGGGGCCGTTGGAGAGTTGCGTGGGAGTGAGCGTGGGCTGGTCGAGCATGAAGCTCCCGGCGCGGACGCAGGGGATTTTCTGATCCTTGGCCATGTTGTCGGGGACCTGGCAGGTGTTGGCCTGGGCGGAGGCACGGCCAGCAAAGAGGAAAGTGGCGAAAACGAGAACTAGAAAACGAATCTTCATAAGGCTCCTTAGCGAAAATTGGGGTGCGCAAGGCGCCGGTTAGTGGACCTGCGCGGTGCAGAAATTGGGTACGGTTGCGAGGCCCGCAGGATTGTCAAGGGCGTTGAGGTCGGCAGGTTTGGAGTTCCAACGGCAGCGACCGCTGGCGAGCTGCTCGCGCTTGGCTTTGAAGGCGTCCGCCCATTTCTTGACGATGCTGTTTTCGTCGAAGCCAGACTTAAAGGAACCGTCGCTGTTGTGGTATTCGGGCATGTAGGCGACGCGAGCTACGCGGAAGAGATTCTCGATCTGCGCGTCGGTGAGTTGGCACATCTGACCGGCGAGGAAGCGGCGGCCCTCTTCGCTGACGTTGGGATCGTCGAGGCCGTCGGTGGCGCTGAGACTTTTGCGTAGACCGGCCTGGCATACGGGGCACTCGGCTTCGCTCATGGCGGGCGTGCCGACCTTGTTCCATAGTTTTTTTCCGGACCAGTTGTCGAGATTCATCTTTGCGCCTTCGTTGCTAGTCAACAAGCCGCCGCTGCCCCAAGTGGCGCCGACATCCTGGATAATCATTTTGGAATCTTTGCAAGTGGTGGTGAAGGGCTTGGTGGTGGTGTCGAGTTTGACGCCGTCGCAGACGAGGCGCTGCTGCGGAGGCTTGTTGTCGCTGTGTTGCATGAAGGCGCCGAGGAGCATGAGGCCGTCTTTTTCGTAGGTGGGGCGACCGTTGCTGGCGGCGAATTCCTTCCAGCTCCAGCCCTGTTCGGGCTTCCCTTCTTCGTACATTTTGTGGCCGTCGTATTTGCGGACAATTGTGGTGGCGTCGTAAATCTGGGTACCTTTGGCGCCGGAATTGGATTCCGGATTGGCGGGGCAATTGTTGCAAGTGACTTTTACAGGGAACCAGGAATCAGCGTAGAAGCCAAGGGCCCACATGAGGCGGGTGGAGACGACCTCGGCGTAGATTTCATTGTCGGTGGCGCCGTATTTCACTTTCACGGGCTCTTCTTCCATTTGAGGAGTGAGAGTCTGTACTTGACCGTTGGCGCTTTCGACTTTGGTTATGCTGCATTGGAATTTGGGAGTTTTGCCGCCCATTTGAGAGCCAGGCTTGTCAAAGTCGCAGGTGACCTTGTCGTCAGGATGAAATTGGAATTGGATGGGATTTTGCGGGGGTCCCTGGAGGGTGTCGTGGCTGCCCACGTTGGTGGGCACGTAGATGGTAGCAGCCTGGATGGCGGCGAGGCGCTGGGCGGGAGAGTAAAACTCCTTATCGACTTTTTGCTTGGGCTGGCCTTGTTTGGGTTGGCCCGGCGAGTTGGGTTGGTTCAACGTAGAAGCAGGTGGAGCGGGCGAATTCTGAGCGGTATTGTGAGGGCAGCCAGCGAGGATGACTACCAGGAGCAGCAGAGACGGTGCGAAAGCAAGACGGATTGTACGAAGAAATGCGGTTGGGGACATTTTGGGGACCTCCGAAGAAATTGGCTGGGGAAAAAGAGTGTGACTACAGCACTCCTTTGCCTGCGCAGGATTTGGACTTTTGTGAACATCCTGTTACATAGTGCGGGTAGGACGAGAATCGTTTCGAGTCAGACAAGCTTGGGGTGGTGACTGAGCAGGGTGTGATGGAGCCGTGATCGAGAGAGGGCGCGGGCCGACCGCGCGGCCGGCCTGCGTCAAGGTCTCTTAGTGGTGGACGGTCAGGCCAATGGTGATCCTGTGACTCAGACTACCCGGAGACGCCTCTGACAGAGATATTGAAGGTCGTAGAATCGGTATTTCGACTGGCAGCCCGCCAGAATGTAACATTGCATAGGGATGAGAACCGCTGAATGGGGGGCCGTATTGACAACCGCTCTCGCCGGGCTGTTCGCAGCCAGCCCAAAAACATATGAATTGCGCTTGCCGACGTTTTTACTCAGAATCGCCACATTTCAGGACGGTTACCGATACGTGGCGGGTTTGTGGGCAGCCCGGTCCGTGGCCCCGTGGAATCCGTTCGCTCACTCGGGTATTGCCTTTCAGTTGCGGCTCCAAAGCACCTGATTCGTCGACACCTCGATTCCCATCGCCCGCTTCATAAATCACGATGATTCTATTTGTCCTTACGCCGCTAACCTTACTGAAAAGGCCCATAAAGCAGAGGTTTTTGGTCCCAAGATTGTCCCAACGAAATCAATTGGTCCCAACATCTCAGCCCGAAGTTGGACGCAGATGGATACCGGTCCTGGCAATTGGACGCTTAGGAAGTTATCGTAGCAGCACACTCCTTGATGATGGGATCGGCGGTCTTGTCGCGCGTTTGTGCCACGTAGCAGATGGCGGTGTCTCTTGAATGGCATATGGGACACCGACGGAATCTATCGAGACTGCATAAGGTAAAATGTTTGCCAGGGTCCACCCGGGGCACTCACTTGTCATTGAACCGCTGAACATGTCAAAGAAGAAAGTAACGCAAGCCGCGGCGTTGTGTTTGGTCGTGCTGGGCGTCCTGTTTTTCTTTTGGCAGATTCACCTTGTCGGGGATTCAGCTGTAAACGGCGTCTTGTTGTGGAATTCAGAGGAAGCCTACCTCTTCGTTGGGTGGGGCAGGAGCGGCTACCACTTAACCGGCTTCGAATATCTCCTTGCATACATTCCGGCCTTCTTCCGAGTTCCCAGGACGGTCGACGACAATCGTTTTTCGACGATCGTTGCCCGCATTACTCCATCAGGGGTTGAGAGGTACGTGACGGAGCGGAACCAGAAGGACAGCCCATTTCTTGCCTACTTCCCCCGTGGAAATACCATCTATGCATATGATGGAGGCGAAGCGCTCTGGAAGTGGGTGGGAACCCATTTCGAGAAGCTTTCTCCGGAAGAACAACAAAAAGTCGATGTCGACGCTAAGGCGCCCTCTTCTAAGGAGGATTATACCAACGTTAACGGATGGTCTTTACGGCATTCTCCAACCGGTTGGCCACCAGAATTTGAAATCCAGTTGCAGGGCAAACCTGTGGCCTTCTTCACAAAATCAAAACACTCCGGCGAAGAGCTGTCGATCGAGCTCCGACTTCCAGACGGCTCTTCGCAAGGAATGCTGCATGTGAAGCACCCCTTGCACTTTGTCAGTAAGTCCGAGTACGCCCGCGCAATGAAATGGCGCGTGGCATATACGACGCCCTAAGACGAACCGGGGGCACCGTCATCGAGGTGATAAATTCGCTCGTAAGCTCGAGGCAACCACGCGCCGCTCCCTGAACTTCGGGGGATTGCGTGTGGAGTCGTTCCACAAGAGAGATTTTTCTTTAGCCGCTGCTCTCTTGTATTTCCAATGAGTTAACGGAGAGCGCAGTTCCTGCGCTGTGAAGCGCGGGAAATTTCGCAAGTCGCTGATTTCTTGATGGTTCCTATATGGCGACCGACGGTTGCTCTGCAGCACCCAACATGGGGTGATCGTGTCCGTCCAACTCCCGGTACCGAGGCACCGCTCTTCTCTTGGTCTGCCTAAAACCTAAATCCGGCGCATTTGCAGCCCTGAATATGCAATAATAGGCCCATCTGATGGGCATTCCGAGCATGTTCTTGTTTTGCGGCTTGTCCTAACCGGTGGTTAGCGTATGCCGCAGGTTCGTAGGTCACCACGAAATGTTAGAATAACCTGTAATCATAGGGGTCTGAGCCACTTTGGCGGAAGTTACTTCTTTCATGAATTCCTCCGAGTGCTGCATTTTCGAAACTATGTGGCAGGACAGATTCATTATCCTCGGCGCAACCGGGACTATAGCGTTTCGCAAATGCTCTTGGCTTTGGTCCATCCCATCCTGCTAGGACTGGATCGCATCGAGACGGCGGCACTCTTACATTCTGACGAAACCTTCCAGTACTTGACTGGTTTGCAGAGTTTCCCCGATCCACAGACTCTACGGCGCTTCTTACTGAATGCGCCTGCTGACCTCCGGGAACAATTACACCGTGCCAATGATCGACTGCTGCAACGCTTCATCCACTTGCCGAGGCATCGCTCGCGTCTTATCTTCGATCTGGACAGCACGGTGCTCACCGTATTCGGCCATCAGGAGGGTGCCGAGGTTGGCTACAATCCGCGTTATCGCGGCAAGCGCTCTTATGACCCGCTGCTCTGTGTGGAAGCGAACTCCTCGTTCTTGTGGGATGTCGAACTGCGGCGCGGCGATGCGGGAACCTGGGCGGGCAGTGAAGAACTTTTGGCCTCCTGTTTTCTGTCCACCCCTTCCGACGTCCGAGAAATTCGTGTGCGGGCCGATGCGGGCTTTGGCTACGGGCCGGTTCTGGATATGCTGGAAACGCGTTTCGCCCAATACGCAGTGGTCGCGCGCATGGTCCCTTCCTTGAAGCGCGCGCTCAAGGGTTTGCGCTATGAACCGATGAGTCCCCACTGGGAGATCGCGGAATTTGAGCACCGTCCACACGGTTGGACTCACGCGCGGCGTTGCATTGTGGCGCGGAAGAAGATCGAGGACACCGATCCGGAGCCGACCCTATTTTCTTTGGAACGCTATGCGTACCGAGCCTGGCACACGAACCTGCCGCTGACGCCGGCCGGTGTTTGGCACTTCTACGATGGCCGTGCCGGAATGGAGCGACGCATTCGCGAGGTGCGTGAGGACTATGCGGCGCGAAAGATTCCCACTCGTGCTTTTGCGGCCAACGCACTCTATCTGGAGGTAATTCGGCTGGCTTACAACCTAGTTACGGGTTTTCAGCGAACGTGTCTCCCCGAGGACTGGCAAAGCCTGACCTTGAGCAAACTCCGGCAAAGACTGTTGTGGCTGCCTGGCGAACTTACTCGTCCGCAGAACCGACCTATTCTGCGGTTAGTCAACTCGCCCCTCATTGCTCAGAAGGCAGAGAAGATACTGCGTCGGGTTAACAGGTTGAAACCGCTGGAAGGCTGAAGTTACTTTTGTAAAATTCGACCAACTGCTGCATAGATTTTGGGACCAAATGTCAATTTTTGGGCGGATTTGCACAAAAATAACGCAATTCACGCCGGATTTAAGTAAAACCGACTAGCCGGCGCCCGGCCTGGCGCAAATCGGCTCTTCCGGAGATTACTTCCGGCTTGCCGTAATCCTCCCAGAATTGGCGACAGGCGCGATGATCGCTTCCTACACGCGGACTAATCGCGACTTAACAGCCGCCGTGTGTATTTCCTCTTTCGGATGGCGCGCTGACTATAATTGTTGTGAGATGCCACCTGCCATCAGTCTGATCGACGCAAGCGCTCCTCACTAGTGTCCCGCCGATTCATCAAGGATCTATTGGGGGAAGCTCATCCCGCTCAGCAGGTCCTGGAATCGCGGATCCTGACGGAGGGAATCGAATCGCGGATCCTGTTTGAGGAGACTGACGAAAGGCCGCGGGGCGCGGAGTTCAATGGCTCCTTGCAATGAACGGAACGCTTCGTCACTTTCTCCCAGGCCGGTGTGGACGAGGGCGGCACCGAAGGTTCTCCATGGAGTATTCTCCACTTGGTCAAGCATCTTCAGTGCCTCCTCACGTTACCAGTCACAGCCAACGCGTTGGCCAGCTCCGTGGCAGTGTGATCGTGGAGGGTGGAGGATTTGAGCGCGATTCGAAGTTCTGTAATCGCTTCTTGATGCCTGCCCATTTGTACGTAGGCGGCGCCGAGGGTGTGATGGTAATACCATTCGAGATTAGCATCGCATTCCACCCATTCTCGGCGGCGGCTAATCAATTCGTCATAGCGGCGGGCATACCAGAGAAACGCTGCAATCTCAGCGAGCATAATCACGTTTTCGAGGGAGCGATTGCGGAAAAAGGATACGACACTGTGCTGGCACAATTCCCCGGCGCGGGTCAGAAGAAGTTCGTTGAACTGCAACAAGTCATCATCAAGCTGGTTTCCGAGCTTTACTTTTCGGTTCTCGGCGTCAATGCGATTGCGGGGCTATGTTCACAGAACAGGAGCACAGTCGCGCAGAACCTATAGCGGTGCTCAGCTATCCCTCGTGGCAGCGCCGTTTTCACGGTGACCCAGCAGCGGTGTGGCAATCCGTCCTGCTGTACGAGACACCGATCACGATTATTGGAATCGCGCCAGTTGACTTCATCGGAACGGGCTTATCCCCAGTACCTCCGGACCTGTGGATCCCACTTGCGATGCAGACGCGAGTCGAGCCAGACTGTGACTCGGCCCAGAACGAAACGAGATACCCGACAGCGGCATCGGCCACGAAAGATTTCCCTTGCATTCTCTACTACACAGTAGTAGATACAGACAAGGAATAGGAGATCTAAAATGGCCCAGCCGAAACTATCCAAGCTCGAACTTCAAATCCTGGAAGCCCTGTGGGCCCAGGGAAAGGCATCCATTCGGGAGATTCAAGAGGCTTTTCCCGAGCCTCGCCCCGCCTACACCACCATCCAGACAACCGTGTACCGCCTGGAAGCGAAGAAAGCAGTGCGTCGCATTCGCAAGATCAGTAATGCTCATATTTTTGAGCCGATCGTGCCGCGGGACGTAACGCGGCACCAGCTACTCGACCAGATTCTGAGTTTCTTCGGAGGGCGGGCCCAGCCCATGATGGCGCAGCTTGCCGAGGCCGGGAAGCTTACACGCGACGATGTTCGCGAGTTGGAGAAGCTGATCGAGAAGCTGGAGGTGCAACAAAAAGCAGAAAGTAGGCGCAAGACGAAATGATCGGGGGGCTCACAAATCATCTGTGGCAATCGACGCTGTTCGCCGTTGCGGCAGGGCTGCTGGCTATCGCGTTCCGCAAGAACCTGGCCCAAATTCGCTATTGGTTGTGGCTAAGTGCGTCGTTAAAGTTCCTGGTCCCGTTCTCCTTGCTGATGAGCCTCGGCAGCCACCTGGGATGGGTGCCGACCGCGAAGAAGATTGCGACACAAGCTGTCTCGTTCACGGTGGTGCAAATCACCCAGCCATTTCCTGACACCTTGTCGTTCGTGCCGTCCATGCCAGGTAGTACCCATTGGTTCCCAATCGCAATCCTCGGCCTGTGGGTGTGCGGGTTTGGCGTGATCGCGCTAATACGGTTTAAGGCTTGGCTTCGCATCCGGGCGGCTGTGCGCTCAAGCACTCCTTTGGAGATTCCTCTAACGGTCGAGGTGCGCTCTTCCGCGGGCCTGGTGGAACCCGGCGTGGTCGGGCTGCTGCGTCACGTTCTGCTGTTGCCCGCGGGCATCATTGCACGTCTGACGAAGCCTCAACTTGAGGCGGTGCTTAGCCACGAACTGTGCCACGTCCGGCGACGCGACAATTTAACCGCAGCGCTCCACATGATCGTAGAGGCGGTCTTCTGGTTTTATCCCTTGGTATGGTGGATCGGTGCGCGGCTGGTGGAAGAGCGCGAGCGAGCCTGCGACGAAGATGTTCTGCGGCTCGGCAGTGAACCGCAGGTCTACGCCCAAGGCATCCTCAAAGTTTGCGAATTCTATGTGGAGTCACCGTTGATCTGCGTGGCCGGCGTAAGCGGCAACAATCTGAAGAAAAGGATGGAGCGGATTATGAGAAGCCATGTTGGGGAAACCCTGAACATCTGGAGAAAACTCTTCCTGGCAATAATCGGAGTGGTGGCGCTGGCCGTGCCGATGGTGTTAGGACTGCTAATCGGAACACAGAGCCGAGCTGAGTCGCAGACGCGAGATTCAGCAGCCACTGCCCCAGCGTACGAGGTCCCCTCGATCACACTGAACAAAGCTGGGACCGTCGCGCTCAAGACAGGCAACGGTATCATCTCCCAGAGACTCAGCATATTTCCCGGCACGTTCACCGCCGAGAACATCTCGATGTGGGAGCTCATTCGATTGGCCTACCGAGTCGAAGACTATCAAGTCTCAGGAGCACCTGACTGGTTCTCGTCTGAGTTGTACGATGTCGATGCCAAAGCAGAAAAATCTGCAATCGATGAGATGCAGAATCTGGGCAATGATCAGCGTGAGCTCGAAAACCGACGCATGCTTCAGACGCTTCTGAAAGACCACTTCAAGCTAACGCTCCGCCAAGTGACTAAGGACCTCCCGGTCTACTCTCTATTCGTAGCCGACGCTGGAAAACTCCACGAGGCCCAAGGCGATTGCGCTCCGGGGCCCACTACCTTGGTCTTGGATTCTGGCATGCCACCTTGTGGCAGTCTCCGCGTGTTTCCCTGGGTTGGCCGTATGGACGGCCTGAAGGTACCCATGACGCAATTGGTTGTCAACCTTTCTGGATTCACCAAAAGGATGGTGCTCGATAACACCAATCTCGTTGGGAAGTACGACATCAGCCTGACGTGGTTTCCAGGACAGAACGAATTCCCGCCGCGTCCTGCATACCTCCCTCCCAACTATCAACCAGATCCCAACAGCCCGCCTCTCCTAACGGCCATCCAGCAGCAACTCGGGCTGAAACTGGAATCGCAAACAGGCCCCGTTCCGCTGCTCGTCATCGATCATGTCGAGATGCCTGCGGAGAATTAGAATCGGGCGGCATAGTGCGGCCCGGCTGGGCAGTACAGCCAAGCGACCATTTATTGTCCACTTGGGCGCAAGTCTGCTACACGTAGGAGCGATGTCATCCAAGAGCACGCTGTGATCGTTGACGCTCTTTTGCTTTCAACAAGACGCAGAGCATGAATCCGCCAGGGTGGCATCAGGAGGCCGCGATGAAATCTCGCTTGCTGCTGCTCGCAGGCATTTTGCTGGTAGCGTGTGTTACTGCTGCCGCAGGTGACCTTTCCGGGCGATACTCGGGAATTATCAGTGGCAAGAAGCCAGATGGAACCGGCCCGGAGATAAATCTCTTTCTCATCCTGAACCAGCGTGGAAGCACGATTAGTTGCACAGGAAGTCTTGAATCCTTTGACCAAGGCCAGATTCCGTGTCAAGTGCCTTCCGTGGACGGAAACGAAGTGAAGTTTGCGATTGTCCATATTGAAAATCCTATGCGGCGCGAACGCCTTTGAAATCAATGACATTCAAGAACATGAAACTGGGGCCTCGCGAGGGTGCGATAGCAATGTAACGCATTGTTACATAGGGATGAGAACCGCTGAATGGGGGGGCGGTATTGACAATCGCTCTCGCCAGGCTGTTCGCAGCCAGCCCAAAAACATATGAATTTCGTTTGCCGACGTTTCTAACCGGAATTGCCTCATTTCAGGACCCTTACTTGATCAGTGGGTGGTTTATGGGCAGCCACTGAACTCGGGAAGGAAACGCCAGACGTCCTCCATCCTTAATATATGCATGCAGGTATACCTGTCGGGGTTCCCCGAGGCGAGATTCCTGGTCCGATGGAAGGTATACGTTTTAAGGATGATTGTTTGAACGATTGCTAGCAACTCTGCCCTGGTGCTTCGATACCCCAAATTTTCATTTCGACACTTTGTGGAAGTTTGTGGCCGGTTAAGCCCGTCATCCGATCACAATCCGGAATGGTGTGCCCCCGGGGACACTTTCCAAAAGCCCTTCTCACTGCCCAACCCGGAGAGCGATCGCTTCAAAACCGCATTGCGGGCCACTCGTCGATCTTGACCCGGGACACGAGAATCGCCTTGTCCTTGGTGTCCGGACCAAATATTAGCGCCTCACCATCCGCCAAGCCGGACGCCAACTGCGGAAATGCACCGGTGATGTTCGGGAGGTGAGTCACAACGATCGTGTTTGTGCCGGTCGGAAAGTGTTCTACTTGCTTCTGCAGCCACTCGGCTTGGGCGGCCGTCCCACCCTGCATGCTTTGACCGTTATCCCCAAGTTCGACAAAGGTCTGCGGAGCACCGAATTGAGCCAGGCGCACGGTTTCGAGGGCGCGATAGGTGGGGCTCGAGAGCACGTTGCCGATCGGAATCCTTAAGTCGCGGAGCGCCTTGCCCATGGCAATCGCGGTGTTTCGTCCGCCTTCGTCCAATTGGCGTTCGGGCTTCCTGTTGTCGGGATTCGCAGTCTGCTTATCAGGCGCCTCACGCGGTGAACTCGCGTGGCGCATCACCAGAATGTATCCGCCTTTTCGCAAGGCTTTGACGAGTGCTTCGCCACGCAATTCCTGCGCGTGCGCAGTTCCCGCCAACCATATCATCGCTGCCGCGCTTGACGACAACATGAGCGTATGCATCCCTCGGGTGTGAGAAGTCATGCGGAGTTCCTTTCGGTGCGCGAATGCCGAAGACCAGCCGTAAGATATTCGCCCTATTCTAATGCTGCGGGCTGGTGGGGGCGAAGGGAGTTTTGAAATACCAGTTCTGAAACACCAGTACTCAACAGGGGTTCCCGGGTGTAAGATGTTCGCCATCCAGAATGCCAAAAAGGGAAATTCTGGTCGAGACCGAAAATTGCAGCGATCTCGGAGGGCGCCGATGGCAGATGACAAAACGTCGTTGGACCGGCGAGGGTTCCTGAAATACGCCGCTACAGGAGCCGTGGCGGCGGCTGTTCCAAATCCCATGCACGCGCAAGAACACGATCACGACCATGACCATGATCATGACCACCAGGTCGTTCCGTCCGACCCGGCGCTGCGAACCAAGGCACTAGAGTCGTTGCTGGTGGAGAAAGGACTGGTGGATCGTGCCGCGCTCGATCTGTTAGTTGATAGGTTTGAACACAAAGTGGGCCCGCGCAACGGAGCGCGGGTCGTGGCGCGCGCCTGGGTGGATCCTGCTTACAAGCAGCGTCTGCTGATTGATGCTCCATCGGCCATTGCGGAGCTAGGCTACACCAGCGGGCAGGGCGAACATATGCTGGTGGTCGAAAACGGCCCGAGGGTTCATAACTTGGTGGTGTGTACGTTGTGCTCGTGTTATCCGTGGGCCGTCCTTGGATTGCCACCGGTCTGGTATAAATCGACGGCGTACCGCTCGCGAGCCGTGATCGACCCGCGCGGGGTTTTGCGTGAATTCGGCACCCAGCTCGACGAAGACGTGGAAGTTCATGTCTGGGACAGCACCGCCGAGCTGCGCTACATCGTACTGCCAGAGCGTCCAGCGGGCACGGAGGGTCTGAATGAAGAACAACTGGCGGCACTGGTCACGCGGGATGCCATGGTGGGTGTTTCCAAGGTGGTGCCCCCAGGAGCAAAAGCATGAACGGCGTGCATGATCTGGGTGGTCTGCAGGATATGGGCCCCGTTCGACACGAAAAGGAGGAGCCAGTCTTTCATGCGGCCTGGGAAGGGCGTATCTACGGAATCGACCGGGCCCTCCGCTTCATGGGCAAATGGAACCTGGATGCGTGGCGTCATCAAATCGAATTGCTTCCGCCGGCCGACTACTTTCGCATGACGTATTACGAGCGATGGCTGCAGGTCAACGAGCAACTGGCGGTAAAACACGGCCTGGTGACGCCGAAGGAACTCGAAACCGGTGTGCCGGATCCCGACTCAGCGAAGGCTACCCCAGCCCTCACTGCCGCGGTTGCGGCGCAGCGTCTTGGTCGCGGTATTCCTTCGAGTCACGATCCCAAAGTTCCACCTCAATTCAAGGTTGGCCAGCGCGTGCGCGCCCGAAATATGAATCCGACCGGGCACACGCGGCTCCCCCGCTATGCCCGAGGGAAGCTCGGCATCATCACGCTCGATCACGGTGTCTACTTGTTTCCCGATACCAACGCGCACTTCCAGGGCGAGAAGCGCCAGCACGTTTACTCCGTTCGCTTTACCGCGCGCGAACTTTGGGGTGTGAACACCTCACCCCGGGACTCCGTTCATCTGGATATGTGGGACGACTACCTTGAGCGCACCTGACCTCAACTTGCCGCTTCTGCCGCGCGACGAGGAAGGACCCGTGTTTGCCGAACCCTGGCAGGCCCAGGCGTTCGCGCTCGCGGTCAGGCTTTCTGAGCAAGGCCATTTCACCTGGAAGGAATGGGCCGCGGCACTGGCCGACGAGCTAAAAGCTGCGGAAGATCGTGGCGAACCCGACGACGGCACCCACTACTACGAGCACTGGCTGGCGGCGCTCGAACATCTCGTCACTGCGAAAGCCCTATCGAATCCAAACGAGATGCTCGCCCGCAAAGAGGCCTGGGCCGAAGCCTATCGACGTACACCACACGGCAAACCCGTCAATCTTGCGAGCGGATCCAGCTAGCTGGCGCTTTTGATGATCATGTGGCTTTTGTCGAATTTCAGGAGGGGTATTATGTCAACATCAGGAGTTTTGAACACGGCCAGTACGCGGGTGCGGACCATCGCAGTTCCCTGGCCTGCCGTCGGCGTGCTCATGTTTGGGTTCGTTATGCTTTATTCGGTCGGATTCTCAACTCTCACGCGCACGCACAACGCCGCTCACGACACGCGCCACGCCAACGGGTTTCCTTGTCACTGAGGCTGTGGTGAGTCAGTTTCGAAAGCTCATGCTGGCGGTGTTCGGGTCGGGCACCCTTGCCGGGCTCGTACTCTTTGCCGTCCAGCACTTCACGGTTGTTCCACAGATCCAAGCCGCAGAGACCTACGAAGCTGCAGGCCAGGAAGCGCACTCCGTTGCGTCCCATGAAGACGAAGGCTGGCAACCCGCGGAGGGATGGGAGCGCACATCCTTCACAGCACTCACCACGGTGCTTACGGGTATTGGTTTTGCTGCGATGCTCTTCGGGCTGATGGCCCTAGCCGGAAAGGCCATCAACGCACGGCACGGTGCGCTGTGGGGACTGGCGGCTTTTGCATGCGTCAGTCTGGCTCCGGCGTTGGGATTGCCGCCTCAACCTCCGGGCGTCGCGGTCGCAGACCTGCATCAACGCCAGCTTTGGTGGGCCGGGACGGTGATTGCAACCGCCGTCGGTGTGTGGCTGATCGCCGGCCCGAGGCGAACCTGGCTTCTCCGATCGTGTGGAGCAATGTGCCTGCTGCTGCCACACATGATTGGTGCACCCGTGGCCATCGGAGAGAACAGTGTTCCGGCTCAACTGGTCCGGCGGTTCACAATTGCATCAGTCGCGACCAGCGCCATATTTTGGCTCCTGGTTGGCACGCTGGGAGGTTTAATCTACAGCCGCGATCAGGCGGATACCTAAGCTTTGCAAGGTGCTCATCGTGACTGACGAGGGATCAAAAGGTAGATAGTCCTGCTCATCAACTTGGAGCGGACTCAGCAATTCTGGATGGAGCGCGTGCTGCCGAACCAACCTAATTTTCCGTCCTGGGCGGCACGAATGTAACCGTTGGCCCACTGTTGGAGTTCCCCCACTATGCAGCGAAGCGAAGCTGAGATGGTGGTTTCAATCGCAAATGCTCCGTCAATTCTACTGTAAACTGCTTCGACACTTCCGCACGGCGAAAGCGTGCCGTCGCGCACAGCCAGTGATTTACTTAGTGCTGTGTCCAGTGCTGCGTCCATCGCCATGTTGTTCAAAGGACCGACCTTCCTGGGCATGGATTCGTTGGGCTGGGTCTTCTTCATTTTTACCCTGCTGCTTTTCGGAATCCCTTACACACGATTTTTTCTCCGTCGCCGAAATATCGCCTCTTGGCCGATCATGAGTGCGCGGGTCAGCAAGGTAGAAATCTTCGAAGGTGTCCCGGAAGAGTACGTTCCACGAATGGCCATTCGCCCGGGCATGCCGGTAACCATCCCGTACCACTGCCGCGCGCAATATGCCTACCTTGTTGATGGCACCCTCTACCCTGGTTGGTTTGCCCTGCTTGCCAAGAGTCTGACCGAGGCGCAAGGGCTCGCCAGGGGCCTCCAGAACCTGACCATCCAGCTGAAATACGATCCGCTCAAACCTGCTGACTCTGCGCTCGAAGAATCCAGAATTCTCGAAAAAAAAGTAGTCCAATCCGGCACAAACCCACTCAATCCTACAGTCTGGTGAGGAAGCGAAGTACAACCGTTCTTGCTATCTTGACGTAATGCTTCGGGGAAAGCGGCTCGGCCGGACCAAATGCACAATTCAGCAAAGACGTGTGCTCTTGGACCTACGGGCGGCACGTCTCAGACACAGAGGTTCCTAGCCCAGATGTCAGTTCGCCTCCGAAGAAGCCTACCATGCACGAAGACGACTCCAAGGGTGGTGCTGTAAGGATGAAGCCGATGGAGATGCCCCAACGGGCGCATGCGGCTGTTCCCGGGTTGCTGCTCACCATAGCGGATGTGAAGAAGCTGCCGCATGTGGAGATGGTCACGGAATTTAAGTGCATTGAGGGTTGGAGCGAAATAGTTTACTGGGGTGGCGCGCGCCTGCGCGACTTCCTAGCCGCGTTCCCGCCACTCAACGGGGGCCGCAGTCAGTCTGATTCCAAGAAGCCGGCGAGTGGCATTCCGAAGTACGTGGGCTTCGAGACGCCTGACGGCCGGTATTACGTCGGCATCGAGCGCGAAGTCGCACCTGCACCCGCAAACCATGCTTGCCTACGAGCTGAACGGCCAGCATTTGACACCGGACCATGGTGCCCCTCTACGTTTGGTTACTCCGCTCAAGTACGGTATCAAACAGCTCAAACAGATTGGCCGAATCACATACACGGACATGCGGCCTCATGACTATTGGCACGAGCAGGGATACGACTACTACGCCGGTCTATGAATTGGAGCAAAGAAATTGAGCGACAAACACGAACAAAAGCGAAGACCAGAGGATTCGCACATGGATTACATGACGCACAAGGATAACGGACAAGAGTCCGACCCACACGCTGGTCACAAGATGTCAGACATCCAAGCGACCCACGACCGTCACGCCGGACACTCCGTCGCGATGTTTCGCGACAAATTTTGACTGAATTTCGCCCTCACGATGGCGGCCGAACTCTACCCTTCATCGAGGCAAAGAACGTTTCCGTAATCGAAGACGACTGCCCGAACCGAGCGCTTTTGCGAAAGACCTTG
>Ga0207063_1132_pt2 | contig 15864 bp, 17 predicted proteins | sample Alteio_BWMinCont_29_FD_153462 | JGI IMG/M metagenome (GOLD analysis project Ga0207063, IMG submission 153462) | Enriched cells from forest soil in Barre Woods Harvard Forest LTER site, Petersham, Massachusetts, United States -... | ecosystem: Environmental > Terrestrial > Soil > Temperate forest >...
GTATCAGGAGTACGGAGAGGACCGCTACCGGCCGAGTTTTCTGCTGAAGACGATGTATTACTTGCCAAAACAGCTTCCGTAGAAACAATTTTTTCAAGCTGAGAAAAAACAGCCTGCTTAACAGCCAGATTCTCCGCGATTGCTTCAATCACCAAGCCACATTCCTTAAAATCAATCAGACCCGAAACGTAACTAATACGTTTCAAAATAGCATCGGCCTGCTCCCTGCTCAGTTTTTGCTTTTCAACCAGTCTTGCATGTACACCCTCAAGAGCAGCCCTCGCCTTTTGCAAAGCCTCCGGACTCGAATCAAAAACAAAAACCTCATGACCAGCAGTCGCCGCAACCTGAGCGATTCCGCTGCCCATGGCCCCAGATCCAATTACTCCTATTTTTGTAGTATTGTTCAGCATTTCATTTATTATTTCAAGAAATCCTGCCTGCCGCAGGCATGGCTTCACTTGCTTTTCATCTGTTCTTCATCTGTTCTTCATCTGGCCTATGGTATCCAAAGGGGATAAACAACTACTCGAATCTCAAAAAACCGATTATTCTCCTTTAAAAACCGCTTTCCTTTTCTCCAAAAACGCCATCACCCCCTCCTTACAATCTCCGGTATGAAAAGCTTCCTCCTGAAGCTTCATCTCCGCCTGTAACTGTTCTTCCAGCGTAGTGCTCATCGATAAATTCAACAAGCGTTTTGTCAGCCCTATCCCCCTGGTCGGAAGCGCCGCCATCGCAGCAGCCATCCGCAAGCCTTCCACCTGCAACTGCACATCTTCAATCACCTTATAAACCATACCCATCTGCAGTGCTTCCACAGCCGAAACTTTATCCCCAGTCATCATCAGGGCCGCAGCCCGCTGAAAACCAATCAGCCGGGGCAAAATAAACGTCCCCCCGCTATCAGGAATCAATCCGATTTTTACAAAAGCCTGAATGAACGAAGCCGAACTCCCGGCAAGTACAATATCACAAGCCAGGGCAATATTAGCTCCCGCTCCTGCAGCAACTCCGTTTACAGCGCAAACCACAGGTTTCTCAATCGAACGCAAAAGCCTGATAACCGGGTTGTAATGCTCATCCACAATCCGCGCAATCCCGACACCATTCTTATCCACAGCTTCAGCCAGATCCTGTCCGGCACAAAACGCCTTCCCTTCTGCACTCAGATAGATTGCTCTAACACCTTTGTCCTTTTCTCCGGACCTCAAAACCTCCTGCAACTCGAGCGCCATTTCCCGGTTGAAACTATTAAATTTTTCAGGCCGGTTAAGCATCAGCACCAATACGCTTTCCCGGATTTCAGATTTGATCAGGCTCATAGTCTTTCGTTCAGGTCAACTACATTAAAATTAAATACATTTAAAATAATCAAAAGGTTCCTTGCAGTCTTTGCATCGATACAGAGCCTTGCAGGCCGTCGAACCGAACTGACTCAGCATCTCAGTATTGACAGATCTGCACTGGGGACAGGCCGGTGTTTTAGCGATGCCGCCCAGCAAAGTACCTTTGTCCGGACTCGTATGCTCAGGAGGAGCAATACCATACTTCCTCAGCTTTTCCTTGGCTGCATCCGAAATCCAGTCCGTGGTCCAGGCCGGCGCATAGCTCATATTCACCTTCACCTGCTCAATCCCATTTGCCAAAAGCACCTCTCTGATCTGGTCTTCAATCACTTTCATAGCCGGACATCCCGAATACGTAGGCGTTATGGTCACCGTACACAGATCCGCACCCGAATTCAAACCACTGCCTTTGGTCATCTCAACATCCCGCAAAATCCCAAGATCACTGATGCTGATGACAGGTATTTCAGGATCAGGTATGTCAGAAAGCAATTGAAAAACAGTTTCCCGGCTTACCATTTCGAATCCGTGTAGGTTCTGGGCAAATACTGCATTTCCGCCAGCATAAAACCAAGGTGCTCGGTATGTTTACCCTGCAAACTGCCGCTCTGCATAAAAATGCCCGAAGGAACCATCAGTGTGGCCTTCGACAACAACTCCGCAACATGCTTCTCCCACTTAACCTTTACTTGGGTAAGATCAGCGCCTATTCCAGACCTCAGCATCAGCGCATCAGCCTCATCCGTTCCGAACAAATCGCCCGTAAACATCCACAGCTCATTCATCGCATTCTGCATGCGCTCGTGACTTTCCAGCGTTCCGTCACCCAACCTCAGCATCCACTCCGAACTATGCCTCAGGTGATACGTAATCTCTTTGCTAAATTTAGCCGACAATGCAGCAAGCGTCTCGTCCTTGCTTTTTTGCAAAGACTCATACAAATAAAACTGCCAGCAGTCGAATAAAAACTGACGGGTCAGTATGCAGGCAAAATCCCCATTGGGCTGCTCCGCCAGAAGCACATTCCTGAACTCCCGTTCCGACCGCAGAAAAGCAAGTTCATCCTCGCTTCTCCCCTTCCCGTTACGCTCCGGCAAACCAGCCTCCAGTTTTCCGGCGTAAGTCAAAACCGAAGTAGCGTGCCCCAGCAGATCCAGCGAAATATTCGTCAATGCAATATCCTCCTCAAGTATAGGTCCGTGCCCGCAGCATTCCGCCAACCGCTGCGAAAGGATCAAACTGCTGTCTGCAAGTCTCAGTAAATAATTAAAAAGCGCCTGGTCCTTAGTCATAGTATTAAATGTTTCATCTCGTCAAACAAACTCCATTACAAGTACTTAACCCCATCCGGAACCTTGTAAAAAGTCGGATGCCGGTAAACCTTATCATTAGCCGGTTCAAAAAACGAACCGATATCCTCCGGACTCGAGGCCTTGATAAACTTAGCCTCCACCACCCAAATACTGATCCCTTCATTTCTTCTCGAATATACATCGCGGGCATTCTGAAGCGCCATCTCTTCATCAGCTGCGTGCAAACTCCCCACATGCTTATGCGGGATTCCAGGATTCGCCTGAATAAAAACCTCCCAAAGCGGCCATTGTGTGTCTTTTTCCATATTTTAATTTTGGTTACTTCTCCCCCTTTTCGCTCACCCGGTTCGTTGTTCGCTGTTCGCTGTTCGTTGTTCGCTGTTCACTGTTCGCTTTTTCTCAGCATACGCCTCTGCAGCCTCCCTCACCCACTTCCCATTCCGGTCTGCATCCACCCTGGCTTTCAGTCTTATTTTATTACAAGGTCCATTACCCTTAATCACATTAAAAAACTCCTCCCAGTTAATCGGTCCGTGTTTGTAATGCCCTGTCTTCTCATCCATTTTAAGTTCCGGATCCGGAATACTCAGCCCGATATAATCCGCCTGCGGTACCGTACGGTCAATAAACCGTTCACGTATGGCATCGTTGCTTTCCATCTTCACCTTCCAGCGCATAAGTTCTTCCGAGTTCGGCGAATTGTCATCGCTGGGCCCCAGCATCATAATGGCCGGCCACCACCAGCGGTTCAGGGCATCCTGAGCCATTTGTTTTTGCGCAGGCGATCCGAACGCAAGCGAACACATAATCTCATAACCTTGCCTGTTGTGAAAACTTTCTTCCTTACAGATTCTCACCATAGCCCTGGAATAAGGTCCGTAAGAGCCTTTGGCAAGCGCTGTCTGGTTCATAATCGCGGCCCCGTCCACCAGCCATCCGATGGCTCCGATATCCGCCCAGGTCAGCGTCGGGTAATTGAATATACTCGAATACTTGGCCTTACCGCTGTGCAGTTGTGCAAGCAGTTCGGTGCGGTCAACCCCAAGAGTCTCCGCTGCACTATACAGATACATCCCATGTCCTGCCTCATCCTGCACCTTGGCCAGCAAAATAGCCTTGCGTCTCAGACTCGGGGCCCGGGTTATCCAGTTCCCTTCGGGCAACATGCCGACAATCTCCGAATGCGCATGCTGAGACATCATGCGAACCAGCTGGTGCCGGTATTTCTCAGGCATCCAGTCTTTGGGTTCAATTTTTACACCCTTGTCGATTTTCGACTGGAATTCTTCCTGTAATGTTTTTTCGTCTTTTTGCATGAATTTCAACAATACATTTCAACTATAATTTCTACTCCATTTAACAAAGTAAATTTACAAAAAAAAAGACCGTTCAGACTTAACTGAACGGTCTCGAAATTTTCACGCATTTGCCTATTTTACGATCACCTTTTTGACAAACAGCTGATCATCCACCATCAGTTTTACAAAATAAATCCCCGAGCTCAGTCCCGAACCCGAAAACGAATAGCTGTGGCTTCCATTACTCAGCCGCTCTCCGTCAGCAATACGGCTTACTTGCTTGCCCAGAATATCGAACATCGACAGGCTTACCGTTGCATTGTTCACCAGGCTGAAGGCAATGGTACTCTTGTCTCCAATCGGATTCGGGTAAATATTAAAATCAATCGTGTTCCTCAGCAGATCCTCCGCAATGCCTGTCACGCTATTGCTGTAACTGACATTGATGTCATCCAGGTAAATGTTATTGCCCAGCGCATTGGTAAACTGAAACATAATCCGCACATCATGCTGATTGGCATACGGCGCAAGGTTGATCGAATCCAGTCTCCACATTCCTGCCGAAGAGGGTGTGAATGCACTCGAAACCGGAGAAACAGTCGAAAGTGTAGCTCCCGACTTCGAAAGACGTGCTGCTCCGTATCCCGATCCGCAATTGGTAGACACATAAACACTCAGGTTGTCGGCGCTGGTAGACGTCTTTTGTGCATAGGCCACGCGGTAATACAGTTTGGGATTTTTAATCGTCGTCAGGTCCATGGTCTGGCTGATCAGCTGGCTTGAACTGGCCGTATCGCTGCTGAAATTGTTAATGTAGACCGAGGTATTGCTGTTGTAGCCGGGGCTGGTCGAAGTCCAGGTATGGGGGTTTTCAGCCGTAACATTAAACGGCGTCCAGCGGCCATCCGGAACCGCACCTTTCTCAAACGTTTCTGTAAAAGGTGTAAGGTAATCAGCCGTCGTACTCACAACCGTAATGTATCCGGTCTTGGTAACAGACGGCGAAGAAGACCCGTTACTCACCGTCAGCGACACATCGTAAACACCTGCCGTTGCATAGGTTACACTCACCTGTGAAGCAGTACCGGTCGAAGGCGACCCTCCGCTGAAAGTCCAGTTCCAGCTGGTTGGGGTACCGTTCCACGAATTATCGTTAAAGGTCGTTGTAGAACCCTCACAAAACAAAACTTTGCTGGCAACAAAATCAGCGGTACAAAGAGTATTAATCGTCGAATCAATATTAACGCCCGTAGCCGTCAAATTAGAAGCCTGCCACAAACTGTTTCTGTTGGCCGTCGGAGAATTGGCGGCAGCCCGCATACGCGAAACCTGATCACCCGTAAACATCTCACTGCAATACGAATACTCCATAAAATTCTGATAGTTCTCCACTACCCCTGCAGTGCATATTTCAGAAGCGGCAGGGGATGCCGGGCAATAGTCGTATCCTTTGGTAAGTGGTGTATCACTTACTTTGTCATCTCCGCAGGCTACCCCTGGTGCATTCGATTTTCCCCAGGGATGGTAAAGGTTAAAATAATGTCCGATTTCATGGGTCAGGCAGCGCCCGGTCGCAGGCGAGCTGGTACCAATATCCCCGACATAACTGCTCAGCATAATAACACCATCATACTGTGGAGTAAGGGCAGCCGTGGAAGGCAAATAGGTATACCCGGCAAACCCCCCTCCAAGGGTTGCGACAACCCATACGTTCAGGTATTTTGCGGGGTTCCATTGGTTAAGTTTTGAATTGTCATCCGCATTGTAGGTCAGAATACTGGCGATGCGGTCAATCCCGTTTGTGCATTTTCCATTGGGATCTTTCTGAGCCAGACGAAACTCAAAATGCGCGTCTGCTTTAATAGTATCAAACTGAGAAACAACAAGAATCGTGTCACTGTTTTTCTTCCGGTAATCATTGTTCAGCTGAACCATCTCATTGTAAATCTGTGCATCCGAAATGTTCTCGACCCCGTAATTGTGAATGATATGAAAAACGACAGGTATCACGTAAACCTGAGGTGCGGCCGCCATCTTGGCACTTTTCTGCCGGGCCACATAATCCTGGGTAAACACTTCAAGGGTCTCTTCCTGCTGCAGAATTTCCGGATGAGCAGCAACAGCCTTCAGGTACATATCACCCTGCCCGCAAGGCTTCCTATTCTGAGCCCGTACAGTAAACGAAGCCAAAAACGAACCTAAAATCGCAATCCCAAAAACGTACTTTTTCAATTTCATAATCACTCCGATTAATTACCCGATTTTTACTCCAATCAGTTAGTTGTGTGCTTACCGAATGCACCAAAAGCACACCTTAACTAAGATAAAAAAATAATTACGCGAATGCAAAAGAGAACGCCTTCAAAATCATTAGAATTTGATTAAAAGCGACAAACCACCGAAAAAAGACGACGGCGCGCTTAATTTAGCGCGCTCTCCAGGTCCCTGAGCAAATCATCTGCATCTTCAATCCCGATACTCAGCCTCAGCAAAGAGTCACTCACACCCGATTTTTCGCGCTCAGCCTTGGGTATTGATGCATGTGTCATCGTGGCCGGATGTCCGATCAGCGACTCCACCCCTCCCAGTGATTCCGCCAGCGAAAACACCTTCACCGAAGAAGCAATCCTGAAAGCATCTTCCGATTTATTTCCCTTCAGCGAAAACGAAAGCATACCCCCGAAATCCCGCATCTGATTTTTGGCCAGCAAATGCCCGGGGTGATCACTAAATCCTGGCCAGTTCACCTTTTCCACTTTTTTATGTTCACGCAAAAATTCAGCTATTTTTTTCCCATTCAGACAATGCCTCTCCATCCTCACATGCAAGGTCTTAATGCCTCTCAACACCAGAAAACAATCCATAGGGCCCGGATTCGCCCCACACGAATTCAGAATAAAAAACAACTGCTCATACAACTTGTCATCATTCACACACAGCACCCCCATCACCACATCCGAGTGCCCGCCCAGGTACTTCGTAGCCGAATGCATCACAATGTCCGCCCCAAAATCAATAGGGTTCTGCAAATAAGGCGAAGCAAACGTATTGTCCACCGCAAGCAGAATAGTATTGGCTTTGGCAATCTTCGAACAGGCAGCAATATCCACAATATTCATCATCGGATTGGTCGGCGTCTCAATCCAGATCAGCTTGGTATTCTTATTTACAAACTTCCTAATATTCTCCGCATCCTGCAGATTGATAAAATGAAACTTTATCCCGAACCCCTCATAAACCTTGGTAAACATCCGGTACGTCCCCCCGTACAGATCATCCCCTGTAATCACCTCATCGCCCGGCTTCAGCAATTTCGCAACCGCATCAATAGCCCCCATCCCACTCGAAAAACAAATCCCGTGCTTCGCATTCTCCAGCTCAGCAATACATTTTTCAAGCGCCGACCGCGTCGGATTCTTACCCCTCGCATAGGCATACCCCTTATGATTTCCCGGCGAAGCCTGAACATAAGTCGAAGTCTGGTAAATAGGCGTCATAATGGCACCCGTACTGGGATCAGGTTCCTGTCCTGCATGAATAGCTTTGGTTGCGAATTGCATATCTTTAAATTTACACGAAGGTAAGAAATTGCACAGTCCTTTTAATTTGTATTTTCAACCCGGGAAGGCCTCGCTGATCGATAATGGCTATTCGCTAATACGAAAGTAAAAACATGACCCTGATAAAACCCGTAAAGGGAATCCACCCCAAATTCGGCAACGATTGTTACCTGGCCGAAAATGCCACCATAGTTGGCGATGTAGAAATGGGCGACAACTGCAGCGTCTGGTTCAACGCCGTCATCCGCGGCGACGTCAACAGCATCCGCATGGGCAACAAAGTAAACGTTCAGGACGGAGCCTGCATTCACTGCACCTACCAGAAAACAAAAACCATCATCGGCAACAACGTATCCATCGGACATAACGCAATCGTACACGGCTGCAAAATCGACGACAACGTCCTCATCGGCATGGGCGCCATCGTCATGGACAACGCAGTCATCGGTAGCAACACGATAATCGCTGCCGGCGCAGTCGTGCTCGAAAACACCATCGTCGAAGCCGGCTCCATTTATGCCGGCGTTCCAGCCAAAAAAGTCAAAGACATCAACCAGGACCTCATCAAAGGCGAAATCAACCGCATTGCCGACAACTACATCATGTACTCCGGATGGTTCAAGTAAAATGAAAAAACGAAAACACACTACCCATGAAATTCCATAGAAATTTTTCGCTCCTGCTCCTTCTTCTCGCAACCCACCACACCTTCTCCCAAAGCAAACCAAAAACAATCCCCATGCCTGCCGACATAGTCGGGTTAGTCCAGGACACGGCCATCTACACCGGCACCTACAGCGAAAAAAATCTCTTTTTTCAAAACGTCTTTTTTCAAAGCGACAACTCAAAAGAGTTTGTCCCATGCATTACAAAAGTCATAGTCAACGGCCAGTCAACAGTTGACGCGATAAATTCCAACGCATTCGAAATTGATTTCAAGCACTTCAACCTTAAAAAAGGAGACAAGCTCATCGTAAAAGTCGTTCACCACAAAGGCTGCAGTTTCAAATGCCTGAATGAAGAGGTTTTGCATAACGGAAAACCAAGTAAATAAAATCTTTTTCCCTAAATTAGTACAGCGAAACAAATTCATCTTAACATGGAAACCCATCAATTAACAACCGAAAACCAGCAAGTCGAACAGGCAACTTTCATCTCAAAAGTCTATGGGTGGATGGCCTGCGCACTCATCGTAACCGGCCTGGTGGCCTGGTGGACAGCCTCCAATCCAGAATGGGTCGCCACAATAGTAAGCAACCACCTGGTATTTTACGGACTCCTGATTGGCGAACTGCTTTGCGTGGTCTATTTATCCTCCGTAATTAACAGAATCTCAGCCCAGCTGGCAACCTTGCTTTTCATAATTTACGCCTGTCTCAATGGCCTCACATTTTCGATTATTTTTCTGGTGTTTACGGCCGAGTCCATCTCCTCAACCTTTTTCATAACCGCCGGAACATTCGGCGTCATGAGCATTTACGGTTACTACACAAAAAGAGACCTCACCACCCTGGGCCACCTGGCCTTTATGACCCTGATTGGCCTGATCATCTCCTCCGTAGTAAACCTCTTCTTTCAGAACGAAACCATTTCCTGGATCACCACATTTGCCGGAATCTTAATTTTTGTAGCCCTTACGGCATACGACACGCAAAAGATAAAGAATATGAATGTCGCCGGAATCCAAGGAACCGAAGAAGAAAAAAAAGGAGCGATCATGGGCGCGCTGACCTTGTACCTCGACTTCATTAACTTGTTTCTGTTCCTACTGAGGTTATTCGGCAGAAGAAGATAAGACTTACCCTTATTAAATGAATAGACGGACCGAAACCGCATTGCGATATCGCTTTATTATACTGCTTACCCTGTTCACACCCATCCTTTTCTCCCAGGTCGTCGAAAAATCAATCCAGCGCGGCGACACCAGCAACTTCCCGGCGATCAGAACCCGGATCAAAGACCAGACCTTTTTCATTGAACTCGACCCAAAAAACACCAAGGCCTATTACCAGCGTGCAGAATTAAAGATGTACATGGACGATTTTGAAGGGGCCATAGCCGACTATACCACAGGGATGGCCCTCGACCCCAGCTCTTATTACCCGCTCTATATGAGAGGTGCCTGCAAAGAAAGAACGGGCGATCTCAACGGATCCCTGGCCGATTTCAACAAGGCGGTAATCCTTGCTCCGGCGAACGAATGGTGCCTGAACGACCGGGGCCTGATCGAAAACAAATTAAAGAAATTCAAAGAAGCAGAAAGTGATTTCAGAAAAGCCCTTGCAATCAAAGCCAACTGGTCAGTCGCATTGTTCTCACTGGGCTTAAATGCAGACGACCAGAATGAGTACGCAAGCGCCTTAGACTTTTACCAAAAATCCACTTCCGCTGACAGCACAAATTACAAAGCCTACCACAACATCGGCGTCATTAACAACAAGCTCGAAAAATACGAATTGGCCATTACCTATTTTAATATCGCAATAAAATTATACCCCAGGTATGCAAAGGCATTTTCAAACCGGGCAGAGGCCAAATACAAATCAGGCAACAAAAGCGGAGCATGCGAAGACATGCGCAAGGCGTTGGAATACGGCGACACGAATGAATTGGATATCATCAACAAATTCTGCAAAGACAATTGATTTTTCGAAAAGAGATTGATCAGGAATCTCCTTACGAAAGCCGCTCTGTCAGCAGCTTAATCTCAATGGCAGGTGCCATTTTCTCGTAAAGAATCCGGTACACCGCATCCGTTATCGGCATATCCACCCGGTAAGTCTTGTTGATTTCATGAATGCATTTCACGGCATAATAACCTTCAGCCACCATGTTCATTTCAAGCTGGGCGGCTTTAACCGAATAACCCTTACCCACCATTCCTCCGAATGTACGGTTGCGGCTGAACTGCGAATAGGCGGTCACAAGCAAATCACCCAGGTAGGCCGAACTGTTAATGTCCCGGGTAATAGGATGCACGACATCCACAAAACGTTTAATCTCCTGAATGCCATTCGACACAAGTACCGATTGAAAATTGTCACCATAACTCAACCCGTGACAGATACCGGCCGCAATCGCAAAAACGTTCTTGAGAACAGCCGAATATTCCGTTCCGTAAATATCATCAGAAACCGTAGTCTTAATATAACGACACGAAATCTGAGAAGCCAGATAAGTCGCGGCCTCATTATTTTGTGAAGCAATCGTTAAATAGGAAAGTTTTTCCAGGGCCACCTCTTCAGCATGGCAAGGTCCGGCGATAACTCCGATGGCAGAAAAAGGCAAGCCGTATTGGGTATTAAAAAATTCAGCGATGATCAGGTTATCCTCCGGCACAATGCCTTTGATAGCCGAAAAAATAGTTTTCCCCTTCAGATCCGCCGCCGTCAGTGACGAAATGCTTTCCTTCAGAAACGCCGCCGGAATGGCCATCACCAGTATATCGGCCGCAGCAACGACTTTACGCAAGTCGTTGCCGGCCTCAATTTTTTTCATGTCCAGCTCAACCGAACTCAGGTAATTGGGATTGTGATGGTACTTGTTGATAAAGGAAAGCGTCTCCTCACTGCGAACCCACCAGTTCAGCCGGCTTACATTGTTGCAAAGCATTTTCACCAGGGCAGTAGCCCAGCTTCCGGCTCCGATGACAGCAATACGGGGAGCGCTCATGAAAGCGCCTCCTCTTCCCCTTGCTTACGCTCTGGTTTCATCTGCGGAAAGAACAGCACATCCTGAATCGAATGCGAATTTGTCATGATCATGCACAGGCGGTCGATACCCACGCCAAGACCTGCAGTAGGTGGCATACCGTATTCCAGAGCCCTCAGAAAATCATGATCGATAAACATAGCTTCATCATCTCCCTTTTGAGAAAGCTCAAGCTGGTGTTCAAAACGAGCCCGCTGATCCAGGGGATCATTAAGTTCACTGTAGGCATTGGCCAGTTCCTTGCCGTTCACCATCAGTTCAAAGCGTTCCACAAGCCCCGCTTTCGTGCGGTGCTTCTTACAGAGCGGTGACATTTCCACCGGGTAATCGGTTATAAAAGTGGGTTGAATATAATGCGCTTCGCATTTCTCACCGAAAATCGTGTCGATCAGCTTACCCTTTCCGTCCGTAGCTTCAGCATGAAGTCCCAGATCCCCGCAGACCTTGCGCAGTCCGTCTTCATCCATATTGCTGATGTCAACGCCGGTATGTTCCTGAATGGAATCGTACATGCTGATGCGTTTGAAAGGACGCTGAAAATCAATCACCTGTCCGGCCAGATTCACCTTGGTATCTCCGTACAGATCGAGGGCAACTTTTTCAATCATCTCCTCGGTAAATTCCATCATCCAGTTGTAATCCTTGTAGGCCACATAAATCTCCATCGCGGTAAATTCGGGATTGTGCGTGCGGTCCATCCCCTCGTTGCGAAAATCCTTTGAGAATTCGTAAACCCCGTCAAAACCGCCTACAATAAGGCGTTTGAGGTAAAGCTCATTGGCCACCCTCAGGTAAAGCGGCATGTCCAGTGTATTGTGATGTGTCACAAAGGGCCTTGCGGCGGCTCCTCCCGGGATAGGCTGCAAAACAGGCGTTTCAACTTCGAGGTACCCTTTTGAATTAAAGGTATTTCGAAGCGAATTCATAATCTGCGAACGCTTGATGAACACTTCTTTTACATGGGGATTCACAACCAGATCGGCATAACGCTGGCGGTACCGGAACTCCGGATCAGTCACCACATCATGTGATTCGCCGGACTTATCTGTTTTAACAACCGGAAGCGGCTTCAGTGCCTTACTCAGCAATTTCAATGAGGTCGCGTGGATTGAGATTTCACCAGTCTTCGTAGTAAATACAAAGCCTGTAATGCCCACAAAGTCACCCAGGTCAATCAGTTTCTTAAAAAGCACATCGTAAACCGCCTTGTCTTCTCCGGGGCAGATATCGTCCCTGCGCACATACAGCTGAATCCTACCCGAAGAATCCTGCAACACAACAAAACAGGCTTTTCCCATGTCCCGGACGCTCATTATGCGTCCGGCGATACTGACATTTTTGTAATTGGTTTTATCCCTTTCGTAATTTTCAAGGATGTCCCGGGCCGAGACATTTACTTCGTAAAGATCAGCCGGATAGGCATTTATACCCAACTTAACGATCTCTTCAAGTTTCTTCCTCCTCAGAATTTCCTGTTCGCTCAATTCTTCTTGCATACGCTTATGTTTTGGATCAACGAATCTACAAACCTACATATATTTGATCGATTACGGCTATTTTTCCTATTTTTGCCTACCGGCATTTGGGCCGAATTTAATCAATTGCAATGAAAAACCTCGTAGCTGAATTTTCTGCACAACTTAAAAAAGCCATCGAAATCGGCGAAGCGGCTAGCCTGAATAAACACTCCTCGGTATTGCACAACATTGTCATTGCCGGATTGGGCGGATCGGGCATTGGTGGAAGCATCCTTTGCGAACTCGTCGCCCAGGATTCCTCCCTTCCGATCACCGTCTGCAAGGGCTATTTCATTCCCTCTTATGTTGATGTGCACACCTTGTTCATCGCCTGTTCCTATTCCGGAAATACCGAAGAAACCCTTCACACACTCGAGCAGGCCCTCAACAAAAAAGCCAAAGTGGTCTGCGTAACCTCGGGAGGACAACTTGCCGAAATAGCCGGAAAAAAAGGCCTCGACTGCATTCTCGTACCGGGTGGATTCCCTCCCAGAGCCTGCCTGGGCTATTCCCTCACACAGCTTTTTTTCATACTTTCTTTTTTCTCAATCATCCCTGACGATTTCAAAAAAGACCTCCAGGCATCCATCCGGCTTCTCGATCACGAAGAAGAAGACCTCAAAGCCCTGGCCCTGAAGATCAGTGCTCAGCTCGAAAACAAATTACCGGTTATTTATTCAACAACCTATAACGAGGCCATCGCCATTCGTTTCCGCCAGCAACTCAACGAGAACGCAAAGCTGCTTTGCTGGCACCAGGTAATTCCCGAAATGAACCACAACGAACTCGTGGGCTGGAGAGAAAAGAACGACAAACTGGCCGTTGTATTCCTGCTCGATCACGATGAATTTCAGCGCAACATTACCCGCCTCGAAATCAACAAGAGCGTCATTAAAAAATACACCACATCCCTGATCGAAATCTATTCCAAAGGAAAAAGCAAAATCGAAAAAGCGCTTTACCACATTCACCTGGGAGATTGGATTTCCTGTTACCTGGCCGAGAAGCGCGGTTACGATGCCAACGAAATAAACGTCATCAACAGTTTAAAGGACCAGTTAGCCAGGACATAACCCTATTCGCCAATCGCTATTCGCTATTCGCTTATGGCTATTCGCTAAGCAAATGAACAAACAAATACTATTCCAAGACCTCGGACTGATTGATTACAAAGAGGCCTGGGACTACCAGGAAAAACTCTTCCGGGAGATCACCTCAGTAAAAATCCAGAACCGCGCTTCGGGTCTTCAACAACCCGGACACCATGAACTGCAGGCTACTTCAAACTACCTGCTCTTCTGCGAACACCCCCATGTTTACACCCTGGGTAAAAGCGGCTCCGAAGAACATCTGCTCATCAACGAGGATCAGCTCAAAAAAAAGCAAGCCACCTATTACAAAATAAACCGTGGCGGAGACATTACCTACCACGGACCCGGACAGCTCGTGGGATACCCCATCCTCGACCTCGACAACTTTTTCACCGACATCCACAAATACCTCCGGCTGCTCGAAGAATCCATTATCCGAACATTGGCCGAATTCGGCATTACCGCTGGCCGCACCAACGGCCAGACAGGCGTTTGGCTCGATGCCTCTGACCCGCTCAAAGCCCGGAAAATCTGTGCCATGGGCGTTCGTGCGAGCCGCTGGGTAACCATGCACGGCTTTGCATTCAACCTCAACAGCGACCTGACGTATTTTGACAGCATCGTACCTTGCGGAATTCCCGACAAAGCCGTCACCTCCCTGCACAAAGAACTCGGCCGTAAAGTCGAGGCTGAGCAGGTAAAAGAAGTACTCAAGAAACATTTCTCGCACCTCTTTGAGGCCGAGCTCATCCACCAAAACGAAAACGTTTGAACACCTTAAAAAAAATACTCCTGCGAACCCTTAAGACCCTTGTCCTTATTCTGGTTGTGCTCAACCTGGCCCTGCTGATATCCGGCAAAACCTATATTTATTTCGGTTTAAAAAACACCTACCTCAAAGGCCGCTCAGGGCCTGACATCGACGAGTATAAAATATTCAGCAACCGCGAAGTAAAAGCCGGTCAATTCGTTCCCCTGCCCAACGGAAAAGACTACAACAGCAAAACCATTGACACAAAAGCAATGGATACCTACCAAACCGTAGCCTACCTCATCATCCGGAACGATTCCGTTCGCTACGAACAATACTGGGATCGTTACGACGAAAATTCCCTCACCAATTCCTTTTCCATGGCGAAAAGTTTCGTCGGAGCCCTCATCGGCTGTGCCCTTCAGGATGGACTGATAAAGAACCTCGATCAACCCGTCGGCGATTTCCTGCCCGAATTCAAAGAAGGCCCAAACAGCAAACTCACCATCCGCCACCTGCTCAGCATGAGTTCAGGAATTAATTTTGACGAAAATTACGTCAGTCCCTTTGCCTATCCCGCTGCAGCCTACTACGGAAAACAAATCCGCAACCTCACCATGAACTATAAGGTAACCGAAGAACCTGGTAAAAACTTCAAGTACCTGAGCGGCAACACCGAACTCCTGGGCATGATCCTCGAAAAATGCACCGGAAAAAAACTGGCCGACTACATGAGCGAGCGCCTCTGGATTCCGATGGGTGCTAAAAACAGTGCCTTCTGGAGCCTTGATCACGAGAATGGAATGGAAAAAGCCTACTGCTGTTTCAATTCAAATGCGCGCGATTTTTCGCGCTTCGGACTCCTCTACCTCCACCAGGGAAACATCAACGGCCGCCAACTTCTTCCGCAAACCTATGTTCAGGAATCCGTCCGGCCAGCTCCCTTGCTTAACGACAAGGGAGCCCCAAACGATGCGTATGGCTTTCAATGGTGGTTGCTCGATTACAAAGGCCACCACATCTCCTGCTGTCGTGGAATCCTCGGTCAGTACATCATCGTCATACCGGACAAAAACATGGTCATCGTTCGCCTGGGCAAGAAACGTGATAAAGTCCAGATCGACTACGCACCCATCGACATTTTTGTTTACATCGACAAAGCCCTCGAGAATTTTTAATCAAGCTCTGGAAAATTTTTAATTAAGCTCTGGAAAATATTTAGTTTTGCTTTATGAAGAAGGACATTCACCCGCCTGAGGTGAAAGACATAGCAG
>Ga0207063_1134_pt1 | contig 15766 bp, 6 predicted proteins | sample Alteio_BWMinCont_29_FD_153462 | JGI IMG/M metagenome (GOLD analysis project Ga0207063, IMG submission 153462) | Enriched cells from forest soil in Barre Woods Harvard Forest LTER site, Petersham, Massachusetts, United States -... | ecosystem: Environmental > Terrestrial > Soil > Temperate forest >...
CTCAACCAAATTCCGGGCGTAACGGTGGGAGGAGGCCTGCGGGGAGGGCAGACCAACAATGATGTGATACCCGACTCACCTTTCGAGCCAGTCATCGTTTCGATCAATGGTGCGTTGCCTTACGAAACATCAACGACTCTCGACGGGATGCCGTTCACGAATGCGACATTTGGAAATAATGTAGGGGCCGGTACCAACCTTTCGTTCCTACCGATGCCTAGCTTCGAAACTGCGGATGTGGTGCGTGGGCCCGGAGCCGATGCACCAAGCATTGTCGATTCGATCGGAGGAAGTTTAGTCTTGCATGCTCCTGGAAGAGTTATTAAGAATAATTTCGAATTCTCAGCAAGTACCGATCCCTACGGCGGTATCGTTTCAAACGCGAAAGCTGCAATTCGCTTCGGGCACCTGTCCGCAACCGTCGTGTATGGTATAAATGACAGTCCTGGACCACTCGGAAGCCAAAATATTATATCTGCAATACCGTGCACCCCTTTGACGATAAACGGTCGACCATTCCTCAGCGGTGGAGTTGTAAGTTTTGGCAATTACAATAATATTCCTATAACAGATGATTTAATTTATTATGGCACGCCAGTGAGCACCCAGTGGAAGCAGCATAACGGTGCACTTGGACTGTCGTATGATCTGGGATCGTCGGTAACTGCGCAGGTTTTTTACGCAGGCTCCTCTTCGCAAATGGATCAAGCCCTTTACGCCTTTAACATCGATTTTATCCCTGGCCTAAGTTATTCCGGAAGCGTAATCCCCGGCTTCCATACATATATATGGTCTAATGGAGGTTTGGCTCCCATTATAAACAGTTCGAGTTTGCTTGAAGAGAGAATAACCGCCTATATTGGGCGAGGTGTCCTTCGTGTTGCTGCTTTGCAAGATAACTCTTTCTCGCAACTTAACGGGGAACCAGCAATAGACGGCCAATACACACTCTACGGTACTGGCACTTATGCTGACGGGACCCCCGCCACTTTCAACGGAACTCCGGCACATCTTACGTTTCTTCCAGTTACAACTACTTCCGATGCACAAACGAACAATCGTGATCTTCTCGCGAGTTATGCATTACAACTCGGATCATCATCAAGCTTTGGCATATCATATATTACTTCATTTTATAATGGCCCCTATCAGTACAACTGTATAATAGGCGCCCCATATAATTTCACCTCCTCAAGTGATTGGCCGTCGGGAATATCTGAAAGAACTGATGAAGTTCGTCTCCAGGCTGGCACAATCATATCGGATAAGCTTTCGCTTGATGCTTCATGGTATTTTGCGCGGGGTACGTATCATGTGTTCAACCCTTTTGATGCCACAGGTAACACATATGCAGATCCCACGTTCCCCTACAGTGCTCCGCGGCTTGGTGCTGTTTGGCGGCCCACTCGAAATGCAGCAATCCGTTTTGCTGCGGGAGGGGGTTTCGCTCTGCCGCCTCTCATTGAATTGGTCGGCACAAACTCAGTACCGAGGTGTGCAAGTGGATTTTGCAGTGTTACCGTTGAGAATCTCAATTTGAAACCGGAGAAATCGTTCGGATTCGACCTCGGAGCGGATCTACGGCTTCGCAACAATACCACTATGTCGTTCGATCTCTATCACACAAATTTGTATGGGCAGATATTTCAGTCATCGAATCTTACCGGTACGTATACCGGACTTCCGCTTTATACGACGCAATACAACAACCTTTCGCAATCCCGCTTCGAAGGGATCAATGTGGATATCCGTCATGATGTATCAAGAGGGATGTACTGGCATGGAGCGCTTGGTCTTACGCGTGGTTACGTGGCGAGCCTTCCTGCCGGGTTCTACAATACCGCTGGCCACACGTGCAACACATCGACTGGCGCAAATTGCATAAACACCTATATCGTTCCGGGTATGAATTTCGATGGGCAATTTCAATCGACGGTTCCCTATGCCAATGGCGCGGCTCAGATCGGTTACCGCTGGTCGTCACAAAAATATGTCGATCTCGCGCCGACATATTATGGTAAAAATAATCCGTACTTCGAGCCCGCTTTCCTCGAGTTCGATGCACACGCAGGTTATCCATTGGCGAGGAACGTTTCTCTTCTTGCCACGTTTAGAAACATCACTGGTATTTACGATCAATCGTACGAAGTGTTTACTCCATCAATAGCAGCACCTACTATAGCCGGGGCTCCATTTCCCAACTATGGTATTCCTTATGGACCACGAACCTTTATTTTGACGGCGAACTTTAAATATTGATAGCAATACGTAAAGGCCTGCTTATGCGGATTGCCGCACTATCGTTGCTTTGCTCCGTAGTGACTACGAGCGGCATTCCGCGCCCTCGCTACTTTACGGTGAGGGATTCCATCGAGATGACACGCTTCGATCGTATCGGTCCTAAGGCATCGTTTTCTCCAAATAAACGGTTTTTTGCGATCGTCACCTCGAGGGGTATTATGCGCTCGAATAGCATCGAGTCCACGCTCTGGCTTTTCTCGACTGCAAAAGTCCGAGCGTTTATGCGAGGCTTCGGAAGTGCCCCTGCGCCTCGCGCTATAGCGCGAATCGTAGTTGTGCCTCGTGTAGATTATGGTACGTCGTACGAACCTATTATCACCGATATACGATGGGGCCGGGATTCAAGAGCGGTCTTCTTTTTGGCACAAGATACACATGGAGATCGTAGGCTTTATACAACGCATATCTCTCCGCATAGCATAGACATGCTGTCCTCGTCCGGCTATGACATAAACAATTTCTCGATTCAAAACGGCACAATTGCATATGAGGCGACCAAACGTTTCACCCAATCAATAGGAGAGCGTATCAATGTGGATGCTTGGGACGTTACGGGAGCCGACTTAGCTGCTGTTCTTTTCCCACATGAGCGCTTCTTGTCATACAGCGAGTACGGGAGTCTTTACACGTTGCATAACGGAATTCGACAAAAAATTATGGGAAACGATCGGGCACATCCGATCAGTATCCCGAACGATAACGACTTGTTGGGACCTTTTGCACTTTCCCATGATGCACGGACTATTGTGATTCTCACACCTTTTGAAAAAGCACGGTTGTCTTGGGTTGACTATAAACCCGAGAATCCTCAATGGGGTATCAAATCCCACGATCCGATTGCGGCCGCCGCATCCAATTTCCGCCCATTATTGGGATACACACGTATCGATCTCTTGAGCGGCAAAGCAAAATCGCTCTTGCGCGCACCGGAGGCTTCGGCCCTTGCAATGATCAGTAATGACGTTGCCGCCTGGTCACCCTCGGGAACGAAGATCCTTCTTACAAACACGTTTCTTCCACTCGATGGCGTGAAAGGCGAAGAACGGTTTCGACGCCGCTATCCATGCCGCGCGGCCGTCATCTCTATCGCTTCCGGCGCTGTCGATTGCTTAGCATTCGAAACCTATGAAAATATAACTGGAGAACACGGGACTTGGCTGGACAGCGCATCCTTTGGTGAGAGCGATGGGACAATAATTCTGCATCTAACTCAGTTGCCAGCTCACACAAAGATAGAGCAATTCTATCAGTATAGGCAGGGACACTGGCAACTCATTGCAACTATGTTGGACAATGCGCAGGATACCCAAAATCTGAACGTTGCAGTTAAACAGAATTTGAACACGCCGCCCGCATTATGGGTGACCGATCCAACTACGAAAAAGAGCAAAAAACTTTGGGATCCGAATCCGCAACTCGCCGCAATGGATCTCGGTGAAGTCTCTATCTTCCATTGGAGAGATACAAGTGGGCACGCGTGGACGGGTGGAATGGTAAAACCGCCGGATTACGTTGCCGGCAAACGGTATCCGTTGGTTATTCAGACCCACGGTTTTGTTGCTGATGAGTTTATGACCGATGGGATGTGGACAACGGGATTTGCAGCCCGCCCACTCGCGAGTGCGGGGATTCTCGTCCTGCAAGTCGAGGATAATCGAGAGCATGAGAGTCAACTCGCGGAGGCGCATGATAATGCGCGTGGGTATCAGGCGGCAGTGAAGCAACTCGATACACTTGGACTCATCGATCCGCAGCGAGTGGGAATCATTGGCTTCAGTCGTACCTGTTGGTACGTAGAAACGGCATTGATCGATTATCCTCATCTTTTTACTGCAGCCTCGATTACCGATGGCGTCGACCAAAGCTACATGCAGTATTTGCTATTCAATCAACGGGAAGGAGAGCAAATTTACGGGACTTCACCGTTTGGCCACGGGCTTGAAGCGTGGGCAGAAGGAGCGGCAAGCTTTCATCTGGATCAGGTCCACACGCCACTTTTAATCACCGCGATCAGCCCTCCGTCGGTGCTTGGAGAATGGGAAATCTATTCATCGCTGCGGATGCAAAAAAAACCAGTAGATTTTATGTACATTCCTGAGGGTCTGCACATCTTGCAGAAACCTCTAGACAGGCTAGCCTCGCAGCAAGGTACCGTTGATTGGTTCCGCTTTTGGTTGCAAGAATACGAAGATCCCAGTCTAGCCAAAGCTGTACAATACAGACGTTGGGAAGCGTTACGAAAACTCCAATAGCAAGAATAGAATCGACTCAATTAATCGGTTGAACCGCCCCGCCACCGACGACTCTGGAAGCGACGGCCTGGTCCTCCGCCTCCGAGGTCGCGGGCTAGACTTGGCATTGCGAGAAGCGTGCATTTTCTGGGATACCGCAGCGACCGTGACGCGCTCCTTGCATCGGCCAATGTGCTCGTCAATATATCTTTGAGTGAGGCAACGACGCCTGGACTCGTTGGCGTATGGTAAAATGAAGCTGGATATGGGTAAGGCTTTTCGTGAGATCGACGATATTAACGGGATCGAGTATTTGCTCCAGCTCGCGGAGGGGTACGAGCGTTACGGAAATCTGAGCTTAGCTCGTGATGCCTTGCAGCAAGCCTACGATCGGGTCAACCCGCTCGAAACCTGCAGTCCGGAAGAGCACGATAGGTTTGCGCACTGCTTGCTGTCGCTCTCGCGTGTTTCGTGGAAACTCGCCGATTTGCAAGCGGCGCTGACGTACGCTGAGCTTGCCATACGCGAGAAACTTGAGCCGCGATCGCGCTTTCGCATCGAAGCTCTTCTTGCTCAAGCACGGCTGTTCGCTCTGACAAGTCGTGAACAGGACGCGCTTTCCGCTCTCGATATCATTGAAGAATCATGCGAAGTGATTGAACTCGAACAGCTTGCAGAAATGATGAATGTGCGTGCCATAATCATGGCTCGTCTAGGAAAGCCGCATGATGCGATTTACAGCTACGAGCACGCATGGAGAATCTTACGCAAGCGCTTGAAGGCTGACGAGAAGCTCCGATTCCTCGACTACTTTTCTATCGCTGTCCGAGACTATGGTCTCATGGATCGTGCGATCGAACTTCATAATGAAGCCCTCTCCATTCTTGAATTGAACCAAAGCAACTCTTCCGCAACGCTCACACGACTGGGCGCAGCTGCCTCAAATCTACTCCTTGGCAACGTTAATGCGGTGAAAGAATTACTCGAATGCGCAACCATTGATGACGACGATGCGATGCTGCAACTCGATCGTGTCTATATCGAAACGATCCTTGGTTTACTAACAGGAGATACAGAAACAACGGAACACGCCATAGCGAAGCTCGATATGGACGCCGCCTTTGCCATTGGCGCGCCTCATCGTATTGGTCAAGTCGCAGCCGCGCGTTACAAATATCTCCTCATGAAACGATGCCACAGCGAAGCTGAAGCGCTTATCGCAAAAACGTTAGCAGCGCTTGGGACGCTCGACGGATCGTGGTGGCTGGTGTTGGAACTCTGCGTTCATCACCGCAAAGGAAAAGACTTGGAACGCATTCGCGCGTTGCTTACCAAGCTCGGAACCGAAAGCCGCGTGGTTGCAGCGCATCTTGCACTCTGCGATGCTGCCGTAGCGGGGCTAGCACGCGATGAGCGCCTTCGCCGCTTGAAAGCATTAGAGGCGGCTTCGCGCTTCAAGACGATCTCCTGGCGTATTCATGAAGCGGCGGCACTCGAAATGGCACGCTGCCGAGCCGAAGCCGCTGATATCTATCGCTCGCTCGGATTAATGCACGAACTCAGTCGCGTGAAAACAGCGGCCCACCGCTCACACCCTCGTGAAGATCGTACCCTCACAAAAAGAGAGTTCGAGGTCTATGGATTGCTTCGCGATGGAAAGACCGACGCTGATATCGCGCACCATTTAGGCGTGTCGCTCAGGACTGCTCAACAACACGTCTCTTGGATTCTGAAGAAGCTAGATGTTCTCAGCCGAAAAGATATCCAAGGCACCAGCGCAATTACGAATACACAGAACACAACCTACATTAAGGTTTCTTAATATACGGGGGTTATATCGTTGGGACTCTCTCGTTGCCATGGCTGCCGTGCTTATTTAGACTAGGAATGCGGGGAACCTTAAGTTGCGCTTTTCAGCGTGTTGGAGGATAACCTTGTCGCAAGCGGTCTATCGTCTTTGCATCGTCGTGATGCTTGTTATTTCAGTTGTGTATACTCCACAGTCAGTAGATGCGCAGATCGCTCCAACAAACACAGCGACGGTGAGTGGAAGTGTCAGTGACAGTCAGGGAAAACCTATCGCGAATGCTAAGGTTTTGCTCAGCGGCTCGAAAAGTGCTTCGACGCAGACCGACTCGCAGGGGCTATTTGTCTTCGTCGGTATTCCATTCGGCAAATACCAAATTTCTGTAGCAGCCACTGCTTTAGGAACAGCAACGCGCAGCATTGCAGTTGAGAGCGATACAAATGTTGCGATTCAATATGAACCGGCATCCATAACCGGGTTAAAAACAATTGCCAATGTATCAAGCAGTGCTAATGCTTCTTTCAACGTAACGCCGGCCTCAATCACGCAGGTCAATCCTATTGCAAATGCCTTTGATGGACAGACCTCATGGCGAACGATTCTCGAACAAATCCCTGGAGTTGCACAGGCTGGTCGAGGTAATGGACAAGTGCAAACCGGCACACTGCCTGATTCCCCTTTCGTTCCTATGCAAATCTCGATCAATGGTGCACTCCCATATGAAACAGCAACATTGCTAGACGACATGCCGCTCATCGGAGGTGCACCGTATGTTAATGGACCAGGGCCTGGCACCGGTACCTATCTGAATCTGTATCCACTCAATGGTTTCGCCACGGCCGACGTTGTGCGCGGCCCAGGTGCCGCTGCGCCAAGCATTGTCGATTCGATCGGAGGAAGTTTCGTTCTCCATGCGCCTGGACAAGTAAGCCAGAACCATTATGATTTTTCTGCAAGTACTGATCCGTATGGCGGTCTTGTGGTGAATGCGCTGGTTGCACAGCGTTGGAATAAACTTTCGACCATCATAACGTATGGAGTAAACGATAGCCCAGGGCCACTCAATGGTGCCGGGATTCCCGCCAAGACAGTCATGAACCCTTCAACGGTCAATGGGCAATCGTTTTCGGCGTACTCACCTCCTTGCTCACCGCCTTCATGCGCATACGGATCATATCTCTTGAGTCCGGCCTATGCGAGTGCATCGTTTCCATATTATGGTTACCAGGTGGGCCTGCTTACCTGCTGCATCAACCGGACTACCGCATGGAGTCAGCACAGCGGTTCGGCCGCACTCATCTACGATTTTTCGCCGGCGCTACGTGGTGAAATCGTGTACGCTGGCGAGTCCGCGACGATGTCGACTGGTTATCCGGATTTTACCGTGAATTTCGTTCCACCCTCCGGGTATGCGGGAGGCATTCCCGCTGGACAATATGCGTTTTCTTACAGCGGTGCATTTTTGGGAGATGCTGTTCCGCAGCAGCAAGCTTCGAGCTTGTTCGAGGAGAAAATTACTGCCCAGCTGGGACGGGGCATCTTACGTGCCGCAGCTTTGCAGAATCATACATTTACATCAGTTACTGTGAGTATCCCGACATCATTGAACGTTCAACTTTTTGGCGGCGGAACCCTCAACGGATCCCCAACTGTCTTCAATGGTGGAACGTATGACGTTACGTATGATGCATTTAACGAGTCACAAAAACTTTGGAGCACCAATCGTGATTTCCTTTTGAGCTATGCGACTCCACTCGGTGCAAATCTTCATGCCGGCGCTTCCTACGTCACGTCATCCTATACCATGCCATGTGAATTTTTTGAACAGTTTGGCTCGTTCACGTTTGGCGGATTCACTCCATCGGATATTTCGCAGATGACGCGAGAGATGCGCTTCTTCGTGGGTGGGAATCCCTCGGAAAAAACCTCGCTCGACCTCTCTATGTATTTTGCGAATGCGAACTACCATGTGCAGGATCCGAACGATCCTACTGGAGCGACGTACACCGATGCACACTACACGTATAGCGCGCCACGTCTTGGATTTGTCTGGCGCCCGCAACCCTCAATTGCGGTTCGTGCAGCCGCCGGCGGCGGTTTTGCCGAAGCTCCGCTCCAAGATCTTGTCGGTTCGAATGGTATGCCAAGCAATTCGGGATTGGGGTATTATACCGTGACGCTGACAAATCTCAATTTACAACCCGAAAAATCATTCAGCTTCGATCTCGGAACCGATATACGGCTGCCTCGGAACTCCGTACTATCCGTCGATGTCTACCGTTCGAATCTCTACGGTCAAATTTATAATTCTACCTCGCCTAGCGGTACGTATCTCGGTCTTCCCCTCTATGTAACCCAGTATGGGAATCTGGGTGAATCTCGGATGGAGGGCATTTTGGTAGATGTACGCCATGAGGCTCCGCATGGAATCTACTGGTCGCTTTCCGGTGGTTTGACGCGCGGGTATCTCGTAAGTGTTCCAGCTGGATTTTACAGTGATGCGAGTGGCGCCTGTAACTTCAAGACCGGCACCACACCCGACGGCGCAGTGTGTCGGAATCTCACGGTGGTGCCCAATGTTAATTTCAACGGTGAGTTCGCTGGATCAATTCCATACGCACAGGGGCTCGGTACACTTGGATACCGCTGGAATGCGGACAAATACGTAGATCTTGTTGGAACCTATTATGGCAATAACAACACCTACTTCCGCCCTGCCTTTATAGAACTAGATGGACACCTAAGATACGCATTTTCAAAAAATGTTTCATTTTTGGTTACTTTCCGAAATATCACCGGTATCTATGACGGTGCGATGCAATTGTATTCCCCTGCAAATCTGAGTGGTGCACCAACGATGGCTGGACTTCCATATCCCCTCTATGGCGAAATGTACGGTCCTCGAACGATCATCCTCACAACGAACGTTCGTTGGTACTAGAGTGAGGCGGCGTTGTCTTCTTACGCTCGGATGCATACTTCTCGCCAGTACGTGCAGCCTTGCAAACGAACGCGTGTTCACAGTTCGGGATTCGATCGAGATGGTTCGGTTCTTTCGGGACGATGCACACGTGCAGTTCTCTCCGGATGCTAGATATTTCGCGGTCGTCACCTCACGAGGTATCCTTAGCTCTGATAAAATCGAATCAACGCTATGGATCTTTTCAACTGCACGTGTTCGTGCATTTCTCCAAAAGAACCAAGCCACAGAAGCTCCCCACCCCTTTGCGCTCGCACGAATGGCGGTCGTATTACGGAATAATTATACGAACGACTCATACGAGCCTGTCATCACTGCATTTCAATGGTTGTATAATTCCCGGGGCATAATCTTCCAGGCTCAAGATACTGCTGGTATTCGGCGGCTCTATCGAGCCGATCTTGGAAGCACTCTTGTTCGTGTAATAACTCCGGCTAATTATGATGTGACAACGTTCGCCACCGCTGGAAACACAATTTTTTATGAGGCATCACTATCTCGTACATCACAATCGATCGGTGAACGCATCAATGCGGATGCTGTCGATCTAACCGGTACATTGTTGTTTTCAGCACTTTTTTCAGATGCAAGTGAAGTACGACAGCAGGAACATATGTATGATGACGACTTATGGGTTCTACGGAACAATCGAATACACAAAGTCATCGCGGGAGAATCTGCCAATGCTTCCAAACTTTTAAGCGTTCTCGTGCCTTTTCCCGATGGCCATGCGGTTGTGATCGTGCGCCCCGCTCCGGCTATTCTGTCCTCCTGGAATACTTTTAAGCCGGCACCGGGTCTTCCAACCGCCAAAATCCAAGCAGGAAAACCAAACGCTGCTCATTGGAGCAATTTTCGTCCGTTAGAGTATACACTCGTTGATGTAGCGACTGGTGTCATGCAGCCACTTATTGCGGCACCGCAGGCATGGACGCTCGGTTGGGGACATGACGCCGGTGCGATCGTCTCACCCAGCGCAACGAAGGTGCTATTGCTCAACACCTTTCTGCCACTTGAAGGTGCCAATGCAGCGGAGCGGGCCCGCAGGCGGTATCCTTGCATGGCGGCTCTGGTCGATGTCTATTCGAAAAATGCGGCCTGCTTGGCATTCCACTCACCTAACGGTGAAGCTGAGATAGTGCAAACCGGATCATTCGGTAAGAACGACAACGATATCTTACTCACGATGAAGCATCTCTCGAATGATGCGTTAACGTACAATCGTTACCACTATGAAAACAATATTTGGAGGCTCGTTGCATTTGGAGAAAAACCACATGCTTTACAAGCCTTTTCCATCGTTATACGACAGGATTTGAATACGCCAGCAGCACTTTGGGCTACCGATCCTGGGATACATAAAATGAAGAAACTGTGGGAGCCAAATCCACAATTGATCGGGATGAATCTCGGTACCGCGTCGATCCTTCGCTGGCGGGATAAGAGCGGTTATGAATGGAGTGCCGGACTCGTAAAGCCTCCGGGATATGTTCCCGGCAGACGTTATCCGCTAGTAATCCAAAATCATGGATTCAATCCGAAGGAATTTCTGAGTGATGGAAGTTTTACGAGTGCATTTGCGGCTCGACCACTTGCCAGTGCTGGAATGATCGTTCTGCAAATGGAAGATAATCATCAACATCGCGAATCTTTGGAAGAAGCCCCCGAACAACTTCTTGGGTACCGATCGGCGATCGATCGATTGAACGCAATGGGATTGATCGATCCGAAACGGGTCGGGATCATCGGCTTTAGTCGTTCAAGTTACTACGTTGAGAATGCAATTATCCGTGAACCGACGCTTTTTATAGCAGCCTCACTTAACGATGGTGTTGATGAAAGTTATATGACGTATCTCCTTGCTGGAGAAAACGGATACCGGCTCGACCCGGAGCAAATCTACGGTACGATGCCATTTGGGAAAGGATTACAGACATGGATTAACAAGGCTCCTGGATTTCAGTTGGATCGTGTTCGGGTACCACTCCTAATTGCTGCAATTGAACCGTTTTCTATCCTAGGTGAGTGGGAAATCTATGCATCGTTACGGATGCAGAGGAAGCCCGTCGATTTTGTGTATTTTCCGACGGGTCAGCATATACTGCAAAAACCATGGGAGCGTTTAGCTTCACAGCAGAGCAATGTCGATTGGTTTCGTTTTTGGCTACAAGGCTACGAAGATCCCGATCCTGCGAAAAAAGCGCAATACATTCGATGGAATGAATTGCGGGTACTTCGAAAACATAGTGAATAGCCAAAACTCTTGCTTCTCCCATTTGAATTCGCTCTGAAAATAACTGATTTCGGAGCGTAAAATAGCCTCCGGGAGCAGCAACCAAAGGGATAGCCTCTAACAGAGAAGAAAATGCTACTCTGTTAGGAGCTCTCAAAGCTGCCTCTTTAGGGGAGCGTAGGGACGTCACAAGTGCCAAAACCAGCGGGGAGTTATGTAGCTGATAGGCGGCGACGCGCACGTGCTGCAGGTCTTTGCATTACCTGTTGCATCGCATACCCCCAAAAAGGACGTGCAGTGTGCCTACCATGCTCTCAAGCCGCTAGCCGCCGGACTTCTCAGCGGTATGCGGCGATGCGCAAGGTCGCAGCATCCCGGGAACTCGTTCTTGCACATGAACGTGCTGGTAATTTGGTGCGGTCACATCATCTCTACGCCGCTGCCGCAGAAGAATATCAAAAAGCACTGCACGTCGAGGGGATTGCAAATAGTGATCACCTGCGCATCTCCGAGAGTCTCGGGTACGCTCTCTTTTTAGGTGGCGATCCTATCGCCGCAAACCAATGGTTTGATACCGTTCTTGCCTCGTATCTGGCTAATCCGAATACGATTGCGCAAGCTATTCACACATTGCGACGCATCGCGGGTCAACTCTGGATTGAAGCAAAAACCGAGGCTCGACTTCAACTCGATACACAAGCATTACGCCTGGCAACGGCAAGTGGTGACGCGGGTCTACGGAAACGAGCAAATGTACTGGCGGCAAACACGCTGAATCTTCTAGGCCGATTCGCAGAAGCCGAAAAATTCATGCTCGTGGCCAAAGGTATCGACGTCGATGATCTTTCGGCAAACATTGAGTACCATCTGCACAAAGGCTATACGTTGGCGGCATTCGGTAATGCGCAAGAAGCATACGAAAACTTCGATCGAGCCATCGTGCTAACGCAAGAAGATGCCGACCTTGCTCGCGTCACGGCGGTATGGGAGAGCTATGCCCTTTGGGCACTTGCACTCGGAGATATTGAACGCGCAAAAACACATTACGAACGGGCACTTCTCGTTGCGCGGCAGAACGGTCTTGCATGGTTTATACCCTTTCTCTGCATTGATTACGCGGATCTCCTCGCGCGGATGGGGCAAGAGCGTGCTGCATACGAATATCTCATCGAGGCGATCTCCTACGAAGCTCGTGCACCGATCCTCGAAATGAAATTTGCAGCGGTTGGTATCCCTTTGGCGCTGCGGATGAATGATTTGGTAACGCTTGCGAGATGTTCGCGTCAAGAGACGATAGGGTTGGCATTCCAATCCGGCCAACCGTGCCGCATTGGTCCGGTGGCGGCTGCCTTTGCGCGGTTCCATATGGAGCGAGGGCAAACATATGAAGCAGAGGCATTACTCCATAGAGCACTCGAGCACGTTACGTATATTGACGAGAGTTTCGATCTTCCCATTGAGGTCGCACGATATGGTGCAATCGAAGATATTCCAAAGGCTCGAAATCTTCTAACATCACGGTTGCGTCTTCCCAATGCCGAGGTTGCACGCGCGCTGCTTTCATTGTTTGAGATGACCGTTGAACATCGGCAGGGACGGTTGTCACAAGCCTATGTTCATGCGACCGCGGCTGAGCAAGCATTTGTGGCCTTACACTGGTACGCATGCGCGGAGACGGCTCGCTCGATGCTTCCGGTATCGGGCCCACACCCAACGCAATACCACCTTCCCTTTAAGCCATTCTCCGATGTCAAGCTTGCGCTTACGAAGCGAGAGCAGGAGGTTGCTGAGCTTGCATTGCGCCGGCTTACTAACCGCGAGATCGGGCAAGTGCTTGGAATCAGTGAACATACGATCGAAAAACATATGACGTCGATTATGGAGCGTTTGGGCATCCATTCACGGCGCCAACTTGTCGATGTACTCGCCGAGCCACAGGACGATTAATTGCAAGTACCGGATTTTCCGGGATGTGCAACCCGCGTATTTTTGCTACCATTGCCGGGCGGGACTACTTTGGTGCCGACGCCTTAGGCGTTGAGGAGATGTTGTGTTGAAAGCGATTTACCGTATCAGCATCGTAGCGATGTCGCTGTTCTTATTAAGCGTACTCTATTCGCCACTAGTACATGCACAATCAGCAAAAACGATCTTTGCCCAAGTGAGTGGGCAAGTGGTCGATCTCAACGGGAATCCGGTTCCCAAAGCTACCGTTCTGCTCCAAGCACAAACGACTTCGAGCTTCGTTACGGATTCGAGCGGACACTTCGTCTTTGCAAATATTCCACCCGGGACGTACACGATCACGGTGAAAGCCGCCGGGTACGATACTGTTGCGCGTAGCAGTATTGCAATTTCGAATGAGGACGTAAGTCTCGATATCCGCCTCGCGTCGGTTACTGCCTTAAAAGAGATCGGTCATGTTGAAACGACATCGGGTCGTAGCGCAATCAACGTGACTGCTGCGCCATCGTACAGCCTTACACCTCAGGATATGGCGTTTCAGGGGGAAACGCAATGGCGTAAAGTGCTCGAAGAACTTCCCGGTGTGAGTGTCTCAGATAACGTCGGCTATATCACGTCATCCATCCCCGGGAGTCCGCTCAATGGCGAAATCGTCTCAATCCGTGGTGCACTGGCATACGAAACAGCGATGTTGATCGATAACATGCCGATGTATGGAACGACCCTCTCCACCCAGTCGGGTAATGGCGTCGACCTTGCACCGTATAATCCGCAAGCATTCAGTTCATTTGATATCGTTGTAGGTCCCGGAGCCCAGTCACCTTCTATTGTTGGTTCCATAGGGGGAAGCTTGAACTTACATCCGGCGGGGCAGGTAACCCGGAATCGTTATGATTTTTCGTTGAGCGAAGATCCTTACGGCGGTTGGATTGGCAATGGACTCGTTGCAGTGCATCTTGGGAAGCTTTCGGCAACGGTAACGTACGGTTTTGATAATAGCCCCGGCCCCGTTAATGGGAAACTCGAGATTCTCTCGCCGGGAAATGGGACGGGGATTAGTGCGATTGACGGTATACCCTTTGCATGCACGGGTTCATGCGCCTCTACGAATATCTATCCGGGCACAGCAACAGCAAGCAAGATGAGCGGTGAAACAAGTGGGCTTATCGCTTGCTGTGTTTCAGACCCGAACAGTAGCTGGGTGCAACACAGCGGTTCATTGAGTCTGTTCTATCAACTTGCGCCTTCAATAGTTGCGCAAGTGTTCTTTTCTGGTAATAACGAACCCGGGCACTCACCGGGTTTCCAAGTGCCTACCATCTTCACACCGCCTGCAGGTTATGTGGGAACGCTTCCTGCCGGCTCAACGACTCTGATAGGCGATGTGGGTGCTTGCGTTCCAGAGCTTTTAACGGAAAGCTCGCAGGTCTATGAAGGAAAATTAACTTTCCAACTCGGACCCGGGCAACTTCAGCTTGCGGCATTGAGCAATACCAGTGTTGCAATTATTGATGAGTCTGTCTTGCCATCAATTGCATCGCTGCAATTGTTCGGCGGAGGTGCCTATTACACGAATCCAGGTGTCAGCAGCGCGACCACCCCAGTTGTGTTTAACGGCACGACGAACAGTATTGCGCTCTTCCCGGAGACATTTCTGAACGAGTATTATGGTCATAACCGGGATTTGAGCGTAAACTATGCAACGCCATTGGGCGAGGGCGCACGTGCGACGGCTTCATTCGTACACTCGTACTACGACTATCATGAAAATTATAACGTTTTCGTCGGGTTTCCCGATGGCATGGGAGGAACGGACACAGTTTCATTTTTCATGCAACCTCAGTCAAATTTTGAAACGACCGATCAAATACGCTTGGGATATGGATTAACGCCAAGCGATCGCACGTCGGTCGACCTCTCCTACTACCTTGCAAACGCGCGCTTTCACGTGCTCAATCCGAACAACCCGTTGCAGTCAACATATATCGACCAGAATTTCTATTATAATGCTCCACGCGCGAGCTTCGTCTGGAGGCCGAATCAGCTTCTAGCGGTTCGTGCTTCAACCGGCGGTGGCTTTGCTATTCCTCCGTTGTCTGATATGGTAGGAACGAATGGCGGTGTAAGTTGCTCGGGCGGAATCTGCGCCCAGACACTTCAGAATGTCAACCTTCAACCGGAGACATCATGGAGCTACGATGTAGGTTATGATAAGCGTTTTGCTCGGAATATCATCCTCTCGTTCGACG
>Ga0207063_1137_pt1 | contig 15685 bp, 18 predicted proteins | sample Alteio_BWMinCont_29_FD_153462 | JGI IMG/M metagenome (GOLD analysis project Ga0207063, IMG submission 153462) | Enriched cells from forest soil in Barre Woods Harvard Forest LTER site, Petersham, Massachusetts, United States -... | ecosystem: Environmental > Terrestrial > Soil > Temperate forest >...
ATCAATAGCGGCTGGCTTAATCGTGCGCTGGCTTTATACGGGTCTAAGGGGAATAATCTCGGCCTTGCCGTCGGGCAGACAATTCCGCTGACATTGCAAGGGAAAATCGGCGTCGGCACGTGGGCGCCTTCGGCGCAGGGGTTGCCGGATGATACGCTGATGCTGTCGCTCGATAAAATGTATCAGCATGACGCGCTGTTCCACACCGCGCTTGCGCAGGCAGTCGATGTGCACAATATCGCTGATGGCGATATGGGCGGTGCGGAGGGCATGAAGAAGATGGGCGGTGGTGGCAAGAACCTGCAGAACAAGGATGCGATGGCGATGACGGCATCAGCGGTCGGTAAAATCCTCTCCGACCCCCGCGGCCCGCGCATCGCGACGATTGAAATTGGCGGCTGGGATACGCATGCGCAGCAGGGCACGGACAAAGGGCCGCTCGCCAATAACCTCGCCGCGCTTGATACGGGTTTCGGCGCGCTTAAAGACTCTCTCGGCGAGCACTGGAAGAAAACCGTCGTGCTGGCCGCAACGGAATTTGGCCGCACCGTCGCGCAGAATGGCACGGCAGGCACGGACCACGGCACGGCATCGTGCGCTTTCCTGCTTGGTGGCGCGGTGAATGGCGGCAGGGTCATCGCGCAATGGCCGGGGCTGGGCGGCAACAACCTCTACCAAAACCGCGACCTCGCGCCGACGACGGATCTGCGTCAGGTCGCCAAGGCCGTGCTGGCGGATCATTTGCATCTGGATCAGACGGCTGTAGAGCAGAATGTTTTTCCGGGGAGTTCGGTCCTGCGCCCGCTTGAGGGTATTATCAGAGCTTGACGCCTGCATAATTATGTGTAATACTATTTATAGTAAGGATTAAGAATCCTGCATCTTTCTGTGCCGCTGAAACGTCTTGAAGACCCGGCATTGTGACCTGCAAAAGCTTTATTTTTTTATAACGACGCGCCTTAAAAAACGGGCCGTTAGACGGCGTTTTACGCGTGCGCAACCAGGGAGAACTATCAGATGAGCAGCGATGAAGTGAGAAGCGGACGGGCGCAGTTGCGCGATATGAGCTCGGCGCAAGGCATGTATGAAGTGGATTATACGGTGCATGTCAGCACGCGGATTATAAAACACGTCGATGCGCCGTCCACCACACGAAGGCTCGTGACAGCGGATATCCATTCCATCAATGGCCGCAAGCTTAAAAACGGAAAATACGGATTGGAAGAAGACGGAAAGATTTTATTCGAGTTCGAAAAAAACGGCGCGGACTGGTACGCCATATGACGGGGGAAATTGGCAGCAAGATGCCTGATGGCACGATCTACATCGGTGATTCACCCCGCACGCACCTGCCCATTTATGCAGCTCCCGCAGATGCGCCCACGAGCATGGCTTTTGGCAAAGCGGAAAAATACGCTAAAGAACTCCATGTTGGTAATAAACATGATTTTCACTTGCCGGATAAAGAAGAGCTGCAGCTTCTTTTCGAGAACAAAGAAAAAGGGGCCCTGAAGGGAACGCTGAACGTAACAGGGTCGGATACAGCGGGTTGGTATCTATCCTCTACGCCTGGAAATAACACCTATGCTTATGGCGTGCGGTTCAGTGACGGGGCCCAGGGCTTCGCTTTCGGCGAGCATCACCATTCATCCGTGCGTTGCGTCAGGTAATACTCCTGAAAATCCGCAATAGGCGTACAATCAAAGATGCATTTGGTATTGAAAAAGAAACCTGACGGCGCTGTCCGACGATGCGCTGCTGACTCCGGCGAGATAAGCAACCTCATAGTGGAAATGATCCAGAATATTGCCGTATACGGCCGGCCCTATGTATTGCTGCTCTTTACTAAAGTCGAGGCCTTCATTTGGCTGGCCAAAATCGCTTTGGACTTCAACGCCCGCAGCGAAATCATCACGAAAAGCATATTGCGTATTCCATTGAAAGGTGCGGTCGGGTCCGCCGCTGGCGTGGGCGCCCACCTCTTGCTCAAGGCCAAGATTTGCGATGTTGATAAATTTCCCCACATCCTTTTCAAGAAGCAGTTTTGTTTCAACTGTTGTTGCAAGGGCGGAATGGGTCGAGTCATTTAATGCGATCATGACGCCAGAGTCTGCCCAGTGGGAGCCTTTCTCGAAGAATTGAAAGATGTTCTCGACAAGAACGCCATCCGCACGAAAGCTTTGATCAGGCTCTCTGCTGAAATATCCTCCGGCATCGATCTCCCAGCGATCTGTGGGGGCATAGGCTATCAGAGCCTCTGAATCCTGAAGATTGTTTTTATCTGCGGCATTATCAAAGGTGCGATACCCTGAATATTCAAAATCCAGCTCTCCTTTTTCCACATCAGGGGAATCTATTTTATCGATCGCCCAGGCCGCAGGTACGGAAAAGATGGCCCAGAAAACAAAAGTGATGCCGGCTAAAAAATATTTTTTTGTAATAAAGCGCATCATAAATTTTATTTTGAATTCTCGAAAACCAGAACCGAGAAGCTTCCGGGAACGATCGCAGGACGAGGGTGCGGCTTTTCCGGTGTAGGCGCCGGCGCAGCCCCAAACATTGCTGCGGGAACAAACAAGCGATGCGTTTTTTCATCCAGCGTAAAAGTTCTGGATTTCTTTTGGGTCTTTACCGTTTCAACCACATGATATTTATCCGGCGTGTCCTGATGAATGACGGTGATTGTGCCGTCGCCATTTGATGTCATCACCAGCGCTGTTTGCGGATCGAACACGGTCGCATCCACGCCGTCGCCGATGGGCGCCGTTGCAACAACCTTGCCGGTATCATAGTTGACGACAACAAGCATATGATTGTGACAGCCGACAAAAAGCCTGTGGTTCTTGCTGTCTATGGCCAAGCTTGAAGGCTCTTCACCGGGCGCAAGCGGCCACCGCTGGACAACTTTTTGCTGGCGGGCATCAATTTTTACGAGTGTGCTTTTATCTTCCAGATTATCAAAGACAAGTCCCGTTCCGTCAGTCGCCGCAAATTCAGGTTTTCCGCCGAGGTCAATCGTGCCGGTCACTTTTCCCTTTGCCGCGTCAATCACAGTTGCATTTCCCGTGCCGCCATTAAAGGCGAACACTTTCTGCGTGGCGGGATCATACTCAATAGCGTCAGGGTTCTTTCCGGTCTCCACTGTCGCTAATTTTTTAAGTGTTTTCAGGTCAAATATAACGACGGCATTGGCGCGGCCATCGCTGATAAACCCACGGCCGAGATCGGCAGCAACGGCAATGCCATGCACGCCCTGAAGATCAGAAATTATCCCCGCAACTTTTCCCGTATCTGCATCAAGCACATCCACTTCCGTGCCGTGGGAAACATAGACGCGCCTTGCCGCGCTATCCACTGTCGAATAATCCCATCCGCCTGCATCGGGCAGGGAAATCGTTTTTGTTAAATGATACCCATCCGCTGCTCTTGCACTAACCGGCGCCAGAACAAGAAACAGAATTGCTAAAATTCTTTTGACCATAATTATTTCCCTCGTGTTAAGAACCATGCCTGTCACGCTATCAGATACGTACAACCGGTGCTACCGGCCCGGTATTTGTATTCCCCGAACAAAATTTCTGTTGACATTTTATTCGTCAAATCGTTCATATCTGGTAAGCCAAAAACAATATGTAGCCATAATCTCAAAGATGAGGATCAGTAACAGATGTCACAAGTGAAAAAAGCAGACCAATCCGCCCAGGCTTCTTCTTCCCAAGCCGTTAATGACAATGTGAGCCCCTCACTCGCAAAGATATTCAACGAAGAAGCATCAGCCGCGTACAAGGCGTTTCCGGAAGAGTTAAAAAGACTTGTCGTTCTTCTTGTCCCGTCTTCAGATACCCCGGTTTACGTTTCTCCTGAAGTCGCGGATCAACTGACGAAAAGCACGGCTGACATTAAAGCTGCTGTCGCATACTGGGCAAAATATCTGCACGATGCTGGCGCGGCGGGCGTTGCCAGCAGGAGTGCCGACCTGGGCGGAGTTCCCGTTGCCATGATCGCGCTGGATACAGAAAATACCCTCGGTGTTTATACTCCCAAGTTTACAAAAGACATGATCCTCATTTTCGCTCTGGATCACGAAATCGGCCACCATATCCTTAAGTACGGGTATCCTTTTTACGGAGTGGTCTCCGATGAGTTTGCTGAAAGTGCCGCGAGCACTTATGCCATGCTCCGTCACATCCAGCGCTTTGGAAATGACACGGATCATCTCGGCGAAGAAAGCGAGAGAACGGCCTATACTATCATTTTACGCGGAGACACCGCTCACTACTCGTCAGACTCCATTGAACGTGCAATCCAGGTTTCGCAAGAAAGGGATATTTCCGGCCTTTCATTGACCCAGACAGCGGCGCTGGCCGACAAGATAGCCGCTGAATACCATCTCAGCGACGCAACGCTTGATAAAATCCGTATCGCTTACCTGCCGGTCAAGAGAGCATGTGAAGCCCAGATCGGCAGCGGATTTGACATTTCCAAGAAGCTCTATGGTCAGGATAAAGATGCCTACACTCTCTTTTGCCGGCAGACTATTGCTGTCATGAAACAACACCAGAATGACCCTGATATTATCAAGGCCGGAGAGCGGTTCTTAAATTATCCTCCAATAAGAAATTTCATGGTCGAGTCCGCAAAATCGGATGCTTCCTGGAAAGAGGCTCTCAGCTTCATAGACAATGCCCAGGCAAATGCTTCTACGCCAAAGCTGGCAGCGAAAAAAGCTGTCGCCAGAGCTGCTGTCAGGTATAGCTGCTAATCTGTTCAGACGACCATGTGATAACTCTGTCGGGAGCACGAACCGACGAGCTGTGCTTGTGCTGTCGATCTGCTCGAAAGATATTGCGGACTCCCGGCTGAGCTGAAGAAATAGCTCCTCGTATCCTATAGAAATCGGAACGCCTCTGGCGCTCAGGCGTTGGTTCAGTACGCAGTAATCCCTTATTCCTATTAATCAGATTTGCTCAAGGAATTTATCATGCCCTTAGCCGCATTCATCGAGGAAAATACCCAGCCGATAATCAAGGAATGGGAAAGCTTTGCACGAGGCTTGATTCCTTTCTCCAGCGATATGACACCGCTTGCTCTTCGTAACCACATTGGAAAAATACTTGTATTTATCGTTAGCGACATGACAAGTCCTCAAACAGGCGCGGAACAAATACAAAAGTCACACGGAGAAGGCGCCCAAAAAAATAAACCCAAACCCAGCGCCGCGGAGACCCATGCCGCCCTGCGTCTGGCCGGTGGCTTTAACATGGACCAGATGGTGGCCGAGTACCGTGCTTTGCGTGCCAGTATAGTAAAGCTGTGGAGCGCAGAAAACGGAGTATGCAGTATCGCAGACATACAGGACTTAACCAGATTCAACGAGGCCATCGATCAGGCGATGTCGGAATCTATCACCCATTATACAAGGAAGCTTACCGACTCAAAAGATATGTTTTTAGGTATCCTCACGCATGACCTTCGCAATCCTCTTACGAGCATACTGATGTCTGCCCAGCTGATGCCACAAATAGGCACTCTTAATGAAAAACAAAACAAGCTCGTTGAGCAGATTATTGACAGCTCGGCGCGCATAGATGAAATTGTCTCCCACCTGCTTGATATAACGCGCTCGCGGTTTGGATCGGGACTACCCGTGCTCAGAATTCCCATGGATATGGCTTCTCTGGGACGACAACTGGTTAATGAAGCAAAGGTCGCTCATCCGGAGCGTAAGTTTGCGCTCGACATCTCGGGCGAAACCGAGGGCGAGTGGGACGAGGCCCGCGTCGGCCAGGTATTCTCCAACCTGATCGGCAATGCAGTGCAGTATAGTTTCAAGGACACGCCTGTGAGCATCTCCATAAAGGGAGAAGCAGAGAAAGTCGTCGTATCCGTGCATAATGAAGGTCTTCCTATTCCCGAGAATAAGATAGCGCGGATATTCGATTCTCTGGTGCGTGTGACGGCGGATGATAAAGAAAATAACAAAGGACAAACCACAAATTTAGGCTTGGGGCTTTTTATTGCCAAGTAGATTATAGCAGCCCATGGCGGCATACTCGACGTGACCTCGTCGGAGAAGGGCGGAACAACTTTTACCGCGCATTTTCCACGCGAACAACCCGCAGATAAGGAAACAATACCCGCTTTTAAAACGGCAAACAACGCGGCTCACAGCCCCGCCGGGAGATAAATATGCCGATTAATAAAAAAAACTTCCCCATTGTTTGCGTGGGCGGTTCGGCAGGCGGTCTTGAGGCCTATATCGCGTTGCTTAAAAAACTGCCCGACGATACGGGGGTTGCCATCGTTATCGTGAACCATATAACGACCATGCCTACAACGCTGCATACAATTTTGCCGCACTATACAAAGATGCCCGTGAATCTGATCACGGAAAAACTGCACATTCAGCCCAACCATGTTTTTATCATCCCGGCAAACCGCGATTTGCACGTTCTTAAGGGAGAGTTCCGCCTCAAGCCCATATCAAAACCCTACGGATGGCCTGATGTGATTACGGTTTTTCTGAAATCATTGGCGCAGTACTGGAACGGACAGTTAATCGCTGTCATTGTTTCCGGTCTGGATGGGGACGGGGCCGCGGCCTTGGGGGCTATCAAGGAAGTCGGCGGCATTACCATTGCACAGACGCCTGATACCGCCTCCTCACCGGGTATGCCGGAGACCGCTATAGAAAGCGGGAATATAGATTATATTCTTACGGCGGAGGAGATAGCCCGGAAACTTGTGCAGATTGCGCAGGCCAGCAAGACCGAGGCTGCATGAGTGTTTCCCCAAAAAAACAAAAATCAATTCTGGTTATCGATGACAACCGGGATATTCTGTTTTGTGACCAAATAATTCTGGAGAGGGCAGGTTATGAAGTTTCAACGGCCGCAAGCGGTAAAGAAGGATTGGCAGTCCTGGCTGAAGGCACTGTCCCGGACTTGATCCTTCTCGATATGCGCATGTTGGATATGTCCGGCATCGAGTTCCTGGAAACTTTAGAAAAACAGAAGCCCGAGATTTTAGAGAATGTGCCTGTCGTTTTTCTTACAAATATGGATCAAGTCCCTGAAAGCAAGGCGAGCGGCTTTATTCGCAAGGATAAAAGCATCGAGAGCCTTTTGGAGGATGTCGATCACTTCCTTAAAACAGGAACGGACCACGCAAGAATCCATTAGCAGGGGCAAGTCCGATGATGCGGCAGCCTTCGACTTTATAAATAAAACTAAGGCGAAGGCTGGAGCGGGCGACGGGATTTGAACCCGCGACATTCAGCTTGGGAAGCTGACACTCTACCACTGAGCTACACCCGCATTAAGCAGCAATATCAATATTTTGTGTTAGAAACTTAACCTGCAAACATTCATATGCTGACCAGATGGATGGACTATACATCAATTAATCGATGATTTGCAATTATGTTTCGATCTATGGCCTGCCGGGGGCAGGGCGCGCGAAGGTAATGGTGCTTTTTGTTTTATCAAACTCGACACCTTTATATCCTTCTTTAAGAAGCTTCTCCTGTTTCGGAACATCGCTTTGGGGGACTACCGCTCTTGGGGCGCTTGCGGCGAAATCTCTCCTTAACGCGGGAAGATGACCATGCATGACATAGACATCTGCTCCGGTATAAGGGCTTTTGCCCGTAGCCTCTATCTCAAGGCCCTTCTTTAATAGAACGGACCAGCTAAAGGAATTATTGAGGGCCACTTCAGAGTATATTTCTGTTCTGCCATTTTTCTTTGACACGGCCATGCGTTCATCGACCAGCACGCCCTGCAGATTGTTGCCACGATAGGCAGGGTCCACAATGGCGCCTTGCATCACCGCAATTTTATTCAGGGGTTGATCTATATCAATGGCCATGCCGGTTGTAGGGTTGGCCTTTGTCGGGTTCACGATAATAGCCTGCGCGATCAGGCGGCCATCATGCACGATGCCGATAACCTGATTGCCGTTAGCAAAATGCTTTTCAAAAAAATTGCGGTCTTTGTTATTGGCGAGGAACATTGATTCCTGGCCTTTCAGATTGGCGAAGGCAATGTCCTGCAGTGAAAGGATCTGGTCGATATTTTTGGCCGACAACAGCACCACGGAGTACTCTTCGCCGGTTTTTTTTAACTGGTCTTTTCTGAGTACATTAGTGTCGTTTAAATCAATATCAGTGCTCATGCTAGAAAACCCCCGACTGACCTATTCATTATCATAATACACCATTCCCGACTACTTTGCAAGGAAATATTTAATATGTAAATATATAAAGGCCCACAGCCTTAGCGTCGATAATGTAATTTATTTTTCAGAAATCTAATTGCTATAAACATAAATATATAGTAGGGTATACTAAGATTAATGAGCAGTTTTAAGGGAGAAGAAATATGAGCATAGAAGAAAAAACCGTCGGCACTGTAAATAGTGATTTTGCCACAAGTGCTGCAAAGGGAGCTGCCTTGGCCCGGCAAGAGCAGGAAGCGAAGCTTGCAGATAAGCAAAAAGAAGCCGCAGAATTGGCTCTGGCAAGAGAGAATATCAAGCCTTTACATGACGCGATAAAATCGCTGTCACATATCAAGGGCGTAAAAGTTTCATTCAGCGTGGTGGAAGGACGTAGCGATGCCGCTTGTGGCCTGACTGTAGGCAGATTTAGAAATAAAGGCCGCTATGGCGTTATCGTAACGGACAGTAAATCCGCATATTCAATGTACCGCGATGATGATATGTCACACGACAATTTCAAAGGCGCTTCATTCAAGGATAAAACGACATTAACTGACGTCCTGCAATCAATTGCTCTGATTACCGGGTTCCACTATCCGGATAAAGCAGCGGAGATTGACAAGGTCATAAACGATGCTGTCAATAAAGCCAAAAATCCAGTCGCGGCTCAACCTTCCCGCACACTGGCGCAAAAGCTTCATCTGCGATGATTGAGTGAATTTGCCGGGCTTTCTTTTTGCTCCGTCAAACTTGCGGAGCAATCTTTTAATACGTCAAATTAACCTGAAACCCCTTTACAACCAACGTCCTCACCCGCGATAACTATAGAGCGTGATTTATATGCCGAGGAGAGTCGGGCGATGAAGCTGGTTAATGGGGTTTTTGTTCTTGCTGCCGTGGTTCTTCTGGCGGGGTGTTCTAGTGGTATGAGCCCTCCCGAGGTACTCAACAGGGAGCAGCCCGTGGGCTCGCCCTTTACCAAATATCTGTCCGTGGAATACAACGTGATGGCGCATCAGGCCCACGGCGTCGATGTAGATTATTTTGCCAGGAAAGGCATGGCGGCGGTCGATGGCGTGCTTGTGCAGCCGGAATCGCTGCAGGGCAGGGATATTCAGGGCGCCGACGCAGTCGATATGGCTGAGTCGCGCGGCGAGCTTATAACCCTGCTTAACGGGGGTGGACGTGACAGGGCGCCCGATATTGCCGCCGTTGCGCAGACGCGCTTCGATTGCTGGACACAGCTGCAAGGCGGGACCTTTCTGCACCGTCAGGCATCAAGTTATCCGGGCGAGGGTGTTTCGTGCAAGGATCAGTTCCACATGGCGCTGAACTCCCTGAAACAGGCTCTTGATGTAGCGCCGCCGCCCGTCATGTCGCCGCCTGATCAGCAAACGACGACGACGTCTGAAGAAGAATTCCCGTCGTCTATCACGTCCGGGCCAAGAGGCGCGCAGACGCCGGTTCAGGAGCAGTCGTTCCTCGTCTTCTTTGACTGGGACAGGGCTGTTGTTTCTCCGGGCGCTGACGATGTGCTGGAAACGGTGGCGCATGAAATCAAGGGTCGCGACGATATAAAGGAGATCATCGTCGGCGGTTATACGGACACCTCCGGCGGCGAGAAATATAATATGAAGTTATCGCTGAAACGCGCCGATGCCGTGCGCCACAGGCTGGTCAAGCTTGGCATCCCGGAGAATAAAATACGGACTGTCGCCCATGGCGAGAATGATTTGCTCGTCAAGACACCCGCCGGCGTGCGCGAGCCGCAGAACCGCCGCGCACAAATTACGTTCGAATAAAAAGGATGAACATGTACAGCACCACGACAGACAAAGTGACCGTTTCCGTCGAGCCGACCTATCTCCTGCAGGAGTCGTCGCCAGACCAGGGTATTTACGTCTGGGCCTACAAGGTCCGCATCGAGAACAACGGGACGGATGTGTTGCAGTTGAAATCGCGTCACTGGAAAATCACCGATGCCTACGGGCGTGTGCAGGAAGTCCACGGCGCGGGCGTCGTCGGCGAGCAGCCCGTGCTCAAGCCCGGCGCAACCTACGAATATACCAGCGGCACGCCGCTCTCGACGCCCAACGGCATCATGGTGGGATCTTACGCCATGCAAATGACGGATGGCACTTTGCGGGATGTAGCTATCCCCGCATTCTCGCTGCATACGCCCGAGATGGCGCAGCGGTTGAATTAGGGCGTATCGCCAATTGCCAGCTATTTAGGTTGCTGCTGCTTTTGCTGCTGTTTTTTAAGGCGGGCTTCTTGTTTATGTTGGCGTTCCCACTGTTTACAGTATTCCTTTGACTGTGTCGTGGTAACCGTTTTGCCTTCTTTCGCCCAGGTCTCTTCATATTTTTTAATTTCTTTAAGGGCTTCAGCCTTTGTATAAACGGAGCCAACATTTGCATTTTCCGGCTCGTTGTCACGGGAATGAATCAGTGTCTCATATTTCGGTTGAGGACTGGTGAAATGCCCAGAGTCATTGGAATAATGATTGCCCCTATACAGATAGATTCTGTATTGACCCTCATCGCCTTTGATAGGCTCAGCTTGAACGCTTACTACTGTACGAGTGGAACGATTATAATCAAATGGAGCAACTTTTTGTTCGTACTCGCCGCCCATTGTTACGACAAGCTCGGTCCCGCCTTTAAAATGCCGCTGCTCCGTGGCCGTGCTTTCAAATGCGCGGGAGTATATGGTTCTGTCTTTGTTGTCTGCCTTTTCTTTGTGATGTTCCCAAGCGCGTTTTAATATATTTTCTTTATCTTCTGATTGTTTGGTCATAGAGCCCCCTGCAATGCGTTAAATTAACCCCTTAATTAAGCATAAATATAGGGTAGCATTTTGTTATCCATATGTCAAGAAGATTGCTCATAATAATATTTTTATGATACAAAAGAAGATTGAGATAAATTGAAAAATTTAATTATATATCAATATCTTGCGCGAATTTTGCGTTTTCCTGGATGAACTCGAAGCGGGCGGCGGGGTTGTTGCCCATCAGGCGCTCGATCAACTGGGCCGTGCCGCCTTCGGCCTTTTTGAGGGCATCATTGCTGCGTTCGGATTCAGGGAGAACAACGCGGAGCAGGCCGCGCTTCTTCATGTCCATCGTGGTTTCTTTAAGTTGTGCCGCAGGCATTTCACCCAAACCTTTGAAACGGCTAATTTCTACCTTCTTGCGGGTCTTGAAGGTAGTCTTCATGAGTTCTTCTTTGTGGGCATCGTCGCGGGCATAGACGCTTTCGCCGCCGGCACTCAGACGATAGAGCGGAGGCAGGGCGAGGTAGAGAGCGCCGCTCTGGATCAAGCCGCGCATCTCCTGATAAAACAGGGTGATGAGCAGCGAGGCGATGTGAGCACCGTCGACGTCGGCATCGGTCATAATGATGACACGTTCATAGCGCAGCTTATCGAGATTGAAATCCTTACCCGTGCCGCAGCCGAGTGCCTGAATGAGATCAGAAATTTCCGTGTTGGCGCGAATTTTGTCAGTGGTGGCATTGGCGACGTTCAGAACTTTACCGCGCAGGGGCAGGATGGCCTGCAGCTCGCGGTTACGTGCCTGCTTGGCGGAGCCGCCGGCGGAGTCACCTTCAACAATAAATATTTCAGTGCCTTCCGAGGTTTTCTTCGAGCAATCTGATAGCTTGCCAGGCAGGCGCAGTTTGCGCGTGGCGGACTTGCGGGACATTTCCTGCGCTTCTTTGCCGCGGCGACGCTCTTCGGCGACGTTGATGAGGTAGTCGAGCAGGTATTTGCTGGCGGCATTGTCGCCGGTCAGCCAGTGTTCGAAGTTATCCTTGACCGCATTTTCCACCAGACGCGTGGCATTGGGCGAGGTCAGCTTGTCCTTGGTCTGGCCCTGGAAGTGCGGATCGCGCACGAAAATGGAGAGAAGCACCGTCGCTGATCCGAATATGTCATCCGGCGTTAGTACGCTGGCCTTCTTGTTATTGACCATTTCGGCATAGTTTTTGAGGCCCTTGGACAGCGCCGCGCGAAGACCCTGCACGTGCGTGCCGCCTTCACCTGTCGGGATGGTATTACAATAGGAACTGAGGAAGCCTTCATATTCTTCTTCAGTCCAGCCGATCGCGAATTCGCAGCGGCCTTCTTTATCCGGGAATTCCACAGAGCCATAAAATGGCTTAGGTGTGAGCGATTTCTTTCCTTCAATTATCGAATAAAGATAATCGAGCATCCCATTGGGAAACTTGATAAGTTCTTCTGCGGGGATGCCTTCTTCTTCATTCAGCAGCTCAGGCGCACAGCGCCACATAATTTCTACGCCGCGGTAGAGGTAGGCTTTGGATTTGGCGAGCTTGTAGATTTGCTTGGGACGGAAGTGCGCTTTCGTACCGAAAATCTCGGTATCTGGTACAAAAGTAATTGTTGTTCCACGGTTTTTTGTTTCGCCGACCTTCTTCAGTTTGCCCAGTGCGTGGCCGCGGCTGTACTTTTGTTCGTAAAGGACTTTGTCCTTCGCAACCTGGACTGTCATCTCCGAAGAAAGGGCGTTCACGACGGAAGAGCCGACCCCGTGAAGACCGCCGGAGGTTTCGTAAACTTTTCCGCTGAATTTACCGCCCGAGTGGAGGGTGGTGAAGATTACTTCAAGGGCAGATTTTCCGGGAAATTTCGGGTGGTTGTCGATCGGAATACCACGGCCATTATCGCTAATGGTGACTTTATTGCCGACGTCGAGGCTAATATCGATACGCGTGGCGTGACCTGCGACGGCCTCGTCCATCGAGTTATCCAGAATTTCGCGGACAAGGTGGTGCATGGCACCTTCGTCCGAGCCGCCGATATACATGCCGGGGCGCTTCCGGACGGGCTCCAGCCCCTCCAGAACTTCAATATCCGCCGCAGAATAATCGCTCTTTTTGCTCAAGGTGTCTTTCATAAGGGCATAGATTACGCATTTCAGGCGCCAAACGCAACTACGTATACGCAACTTGTGTATAGCCGGATTCTTTCGGTATAATGGAAAAATGTCACATGAAAAACCGGACTATGATTGCTGCCCCTCCCTTCGTACCATCGCCATGCCGGCGGATGCCAATGCCAACGGCGATATTTTCGGAGGCTGGCTGCTGGCCCAGATGGACCTTGCGGGAAGCGTCATAGCCACGCAAGCCGCAAAGACGCGGACGGCCACGGTCGGCATAGAAGCCATGAAATTCAATCTCCCGGTTTTTGTCGGGGATGAAGTGAGCTTTTACTGCACGACGCTGCGCATCGGTACGACCTCTATCACCATCCACATCGAAAGCTGGGCGAGGGGACGTCTTGATGAAACCGCCCGCAAGGTGACGGAAGGAAACTTCACCTATGTGGCGATAGATGAAAACAGGCGTCCTGTTCCGATTGTGCGGGCGAAGGCCTGAGATGAAATTTACGAAGATACTTCTGCTGTTGGCCGTACTGGGTTTTATCGCAGCCGGCGCTTTTGCGCCCGGCCATGCCCGCGCCTCTCTGCTGGGCGACCTGTTCGCAAAAAAACAGGTTGATGCTCCCCCTCTATACCCCATTCAGCATGAAGATGAATTTCTGGAGGTCGCAAAAGCCTATCATGTGACCCCTTACAACGACCCGGAACTTGAATTCGAAATCTGGGTGCCGCAGGACTGGGAATATCAGGAAACGGCACAGGCGCATGACACACTCAGCTCCAGCCATGACCTTATGGGCGACCTTGCCCGCTGGAAGAGCCCCATCATCAATACCATGCAGGCGGTTGTCACGGTCCAGTCCATCAAGCTTGACCGTGAAATTTCTGCGGAAAACTGGCTTAGAAAATACATACTCGAGAACAACTACGATATGGAGGCCATTACCTCTGATAATGAAAAAAAGGCTAGCGCAAGCTGTACTAGCGCAGTTGATGGCAGGAGCAGCTATTCCTATATAACGGTGCAGATCAACGGTAACAATGCCGTCATCGTGCGCTTCGAGGCGCCGCTGCCGCTCAAGGAGGCCATGGCCCCCGTGGGAAAAATGATTCTTGATAAGTTCAAATTCATCCTGGAAACGGACCGTCCCATTGAAGCGCAGAAGATTTTCAGTTTTGCGGACGCTGTGAAATTCAAGTATCCGGAGTCTCTGATCCCGAAACAGGTCGATGTCAAGGATACGCGTCATATGTCGATGCAGCTCTATAACATGAGAAAAGCCCCAACATCCAGCGCGGCATCATGAAAGCGCGTGTATAAAGCAGCCTTGTGCTGTTTGCTCATGGAAAGCATAAGTACCCGCCCCTATTTTATCAGAAATCCCATTTCGCAGATTCTGGGGCTGACCCGCATTGTCGTGGTCAAGCGGATCCCCGGCACGAGCCTCAAAAAAGAGGCCGCTGATATAAAGAATTTTGTCGAAGGGGTTCTCGGGCTTGAACTCAAAAACCTGGTGCCCTTCGATAAGCCCCCGGTATTTTCGAAGCGCTTCCTCTTTTCGCGCTACGAGGTGTATCAGGTCGTCTCGAAGAAAGGCAACGCCATGTCTCAGGAACTCCGGTTTGTCGCCCTGGGCGACAAGAACTGGTACGTATTTGCCTTGCTGCTGACGCCCTCGGACAACGAGAACTTTTACGCCTGGGCCGTCAACACCAAAGACTTCGACATGATCGTCAAGGATTTCAGATAAAATAGGGGCGGGTACTTATGCTTTCCATGAGCAAACAGCACAAGGCTGCTTTATACACGCGCTTTCATGATGCCGCGCTGGATGTTGGGGCTTTTCTCAAAAACTATCAAGGTTGTGAACTCTGCACGTGTAAAGCGCAATGTTGTTATACGGGAACGGTATTGCAGGACGGGGAAGAGGAAATTATCACGGATTTAATGGAGCAGCATGCAGCCCCGTTAAAGGAATGGTTGCCGCGTCTGCCGAAGGTTCCGTTCGAAGAGGTAGAGCTTCTTGGCACCGTTAATCATACGTGTACCATGACTAAAGTGCGCCCATATAACTATAGGCGCGCTTTGCCGGAGCATTTTGACCACACGCGCTGTGTGTTTGCGGATAGCGAGGGGAAATGCGGATTGCAGCGCTTGTCCCTTCAGCAAAAGCAGCACCCCTGGTGGTACAAACCGCTGGACTGCTGGCTGCACCCGATCAGGCTTATCGCTGATCCCAGGGCGACGATTACTATTCCGGCAGAAGAGAATGACCCTTATAAAACCGAGGGCTATCCCGCTTATACCGCCTTTACTCCTTGCGGCGCGGCGGCGAAAAACGGACAGCCTGGATATAAAGTATTTTCTGAGGAGCTTATTGCGCTTGGAGAATTATTGAAGCGCGATTTGATAGCGGAAATCAAAACGCATATCGCATAAAAAACCACCCCGCCTTGCGACGGGGTGGTTTTCCTCTGTGGGAATAAGCGGTAATTAAACCGAGTAGTACATCTGGAACTCGAGCGGGTGAGGCATGGTTTCGTAGGCCTTCA
>Ga0207063_1139_pt1 | contig 15629 bp, 18 predicted proteins | sample Alteio_BWMinCont_29_FD_153462 | JGI IMG/M metagenome (GOLD analysis project Ga0207063, IMG submission 153462) | Enriched cells from forest soil in Barre Woods Harvard Forest LTER site, Petersham, Massachusetts, United States -... | ecosystem: Environmental > Terrestrial > Soil > Temperate forest >...
TTACGATCCTCTTTGGATTCCTTTTCTTTTTCCGCACTGATGCTCAAAATACCATTGTCTACCTGAACTTTGAAATCATTTCGTTCAAGACCAGGAGCCGCAAGCTCAATCCTGAAATCTTTGTCGCTTTCAACAATATTCGCATTCGGGACCACAACAGATCCGCCGTCAAAATCCAGCAAATCAGTGTCCATATCAAACAGGTTGGGCAACATACTCGTGCCGTTGAAAAAATCACTTACCAGTGAGGGAAGCGCTGCTCTGTTTCTTACAACAAGTGCCATGTTTTTAATTTTTGGTTAAACATTAATTTATATCGTGACAAAAATAATTCACCGAAGGCTTTTGGAAAATGACCTTGAACAAAAAATGCAGTGATTTACTGCTTTCTGACACTCGGGATAGCTTCGTTTTCGGCCCTGATGTGTTCCAGGCCTTTCCTGAGTTTTTCAATAAGGTTCTTTTCTTTTCTAGTTGTTCCCCGGTACGCAGCGGCCAGTTCTTTCGAAACAGTGAGGCAAACGTTCATTAACTTTCCGTTAATTGCTGTGCGATGTTCTTCCACAAAATCGATAAACGACTCGAAAGCGCTTTGAGCATCTGCGACTTGCTCATCAAGAAAATCAAATTCAATTTCTGAATAATGCGCTGCATCCGTTCCAAAACGGTCTGTGTGCTCCTCAACCGGAACCAGTTCCGTCGTTACTATTTCGAGTAGCTTTTCCTTTTCTTTTCTTGTAATGACCTTGTCAATATCTGCAACCGCATAAAGTAATTTACCAAGTTCGGAGTAAAATTCGCTGTAGTTCATAATTTATAGTGTTATAAGAGGATTGAATACGTGTTTGATTTCATTTTTCATCGTTTGATAATAAGCCCGGTTCTCTTTTTCCATTTCATCTGCTATTTTCAATGCTGAAGAACCGCTTTTACTGCCAAGGTTTTCCTTCCTGCTCAAAAACTTCTGAATTGACTTAATGAGCACTACCTGATCATGCCAGTTTCCGATCAACATCGCGGCATGCTCACCTGAAATCAGTGCTTTTTTAAATTTTTTATTCCTGGAGGTCTTTTGCAGGAATGAAATAATGGTATTGAATGATTTCAAATGAGTTCTTAGCTTATGAAAGCTTTCCGGATTACTTTTGAAGAGAAGGTGTTTCATCAAACCAATTTCATTTCTGATGTACCGCCGGAATTTAAGCGCCTTTTTTTCGGCATCCGCTCTTTTAAAATAGCTGTACTGACCGATTATGGCTTTGTTCAGATGACTGCATTCAAAGTGATCAATCATTTTTTTTATTTTTCGAACACTTCTCTTTTCCCTTTTTTTAAGAAAGTCTCTGTACTTTTTAGTTAGCTCTTGGGGAAATCCAAATCGGTTAACAGCACTGCGGTTCATCTGAATCTCCCTCAATTTTCCGGAACATCTGAATAGCTTATCAAAGTGTTTCAGGAGTAGGGCTTCTTTCTTACTTTTTGCTGAACCAATACCCAATAAATGTAAAGTCGCTTGAATTTTTTTACAATCAACTCTTAATTCATGGATGTTTTTTTTACTTGATGAAACGCTGACCTTTTCAAGATGAATGTGAAAGGAACGCAACCTGTTTTTTAAATACGCCCCTAATTGAGTGCTTGGATTTTTCAACCGAACTTCAGTTTCAGTGATAAATCTGTTTCTCCCTGATCCCTACTTCTTTCTGATCACGGAATCCCTTTTTGCAGTTTCCATTTTCTTCATGAAACAGCCTTCGTATTTTCCATCTCCATAGTCATCGCAACAACCATCGGAATACCCATCGCATTGACCGTCGTAATATCCGTCGTGCTTACCATCGAATTCTTCCCTCCAAAAGGGACCATTATCTCCATGGTATCCCCGTCCTCCCATCATAAAAGGGCCTCTGTAATCTTCCATACCACCCTCATGGAAACGTCTCTCTTTCATCATTTTGTATTTCTTTTCCATCATTTGCTCGGGGTAATGGCAGCAACGTATAACTGCGAAACAGCCAATGCACATAATCATCAGAAAACCTGAAATAATCATAAACCAGGAAAAGTAGCAATACATTTTACCCAAAGACTCCTTTTGAATCTGAGCCATTAATTTAACGCCGGCATACATAACCAGCAAAGCGAGTGAGCAAGCGATTAACAACATGGTTTTTTAGAATTTAGTTTATACTTATTTATTTTAATGTGAGTGGCAACCGTCATGAGGGGACCGGCAACCGCAACTGCAATGATGCGATTGGCATCCGCAATTGCATTGGTGAGCGTGGCATCCGCAACTGCATTGATGGGAGTGACACCCACAATTGCCTCCACTTCTTGCTTCTGTTTCGAGAGAAAAAAGAAGGTCATAAAAAAGCTGGCCCTCCGGAGTAGTTGGTTTTTTCAGCTGAAGCTTTGCAAGGATGATTGTATCCTCCTCTTTTTTGAATGACTTGAGCACAATTGCAGATTCAATCATTGAAGAGGGAATACCTATCCATTTTTCAACGCTTCCTTTCCTGGCAAACAAAACTTCTGAGTCTTTATCTGATTTTTTCACCAGTCCTTTGAGTTTGAAATCAGGTTTCAGGGTATTGGCTTTGAGTTGTTCAAAAAACTCCTTTGATGTTAACTTTTCCATGATTACAATTTTGAATTGGGTTTTGTTACTTATTTCGTCACAAAGCTATTTCAAATAGCCCCTGATTAAAATGACCTTGCGCAAAATAGAAGGTGATTTATATCTCAAACACAATTGGGTATGACAAAAGTCACGATTGAATTTAAGCGGGGTCATTTCTTTACATTACCATAGGCAATAGATTTGTGGGTATACTGAAATCGATTCCCATGAAAAAAATAATTATCGTTTTACTTCTCGCTCTGACTTGTCAGGTCTCGGAAATAAATGCACAATTTTGGAGAATTTTTTGGCCGGCCGTCGGCTTGGGAGTTGGAGCGGGACTGGCTTATGACTATTATGCTTATCCTCCTCATCCGCACCCAGAAATCTATCCCTATAGATACAGGTATCCTTATTCCGACCCGTATTATTACGATTACCCTTATTCCTATTATTATGGCTATCCTTATATAAGCCCTTATTATTACAGGGGATATGGAGCCGGGTATTATGGGGGCTATAGGGCTGGGTATTACAACAGAGGAGGCTATTATCGAGGAGGGGGGTATTACGGAAGGGGGAGTTATTACGGAAGAAGGGGGAGTTATTACGGAAGGGGGAGTGGAGGCGGCTACTATGGGGGATCCCGAGGCGGTTATTACGGAGGACCCAGGGGTGGTGGCAACAGGGGTGGTGGCAACAGGGGTGGTGGCAACAGGGGCGGAGGTAAAGGAGTCCGGAGGTAAAGGAGTCCGGAGGTAAAGAACTGACCAGAATCAAGCGGGCAGGTGACCGGCCTCACGGCGAAACGGCCATCCAGGAAGTAGTTTTACATTATGAAAAAAATACTTATACCCTTGTTGACTCTGGCTGTAATGGCCTGTACTACTTCTGTAAAAGAAAATACACCGGCTACTGACACCTCTCCGGGAGTAGGCAACGCGGCAACAGACAAGCAGGCTAAAGGAAAAGATTCCATCATCAACAATCTGCTTCAATCCTTTAATGAAATTCAGGATAACCTGAATGAAATCAAACAAAAAGAAAACATACTTACTCTTAATGTTCAAAGCCCCGAATTGCAAAGGTCCCAAAGGGAACAGATCAAAACCGACATTGCCTCCATCTATGATTTACTGAACAAAAACAGACAGGCTTTGGTAAAAATGAATGAAAAACTAAGGGATTCTTCTTTTAAAATAAATCAACTCCAAAAATTCATTGGCAATCTGTTCACACAGGTTACGGACAAGGAGTTCGAGGTTAACTCCCTGAAAAATCAACTATCCGGTCTGAAAATAGAGCTTGACACCCTGCACATGCATACACTTGATGTTCAACACGAATCGGCTCGTAAGAGCGGATTGCTGAGCAGGGGCTATTTTGCCATAGGAACATTTGAAGAGCTCAAAAAAGAGGGAGTCATTGTTGAAAAAGGCGGACTTATCGGCATTGGCAAGGTGACCGAGCTGAATCCGGATTTAAACCCGGGTTTTTTCAGCATTGTGGATAAGAACGAAAAAAAAGACATTTCGGTTGCTGCGAAGTATGTCAAGCTGATCGGTCCTCATCCCAGCGATTCGTATACAATGGATGACAAAAGGCAAAGCATTAAAACGATCAGCATCAAGGATCCGAAGAAATTCTGGAGCACCAGCGATTATGTTATTGTTGTCATATCCGGTGAAAAGCCGATACAAAATGAGTTCTTTGCCGGCGGTTCTCCTTCAAACAGGTACCAGCCCTGAGGTATCTTTGGCAGACTGCTTTTGGGTATTCAGGCCGGAGTATTCAGGCCGGATTCCATTCCAGGTGTTTACCTTCTGTGTGAATGATCTTCTCCGCCTCTTTTATTTCATTCAGTTTGCCCTGCACAATGACCAGAAAATGACCGTCTGAAATTTTCTTTTCGTAGTTTACGACTACCTGTTTCTTAATTCCCAGCGTCGCCAGCAAGGTGAGAATACCACCACTGATCAGACCCAGGTCAAAACCCGCAATGGTGCCAATAACGGCTCCGGCTCCGTAAAGGAAACCGAAACCAGGAATAGCAAAAACACCCAGGCCACTCAGAAGGCCTAGTACAGGTCCGGCAACTGATCCGATAATCACAGGGGCATTTTTGACCGGGTCGAGAGATTTTAAACGGATGTGGTCTTCGACAACCTCTACCTTGGCGATCAGCGAAACATGGCTAAGTGGAAATCCGGCAAGAGAAAGGGCCTTTATCGTATCAAGCGCACTTTCGTGTGTTTTGCAAACAGCAACAGTCGCATTCATGGAATATATTTTTATCCGAAATTAGTTTTGAAATAGCAGGTGCAAAATGATCCGCCTCAAACCCCGTAGTGATTATTGTCAGGTGATCCTTATCATTTGGGCCGCCAGCTCTGTGCGACTTTCTTGAAATCAAAGAACTTGACACCAAAGCTATTGTTCCTGGGATTGAGTTTGTTACCTGTTAAGCGGGAAGGAGGTGTTCGCGTACGGCGAACATCATAAGTGCCGCCGTGTTGTTGACACCGAGCTTGTTCATGATGTTTTTTCGGTGCGTGGTAACAGTGTGAATGCTTAAAAAAAGTTTTTCTGCAATCTGTTTGTTGCTAAAACCGCCGGCAATTAATTGAATGATTTCGGTTTCACGCATAGAAATTTTCAGGCCCTCGCAACTTGCTGCTGACCTTGTGAGAAGCCGTTCTGCATTTTCTTTGAGCATGCATTCCACAATTTTTCCGCAGAGGAACTGTTTCCCTTCAGCCGTACTATGTATGGCTTCGATGATTTCTTCTTTCCCGCAATCTTTCAGCAGGTGACTGATCAGTCCCGATTGGAGGGCACGCGAAAAAGCCAATCGGTCAGCCAGATTGGTAATGGCAAGCATGTTCACTGCCGGGTATTGCTCCCTGACCACAGCAATGTTATCCAGGCAGAAACTTTCAGAGGTGTAATCCAGAATAAGTACCTGAGGTTGCGTGAGTAGAAGTTTTTCAGAAAGCACAGTTCCTGTATCAGCCTCTCCTACCAGGGAAAACTCATTAACCTCAGCTACGAGCGAGCGGATGCCCTGACGAATGAGGTAACTGTTATCGGCCAAAAAAATCGTTATCTTTTTCATGAAAATTTTAAGCCCGCAAGGATACAAACAATATTGAATACCTACAACTGATGCTTCTCATTTTGCGGCTTAAAACCTGTTTTTTCATTGCACGAATTCATTATAACTATTTGACATATAGTATTTTATAGAATATTTGGTGAAGTGAATTTATTTAGAATCATTCTAAATACCTTGTTCAGGGTATTGGTTCTTTTTGGGGGAAGGTGTTTCTTTGTCACATGAAATACAATTGCTTCTGTTGCATCACTTGTTTGCTGGTAGTTGGTTTGAATCTTCTCAACGCACAGACCGGAAAGCTGAAAGGAAGCGTAAAAGACAGCAGTGAAAAGCCGGTGGAAATGGCAACGGTTTACCTGAGCGAAACCCGGCAATCCTGCACGACAAACAGTAAAGGTGATTTTCTGCTCGAAAACATTCCTGCCGGCAATTACAAACTGGTCGTTGCTTTATTGGGCTATTCGACGAAATCAGTTCGTGTAAGCATACATGAAAACGAAACAAGCGAAATCGGGATTCATCTTTCACAAAACAATAACCAATTGAGTGAGGTTACGGTGACCGGAAAGGTTTCGGTTTGTGGCATGGGTCACCTGGGAGAAGTTCAGGACGGTGTTATTTATTCAGGAAAGAAAAACGAAGTCATCGCACTGGACAGCCTGGATGCCAATACGGCACAGAACAATCCGAGGCAGGTGCTGGGCAGGATTCCGGGAGCCAATTTTTCAGAGACCGAAGGAGGTGGTTTTCCTTCTAACGGATTTGCCCTGCGGGGACTCAACCCGACCCAATCAGTAGAAATGGATACCCGGCAAAATGGCTATAACATAGCTGGAGATATTTACGGGTATCCCGAATCGTATTACCTCCCTCCGCTGGAAGCCATTCAACGCATAGAAGTTATACGGGGCGCCTCTTCGCTGCAATACGGTCCTCAGTTTGGAGGAGTGATCAATTACATCGTTAAAGATGCGCCCGCAAGCAAGCCCTTTGAATTCACAACCGAACAAACCATGGGTAGTTACGGGCTGTACAATTCATTCAACGGATTTGCAGGTACGCTGAACAAATGGTCGTACTATACTTTTGTACAATACGAAGGAACCGATGGCTGGAGGCCCAATTCTCAGGTACGACAGGCCATTGGCTTCGGAAAGCTGGAATACAAAGCCGGCGACAAATTCAAAATCGGCCTTGAGTATTCGCTGCTTCGCAATGCACTGCATATGCCGGGAGGCCTGGACGACGCACAATTCAATCTGAATGCCGACCAGAGTTTCAGATCTCGCAACTGGCTGACAACGCCCTGGAACATTATTGCCCTCAACTCGGAATACAAAGCTTCGGATCACCTGCTTTTTACTTTTAAGTCAGCCCTGAATCTAAGCCAGCGGAATATTGTCTGGAGAAACGAAGACGGAGGACCTCAGGCTCCCGACACCTTAAACAGGACCACCGGTAATTACGCGCCGAGAGAAGTGGAACACGAAGGATTCAAAAGCTCGACCAGCGAACTACGCCTGCTCGCCGGTTATTCAATAGGCAGCCGGGAACAAAACCTGGCTGCCGGTGTCAGGGTATTTGATGGCATCATGAACAGGGAAGAAGGAGGCCCGGGATCGACCGGCAGCGATCTGGACCTGAATCTTTACGGAGGTACCTACGACAAAAATCTTACCTTCTACACCTTTAATGTTGCACCCTTTGTCGAGAATACTTTCCACGTTGGAAAACGACTTTCGATTACACCCGGATTCCGCTTTGAATACATACGTTCCCAGGCCATCGGGTACGTCACAGCGGATACCGGTGCCGTTTTGAATGTAAACAACAGTAAATCGCGCTACATTCCGCTGGCCGGAATAGGGCTTCAGTTCAAAACAAGCGAGACGACCAATGTTTATGCAAACATCTCACAAGCTTATCGACCGATTGAATATTCCTTTCTCTACCCCCTGGGCCTGGACGTGAATGCAAAAATAGATCCGAATTTAAAAGACATCAGCGGGTACAACGCAGATTTCGGATGGAGAGGAAGCATCCGGAATTACCTGAACTTCGATGTAGGCGGGTTCTACATGGTCCGCAACAATGATATTGCCATTGAAACCCTTAAGGATTCGAGCACTTATGAAACCAATGTGGCCAGCGCGGTATATGCGGGAGCCGAGACCTATGTTGAACTGAACATTACGCGGCTTTTCAGCAATTCATCGAAAACGGGCTCGCTCAGCATCTTCAATTCATTTGCCTATGATCACGCAAGCTATGTAAACGGCATCTACAAAGGCAATCAGGCAGAATTTGCGCCAACGGTCATTGACCGCGTGGGCCTTACCTATGCCTATCGCACATTTTCGACAACTTTCCTGTTCAGCAGCACAGCCAAATCCTTTTCGGATGCCAACAATACGGTGTTCAGCGAAACGGCAGAGACCGGAATCATACCGTCCTACCAGGTAATGGATTGGTCAGCCAGCCTGAAAATCAAGAATTACAAACTGAAAATCGGAATCAACAACCTGGGCAATACCAGTTACTTTACCATTCGTACCAACGAATACCCGGGCCCGGGCATCATCCCGTCCATGGGCAGAAGTTTCTACCTGGGGTTCGGGGCTTCGTTTTAATCCACATCCTTTTTCGAACTAGCTCCTTTCCAGCCGCTCACCGCCCCATAGCATCCGCTTACCAAGTCAAGGCCACCACCCGCTAGATCTGCATGAAAAGGCCTGTTTTACGCTGTAATTTTATAGTAACCAAAACCTAAAGCTATGAACAAGGTCGTTCAAATCAGGAAAAACCAAAGCAATCAGCTGGTTGATACCTGGATAAAAAGATTCGGAATCGCTACGCTGGCATTCATTATTTACAACGTGGTCATTGTAATCTTCAGATAGGGTAATGTGCAGACCAAAAGGTCAAATCAGGCAACCACGAAGTTTCAGCTTATTTTTTTAACGTTTATTAACGCTTCATTAACGAACATTTAATCCGCTTCGAACAATTTCAGCACAGTTGTTGCAGTTTAAGGAGTATGTAATGACCATACATAACCAACACCAATTCACATGATAGCAACAACAAATAATCTCGAAGACAAGCTTAAATTGTCCATGAAACTGTGGAACTCCATTCATGAAAAAAGCAGAATTCTTTTCAGCACAGGTGGTAGAATCAGGTGTCTCAACACCCCTGTTTGGTTTGTCTCGGATAAACATGTCTGTATTTGTGCGGGTATTATTCTACCCATATCGTGTATCATTGATGTCATGAGTTGAAAAAATCCCTGTTCAACTCCTTAAAAAAAACCAACATGAACCGTATAAAAATAATTGAGTTTAAGGAAGACAATTCTGAACTTACAACCGATCTGATTTTTACTGCAAAGGACATACAGCACAAACGTCACGGGCAGCGAAAAAAAGCAATTCAAAGGAAGAACAAGGCCAGGGAGGATTTTGGTTAACGAATTTATCCCTTTTTAGGCAGAAACGCCCCCTTAGCTGGGGGCGTTCTGATTTCGGTCATTGCAAATGATTCAACTTATGTTCAACTTTGCCTGCAGTTGAATCGTGTTGATTTTAAACCCGTATTATGAAAAAAAAAGTCCTGGTGCTGTGTTCTATTCTTCTGCCTTTCGCAATTGTATTTACGTCTTTTATAAGCGACGATCCGTCAGCCAAAGATATTGTCAGTAAGGCCGAAAACAATGCGAAAGGGCTCTCTTCGATAATGGAAATGACGATACAGATTGTGCGCCCCACCTGGACCCGATCCATGAGTGTAAAAGCCTGGAGCAAGGGCGAACACTATTCGCTGATGCTGGTGACCGCTCCGGCCAAGGATGCGGGTACACTTTTTTTGAAAAGGGTCAGGGAAATCTGGAACTGGGTGCCGAGTATTGAACGGGTGGTGAAACTGCCACCTTCGATGATGGCACAGAGTTTTATGGGTACCGATTTTACCAATGACGACCTGGTTAAGGCCTCTTCGCGCATCGACGATTACACACACCGCATAGCCGGCGACAGTGTGATTCAGGGCCGCAAATGCTGGAAAATCGAAATGATTCCTCTGCCAGCGGCTGCAGTGGTCTGGAGCAAGGTAAGCATGTGGATCGATCAGAAAGATTACCTCGAACTTCGGATTGAATTTTACGATGAAGACAACAAACTGGTAAATGTTCTGCAATGTTCAGACGTCAAAACAATCGGGGGACGCATACTGCCCTGCAAAATGGAAATGATACCGGCCGGAAAAAAAGGACAGGAAACGGTTATCCTATACAACAGTGCTGTTTTCAATACGACGTTCAGCGATGATTTCTTTACCACGCAAAATATGAAAAAAGCCAAATGATGTATCTGCAACTGGCCTGGCGGAATATGTGGAGAAGCCGACGGCGGACGTTCATAACCATTTCTTCGATTTTCTTTGCGGTTCTGTTTGCCATACTCATGCGGGTGATGATGATTGGAATCTTCGACAAAATGATTGCCGATACGGTAAGCATGTCTACCGGATATATTCAGGTTCATCATTCGGGATACTGGGAGAACAAATCGATCGACAGCACCTTCGAAGAAAATCCCAGACTATTGGAAATGCTGAATTCCAATAAACACATAACGGCCTGGAATCCTCACCTGGAATCTTTTGCCCTGGCCTCTTCGGGAGAACGCACAAAAGGAATACTTGTAACCGGCATCGACCCTGAAAAAGAGAATTTAATATCACGGCTTTCGGAAAAGATACAATCGGGAAGGTATCTTGGTAATAAGGACAGCGGAATTCTTTTGGCCCAGGGACTTGCCGAATACCTGAACTTAATGGTAAACGATACCGTTGTGCTGCTGGGGCAAGGCTACCAGGGAAACATGGCTGCCGGAAAATACTGCATCAGGGGCATCGCAAAACTGCCCATCCCCCAGATGAACAAGTCTATGGCCTGGCTCCCCATGCAAGGCAGCCGGGATTTTTTAAATACCGGCGCCAGGTATACTTCATTGTCACTGATGGTAAGCGACAGAACGCAGGTGGATGCTGTGAAACGATATTTACTGAATCAGATTAAGGGGATGAGCCCGGTTTCCGGAAGTGGCCGGGCCGACGGATTGGATTACGAAATCATGACCTGGCAGGAAATGCTTCCCGAACTTGATCAGCTGTTTCAGGCGAAAATGGCACAGAATGTAATCATGTCGGGCATTCTTTACCTGGTCATCGCTTTCGGAATTTTCGGAACTATCCTGATGATGCTCAACGAACGCATGCACGAATTCGGCATTCTTATCGCCATCGGTATGAAAAAAAGAATACTCGCCGGGATCGTTGTACTGGAACTGATTCTGATGTCACTTACCGGAACTTTTCTGGGTATTGCAGGGGCCGTTCCGCTGGTTCTCTATTTCAGATTTCATCCGATTCACATGGGAGGTGATTGGGCCAGGACGGCCGAAAAATTCAACTTCTCTCCGGTGCTTCAGCCTTCTGTCGACTTCAGGCATTTTATTATTCAGGGCTATGCGGTCTTGTCCATAGCGGTGGTACTTTCGCTTTATGCACTTGTAAAAATAAATCGTTTAAAAACAATCAACGCCCTAAACAGTTAATTATGCTTTTTAAAATCGCCTGGAGAAATATCTGGAGAAACAAGATGCGAAGCATTGTTGTGCTGTCATCGGTGGCGATCGGCTTGTTTGCCGGCATGTTTATGATTGCCTTTTTTCAGGGGCTGATGAAACAGGAAGTGGACAATGCCATTGAAACCCAGCTCTCCCATATTCAATTGCACAATCCGGCCTTTGCAGAGGACAAAGAAGTAAGTGCATTAATTGAAACCGGCGGATTTATTCTCGATCAGCTCAGAAAAAATGAAGCTGTTAAGGCCGTATCGGGAAGAGTGGTTACCGGGGGGATGATTACTTCGTCGTCAACTGCCGCAGGAGTCGAAATTCACGGAATTGTTTCCGGGGATGAAAAAAATATCAGCAGTGTTGCCGGAGATGTTGTTGAAGGCGTCTATTTTAATCCGGGGAAAAAAAATGAAATTGTAATCGGGCAACAACTTGCCAAAAAACTGGCGGTAAAACTGCACAGCAAAATCGTTCTCACCTTTCAAACCAAAAGCGGTGAACTGACTGCCGGTTCGTTCAGGATCGCCGGAATTTTCCGTTCCCGGAATTCGGCCTTTGACCAGACAACGGTATTTACGGCTTTCGATGACCTGGCCCTGCTGCTGGGTACCGGAAAGGAAATTCACGAAATCGCGGTGCTTCTTAAGGATGGCAAGCAAGCCGATAGCCTTGCTGCCGGATTCAAAAAGAATTATCCGGCCGTCCAGATCCAGACCTGGTCGGAAATCGAACCGGAAATGGCCATGCTCACCGGACTAATGGATCAGATGATGTACATCATTATCGGCATCATCTTACTGGCCTTGATGTTTGGCATCATCAATACCATGCTGATGGCTGTACTGGAAAGGCAAAGGGAATTCGGGATGCTGATGGCTATCGGCATGAACAAAACAAGGGTTTTTTTTATGGTGATTCTGGAATCCCTGATGCTGACCTGTCTCGGACTTCCGGCCGGTATTTTCCTTACCATAGGATGCGTTCAGTTTTTTGCTAAAAAGGGGATTGATCTTTCTGCATTTTCAGAAGCCCTCTCTCAACTGGGATTCAGTTCGATCGTATACCCGCAGTTGCAGCAGTCCATGTTTCTGCCGGTTACCCTGATGACTGCGTTCACCGCACTATTATCCGCTATCTATCCGGCGCTCAAGGCGCTCAAGTTTAAACCGGCAGTTGCGATACATAAACTATGATTCCATGAACACACTAATTGAAATCCACAACCTTTCAAAAGTCTACAATCCGAAAACCATACCGGTCTGCGCGGTTAACGGGGTAGACCTGAAAATTGAAGAAGGTGAATTCACAGCCCTGGTCGGACCTTCGGGCTCCGGAAAAACAACCCTGCTCAACCTCATCGGGGGACTGGATTACCCGAGCGGAGGGGAAGTGAAAATCGAAGGAGTGGATATTACCCGGATGAATGAAAACAAGCTTATTGATTTCCGGTTGAAAAACATTGGTTTCGTTTTCCAGGCTTACAACCTGATACCCGTGCTTACAGCTAGTGAGAATGTCGAATTTGTTATGCTGATGCAGAAGAAACCAAAAAAAGAACGGGAGCGCCAGGTGGCAGATTTGCTTATCGAAGTAGGACTTAGCGATAAACGGAACAGCAGACCTTCGGAACTTTCCGGAGGGCAGCAGCAACGGGTTGCGGTTGCGCGCGCGCTCGCGTCGAAGCCGCGGTTCATCCTGGCGGATGAACCAACCGCCAACCTGGATTCCAAATCCGCAGAGAACCTGCTGGAAATTATGGCCAAACTCAACAAAGAAGACCGCATGACCTTTCTCTTCTCCACGCATGATCAGCGGGTCATTGACAAAGCCCGGCGTATCGTGACCCTGGTGGACGGAAAAATCGTTTCGGATACGAAAAATCAGCCCCGGTAGTTTTGTCAATGGGGTACAACATAAGGAAACACGTTTACAAAAATGGAGTCAGGAGGGTACTGCAGCCGTTCGTCTTTTTGCTTTTGTTGCAAAAAGCCGGTGCGCAGAATGATTCCCTGCAACCCGCCAATGATTCATTCAAAAAGAAGTCCGTTTTCACCGTCAAGGGCTACGTCAAATTCCTGGAACAGGTAAGCTTCTCCCCCAGCCCGGTGGAAGCCCTGACCAACCAGCTGATTCACAACCGGCTCAATTTTCTATGCCGTCCGGGTGATCATTTCAAGTACAGGCTTGAAATCCGTAACCGCATTTACTATGGACAACTGGTTCAGCAGTATCCGGGTTTTGCAACCCTGGTGGCCCCTTCGGAAGGTACGTTTAACCTGAGCAAAAACTGGATCAACCAAAATGCCGTTCTGGCTAACAGCACCATTGACCGGGCCAGTGCTGAATACACCGATGACAAATGGGACATTACCCTGGGGCGGCAACGCATCAATTGGGGCATCAACACGGTCTGGACGCCAAACGACATTTTCAACACCTTTAATTACTTCGATTTTGACTACGAGGAACGTCCTGGTACGGATGCTGCCCGTATTCAGTATGCATTCAACAGCGCTTCATCCCTGGACCTGGCCCTGAGTCCGGGTCAAACCTCAGCTACGAATGTCGGTGCGTTGATGGCCCACCTGAATAAATGGAATTACGATTTTCAGGTTTTCTCGGGCATTTACCATCAGGATTATACCGCCGGGGCAGGATGGGCCGGAAATATTTATGATGCGGGGTTCAAAGCTGAGCTCTCTTATTTTACCCCATACCAGCAGCCTTCAGACAGCGGTACTTTTGCAGCTTCTGTTTCGTTTGATTACGGATTTAAAAACGGAATCTATGTGCTGGTGTCCGGCCTTTATAACGGCCGGGCCAATGACAGCATCCCCAATATTGCCAAACTGACTACGGAAACACTTTCAGCCGCGAACATTTTTCCTTTCCGGCATACCTTGTTTGGCGAGATATCCTACTCGTTCACACCCATACTCAAAGGATCTTTTGCCTGCATGTATTCACCAGCAGGAAACGCACTTATTCTTCTGCCTACCTTTACCTGGTCAGCAGCGAACAACTGGGCACTTGATCTGGTTGCGCAGTCGTTTTATTCCGAAACGGGGCACAGTTATGGAGCGCTGGGCTCCAGCATTTACCTTAGAGTCAAATGGGGATTTTGAGGAATTAACTCGTTTTTTTCAGCTTGATCTGATCCAGACTTTTCTGCAGTCCGGGATGCGGTGAACAGGTGTATCCGCCTTTGCTGATTTCCTTGTTAATGTAACCGATGCGGTCATCGGTAAGCGGGTGGGTGCTGATGAAGGAGGGTACGTTGATCTTGTGTTCCCGCTTCAGCTTCTCAAAGAGCCTGACCATACCCGCCGGATCGATCCTGTTTTTTTTCATCAGTTCGAGGCCGTTGCGGTCGGCTTCTTCTTCAAAACGACGGGAATACGAAAGATTTCCCAGGTTGTGGGCATTGTCCGCCAGAATGGCCATAATGCTGTTGACATCGCTGAGCGCAACGGAGATCAGCAGGTAGCCCGCCAGATTGCGGCAGAGCAGTTTCATCGCATGGCGTTTTTCGACATGTGATTTTTCGTGTGAAATGAGCGCTGCCAGTTCTTCGGGAGTTTCGATGGCGTCGAGAATCCCGGTATAAATCACGATGTGTCCGTCGGGTAGCGCAAAAGCATTGACCGTGCTTTCATCAACCACCACAAACTTCAGATCGGCCGAAGACCCCCCCAGGTCCAGTTGGTGCGCAAAACCTTCAACAGCAAGAGTTTTTGCCGAGTCCACTTTTGCGAAAGACATTACCTCGGTATAAGCCTGTTCTCCGATCTTCTGATCATAGGAGACCGGGATAAGATCGACCGCTTTCATCGCAATCAGGGGCACCAGATAGATGTAAGCGAGCGTCAGAGAAGTCAATATCCCCAGGGCCAGTAAAAATAAAAATCCCCAGCCCGAACGCAGCAGGCGATCGTAGGGCCTGATGTGTCCCTTGCGGTGAAGCAGGGCCCAAAGTGCTTTCACGGCGGCTTCGTCACTCACCTCCAGGCTGTAGGTCTGAGATGGGCTTATTTCACAGGTGACCATCAGACGGCCTTTGCCCATTACCTCGGTTTTCAGTTGGGCCATTCCCCAGTTGCCCAGGCTAATACCGCTGTCGTGTATAACCTGCAAATGCTGCTGGGTTTCATCCAGCACGAATTTTACCGGGAGCGGGCGGGCCGATCCTCCATCGTAAAGTACGGCAGGGTATGCGGGCAGGTTGATCAGATGACGATGCCGATATCCATCA
>Ga0207063_1140_pt1 | contig 15520 bp, 13 predicted proteins | sample Alteio_BWMinCont_29_FD_153462 | JGI IMG/M metagenome (GOLD analysis project Ga0207063, IMG submission 153462) | Enriched cells from forest soil in Barre Woods Harvard Forest LTER site, Petersham, Massachusetts, United States -... | ecosystem: Environmental > Terrestrial > Soil > Temperate forest >...
CAAAAATGAAGGCGGGTATGGATTTTAGAAATGACATTTGTAAAGCGAAGGTAGGGAGAAAATGGAGTGACTCCGCGGTAAACTGTCAGCAAATGACCCCAGAGGGGTCACATGTTTATAGAAAACAAAAACAATCGATATTCCGACCCAGTATGGGTCGCACATCAACATCAAAAAGATTGCTATTATTATACCAAATATTCATTCTGCTGTTCGACCCTTACAGGGTCGTGGAACTCGGTGTAACTGATTTTCTATAAATGTTTCACCCATACTGGGTGAGGAGCTGAGGATTGTTCTGTACTAATATGTCGCCCCAAAGGGAATTGGAATATTGAAAGTAGGCAACTTTCCAAAAGTTGCTAACTTTTTATAACCACTACCCTGCCAATGCAGCTGCACCACCCACAATCTCAAGGATTTCCTTGGTAATAGTAGCCTGACGAGCTTTGTTGTAAGCAAGTTTGTATTTATTCAGCAACTCTTCAGCATTTTCTGATGCTTTATCCATTGCAGTCATACGGGCTCCGTGTTCAGCAGTGTTTGATTCAAGCAATGCGCGGAAGAAACTGGTCTTGAGACTTTGTACGATCAAACGGCTCAGGATTTCTTCCTGGGATGGTTCGAAAATATAGTCAGGACTATAGTGCTTTTGATTGCTTCCTTGAGAGGTAGCAGTAGTATTGTGATCTTCTACTATCACAGGAACCGGAAGAAAACGCTCTGTAGTAGGAATATAAACCGCCGCATTTTTGAAACGGTTATAGATAATATCTACCGCGTCGTAATTTTTAGTCAGGAACTGGTCAACCATGAAAGATGCAATTTCGCTTGCAGCATCATAATTCAGGTTCTTGAACAGTGTGGTGTGTTCCTGTATTACCTTGTAGTTGTTCTTCTTAAAGAATGCTGCAGATTTTTTTCCTACAGCTAGTACATCCACATTCTTGGCATTGTATTGCTCGGCATAAGTCTTTTTGATCAACAGAACTGAATCCTTCAGGATTGAGCCGTTAAAAGAACCTGCCAATCCGCTATCAGAAGTAATTGCCACAACCAATACCCTGTTTACCGGGCGGTTGTCAAAGAATTTAGCCGCATCAGATCCTTCTGAGCTACCTGACAAATGCGAAAGCATTTCCTGGAGTTTATGGGCATACGGACGCATTTGCACAATACGCTGTTGGGCTTTACGCAACTTCGCTGCAGAAACCACCTTCATTGCTTTGGTGATCTTCTGCATATTACGTGTGGAAACTATCTTATTCCTGACTTCCTTAAGAGATGGCATACTTTTTAGTTTAATCCCGAAGGGATGATATGATTATAGAAATAAAAGAAAAACGACCAACAAATCCCGAAGGGATGACATTATCTGGCGAAAATGAACACTCAATTTGCCACCCCTTCGGGGTTCTAATTGATGTTATGTTTTTTCCTATAATCATTTCACCCTTTCAGGGTTATTAATATCTAAATTCTTATTTTACGATATAATTAGGCACTAACTCTTTAGCGACTTTTTCCAATGTCGCTGTTATCTCATCGCTTAGAATTCCTTTAGCCAATTGATCCAAAACACCTCTGTGTTGAATCTCAAGAAGGTCAAGGAATTCAGCTTCGAATTGTTTAACTTTTTCAATCGGAATAGCTGTCAATAAGCCTTTGGTACCCAGATAGATTATCGCAATCTGTTTTTCTACCGGAACCGGTGAAAACTGATTTTGTTTCAAAATTTCTACGTTACGGAAACCTTTATCCAATGCTGATTTGGTAGAAGCATCTAGGTCAGAACCGAATTTAGAGAACGCCTCTAACTCACGGAATTGCGCCTGATCCAGTTTCAAAGTACCAGCGATTTTCTTCATCGCTTTGATCTGTGCATTACCACCCACACGCGATACCGAAATACCTACGTTGATGGCAGGACGAATACCAGAGTTAAACAAATCTGACTCAAGGAATATCTGTCCGTCTGTAATAGAAATTACGTTCGTTGGGATATATGCGGATACGTCACCTGCTTGTGTTTCAATAATAGGAAGAGCAGTTAATGATCCTCCACCCTTCACCATGTGGCGAATAGATTCAGGAAGGTCATTCATCTGGCTAGCAATTTTATCATCCTTTACAATTTTTGCAGCTCTTTCCAGAAGACGTGAGTGCAGATAGAATACGTCGCCAGGATATGCTTCACGTCCAGGAGGGCGTTTCAAAAGAAGTGATACTTCACGATATGCTACAGCCTGTTTTGACAAATCATCATAAACGATCAAAGCAGCAAAACCTCTGTCCCTGAAGAACTCACCGATACAAGCTCCTGCAAACGGTGCATAGAACTGAAGTGGTGCAGGATCGCCGGCGGTAGCCGCAACGATTACTGTGTATGGCATCGCACCGCGTTCTTCCAGTGTTTTCTGGATGTTCGCAACGGTAGATGCTTTCTGTCCGATCGCAACATATATACAATATACAGGCTTGCCTGCTTCGTAATTTCCTTTTTGATTCAGAATGGTGTCAATCGCAACGGTCGACTTACCTGTCTGACGGTCACCAATGATCAACTCACGTTGGCCACGGCCTACCGGGATCATGGCGTCAATTGCCTTGATACCTGTTTGCAATGGTTCAGTTACCGGCTCACGGAAGATAACACCAGGTGCTTTACGCTCCAATGGCATTTCGTAAAGATCTCCTGTGATAGCGCCTTTACCATCAATCGGTTGACCAAGCATGTTTATAACGCGGCCAAGCATACCTTCACCTACTTTAATAGAACCGATCAGGCCTGTTCTCTTTACAGTATCACCTTCTTTGATACCTTCAGTGCTACCTAAAAGTACCGCACCTACGTTATCTTCTTCAAGGTTCAATACGATTGCCTGTGTACCGTTGTTGAACTCGATCAATTCCCCTGCCTGAACTGAATTCAAGCCATAGATACGGGAAATACCGTCACCCACCTGGAGAACGGTACCAACTTCCTGAAGTTCGGCTTCAGATTTATATTCTGACAATTCCTGTCTTAAAATTTCGGAAACTTCATCCGGTCTTACCTGAATCATTATATGAATGTTTTAATTGCTGTTTGTAAGTTGATGCCTTAAGTTTTTCAATTGAGTAGAAACTGAAGCATCAATCAGTTTATCCTCATAGCGAAGCACAAATCCACCTACCAATGCAGGCGAAACACTTGTGCTTAATTCTACTTTCTTATTGGTCTGTTTGGTCAGGAAAGCATCTATTTCTTTAATAACGGCATCAGAAACAGGCATGGCTGTATAAACTGTAGCTGTTACTATACCTTTGGTTTCCTGGTAGAGTTCAATAAACTGTTCGAAAATTACTTTCAAAACCAATTCCCGGTTTTTTCTCAGAACGATCTTCATAAAAGCAAGAGTCGTTTTCTGGAATTTGTCGCCGAACAATTTTTTAAGCACGGCGGCTTTGGTTTGTTTATGAATAATAGGGCTCTTCAGCATCAGGTCAAATTTCCTGCTGGCATGGCAATAAGCCAAAAACGTTTTTGCATCATTCTCTACTTGCTCGAGAATGTTCTGCTCAACCGCCAGGTCAAAAATGGATCTTGCGTACCGTGCTGCTACTCTTGTTTCTGACATGTTTAGTTCGCGTTTACCTCGTTGATATACGTTCCTATTAGAGATTCCTGCTCAGTCTGGTTCGCCAATTCCCTTTTCAGTATCTTGTTTGAAGCTTCAATAGCGAGTTGAACCACTTGTTCTTTCAGTTCATTGAAAGCCCTTTGGCGGTCTTTTTCAATATTTTCCTGGGCCTGAACCATAATCTTCTTGCTTTCTTCCTGGGCAAGCGATTTGGCGTCAGCAACCATTTTATCGCGGATTTCTTTTCCTTCTCTAAGGATCTTATCACGCTCAGCTCTTGCTTCTGCAAGCAAAGCCTCGTTTTCAGATTTCATGGCGCCCATTTCTTCACGAGCCCTTTTAGCCTCGTTCAAAGCATCCGTTATAGATTGCTCACGTTCCTTAAGGCCACTCAAAATTGGACCCCATGCGAACTTACGAAGGATAAAAAGAAGGCCAAGAAATACAAGCAATGTCCAGAACATCAGCCCGATATTGGGCATGATCAACGGATTCAATAGATATACTGTATGCATATATTTTAAATAATAAGCTTAATAAATCAAAGTAAACCAGCCTCCCGGTTAATTACCGGGAGACTGGCCTCTAATATTGGTAAACCCTACCCTATTTATTGGTCAGGATAAAGCCGATAACTTCGCCGAAAAGAGCAACCCCTTCCACGAGTACTGCAGTCAAAAGCATGGTTGCTCGGATTTTGCTTTCAGCTTCAGGCTGACGGGCAATTGCGCTCGCAGCGTTACCGCCGATAAGGCCGATACCTATTCCTGCACCTAGAGCTGCAAGTCCTGCCGCAAGTCCGGCGCCGATTCCATACATCTGAGATACTCCACTGGTAACTTGTAATAACATAAAATTAAAGTGATTAACGGTTAAATATTAATAAGTTGATAATAACAATTCTAATGATGCTCCTCCTCTGCCACAGCCTGGCCGATGAATACAGCAGTAAGCAACGTGAACACAAATGCCTGAAGGAGGGCTACAAACAACTCAAGGCAACTAATAGCAATAATAAACACGGTGGAGAGAATACCAACTGAAAAACCAGCGGTAGCCGCTTCACCCATTTTTCCAAAGATAAAGATAAGACTCAAAAGCGAAATCACTATAATGTGTCCACCTGTAATGTTAGCAAATAATCGAATAGTCAATGCGAAAGGCTTGGTAAAAATACTCACGATTTCCAATGGCACCATAATGATCTTCATAAAGTGCGGTACCGGTGGCCAAAAAATGTGTTTCCAGTAAGCCTTATTAGCCCTGATGTTTGTAATAACCAGGGTAACAAGTGCAAGTGTAAGTGTAAATGAAATATTCCCGCTCACATTGCTTGAAAAAGGAACCATCCCAAGCAGGTTTAAGAATAATATAAAGAAGAACATGGTAAGCAAAAGCGGCATGAAGCGCTCATACATGTTTGGAATATTCTCTTTGGCTACTTCATCCCTGATATACACAACAACCGGCTCCATCATTGCCTGGATACCCGTGGGAGCTTTGCCTTTATTCTTTTTATAACCTTTTGCAACGTTCAGGAACACAATCAGCAATAAAATAGCCGCGATGAACATGAACACCACATTCTTGGATATAGAGAAATCTATAGGATTGTATTCACCTAGAGTTTCGTCAATTCTTTTCTGAAGGTTTTTATAAACGGTAGGGTCTGTTGTTTTGGCCAGTTCTTTTTCAAATACATCCAACCTTTCTTTTGCTCCCGGCAATAGGAGGTCTCCATGTTTGGCATCCGGGTTATATGGTAAAGCATCCGTAAAACCTACCTCCCTTGCGTCTTCAGTAGATTTAAAAAAGACAAGCTTATGGTTTATTTTATCGTAAAAAATCCTTGGAAGAAGTATCTCTACTGGGGTTCCATCAGGCATTTTAAAAAACAACCACTCGTAAGCATCCAACACATGGTGAAACGTTGCTTCTTTTGAATCGAAAGCTTCCGGTTTCGTAGTCAGTTCATTTGCCGAAACAGCGGAGCTTTTCAGAAAAAGAGCCGCGAAAAGGCAGAATGCGAGAGAAAATTTTTTAAAAAACGTGCTTAATGGCATCAAAAAGGGCTGCTTAATTTTGGCGCAAGTTATGTAAAATATAATACACTTCAAAACCTGTACAAATTAAATAAGAAGCGAAAAAAGTAATGGCAAAATCCACCTCATGTCCGGGGAATTTTTTAAGGAAGATAAACAGGTAAATCATGGCCAGAAGGAGCTTTAAAACGATCCCCCCAAGAAAGGCATTTATCAACGTACCATCTTTACGGATTGACTTTACAATTATATAATATGACGCAAGGGTAAGAACATAGAAAAAAGCTGTATTCTCTAAGGAACCGGAAACCAGGTAAGCGTTGCCGTATTTGTATAGGGGAAATAATGCTATTGCAATAATAACCACGAGGAACAGTGTAAAACTACCTCCGAAACGTAAGAAAAGATTGTTCTTCAATTTTTGAAAGATTGCCTGATAAACTGGTACAAAGATACCACAATCATGCCTACAGAAAAAATTATGGTATAAAGTGAGTCGGTTCTATGGAAATGACGGTCTATCCACATACCAATAAGAATACCTACAACCACCTGGGCTACAATTTGCATGCCCAACCCCATTAAATTTCTATTGGAACTTTCCTGATCAGGCATCAGCTAATGCCTCTTGTTTGCGGTTAATATTGGCTGCTTTAACTGTGTTTTCGCCCATTTTGCAGTTTCCTGTAAAATCTGCACCGGCTTCTATCACCAGTTTTTTGGTGATCACATCACCGTGCATCCTGCCAGTACTTTTCAGTGTTAATAAATCATCAACCACTACATTTCCCAACACAGCTCCGGAAATATCGGCATTCTGGCAAAACATGTCCCCTTCAATGATGGCGCTCTCTCCCAGAACAATTTTAGCTTTCGCTGTCAACCTGCCAATCAGAGTGCCATCTATCCTGATATCACCGGCAGTTTCAATATCGCCTCTGATAACTGTACCTGTGCCAATAAGGTTAAGGGAACCGGCTCCGCTGGTTTCAGGGCCTTTTAGATTTGTTTTAGTTGAACCATTTTTGCCAATCATATCTCCTCCTTTCTTTTAAAATGATATAAACGCTTCCGGATCGGTCGGGCTTCCGTTAATCCATAGCTCAAAATGCAAATGCGGACCAGTTGTAAACTCTCCACTGTTGCCTACAAGGGCTATTACGTCACCACGACTTACAAAAGTACCAACTTTTTTTAATAAAACAGAATTATGCTTATAAATGGATACCAGGTTATTGGGATGCTGAATAATGATGTTATTGCCGGTTTGGGCACTCCATTCAGAAAATATCACAGTTCCGTCATCAACTGCCTTAACAGGTTCATTAGGCGCTGTAATAATATCCATAGCGTTATGGCCTTCTCCGGGATCAAAATGCTGGCTTATATACCCTTCCACAGGCGGAAACAATTTGGGAATTTGAGAATTTGAGGATTTGAGAATAGAAGAATTTGAAACTGCCCCGCTACCATACGATTGGTGATTTGGGGCGGTACCTGATCCTATCAATGGCTGTTGCCGGGTTGGTGAGTAGCTCGCAAAATGAAATAAACTTTTTGAAGTACCGTTATATTGGAAAGAAGTCTTAGATGTATCGCCGCGAAGGACTTTTTTAAGGCTATCAAAATAAACATTGTAATCTGAGACCACTCTTTCGAAAGAATCAACCCGATTTTGCAGGTGAAGAACTTTGGAAGAACTCATATACGAATTACCAAAGCCCGGAATGGCTTCTTTGATAGGCGTAAAAGCAATAAGAAAGGCCCCACAGGCGAACGAAAACAAAACCAATGAACTGAGAAGCAGCAATAAATTTATAGGTGTAAGAGAAATAGAAATACGCTCTTTGAAGTTGCCCTGATTGTAAACAACAATGATATAACGTTTTAAGAATCTACTGAAAAAACTTTTCCGTTTCTTTTCGTCCATGTGATTATGATAAAAGAGGCAATTATAGGAAAATTTAAAATAATTTTGCTCTTTCAAAGTTACATGTATCGGAATATTAAAGACCACCCGATTTTGATTAAAAAATTTCCTCCTCATTTAATATGGATTTTTGTCCTCATACTTGGACTATCTTCCTGCCAGTCCTTTAAAGGAACTAAATTTTATTATTTCTGGCACAACATGAATGCCCGTTTCAACGGGTACTTCAATGCAAAGGAAAAAATGCTGGATATGGAAAACGACCTTTTTGACAACAAGGTTGATAATTTCAATAGAATCATAGACGTTTTTACCATTACCGATGACAAGTCAAAGGATGCTTATAAAACCATTATTGAGTCCATCACTAAAAAATGTGGAACCGTTATCACCAAACACGGTTCAAGCAAGTGGATCAAAAACTGCTATTTCCTGATAGGCAAGGCTGAGTTTTACAAGCGCGATTTTTTTACCGCCATAGAAACCTTTGAATACGTTGCTGAAAAATATGCGGACGACCCACTCGGACAGGAATCAAGGGTATGGCTGATCAGATGCCACATGGAAGAAGGAAAAATGAACGACGTTCAAAGTATGATGGCGGCAAATGATTCTGACAAAAACTTCCCTGTGGAGCAAAAGACTTATCTACAACTTGTGGAGGCAGATTACTTTATTAGAACCGGGGAATATAAAAACGCTATCAAAAGACTTGAATCTGCAGTCCCAAATGTGAAGGTGCGAAAATACGCAACAAGGTATATGTTTATTCTTGCGCAGCTTTACCAGGCAACAGAAAAAAATGATGCGGCAGCCAGATATTATACAATGGTCATAAAACGGCACCCGGGATATGATTTATCCTTCCAGTCAAAACTGATGCTTGCAGAGGTTTCGACCAATGGTGATGAAGTGGAAAAATATCTGCTTAAGCTTTTGAAAGATGAGCGAAATATTGACTACAAAGACCAGATATACTATACTTTAGCCAAAGTTGAATTAAAAAAAGGCAATAAAAATAAAGCCATTGAGTACCTTCAGCTTTCAACCAGATGGAGCAAGAAAAACAACAACCAGAAGGCCTTGAGTTTTAAAACCGAAGCGGAGATCTATTTTGGGATACCGGTTTATCCCTATGCCAAGATGTTTTATGACAGCGCAGCGAAATTCATTACCCCTGACTATCCTGATTATGCAGCCTTCAAAGCCAGGCAATCTGTGCTCAGTGATCTTATTTCAAATTTGATCATACTTCATGACCAGGACAGCCTTCTCAAAATATCCAGATATGATACAGCAAGGTTGAGCAGAATGATTGACAGCTCAATGGAAGCAAAAAAGCAATTGGCTATTCAGCAAAAAAATGCTCTCAATAATCAACCAGTAAATGCGCCTTCATTAAACCTGCCAGGTGCAGACAACGGTGTGTTTGGAAGTAGGGAAACCTATTTTTACAATTCAAGCGCCCTTGCGCAAGGATCAAATGAATTCATATCTAAGTGGGGAAACCGCCCGCTTGCAGATGATTGGAGACGAAAGAGTAAGGCAAGTGCCAATACAGAAGAAACCCAGTCAGCTTCATCAGATAGCGCCAATAAAAAACAAGCCGAGGAGGATAATCCGCTCCCAAGTCCCGCCAGCAAAAAAATGACCGCCGAAAAACAAAAATATTTCCAGGAAATTCCTTTCTCACCCTCCCAGAAGAATATAGCCAACAACAAAATACAGGAGGCTATGTACTCCATAGGAAATATCTATTACAATGGGCTTGGAGAACGCAAAAAAGCAGAACAAATGTTTGAAGACCTGCTGACACGTTATCCCAATGGTACCTATGTTGTACAGGCACATTACAATCTTTACAAGATTTACGCTGAAGATTCCAATAAGGTAAAGTCAGACTATCATAAAAATATTGTTCTCAATGACTTCCCCGGCACTGTATATGCGCAATTGATTGTAAATCCGGACCAGCTCAGGCAGCAATTTTTGAAAAGTAAAAAGAACGAAGAACTCGAAAATGCATACAGTGTGGCTTTTCAGCATTTCACTTCAAATGACTGTAATGCTTTGGATAACGATGTGCAGCAAGCCAACTCCCGGTTTAGCAAAAATTACCTGAAACCGAAATTTGAATACCTGGCAATGGTATGCAAGGGTAAAAAGGATTCAATACCTAACTTTATAAGCAATCTTAAAGGATTTCTGGCAAAATACCCGGGCGAAGAGGTCAGCAAACAAGTACAGGATGAAATTCTGTACCTGGAAGCTATTCAAAGGAAACGTAAAGCCGAAGCTATGAAAAATGATACAGCCAAAGCAAAATCAATGGTACTTGGCAGCGGAGATAACACTAAGGTTGATTATCAGAAAACACAAAACCAACCTCACCAGTTTGTAATGATCATTCCAGCCATAAATGATCTGAACTCTGTAAAAAAAGCACTTAGCGATTATAATACTGAAAATTACGAGAGTCAGCAACTAAAAATCAATTCTTTCAGTTTTGGTACGGATAGACAAATAATCGTGATTCAGAATTATAAAGATTACAACCAGGCGCTGCAATATTATAAAGACCTTGAAAAATCTCCGGATTTCTATAAAAAGCTGAATTTAAAATTCCATGAGGAGTTTATCATTTCAGACACCAACTTTGGATTGTTTAATAAACACCAGGATGTGGAAGGGTATCTGAAATTTTTCAAAGAAAACTACCTTTAATTGAAATGGTAAAAGAAGAAAAAGTGAAATCAAAATTTTACCGACGTTTCTGGCTGATTGCCATTTGCCTGGCCCTGCTTCCATTGCTATTTGTTTTGTCAGTGATCCTTTTCGGCAACCTGCCTGATACCAAAGTCCTGGAAAATCCTAAAACCAATCTCGCAACAGAAATTATATCAAGCGATAATGTGGTTATTGGTAAATACTATGATGCAAACAGGACTCCTGTATTCTTTGCCGACCTGAGTCCGCAACTTGTACAAACCCTTATTGCAACAGAAGACGTTCGGTTTTATGATCATTCGGGGGTCGATTTCAGGAGGCTTTTCACCATTATTTTTTACAATGTAGTAGGCAAAAAACAAGGAGCCAGTACCATTAGTCAGCAGCTGGCAAAAAACCTTTTCCCGAGGGATCAAAAACTTAATAAAATTGAGTTGGTATGGAGAAAAGTAGAAGAATGGATCACAGCCACCAGGCTTGAAAGACTATATACCAAGGAAGAGATCCTCGCCATGTACCTGAATACGGTCGAGTTCAACCACAATGCCATCGGGATCAAATCTGCAGCACAAATCTATTTCAATACAACGCCTGATAAGCTAACAACTCTTCAATCTGCCATGTTGGTCGGTATGCTGAAAAATTCCAGCCTTTTTGATCCGATAAGCAGACCGAATAATACACAGAAACGACGGAACACAGTACTCCATCTGTTAAATAAAGAAGGTTATATTTCAGATGAAGAATGCGCTGCTGCCCAGGCAAAACCTCTTGGGGTAGATTATCATCCTGCAGGCCATACGGAAGGCATTGCGACATATTTCAGGGAAAAATTGCGTCCGGAGGCAAAAGCAATTGCGGCACAATTTGGGAAAGATATTTATACTGATGGGCTGAAAATACATGTGTCAATTGACAGTAGATTGCAGAAATACGCTGAAGAGGCTGTAAATCAACACTTGAAAGTCATGCAAAAACTTTTGTATGCTCAGTATAAAAACAGCAACACAAAGCCCTGGTCTGAGGTCCCTGAAATTGTAAGCACCTCCATGAAACAGTGTGACAGGTATCATGAAATGAAAAAGGATTCAATACCGGAAGATCAGATTCTCAAAGCATTTGAAAAACCAGTGAGGATGAAATTATTTTCATATAATGGTGATATTGATACCGTTATTTCTCCCCTGGATAGTATTAAATACAATCTTTATTTTCTGCAAACAGGCTTTATGGTCATGGAGCCAAATACCGGACTGGTAAAAGCCTGGGTGGGTGGCATCAATTATAAGTACTTTAAGTACGACCACGTAACCAGTGACCGCCAGGTAGGTTCTACCTTTAAACCATTTGTATATGCTACTGCTATCATGAATGGTTATTCTCCCTGTCTTAAAGTTTTAAATGTACCGGTCGTTTTTGAAGATAGTTATGGACATACCTGGAGCCCGCAAAATGCAGACAATATGTTCGATGGGGAATGGATGACCCTTGCCAAAGGATTGGCAACTTCCACAAACCGGATCACGGCATGGGTGATGAAACAGGTTGGCGTAGAACCTGTTGTCAACCTGGCTCATAGAATGGGTATCAAAAGCCATCTGGATCCTGTGCCCAGCCTTTGCCTGGGTACGGCAGACCTTTCAGTTTTTGAAATGGTTTCCGCTTTCAATACGTTTAATAATAAAGGATCATATATCGAACCGATTTACATTACAAGCATAGAAGACAAAAACGGTAATGTGCTTCAAAAATTCGTTCCCAAAACGGAGGACGCACTTGACGAGAACAAGGATTACGTGATGATCAATATGTTGAAGGGTGTATGTAACGGCGCCTTGTATGGTACCGGTTCCAGATTACGTAATAAGTTTAATCTCAGGGGACCAATGGCAGGCAAAACAGGTACTACTCAAAACCATTCGGACGGCTGGTATATGGGATTGATACCACAGCTTACGGGTGGCGTATGGGTTGGCGGTGAAGAACGCGCTATACATTTTAACAGCATGGGCAACGGGCAGGGAGCTGCCCTTGCAATGCCGATCTGGGGTTATTTCTTACAGAAGGTTTATGCAGACAAATCGCTGGGTATTACTGATGATAAAGACTGGGAAAAACCAGCTGGTGATATTGGTGTTGAAATGGACTGCGCCAAATACGAAACAAATAAGCCACCCGATGAAGGTACCCTCGAAAAAGAAGTTTTTGGGAATGACTAATGACAGAAGAACTTAGAAAGCAGATACGTGATATACCTACGCATCCAGGCGTTTACAGGTATTTCGATTCTGAAGGTACCATCCTGTATATTGGTAAGGCGCGGAATTTAAAAAAAAGGGTTTCCTCTTATTTTGTTTCCAAATCAGATTACAATTTCAGGTTAAGAACGCTTGTCTCCAGGATCAGGCGCATTGAATATACGATTGTATCAACCGAATATGAAGCTTTGTTGCTGGAAAACAGCCTGATCAAGCAGTTTCAGCCAAGGTATAATATCAACCTCAAAGACGATAAATCCTATCCTTTCTTAGTCATTAAAAATGAGCGATTCCCCCGTGTATATGCAATGCGAAACCCTGTGAAAGATGGATCAGAATATTTCGGGCCTTACGCCAGCGTGAGTACCATGAAATCGATCCTCGACCTGGTACGCAAACTGTTCCTGACACGGAGCTGCAATTTTTCGTTGACGGATGCCAATATACAGGCGCACAAATTCAGGGTTTGTCTGGATTATCATATAGGACTTTGCAAAGGCCCTTGTGAAGGTTTGCAAACTGAAGAAGATTATAACAACAGTATCAGCAATATCAGGGAGATCTTGAAGGGCAATACCCATGTTGCAGTGCAGCATCTCGAAGAAAGACAGCAAATCGCCATTGCTGCCCTTAATTTTGAAGAGGCCCAGGTGCTCAAAGAAAAGATCGGGCAGCTTCAGAAATTCCTTTATAAATCCACAGTTGTTAATCCTTCTATCAATAACGTAGATGTATTCTCTATTTTTTCAAATGAGAAATATGCTTTTGTTAATTATCTGCGGGTTGTAAACGGTACTATCATCACGACAGATACCTCAGAGTTTCGCAAGAAAATGGACGAAACTGATTCTGAGATATTAACCCTGGCCATTGCAGATCTTAGAGAAAAATATGCCAGCGATTCTAAAGAAATCATTACACCGTTTCAACTACTGTTACGAATTGAAGGCGTGAAGTTTACTGTGCCGAAACTTGGAGATAAAAAGAAGCTCATAGATCTATCCAAAAAGAACGCTTTTTCCTATTTCCAGGACAGGCTCAAAGCCAATGAACTGAACAAAGACCGTAGAAAAAATACAGAACTCCTGTCCCAAATGAAACTCGATCTGGGGCTCAAAGAAATCCCCTATCATATCGAGTGTTTTGATAATTCCAATATACAGGGAGCATTCCCGGTGTCGGCTATTGTGGTATTTAAGAACGGGGTTCCTTCCAAAAAAGACTATCGTATTTTTAATGTTAAAACTGTCACCGGACCGGATGATTTTGCCACGATGGAAGAGGCAGTTTTCCGCCGCTACCGCAGAATGCTGGAAGAGAATACTCCCCTACCCCAACTGATTATCATTGACGGTGGCAAAGGCCAGCTTAATTCTGCTCTCAACAGCCTGAACACTTTGGGTATAACAGACAGAGTTGACATCATAGGCATCGCCAAGCGGCTTGAAGAAATCTACAAACCCGGCGACCCGATTCCACTCTCCATCAACAAAAAATCACAAACCCTCAGGCTTATTCAGCAAGCAAGAGATGAAGCCCACCGCACAGGCATCACCCGTCACCGTAAAAAACGTAACCAGGGGAGCCTTCAGACATCCTTAACCAAAATACCGGGTATTGGTGAAAAGACTTCTGAAAAGTTATTGGCTCACTTCAAGTCTATTAAGAAAGTGAAGGATGCTTCTGTTGAAGAAATTGCTGCTATAGTTGGTAAATCAATGGCCGAGAAAGTAAGGAAGAGTTTAGGGATTTGAGAGTTTCAGCCCCTCGCAAGCTTACCCAACACCTTTAGCGCTGAATCAATTTTATCGTTCCAGACCATCCCGAAACTCATTTTTAAACAATTATTATATTGGTTTTGAAGCGTATAAGTCCTTCCAGGAGCGATGCTTATTTTATGTTTCATGGCTCTGTTATATAATTCTACCGTATCGATCTTTTTATTTAATTCTATCCATAAATGCATGCCGCCCTGAGGTCGCGTAACCCTTGTATCTTCAGGAAAATACTCGCTTATAGCTCTTTGAAACTGTAAAGAATTTCGATGTAATGTTTGCCTGAGCTTGCGAAGATGGTTTTCATACCTTCCGTTTTCAAGGAAACTGCCCACGGCCTCATGAGTGATGGATGGAGAATAGAGTGTATGACAATATTTGGTTTGAGCTACCATGTCTCTGAATTTGCCTGGCGCCACCCAGCCTACCCTATATCCCGGCGCCAGCGTTTTGGAAACGGATCCACACCATAATACAATGCCACTCTCATCATAGGTTTTGCAGGAGGTAGGACGCTGGTTTCCAAAATACAGATCAGCAAACAAGTCATCCTCTATGAGTGGAACATGATGCTTTTCCATAAGTTTTACGACCTCCCTTTTGTGTTCATCCGGCATACAACTCCCGATAGGATTGCTGAAATTACTCACGAGAAGGCATAACTTTATCTTATTTTTTTCAAGATACTTTTTCAAAGCATCAATCTCAATTCCCGTTACAGGATGTGTGGGCAATTCCAACACATTCAAACCCAGGTTTTTTGCCAGATGCAGAATGCCATAATACATAGGGCTTTCTACGGCAATGGTATCACCTCTTTGCACAAGTGAGATCATAGATAAAGAAAGTGCCTCCATGCATCCTGATGTCGTAATAATATCATTTGAATTCAATTTCCCACCCCAATGCAATGACCTTAGTGCAATTTGCTTGATTAGCTTTTGATTCCCATAGCGATCATAATTTATACCGCTATTGGGCAAGTCACGGGTCGCGTTAACAATAGCTTTATTGAGCTTGGCAATAGGTAAAAGTTCAGGAGGAATGATACTGGTGGAAAGTAGAATATCAGCTTTCCCTGCATTAAGATAAACCGCTGAGAATATGTCATCCACATTCTCAGTATTCATAGCGACAACAGGTTGGCTTGTACCCGGAATATTCC
>Ga0207063_1142_pt1 | contig 15271 bp, 12 predicted proteins | sample Alteio_BWMinCont_29_FD_153462 | JGI IMG/M metagenome (GOLD analysis project Ga0207063, IMG submission 153462) | Enriched cells from forest soil in Barre Woods Harvard Forest LTER site, Petersham, Massachusetts, United States -... | ecosystem: Environmental > Terrestrial > Soil > Temperate forest >...
ATTGCCTCATTGTATTATTGCCTCATAGCTTCTAAATTTTCTTTCTCTTTCTTGCTCAAGGCTGAGGCCACCAGTTCATAGGAATGGTCAATGAGTTCTTTGATAAAACGATCATCAAGTTCGCTTTCCAGCGTTACCGTGTTCCAATGCTGTTTGTTCATGTGATATCCGGGGATAATTGATTTGTATTGGTTACGTAACTGGATTGCTCTTTCGGGATCGCATTTCAGGTTGGCTGTTGCGGGTATTCTATCAGTTCCTGTGGCTGCAAACATCTTCCCAACCACTTTATAGACAATTGTTTCCGGACCAAAAGGTGTTTCCTCAGTAACGCCTTTTTTACTTAAGCAATGGTCGCGAAATTCTTCAATGTTCATAAAGCAAATATAGGATTTTAAGACAATTTAAAAGAGGTCGGCGGGGACGCCGACCTCGGACATTGTCAAGGGTACCTATTCCGATCTATTATCTCCTGACTCCTGATGCCTGACCCCTATTAAACCATATACCATCTCTTATCGAAATCTAATGCATAAGAAGATCCGTTGCTCATTTCGTGTACTTCAACTTTTAATTCGGGATCGAAATAGCTTTTGAGTTCGATGATTTTTACGCCATCATTTTCTTTGGTAAGGAAACGTTCAAGCGCGTTTAGCTCAGGCTTAACATCACCCAACCATTCTTCTTCTTTTTCGCGCATGAATGCATGGCTCATCGTATTTATCGTTTAGATTATAAGGGTATTACATAACAAGGATATGCAATATAAGGTTTCGTTTATAATAGTTTTTGCAAGAGGTTTTTTTGCTCTTTCAAAAATTACTATCTTTCGGCCATAATCGAAATCCTATGAGCGAAGACAAAAACACCAATTCCGTTACCGAAAATGCCTATGATGAAGACAGTATAAGGTCCCTCGACTGGCGCGAGCACATCCGTATGCGCCCGGGGATGTATATCGGCAAGCTGGGGGACGGGAGCAGTCCTGATGATGGGATATATGTGCTTGTAAAAGAAATAATTGACAACTCTATTGATGAATATGTGATGGGGTTCGGGAAAAATATTGATATCAAAATTTCAGAACACAGAGTTTCAGTTCGCGATTTCGGACGCGGCATTCCTTTAGGCAAGGTAATTGATTGTGTATCAAAAATTAATACAGGCGGTAAATATGATTCAAAAGCATTTCAGAAATCTGTCGGATTGAATGGGGTAGGTACAAAGGCAACCAACGCCCTTTCAAATCAATTCAGGGTAGAATCCTATCGAGATGGCAGGACAAAACTGGCAGAATTTGAAAAAGGGATCATCACAAACAATGCACGGGAAGCTAAAACTGATGAAAAAAACGGCACCTTCATTAGTTTCATTCCTGATGACACCATTTTTAAAAATTATCGGTTTATACCTGAATATCTTGAAAACCAGGTTCGTAACTATACTTACCTGAATGCAGGACTTGCCATCAATTTCAATGGACAAAGATATGTTTCCAAAGACGGTTTGCTGGATCTTCTCAGGGGCAAAACAGACGAAGAATCCATTCGCTATCCGATAATCCACCTGAAGGGGGAGGATATTGAGATTGCTTTAACCCACGGCGAGCAATATGGGGAAGAATATTATTCTTTCGTCAATGGACAATATACGACACAGGGAGGCACACATTTAGGTGCGTTCCGTGAAGCGGTTGTAAAAACCGTTCGTGAGTTTTATAAAAAAGAATTCGATGCATCAGATATTCGGGCTTCTATCATCGCAGCGGTTAGTGTCAGAATTCAGGAACCTGTTTTTGAGTCACAGACAAAGACCAAGTTAGGTTCACAAAATACAGCCCCTGAAGGTGGTATAAGCATACGTACTTTTGTTAATGATTTCCTGAAAAAAGAGCTTGACGATTACCTGCACCGCCATCCACAGGCTGCCGAAGCACTATTGAGGAGAATAACGCAAAGTGAGCGGGAACGCAAGGATATGGCCGGCATTAAAAAGCTTGCAAATGAGCGCGCCAAAAAGGCCAATCTGCACAATAAAAAGCTTCGCGATTGCAGGGTTCATTATACGGATGAAAAGCATGAAAAAAGATATGAATCAACCCTGTTTATTACAGAAGGGGATTCAGCGAGCGGGTCTATTACCAAGAGCCGTAATGTAGAATCTCAAGCTGTATTCAGCTTAAGAGGTAAACCTTTGAACTGCTATGGATTGACTAAGAAAGTTGTATATGAAAATGAAGAATTCAACCTGCTCCAGCACGCTTTGAATATCGAAGAAAGCCTTGACGATCTGCGGTACAACCAGATCGTGATTGCTACAGATGCAGATGTGGATGGTATGCATATTCGCCTTTTGATGATGACATTTTTCCTCCAGTTTTTCCCCGATCTTGTGCGTAATGGACATGTGTATGTACTTGATACACCACTATTCAGGGTCCGTGATAAAAAACAGACTTTTTACTGCTATAGTGATGAAGAAAAGCAACAGGCCATTCAAAAACTTGGTGGCAAACCGGAGATCACCCGTTTCAAAGGACTCGGTGAAATATCACCGGAAGAATTCGGCAAATTCATCAAAGAAGATATTCGCCTCGATCCTATTATTTTAAGTAAGGAAATGTCTGTTGTAAAATTGCTGAATTATTATATGGGTAAAAATACCCCTGAGCGCCAGGAATTTATCATTAATAATTTGAGGATTGAACTGGATATTGCAGATAACGTTCCCGTTGCAGCGGAGCAGGTTGAGGTAGTCGAGGAATAGGCTTCAGAATCAATTTATTACAATATTTGGATTTATTGATTTTAAGGCGTTGACAAATTCATCATTGTCGGCTGGAGAAATGGAAAGATCATCGTATGCATTGTAAGAAATAACAATCTGCGAAAAAGATAATGCCAATGGCATGTAAATATAAGAATAGCTGTAGTTTTTCTTTGGTTTGGAAATGAAGCGGATTTTAGAAATGGATATTTTTTTAATGACCAGCCCACTACGGCAAGTAAGCAAATCATCTTCTATATCATACCATGTATTAAACCAGAAACTGCCCAGAAGAATTGACCATCCCAAGGTGAAAACGCTGAGTATGATTTTCACAAATATAGGCGTTTGAGAAAAAAAAAGCATTAAAAATAGAAAGAGCAGAAAGAGTGTCAAGACAGCAAGAAAGATACCCATACCAAGGTCTTTTTTAGAATAGAATCGTTGTTTCAATGAGGTACGGAGTTTATTAATCCCTTTGCAAACATAAAAAAATTGCATGAAAGCTAAGTTTACATAAGCCTTATCTTTGCAGTCTTAAGTATTTCTATGAAGCGCACCATCCATCTTAAAAAAGTTTACCCTTACAAACCTGAACAGGTCTGGCAGGCTCTTACCGATGCCAAGGTACTCGGCAAGTGGTTTATGGAAAATGATATGGAACCTGTTATGGGCCACGGGTTTACTTTCAGAATGGCGCCACAAAAGGGATGGGACGGTATTACTTATTGTACCATCACCAAACTGGATGCACTTCATGAAATAGCATACACCTACCAGGGATTAGCGAGTGGTGAGAAAACTCTTGCCTGCGCCGGAATCCATTCTGATATAGCTGATTCCGCAGCAAAAGGAATATTTGCAGAATTGGATACAGTATTGAAATTTACCCTTGAACCTACTTGTGGCGGAACAATTTTAAAGATGGAACAGTCCGGTTACAAAGGCCTGAAGATGGTCATTATCAGCCTGGTTATGGGCATGGGATGGAAGAAGCAGTTGTTTAAAAAACTTCCGGTGGTATTGGAGAAAATGACTCAATAGTCTGAATCATGTTTACATGATTAAAGGATTTCTTGATTTCATTAAGATGTCAATCTATTTCAAGATAAGATGCAATTCTACAAATCCTTAAATCCTAAAATCAAGAAAATCAGGGTTATACTTCTTCTTCTTTTTCTTCCTCTTCTTCTTTCTTCGGGCTTTTCCATATTTCCCAGCTTATCGAACCCACGAGTCCTAAAAGCATAATCAGGGAGCTGGCCAGCGATATTTTTTCGCCCGTTTCAAAAGATTTTGGCTCAAACTTGAATTCTATTTTGTGTGTGCCGGCAGGAACTCTCATGCCGCGCATCAAATAATCTACACGAACATGAGACTGTTTTTGTCCATCAACGAATACATCCCACCCGTCGGCGTAATATACTTCAGAAAAAACAGCGAACTGTTCGGTTGCAGATTTTGAAGAATAAGTAAGATCGTTAGGCTTGTAGTCGTCCAGCTTAATGGTAGCAGTACTATCCCATTTAGGTTGAAAACCTTCCATATAGGTTTTGAAATTTGGATGATTAGCTCCGACATCAATAATAGCTGTATCGGCCGGATTAAACCCATCTAATGAACCAAGTTCAGAATCAGCATCCTGCACTTGTTTTACGCCTTTCACAAACCATGCATGACTCAGGTGATACGGATTGAGGATCACATCTTTCTGGGTTTCTCCTGCAATAATATATTTGCAATCCATCATATCAAGGATTCCCAGTTTGTGTGTTTTTTGAAGAGCGTTTACCAATTGATCTCCAGGCATTTTACCCACATTTTGTTTGAGGATCTGCAAGACCCCGTACAGGTATCTATCCGTTATTTCCTGGAAACGTTTCATTTTGGCCCCATGATAGCCACCAATAGATTTGTGGAAATAAGATGCTGTCGCGTCATTAAAAGTATTTTTTGCCACATCCATTACGCGGTAATCAGGATCCTGGTCCTGCATAATATAACTATCTGCTTCAGATGGTTCTTCCGTTTCAATTTTTGTTCTTTTTGCTGTAAAGCTCTTATCGTTCACATACCGGCGATCCACGCTCCACTGGTCTATTAAAACAAGTAAAGCGATAATGCTGATAAAAATGGCCTTACCGTTTTTGCCCTTAAAAATCTCCCATTTCATATTGTAAAGCCAGATTAAACCGCCTGCAATTAAAATAAACAGGAAGGATCTGATTGCATCCGCTTTTAGTATTTCGGTCCTTGCCTCTTGCAGGCCTCCAATTACCGCATCAATAGCTTGTGGCGAGGCTTTTGCCCCTTTAAAAGCATCCTTGTCCGCATCATTTGGTTTCAGGAAATCTCCTGCCAAAGACGGGATCAGCCAGAACAGCAGGCAAATACCTCCTGTTAAACCAAATGCGATCAGGAATCTTTTACGAGTAGTTTTGTTCCATTCTACGCCGTCCAAAATTTTATTGAGCATCAGGATCGCGAGAACAGGCATTACCATTGAAGCCATGGTCAGTGTAAAATCAACAGACCTGAATTTGCTGTACATCGGGAAGTGATAGAACATAAGCTCATTAAAGACCATAAAATTTTTCCCCCAGCATAAGAAAAATGAAAATATGGTGACAGCGAGTATCCACCACCTGTTGTGTGATGGAAGCGTGATTAAGCCCAGCATGAATAAAAAGCAAATGATGGCCCCAAAATAGAAAGGCCCTGAGGTAAACGGCTGGCTACCCCAATATTCATCCATTTGCATGACAGTGTCCCTTAATTGCGGGTCTATATCGCTGCCTATGCTGTGGTGTTTATTTCCGATGGCATCAGCAGCGCCCCCTCTTGCATCCGGAATCATAAGTGAAAAGGTTTCTCCCTGTCCATAGCTCCAGTCAAGGGCATAATCAATATCCAGGCCGCTGGATGCATCTGCTCCTTTGGCTTTTGTCACAAGTTCGGTTTTGCCCCGGGTACTCGCTTTGCTATATTCCAGGGTTGTAAGTTGAAAAGTAATATTAGTACCAATAGATATGAGGCCTCCGATTCCAATAGCAAATACGGCTTTGAAATAAGGAAGCCATTGTTTTTCAATGATAACCAGGTAAATAAATTCAGAAATAAGATAAATGCCCAGGACAAGCATCACATAATATAACATCTGTGGGTGATTGGCCCGTTGCATCAAGGCCAGCGCCAAAGCAAACAAGGCGCCGCCGAGAAAATATTTTCGGAATCGGACCGTAAAAACCGCCGCCGCAAGCACCAGAGGCCCTAATCCCAGTCCATAGGCCTGCAGCATGTGCCCGGCGTCAAGAATCACAATGTTAAAAGATGAAAAACCATAAGCAAACGCACCCACCATAGCTATCCACGGATTGACCCTGAACGCGAGAAGCAGGAAATAAAAACTAAAAAAGTAGAGAAATAGTGCATTAAGAGGATTTGGCAGAAAGGCACCTCCAACCAGGATGCCATACACCCAACTGGTACCAAACATGGCATTTGGGGAATAAGGCGCTATATTGTAAGTGGGCATGCCGCCAAACATGGAATTTGTCCAAAGAGAGCGGATACCCGTTTGAGCCTGGTAAGCTTTTACTTCCTGGAAGCTGCCATTGAACTGCCTGATATCATTTTGCGGAAGCATTTTACCCGTGAGAACAGGCGAAAAAAATGCACATGAAACGATAAGAAAGATGATTATGATAATAATATGAGGCAATAGTTTTTTGCCGATAGATGCCATGTTCATAGCTGCTTTTTTATGGTTTTGCTGAAGTGACTTTATAGTTCGTGTTCAAAAGTAGGAAAAAGTATGGTAACGGGTAAATATGAGATGCAAAACTGATGTACACATTCCGTTTCTTAGACCGAATGCAAAAAAAAATTTATCTTTGCTACCTTACACCATTGAAGACAACCAGGTACAGGATACATGCTGTTCAACTCGTTTGCGTTTTTAGTTTTCTTCATTATTGTAACGCCCGTTTACTTTTTATTACCGCATAAATATCGTTGGGTATGGCTTTTAGCGGCGAGTTGTTATTTTTACATGGCATTTGTGCCTGTATATATCATTGTTTTGGGCGGTACAATTATCATTGACTATTTTGCCGGAATATGGATCGCTAAATCAGAAGGAAAAAGAAGGAAGTTATTTCTGGTTCTCAGTCTTATATCAAACATCGGTGTTTTAGCTTTTTTCAAATATTTTAATTTCCTGAACGGGAACCTCGAGATTTTGCTGCATGGTGTGGGGTATCAGAATCCTGTACCTTATTTGTCGATCATATTACCTATCGGGCTCTCTTTTCATACTTTTCAGGCAATGAGCTATACCATAGAAGTTTACCGTGGCAACCAGCAAACAGAAAAGCATTTTGGTATTTATGCCTTGTACGTAATGTTTTACCCACAGCTTGTCGCCGGCCCTATTGAGCGGCCACAGAATATGCTGCACCAATTCCACGAAAAACATCAATTTGATTATAATAGCTTAAAAAGCGGTATAGCATTGATGGCCTGGGGCTTATTTAAAAAAATGGTTATCGCAGACAGGTTGGGATTGTTTGTGAACCAGGTTTATGATAATCCTCATCAATACCAGGGAATCTCATTGATCATTGCCACTTTTTTCTTTGCTTTCCAGATCTATTGCGATTTTTCAGGATATTCTGACATAGCTCTTGGGGCAGCTCGCACCATGGGATTCAAGCTCATGCTGAATTTTAATTACCCTTTTGTGAGCACCACCATAGGGGAATATTGGCGCCGGTGGCATATTTCACTTTCTACATGGTTTAATGATTACATATATACGCCTCTCACAGTCGCAAAGAGAGACTGGGGCATGTATGCAGTTTATTACGCCTTGCTTATTACATTCTTTATTAGCGGGTTGTGGCATGGCGCTGCATGGACTTTTGTGATTTGGGGTACTTTACATGGCATTGCTATTATTTTTGAAATAATTTTCAGGAAACAAAGAAAAAAGCTTTCAAAAAAAATACACGCATCTATTTATCTCCCGCTTAGTCGTTTCATAGTCTTCTGTTTTTTATGTTTTACCTGGATATTTTTCAGGGCAAATTCAGTTTCTGATGCCTTTTATGTGATATCCCATTTGTTCACAAATTTCGGATCGCAAATCAATGAAATAGTGCAAAATAAAGATGCCAGAAATAGCCTGGTTTATCTAAGCCAGGGACAAGGCGTATTTATTCTTTCCATTCTCCTGGTTGTATTTCTAGAGATCATTCAAAAGATATTGAGAAAGACGAATATTGCAGACTGGGTTTATCAGAGGCCTAAACTTGTTCGGTATAGCATTTATTACATCATGATATTTTCAATTCTTGCCCTGGGTATCTATTCAAAAGCACGATTCATTTATTTCCAGTTTTGAAAAAGTATCTGCCTAAAATATTGGTTCTGCTACCGGTAATATTCATTTTTGCCGGCTTCAATTATTTAATTGATCCAGAAAATCTTTTTAGCGGGGAGAAATATGAAAAAGGCATTGCAGATGATATGCTCAAGGGTGAAAATGTAACCGGGCTTTACAATTATGATGAGCGATTATTACAAAAATATTTTATTGCCGGCATGAAAAGCGCTCCGGATGTTGTGGTTCTTGGTCCGAGCCGGACCATGCTGATCAATGCTGATGTTTTGAATGTTAAAAACGAAGAAGTTATAAATAATAGTACCAGCGGCCCTACTATTGAGGACGAATTGGCCATATTTGACATGTACATAAGGAAAGGATGGTACCCAAAAAAAGTGATTATCGGCGTGGATCCTTATTATCTGAATGAGAAAAAAACAACCCGGAAGTTGTATAGCAGCATACGTGATTATTATTTTGACATTTGCGATAGTATAGGCGTGAAGGCTGAAAAAGATCATGAGTTTTTCTTTAAATATAGAAATTTGGAAAAGCTTTTCCTGATTCAGTATTTCCAGGAATCAATTCTGTTTGCCATCAATACAGGTAATAAACATTCATACGAGGGAACAGATTCAAAGTTCAACAAGACCATAACCAAGCTTCCGGATGGCTCTATTGTATACGGAGAAAAATTACGTGAGAAAACACCTGAAGAGGTAGCCGAAGGGATCAAATCAATTAACGGCGATGAATTGACAAGTTATTTTCAACCCATAGAGAAATATGACCAGGATTACATTAACAAGTTTGAAAAATTTATTACTTTTTTAAGAAGTAAAGGTATTGAAGTAGACCTTGTTATGCCTCCATTCCATCCTTTATGGTTTGAACACTTTAAGAAAGACAATCGCTTTAAATTATACTTGGCTACCGAAGATTTTTTTAGAAATTATGCCCATCAGAATGGACTTCATTTTTTTGGGTCTTTAAATCCATCTGTCTGCGGCGTGAGTGGCTCTGATTTTTATGACGAGATGCATTTAAAAGCACCTGGTATGAGTAAAGTGATGAAACTTGAGAGATGAGATATTAAACTCTATTTTTGTTTTTTTAAGATTGTTTTTTATGAAAGACGCATAATTTATTGCGTTAAGTATTGAAAAAAATCATTTGTAAGAGTTCATGATTTTTTATTGTTTGTTTATTTATACTCATGAATGTTTTATTACATTTGCTATGCATACATCCAATCTAACTAATAAGACAATATGAAAATTTACATTTTTCTGAGATTTGCGATTTTGTTTATCCTAATTACAGAGGCTTCAAATTGCTTTGCTCAAATTTGCCTTAGCGGATGGCAATACTTTACGCCGATTACGATAACCAATAATGTTTCCTCAACTCTCACGAACTACGATGTAAAGGTTACAATAAATACTTACGCGCTTTTAAACTCTGCTCATATGCTGTCAAATACGGGGGATGATATACGTTTTATCGACCCCAGCACCTGCACAAATTTGTCATATTGGATTGAAAGCGGGATAAATACAACCAATACAGTAATATGGGTAAAAATCCCATCATTAAGCGGCAGTTCAACCAAAACTATTAATATGTATTATGGAAATGGATCTGCTAAACCGGTTAGCAACGGGGATAGTACCTTTTTGCTTTTTGATGATTTTAATGGTAGTTCTGTAAATTCGTCAAAATGGGATTCTTATTCTAGCTACTCAACTTTCAGCATGAGTAGCAGTAAATTGACAATATCTACTGGATCCGGTTCAACCGCCGGTACTGCCATACTCGTTTCTTCATCTTCTTTCGCTTCACCTATCACTGCTGAGGCTATGGTGACTTCTACAAACGGTTTTTGGTCATCTCTTGCTATATTAAATTCCGGAACCTGGGTCGGATATTTTATGTACTGTGGTGATGCTTCATCAGGGGCAAATGAAGGAATGCATCTTGGCGAAGCTTATAGTGCAGGAGGAACTTATGCAGGCCACTTTAAGACTAATAATTCAAGCCCTGGAACTGAAACAGGACTTTGGCAAATGTTCTGGCCTGCAACAGGCAGCCAATTGTTGGTCTGGCCCGGGGGAAGTACCAGTTCTAGTCAAACAAATGTTTCTCTAGCAAGCTCAGTGCAGCTTGCTTTCGGAAACGTCTATGCAAGTATTGGTTCAACAACTTATGACTGGGTTCGTGCCAGGGCTTATGCCTCAACAGAACCAAGCACCTCAAACGGTTCTGAAGTGGCTAATTATTATACCCAGGTGTCCTATATTATCGGTAGTCCTTTTTGTACAAATTCTGCCGCAGACTCTTTTTATATTTCATTTATTACAGGTATCAGTGCTTCCTATAATTCCAATAATGTTTTCACCGCCCAGCTTTCAGATTCTTCTGGTAGCTTTGTAAGCCCTACCAATATCGGGAGTCTGGCAAGCACCAATGCGGGCAATATCCTGGTAAAAATCCCTGCAGGAACTTATGGATTTCATTTCAGGATCAGGATAATTAACTCAACAAACGCGGCCTATAACAGCGCACCAAGTGCATCAGTTCTTGAATTTGTTCCACACTCCAAACCCGGGTTCAGTATCAACTCTGTAAATCAATGTTTAAAAGGAAACGATTTCGTGTTTAATAATACAACCACGGGTTCAGGCACTCTAACTTATAGATGGAATTTTGGAGATGGGAATACCAACAAGACCACAAGCCCTATTTATACTTACAGTAATTCAGGGAGTTATACTGTAACGCTAACATCAATAAATACGGCCGGCTGTACTGATTCAATAAGCAAACCCTTAAAAGTCTATAATGCGACCTCTTTGTTTTCTGTGAACAACCCAACTCAATGCTATACCGGGAATTCATTCTCGTTTACAAACAAAAGCTATGGTTACAATAATCTTGAATATAAGTGGGATTTTGGGGATGGGAATATTTCTGCATCTGCCAACCCAACTTATTCTTATACAGCTGCAGGCGATTATACAGTGAAATTATTTGTCACTGCTGACAGCATTTGTACTGATACGAGCTCTACTAACATTATTGTTAATCCCAAAGTATTTTCCGGATTCAGTATTAATAATTTAAGTGCATGTTTGAATCAACAGAATTTTATTTTTACAAACAGTTCCAGCGTCAGCTCCGGAAGTCTGGATTATAAATGGAATTTTGGAGATGGGAATTCTTCAACAAATACCAGCCCGGGTTACAAATATAAACAGGCGGGTACATACCAGGTAAAACTTCTTGCTACTGCCGGTAGTGGTTGTTTTGATACCATTTCAAAGTTTGTTTCAGTTTTTACGTTGCCTATGGCTACAGCAAAGGCCCTAGGGCTAACTACTATTTGTGATGGCGGACAGGTAATAATAAATACGAATACAGTGACAGGATATAAATACCAATGGCTTGATAACGGAAGCAAAATTATTAGTGCCGGTGCAAATGCAACTTATGTCGCCACAAATTCAGGTAGTTATAAAGTGGTTGTGAGCAATTCCAATGCATGTTCTGATACTTCACTACCCGTACTTGTGACTGTAAATGCTTTGCCGCCTGCCCCGGTAATCAGCCAGGTAAAAAGGAAACTCAAAAGCAATTCAGTGGAAGTAACTTATCAATGGTATCTGAACGGGGTATTGATTTCCGGTGCAGATTCGATGAATTATTCACCTTCAGTACTGCAGGGTTCATTTACAGTAACGGTTACTGATACAAATGGTTGCAGCAATACTTCAACTGTTTATAGTTATGATGTAACCGGGATAGATGTGCCAGTGTCAAATAATAATATTTTAATCTACCCTAACCCCGCTCATGATTATATCGATATTGATTTAAGCTCAAATAGTGAGGATATACGGTACCTGCAAATCATAGATATGCATGGCAGATGTGTCAAATCATTTGAACATTTGGGTACGAACAGAACAATTAAAGTTTTAACAGGTGATATTGTGAAAGGTATGTATTTCATACGATTAACTGGCAAAGAAAATACTTTTGTTCAAAAAATTATTGTTGAATAGAGAAGCTAAAGCGCTATTCTTCAACCTCCATCCTAAATCCATGACTATGGATATTTTCAATTCGTATAGATTTGTCTTTAGATAAATATTTCCTAAGCCTTGAAATAAAAACGTCCAGGCTTCTGCCGGCAAAATAATCATCATCGCCCCACACGGCTTTTAGTATATCTTCTCTTTTAAGGGCTTTGTTGAGGTTCTGGCAAAAATATCGAAGCAGTTCAGCTTCTTTTTGGGTCAGGTTTTCGGCTTCTTCGTTTTTGTATTGCAATAGTAGTTCCTGGAAATCAAACAGGTAAGCCCCTATATTAAAAATATTTTTATGCAACTGAGGATGGCCGGCCCTGGTGCGGCGGAGAAAAATTTCTGCTTTCAGGATCAGTTCTTCTATGCTAAAGGGCTTGGTCATATAATCGTCTGCGCCCAACCTAAGTCCGGCGATTTTATCCTCTTTTAAAGATTTGGCTGTGAGGAAAATAATAGGGATATCATCATTTTTGTCACGTATCGCTTTTGCCAGGCTAAAGCCATCAAGTTTGGGAAGCATTACATCAAGAATGCACAGATCAAAATGTTCTTTATTAAATGCTTCCAAAGCTGATTCACCATCATCAAAATCTGAAACTTTGAATCCATGTTTTTCAAGATTGTCCTTCGTTACGTAGCAAAGGTTCATGTCGTCCTCTACCAGCATGATCCTGGCGCCCGGAAGTCCTTCTATCTTATTGTTCATTATTTACATACGGTATTTCGAGTGTGAATACAGAGCCTTTCCCGGGCTCACTTTCAAGTTTAATATTCCAGTGGTGCGCCCTGACAATATTTTTTACATAATGCAAACCTAAACCAAAGCCCTTTACATCATGCACGTTACCAGTGGGAACCCGATAAAATTTATAGAAGACTTTCTTAATATCTGTTTTTTTGATCCCGGTTCCTTTGTCAGATACTGATATAAAAAGTTTATTGTTTTTGTTCCAGGTTTTTACCGTAATGTCAGCAGTATCCGGACTATATTTGATAGCATTGTCAATCAGGTTGAATATGAGATTTGATACATGCACTTTATCTGCCATTACCTCTTCATGTGCCGCTTCAAAATCACTTTGAATATTTATGGTTTTGTTTTTTGTACTTATACGCATCTTTTCAATAGCATTTCTCAGCAGGTCGTGCATATCAATTTTTTCTTTACTCAACTTAACCCTGCTTCTATCCAGGTTGGCCATTTGTAGGGCTTTCTCCACCTGGCTTACCAGGCGGTTATTTTCCTGTTTGATGATGCTGATGTAATTGAAATAGACATCCGGGTTGGATATGGATGACGGGTTTGACAGCACATCTGCAGAAACAGCTATCGTGGAAAGAGGGGTCTTAAATTCATGGGTCATGTTATTTACAAAATCCTTTTGTATTTCGGACAAACGTGATTGCTTGAGAATAATGTAAATAGCGTAGCCAAAAAATATAACGACGATGAGAAGTATCGCTGATGAAAATACCCAGATACCCATTTCACCGGCGCCGGTGATAAAATTTGATTCATTGGGGAAATATATTCCGAAATAGTAGGTATATTTATTATATATAGGGAAATTGACAGTCACGTTTTTCTTTTCTTCGTGTTTGGAAGGGCTTATAAATTTGCCATATACCATTGTACTGGTGGCACAGTCGTAGATAGCATACTCATAATCCTGGTTCATATTTACGGATACAAATGCCTCCCTTAAATAATGTTCTAAAACACCGGCATCAATAACCGTATTCACATTTACGACATAATAATTTGAAGAGAGATGATTTACAGGATTTTCAGTGGGAGGGACGCTATGGTTAAAAACCGCAATTTTATCAGCAACATTTTTCAAGGCAATATTAATGGTCTGGTTAAATTGCTTTTGCCTGATATCAAAGGCCTTCTGAACCCAGTAGATCTGGATTACAATAATGCCGATGATTGATATAGTGCCTAATAGCGCTACGAGTCTGATGGTATTTCTTGACACACCGCTAAATTAGGTATTCAGAGACTTAAAGTGGCCTTCGTTAACAATTCATTAACAAAAGTTCAATTGGTGTTAACAACTTTGTATTGTTTTTCCGCTAAATTTGTATCTTAAATTAATAAAAAGAAAACTAAAAATCGTTATTGTTATGAAAAGAATTATCACTTCGACCTTTGCAATGGTGTTATTTTTAAGCATCAGCGCTTTCGCTCAAACGCCTCCTGCTAAAGCACCAGCTGCTGCAAAAGTAGCTCCATTGAAATGGGCAACTGAAAACATTGACATGGGAAAAATTCCACAAGGAACCCCTGCTACTGCTACTTTCAATTTTACCAACGAAGGTAAAGAGCCTGTTGCACTTAAAACCGTTCAACCAGGTTGTGGTTGTACAACTTCAGACTATACTAAAGAGCCGGTAGCTCCTGGCAAAAAAGGTTATGTAAAAGCTATTTATAACGCAATGGCTATGGGTTCTTTCAACAAGAGTGTTACTGTTACCACTGATGGTGGTGATATGACCGTGCTGATTATACATGGTGAAGTAGTGGCAAAACCAGCCGCTGCTCCTGCTGGAAAATAAAAATAAAAAGTTTATTGAGGAACCGGCGTCTGCTTACAGGCGCCGGTTTTTTTGTGCATATATTATAGAAACAGTGTTCACCTTTGTCACAACAAGATAAGACATAAAAACCATAGGAATAATTCATTCCCTGCGTTTTCTCAGAATCTTTCTCTAATTTTGCACGGCAAATAATCTAAATTATTTGCACTCATGACTTCTATCCCCGAAAAATTTCTTGAAGAAGGCCTAACCTACGACGACGTCCTGGTTGTGCCGGCCTATTCTGAGGTTTTGCCTTACGAGACAAACCTTGAAACAAAGCTCACCAGGAACATAACCATCAATGTCCCTATCATTTCGGCAGCCATGGATACGGTTACCGAATCAGAGCTTGCTGTTGCCATGGCCCGCGAAGGGGGTATCGGTATCATCCATAAAAACATGAGCATTGAAAGGCAGGCTGATGAAGTACGCCGCGTAAAAAGAT
>Ga0207063_1143_pt1 | contig 15266 bp, 8 predicted proteins | sample Alteio_BWMinCont_29_FD_153462 | JGI IMG/M metagenome (GOLD analysis project Ga0207063, IMG submission 153462) | Enriched cells from forest soil in Barre Woods Harvard Forest LTER site, Petersham, Massachusetts, United States -... | ecosystem: Environmental > Terrestrial > Soil > Temperate forest >...
GCACTGGCTTCAGCGTCGCGGAAGAGGATGTCCGAGCAATGCTGGGCCTCTTTGCACAGTTGGGAAAGTCGCGCAAAGATCCGGAAGCAAAAATGGACGCTCCGACGTTTCAGTCGCGCTTAAGCGCGATGCCGGTGCGTGCGCAATTCACTTTGCAGCAGGCACTGGCAGGCTTGGCGGCGCAGGCGCCCTCGGAAAAGGCCGACAAGCCCATGTTGCTGAAGCTGGCGGAGCATGTGGCGATCCGATTTGCTCTGGACAGCTACGAGCGCGGAGAGCTGCGCGTGAACGCCGTGAAACAACTCCTGGATCGCATGAATTCCGAGATCGGGGCTCTGCGCAAGATTTTGGGTTCGCAAGAAGAAATGATGGCCCAGGCAGGGCTGTCCGTGCAGACGTACACGGAGCTGCTCGATCAAGAGTTTTGGGAACAGGTTCCGGAAGAGAACAAGAAGGAAGTGCTCACTTCGGACGAGGCCTGGTGCGTGCCTCCGCGCAACGTGCGAGCTTTTCTCGAGGATATGCTCCGGCGCGGCGAACTGAAGACTGTCAATGAGATTTTGATGAAGTATGCGGCGTGCATCGCGCTGGAAGCGCCCGAAGCTCGGCGCACAACCGCGATTGGGCTTTCCGATCTTGCCGAGTTGTATGGCAGCGGCGACGGCAGCGCGCTTATGGAGTGCATCCGTCGGCTGGGGAATCAGCTGGCCATCGAGCGGGAGCCGGAGCTGCAAACCTTGATAAGCGCGGCGTTCGTGCGCATGAGCCAAGAAGCAGCGTCAAAACGTTGCTATCCGGCGATGCAGCAAGCGCTCTCTTCCCTGGACAATATTGAACAGCAGCGGCCCGGATCGACGCAAAGCCTACGTCCGCGCATCGGTGCCGAAGAACGCTTGCCGGAGTTCATCGAAGAGGCGCTGCGCGGCGGACACATCGCCGATGGCATGACCGATATCCTGGCACTGATGCCAAAAGCAACGCTACAGTATGTGACGAACCGGTTCGGTCACTGCGGGTTCCGCGAAGATTGCGAAGTGCTCGGCGAAATTGTGCGTGGGCTCGGCGAGGATTCCACCCTGCGTCTACTCGAGATCCTACAAACGGCGCCTGCGCCCGAGGCCGTGGAGACCATCGGCTTGCTGAGTCATTTCGCTCCCGACGCCGTGCAGAAAATCCTTCCGGTGCGCCTGAGCCAGTGGCCGCGCTCCTCGCACGACCGGGCCGTACGGCAGCTTTCCTCTGCTCCTCCGGAGCAGAGAGCAATACTGCTGGTCTCGCTCTACGATTCGCTCGACGCTCTGATCCGGCCCCTGGCTATCGACGAAATGGGCATGAGCGGCCAGCCCGAATGCATCCCGAAGCTGGTGGAATTGGCGCAAAATGATCACATCCCGTCCTTTCACCGGCTGAAAGCCCTGGAAGCGCTAGGCCGCTTGCGCGCTTCGGCGGCCAGCCCCACGATACAGCACATCATGGATGCGCGACAGGTGTGGCGCTGGGTTTACCCCTCGGAATTGCGAATCGCAGCTGCTCAGGCGTTGATGCGAATCGATCCCACGATGGCGCTGGAAAAACTCAGCGCCAGCGGACTGGAACGCAAAGATCTGCAACTTGAGCCGATGGATCCCGAGCCCAACTCCTCGGTGATGCGCCAGCGGCGATACGCGCGCTTGAGACTGTCGAGAAATCTGATCGCGGTGACTACCAATTTGCGCGAGAATTTCCGGCTGTCGATCCCGGAACTCAATCTGGGCGGCGGCATTGGCTCAGGCGAACGTCACCTTGCGCCAGGTTCGCTTCTGTCCCTGAAATTCTCGCAAGGTGTGCGGCACATCAAAGCGCAGGCTATTGTGCGCGGTGCGCGTCCGCAAGCCATGGCTTTTGAATTTGTCGATATGGATCTGGAAGACCGCGCGCGATTGCGAAAAATCTTGCTGGAGCTTGGTGGGCTTCCGCAGGTATCAGCGGTGACCAATCGCAGCAAGCGGCGTGGCCGCGTGGCACTCAATAAGTAAGTTACCGCAAGGATTTGACCGCGTTCACAAGCGCGCAACCCTCCCTTCCCACCTGTCCTCACCGAGAGCGAACCCGTCCCGGTGAGCAGGCCACGCACCGGTCCTCCGAGCGGCTTGACACGAGCGACACATAGGACCTCTGTACCATTGCCGCGAGCAGGGCATACCCCTACGGTACTAGCTAGGCAGTCCTAGTATAAGGACGGCGTGGCGGCGAATGATAGCAAACCACAAGTCAACTTCGGGACGGGCCTTCGTAAGAAGCCTCAACATACTCCTGAAGTTTGCCCGTTTGTACGGTTTCGAGCACGCCCGTACCATCGAACAGTTGGATATCGCATGGCGCGAACTGCGAGAGGCGATTCCCACGGGAACGGACAACGGGTTGATGCTCGGCGCCACCGGTTCCCAATTGTTGCTGGATGGCGTTCCTCTGGAAGGCGCTCCGGCTGAGAAACAATTTGCGCAGTTGCTTTCCGCCGCCGGCCTTGCCAGCATTCAGTTTTTTCCCTGCATCACTCAAGACGAGATTGGCAGGTTTGCCCGGGCGTTTCCGACCGGTAAGGCAAAGCCTACCGAACTCGCCATACAATTAAAAGCCGCGCTCACGGGCGCGCAGGGCATACGTTTGAATGAGGTGTGTTTCATCGCAACGGATTCCCGATTGAAGGAGGCCAGCATGGCCGCGCAACTCGCGGCCGCTTCGCTTGGGGAAGACCAAAATGAATTCAAAAAGTGGCTGAATGATCCCCATAAACTGCTGGAACTGATTGCTGCCGCGCAAGGTTCGAGGAGCGGCGGGATGGTTGGCTCCGGCACGGGAGCCGGTGGTTTGGGATCCGGAAGTGGAGACGCTACTGCCGGGAGCGTCAGCGGAGGAATCGGTGGTGGTGGTGGAGCTGGCGGAAACGCGGGTACTCTCGGCGAATTCAGCGTTACAGGAGCAAGCAGCGGTGGAACGCTCACGGGCGGACCCTATGCGGCCGGAAGCGGCGTCGCTGGAGTCGCTGGCCAAGGTGCAGGTGCCTCCGGAGCGGGTCTCGGAGCGGGGCCGGGCGGCGGAGCGGGTCTAGGAGCGGGTCTCGGAGCGGGTCTAGGAGTGGGTCTCGGAGCGGGGCCGGGCGGCGGAGTGGGTCTAGGAGTGGGTCTCGGAGCGGGGCCGGGTGGCGGAAGAGCCGGAAGTGGGCCTTGGCGGGGAACCGGCCAGAGCGCCGGACCGAGTGAGGATGAAATCTATGGAATTTTGGGCGCGTTGACAAGTTTTGGCAATGTCGGCGCCGGCCAGGGTGGAGTGGCTGCGGCTGGTGAGTTCCAGGAGCAGATGTCTCAATTGCCGGGAACCGCGCAGGACACGTTGAAGAGAGCGATCGCCGGTCTTGCTGCGCAAGCTCCCGAGGGCCAGCCGGATGAATCAGTACTGGTAAAACTGGCCGAGCATCTGGCGATTCGATTTGCGCTCGAGCGATTCGAAAGCGGCGAAGTCAAGGTCAACGCGGTGCGGCAGATGCTCGACCGCATGAATTCTGAGATCGACAATCTCCGCAAGATTCTGGGCGCGCACGAAGACAAGATGACGGACGCGGGAATGATGGTCGAGTCCCACCGCGAGATTCTCGACCGGCAGTTTTGGGCGGCGGTTCCGGAAAGCGGCAAGCAGGCCGTGCTGATGTCGGGAGACGCATGGTGCATTCCGCCGAAAAACGTCCAGTCTTATGTGGCCCACCTGATCGAGACCGGCGACGTCGCGCAAGCCATCAGCATTCTGCAGAACTACGCTTCGTGCGCGGACAGCGACGAGGCCGATGCGCGGAAAAAAACCGCGATGGGTTTGTCGGAGATGGCGGCGCTTTACGCCAAGGCCGATCCCAAGCTGCTCGGCGAGGCGCTGCGCCATCTGGGCCTGCGGCTGTCCGTTGAGCAAGACGTCGATTTGCAAACGTTGGTGAGCGCCGCATTCGTGAGGCTTAGCCAAGAAGCTGTGACCAGCCGGTGCTTCCCGGTGATGGAGCAGGCGCTCGATTTGATTTCCGGTGTCGAAGCGCAGCGGCCCGGCATCGGGCGGAGCCTGCGTCCTAAGATGGGCATCGAAGAACGCATTCCTGAGTTTGTGGATGAGGCTCTGCGAGCGCGGCAAGCCGCCGCCGGCATGACCAATGTCTTGAAAATGCTCCCGCAAACGGCGATGGAGCAGCTCTCCATGCGGTTCAACCGCTGCAGTCTGCGGGAAGATGCCGAGCATATATCCAATCTGGCCGCTGATCTTGGCGAAGAAGGATTGCAATACTTGCGGAGCACAGTAAGGGGCGGCCCCATCACCGAGGCTGTGGAGATGACCGGGCTCTTGAGCACGCTGGATCCGGACGCGGTAGAAGTGTTCTTGCCGTCGCGGATGAAAGATTTTCCCAGGACGTCGCAGGACCGCATCGTGCGGCAAGTCTCTGCTAGCGGCGCTCCGGGACGCTGCCGAATTCTTCTCGAGCTGCTCGATCATGTCGATCCGCTGATCATGCCTTTGGTGATCGACGAGATTGGCGTGACCGGCGATCGCGAAGCCCTTGGCCGTCTGCTCACTATTGTTGACGGCGACTTGCCGACCGGTGCCGGACCCTATTTGCAGGTGAAGTCGATCGAGGCGCTGGGCCGCATTCATGCGCCGGAGTCCACAACTACGCTCAGGCGCATCGTCGAAGCGAAGAAGATGTTCGGCTGGGCCCATGCCCAGGAACTTCGCATCGCCGCTCTGCAAGCGCTCATAGGACTGGAACCGGACTGGGCGCGCGATTTTGCGGCGAAAAGTGGAATCGACCGCGAAGACCTGGCTCTGGCGCCACTGGACGTCATGGCGAACTCCAAATTCGTCCGACAGCGCCGCCATACGCGCGTTAGGCTGCACAAGCCGGTAACCGCTGTGAGCACAAACCTCAAGGAGAACTGCCGCCTCGAGATTAAGACGGCGAGCCTCTCTGGCGGTTTTGCCAGCATCAGCCGGCATCTTCCGCCCGGTACGCATGTGCAACTGAAGCTGCAGCTGGGTCTTCGCAACGTGCAAGCCACGGCCCTGATGCGGGATTACCGGGCCCAGGACATGGCCTTTGAGATTGTCGATATGAGCCTCGATGAGCGCAGCAAGTACCGCCGACTCCTGGCCGATAATCATTCGGCGTCGATCCCCGTGGCCAAAGCCAAGAGCCAGAGCGAAGCCGTCGAAACCCCGGTGCCATCCTCCTAGAGTGTTATGTCGCCGTGTCGACGTGTCGACGTCCTTGGCGCTGACGCATCCAAACAGTTAGAATAGAGTGTTTGCACTGGTTGTGGCAGACCGGCCCGTGCGTTCACTCACGCGGAACACCGCCAGGAGACGGCGAAACCCCTCATGGATGTTGCCAAGGCAGTTGATACCGTTGTCGCTCGATTTATCGGCACCAAGCACGAGCGCGACATCAAAAAACTACAACCTCTCGTCGTGGCCATCAATGCGCGTGAAGCCGAAACACGCGCGCTAAGCGACGAAGAGCTAAAGGCTCGCTTCGCCGAACTTAAGGCGGAGGTGCATGAACAACTGAAGGATGCTGATCCCAGCGAACCTACCTACAAAGAACTCTTGAAGAAGGTGCTCGATCCGATGATTGTGCCGGCTTTCGCCTTGGTGCGCGAAGCAGGCCGCCGCTTTCTGAACATGCGGCACTTCGACGTGCAATTGATCGGCGGAATGGTCTTGCACGACGGCAAAATTGCGGAGATGAAAACTGGCGAGGGCAAAACGCTCGTTGCCACTTTGCCGGCGGCGCTAAATGCTTTGGCAGGACGCGGCGTGCACGCCGTCACGGTGAACGACTACCTGGCGCGGCGCGACGCCGAGTGGATGAGCCCGCTCTATCGCAGCCTCGGTCTTTCCGTCGGCGTAATCGTGCACGATCTGGACGATGAGCAGCGCAAGGCGGCGTATGGCGCGGATCTCACGTACGGCACGAACAACGAATTTGGTTTTGACTATCTGCGCGACAACATGAAGTATGATCTGGCGCAATGCGTTCAGCGCGGGCATCAGTTCGCGATCGTCGATGAAGTGGACTCCATCCTCATCGACGAAGCCCGTACGCCGCTGATCATTTCCGGCCCTTCGGAAGAGTCCACCGACAAATACGCCAAGATTGACAAGATTATTCCCAAACTCATCCAGGACATCGACTACACACTGGACGAAAAACATCGCACCGCAACTTTAACGGAAGAGGGATTCAGCAAGTGCGAACGGCTGCTCGGCCTGCACAATCTCTCGGACCCTGTAAACATCGAGCTCATGCATCACGTTTATCAAGCCCTCCGCGCGCACTCGCTCTACAAAAGCGACGTCGATTACGTGGTGAAAGACGGAGAAGTGATCATCGTAGATGAGTTCACCGGTCGCCAAATGCCCGGCCGCCGCTGGTCCGATGGATTGCACCAGGCCGTCGAAGCCAAGGAAGGCGTCAAGATCGAACGAGAAAATCAGACGCTCGCGACGATCACTTTCCAGAATTATTTCCGCATGTACAAGAAGCTCTCCGGCATGACCGGAACGGCCGAAACGGAAGCCGCGGAGTTCGGCAAAATCTACAATCTCGATGTCGTCGCGATCCCCACGAACCGCACGCTGATTCGCGAAGAACACCGCGACGTTGTCTACCGCACCGAAAAAGAAAAGTTCGAAGCGGTCGTCAATGGGATCCTGCAAGAGGACAATTCGTTTGCCAACGGCATCCGCCACTATAACGAACGCGGTCAGCCGGTGCTGGTGGGAACGATCTCCATCGAAAAGTCGGAAACCATCTCCGAAATCTTGAAGAAGACAGGCGTTCCGCATCAAGTGCTCAACGCCAAGCACCACGAGCGTGAGTCGCGCATCGTCGCGCAAGCCGGCCGCAAGGGCGCCGTGACCGTGGCGACCAACATGGCCGGCCGCGGCACGGACATTCTTCTTGGCGGCAATCCCGAGCAGATGACCCGCGATCATTTTCTGAAAAACAAATTGGCTTTGCCCTACGCCGCCGCGCCTGCTGTGATCCCAGCCGATGGCGGCCCCGACGCACAGCCCGCCGTGGCCATGGTGCTTTTCCAGAATGAAGGCAAAATCTTTCAAGTACCCGCCGACCAATGGAAGCCGGTCTATGAGCAATTCGCCGAGCAGTGCAAAGCCGAGCACGACGAAGTGGTGGCCCTCGGCGGCTTGCACATCCTCGGCACCGAGCGCCACGAAGCCCGCCGCATCGATAACCAGTTGCGCGGCCGCGCCGGCCGCCAGGGCGATCCTGGCTCTTCGCGCTTTTTCCTTTCGCTCGAAGACGATCTCATGCGCATCTTCGGCGGCGAGCGCATGAAGGCCCTGATGTTCCGTCTGGGCATGACCGAAGGCGTACCTATCGAATCCGGACTGATCTCCCGGCGCATTGAAAACGCGCAGAAATCCGTCGAAGCACAGAACTTTGATGCTCGCAAACACCTGCTGGAATACGATGACGTGATGAACAAGCAGCGCGAGACGATTTACGCCATTCGCCGCTCGGCGCTAGAAGGAAAAGACCAGCGCGATTATGTTCTCGGCGTCGCGGAAGACGTGGCGCGCGAGCAGGTCGACACGTATTGTCCCCGCGAGCAACATCCCGACCAATGGAATGTCACCCAGTTTCTCGCCGAAGTCAACGCCCAGTTCGGCATCGACGCCAAAGCCGCCGGCGCCGACCCCGCCACGTTGAGCCACGACGAACTCGCCGAAGCCACTGTTAAGGCGGTCACCACACGCTACGAGGAAAAGGAAAAACAGTTCGGTGCGGACCTTGTCCGCTGGCTCGAACGGCGCATCATCCTTGATGTCGTCGATTCCCAGTGGAAAGATCACTTGCTCTCGCTCGACCACTTGAAAGAGGGCATCGGCCTTCGCGGCTACGGTCAAAAGGATCCGCTAGTCGAGTTCAAAAAAGAAGCATTCGTCCTGTTCGAAGACATGATGGCGCGCATCGACAACGAAACCATCCGCTATCTGTTCCACATTCAGGTCCAGCAGAACGAGCAGCCTCCTCAGGGCGGGCCGGGGCAAGCTCCACCACCGCCGCAACCAATGCGCCCGCGTGCGGACGCCGCAGTCGCCAGCGCCGCGGCCCGCGCCAGCGAACCTCCTCCGCAGCGCTTACCAGCCTTCGCGCGCGAAATGGAGCGCAAGCAAGAGCGCCAGCAAAAAGAGCTGCAGTACCAAACAGGGCCAGCGCAAGCCGAAGCGCCGAAGCCGGTCCGCGCAGGCGCCAAGATAGGCCGAAACGATCCATGCCCTTGCGGCTCCGGCAAAAAATACAAAAAATGCCACGGCGCTTAACGCATGATTGCTTCGGCATTGGTGACACAGACCTCCGTCTGTGTTCTCTTCAGCTCCAGCACTTGATCCGTGCGCTCACGTCGAGATTTCAGCGTTGCGTTTGACCGCAAGAAAAGGACTCTTATGCCAGCACCAATGCCGCAACCCGAACGCCACCCTATCCCCGGCGTAAAAAATCTAGTCGCGGTCGCCAGCGGCAAAGGTGGCGTTGGCAAAACCACGGTCGCCGTCAATCTCGCCCTGGCCCTGGTAAAACTCGGCCACCAAGTCGGACTGCTGGACGCCGACGTCTACGGCCCCAATGTCCCCATCATGCTCGGAACTCTGCAGGAGCCGCAAGCCACCGCCGAAAAACGCATCATCCCCGTCGAAGTCGCCGGCATGAAAATGATCTCCATGGGCCTGCTCAATCCCGGTGACAAGCCGATGGTCTGGCGCGGCCCCATGCTACACAGCGTCATCACGCAATTCCTGCGCAGCGTCGAGTGGGGCGAGCTCGATTACCTCATCATCGATCTTCCGCCCGGCACCGGCGACGTGCAGCTCACGCTCATCCAAACCGTGGCCGTCACTGGCGCGGTGGTCGTCACCACGCCTTCCACCGTCGCGCTCGCCGACGTGCGCAAAGCCATCGAGATGTTTCGCCAGGTCAACGTCGAAGTTCTCGGTGTCGTCGAGAACATGAGCACGTTCACGTGCCCGCATTGCAGCAAGCCCATCGATATTTTTGGTCACGGCGAAGGCGCAAAAACCGCGCTGGCCTATGGCGTCCCCATCCTCGGCGAAATCGAAATCGATCCGCGCATCCGCATCGGCGGCGACACCGGCAAACCCGTCGCCGGCCTTGGCGAATCCGCCCCCGGCACACAAAGCCTCTACGCCCTAGCCCGCGCTGTCACCGCCCGCCTAGCCGAAGTCAGCGCCACCTCCGCCGGGCCGTCCGTTACGATCGACTAAACTGACTTTATATATATGGAACAGCGAACCGCCGAAGCATCGCGTGAGGAACCCTCATGGTGCTCTCAAACTGCTTGTGGGTCTTCCTTGCCGCCTGGCAGGCGACTAAACCGGTCATCCAGCAACCGACCCGCTCCCCTTCGCCGAAATCTCTCTTGAGCCGCGCTGAGTATTTGCTATAATGCCGTTTGGGATAATCTTGGCAGGGCTGGGCGCTGCGGCAACCGTGTTGCCGCATTTTCTTTTTGCGGTCGTGAACACGGGGAATAGGCCGGCAGAATTCAGGGTAAAACCTGTCGGGTTATCGTCCCTATTGAGTACCCTGGAATCAACACCCAAGGGATGACTCGTAACTGTTGATTCTAAACAACTTACAGAAAACTAAATCCTTTAGAAGCACACTACGAAAAATCGGGGGGTGGTTATGGTTGATCAGAACTCCAGCGCGAACTCGCCCGCCAGAGGTTCTGTCGAATTGGGCCGCCAGCCCGACATTCGCCCCTATCGCGGCAAGCGCCCACAAATCGCCGCATCCGCCTATATTGACCCCTCCGCCGTTATCATCGGCGATGTGGTCATCGGCGAAGACTCGAGCGTCTGGCCCTGCACCGTGATTCGTGGCGACGTGCACCACATCCGCATCGGCGCGCGCACCAACATTCAGGACGGCTCTGTGCTCCACGTCATGCGCGATGAGCACGCGCTGGTCCTAGGCGACGACGTGACCATCGGCCACTCCGTCACGCTGCACGGCTGCACCATCGAATCGCGCTGCCTGGTCGGCATGGGAGCCGTCATCTTGAACGGCGTGCACATTGGCGCCGGCAGCATCGTCGCAGCCGGCACGCTCCTTCTCGAAGGCGCCAAAATTCCACCCGGCAGCCTGGTCGTAGGCCACCCCGGCAAAGTCAAGCGCGCCCTGACCGGCATCGATCAAGCCTCCATAGACGCCTACGCCCAGCGCTACGTCGAGTACAAAGATATTTATCGGGAGGAACCCACCGAGTGAGCGAAGGCGCCGTAAAAAAGGAAGAAAAGCCGCGCAAGTTTCAAGCGATTCGCGGCACGCGCGATTTGCTGCCGCCAGAAACCGCTCTATGGACTCGTGTCGAGCAAACCGCCCGCGAGGTCTTCGCAACGTTCGGATTCGGCGAAATCCGGCCCCCGGTTTTCGAGCCGACCGATTTGTTTGCTCGCGCCGTCGGGGGCGACACCGACATCGTCTCCAAAGAGATGTACACCTTTGTCGACCGATCCGAAAAACTAGAGCCGCAGCCTTCTATCGGTAGCATGGACGTCTTCCTCGAGCAAGTGAAGCGACTCTCCAAATCCGGAGAACTTCCGCAAGACGAGATTGATCTCGAGTTGGTCGAAAAGCAGTGGAAAAAAGTCGATGGGCTGCTGCAGGGGATTTCTAAGATTGAGGCGGGCTCGACGGAAATCTATACGCTCATTATGCTCTTTGAGGCCCTGCGGCTGGGAGGCGACGTCTCGTTAAGACCCGAAGCCACCGCGAGCGTCTGCCGGGCCTACATCGAGCACAACATGCAGCAGCTTCCGCAGCCCGTGAAGCTGTACTACATGGGGCCGATGTTTCGGCGCGAGCGGCCGCAGAAAGGCCGCTACCGCCAGTTTTATCAAATAGGCGCGGAGATTCTGGGTGGACCCGATGCTCCCGCTATCGATGCAGAACTCATCGAAATGTTGATGACCTTCTTCGGAAAACTCGGCCTCGAAGGAACGACCCTCGAAATCAATTCCATCGGCCACGCCGCAGATAACTGCCGTCGCGGCTACGTTCGAAAGCTCAAGGCCGAGCTCGAAAAAGTGAAAGACAAACTCGGCGCCGACTCACAACGCCGCATCGAAACAAATCCGTTGCGCGTTCTCGACTCGAAACTGGAACATGAGCAAGCCATTGTCGAGCAACTTCCGCGCATCGCTGATAACCTCTGCGACGACTGCAAAATGCATTACGCCGCCGTAAAACGCGAACTCGATCTCCGCGACGTTGCCTATCGCGAAAACTGGCGCCTCGTTCGCGGCCTCGACTATTACATGCGCACCACGTTTGAAATCACCGCGCGCGGCCTCGGCTCGCAAAACGCCGTCTGCGGCGGCGGCCGCTACGACGGCCTCGTGCAACTTCTCGGGGGACCGCCCACAAAAGGCATCGGCTTCGCCATCGGCGAAGACCGCTTGATCTTGTCATTAGAAGAGAGCGGCAAAGTGCCAGCCGCACAAGGTCCCGATGTTTACATCGCCTGGATGGGCCAAAACGCCTATGCCACGGCGATCCGCGCCGCCAGAGCTCTGCGCAATGCCGGCCTCCGCGTCGAGCTACCCGCCACCGAACTGAAATTCGGTAAAGCCCTCGAACGTGCCAGCAAGCTCGGCTCGCGCTTTGCCCTCATCCTTGGCGATAATGAAGTTGCCGATGGCCAGTGGACGCTGAAGACCCTTCGAGACGGTTCGCAACAGAAACTCACCGAACCAGCTCTGCTAGAATATCTGCTTAAGCCGTAGTGGCACAGGCTTCAGCCTGTGCTAGCCGAGTGATCTTGGCGGTTTGAAATTGCCAGGCACAGACGAAGTCTGTGCCACTGGAGGAGATAGAAACCTTGCTCGATCTTCTAGGCAACCTCGAACGCACACACTATTGCGGCGCACTGCGCGCCCCTGACGAAGGCCGCGACGCCATCGTCATGGGCTGGGTCTCCGGCCGCCGCGACCTCGGCAACTTGCTCTTCCTCGACATTCGCGACCGTACCGGCATCGTGCAGGTGGTATTCAACAAGGAGTCGCAACCCACCGCGCACGCCAAAGCCGAGCAGGCGCGCAGCGAATTTGTGGTCGCGGTCGAAGGCCAAGTCATCAAGCGGCAAAAAGCGAATCCCGAAATCCCGACCGGCGAAGTCGAGCTGATCGCCGCGAAGCTCCACATTTTAAACAACGCCAAAACGCCGCCGTTTCCCATCGAAGACGAAATCAATGCCGCGGAAGAGACGCGCTTGCGCTACCGCTATCTCGACCTGCGTCGCCCCAAGCCGCACCGCAACCTCGCGCTACGCCACAAAATCGTTCTGGAAATTCGCAAAACCATGGACGAGATGGGCTTCCTCGAAGTCGAAACGCCCATGCTCACGCGCTCGACGCCCGAGGGCGCGCGGGACTATCTCGTTCCCAGCCGCGTCCATCACGGGCAGTTCTACGCGCTGCCGCAGTCGCCGCAGATCTTCAAGCAAATCCTGATGATTGGCGGGCTGGACCGCTACTTCCAGATCGTGAAATGTTTTCGCGACGAAGATTTGCGCGCCGACCGCCAGCCCGAATTCACCCAGCTCGACGTCGAGATGTCTTTCCCGCGCCAGGAAGACATCTTTCGCGTCATCGAAACCGTCATGGTGCGCGTGTGCGCCGTCGCCGGCATCAAAACGCACGGGCCCTTCCCCCACATGCTCTACAAGGACGCCATCCGCAAGTACGGCAGCGACAAGCCCGACCTGCGCTTTAACATGGAGCTGTACGAAGTCACCGACTGCTTTCCGGAAGAAGCGAAAACCAAGCTGGGGATCGAAGGCAGCGTGTTTGCTCTCGCTGCTCCGGGCGCCGCCGGCTATTCGCGAAAACAGCTCGACGAGTTAACCGAAAAGGCCAAGTCCAACGGCGCGCGCGGCGCGTATTTTGTTAAAGTCGCGGTCGAAGGCACGACTTCGACCGTTGAAAAACTCGTCGGCCCGGAAAACGTTAAGAAACTCGCCGAGGCCTGCGGCGCAAAGACCGGCGATCTCATCGTCGCTGTAAGCGCGAAGCAGCAGATCAAAGGCACGGAAGCGGCCGCCCTCGTCGCCGGACAGGTGCGTTTGCAGCTCGGCGAAGCGCTTAATCTGATTGACCGCTCCCAATGGAAATTCCTCTGGATCACGGGTTTCCCGCTCTTTGAATGGAGCGAAAACGACCAAGCCTGGGTCAGCGCCCAGCACCCTTTCACCGGCATCGTCGATGAAGATTTGGAAAAGCTCGAATCCGCGCCGTGGGAAGTACGTTCCAAAGGTTACGACCTGGTCCTCAACGGCAACGAGCTCGGCTCCGGCAGCATCCGTATCCACCGCCAAGACATTCAGGAGCGCCTCTTCCGCGCGCTCGGCCTAAGCGAAGAGCAGCTTCGCCGGCGTTTTGGCTTCTTCCTCGACGCGCTGACGTACGGCACGCCGCCGCATGGCGGTATCGCGCTCGGCATTGACCGTATCGCCATGCTTGTCGCCGGTGAAAAATCACTTCGCGAAGTGATCGCTTTCGCGAAGACTACCGCCGCAGTAGATTTAATGGCAGAGTCCCCGTCGTCGGTGGACCAGGGCCAGCTCGATCAGCTCGGCATCAAGCTGAAGTGATTTAGGACAGGAGTCTTGATGGAGCGGCTCTGGGCCCTCAAGAGCGATTTCGACCCGTTAGGGCGGATCTTTTTGGGATCGAGCGGTGCGGGTTTTCTCTTCCGCATCACCCGATGCACGGTCTATCGATGCCCCTATTGCCGTTGGATCTTCAAGATCACTTGGGGGCCATCGAATAGCTTGCTCGGTCAAGGTGAGAGAAACTGCTGGCACTGCAAACAGCTGTTTTGGGATGGCTCGAACGAATGGCCGGAAATGAGCAGCGAAGACCGGCAGCTTTTTCTGCTTCCGATTACGATTGCCGGCTACATCGGAGCCTTTCTCGTGATCGCTGGTGTGTACGGCTACGCAGTTGTAGCCGTCCGGAAGCGTGCCAAGGGGGGTGACCTTATCTTTTTCTTGGCGGCTGCTTTGCCAATCGGCTTGTGGTTTTGCTTACGTGGTGTGCAGGTGGCTCGGTCTGTTCACCGCTATAATAGTCGCGTTCCGTCGAGACCTTCATGAGCCGGATCAGGATATTGCCGGAGGCGGTAGCGAACAGAATCGCCGCGGGCGAAGTTGTCGAACGCCCCGCTTCGGTCGTCAAAGAGCTCCTTGAAAATGCATTGGACGCGGGCGCGAAAACGATCCGCGTTGAAACGGAAGTCGGCGGCAAGCGCATGATCCGGGTCATCGATGATGGGCACGGCATGAGCCACGACGACGCGTTGCTGGCCTTCGAGCGCCACGCCACAAGCAAACTGCGCTCCGCGGACGATTTGCTTTCCATCTCCACGCTCGGCTTCCGCGGAGAAGCACTCCCAACGATTGCCGCAGTCTCGCGGTTGCTTCTTGAAACGCGCGACGAATCGGAAGTCGAGGGCACGCGCCTTGAATTTGCCGGCGGAAAACTTGTCGGCGTAAAGCCTGCGGGCCTGCCTCCGGGAACAACCATCAGTGTCGCCGATCTTTTCTACTGCGTACCGGCGCGTCGACAATTTCTCAAATCAGATACCACCGAACTCGGTCACATCGCCTCGCTCGTCACGCATTACGCGCTGGCCAATCCAGACAAACACTTCGTCCTGACCACGCCGACACAGGAAATCATCAACAGTCCGCCCGCCGAGAAACTCGCCGACCGCATCTACCAACTCTTTGGCCGACAATCGATGGAAGAGCTGGTTGAAATTCCGCCAGCCTCGGCAGCATTTCGCGCGGCGATCACCGAGCCCGAACTCGAAGCCGGCGAAGAAAGCGCCACGCTGACGGTTCGAGGTTTCACGTCGCGCCCCGAGGTGCAACGGCCGAACCGTAATGGCATCTACATTTTCGTGAATCGCCGCCTGGTGCGCGACCGTTTGATTCTGCACGCGATTCACGAAGCTTATCGCAACATTCTCCCGCCCGCCGTTTTTCCCGCCACGCTGCTCTTTCTCGAAATGCCCTACGACGAAGTCGACGTCAACGTGCACCCCGCAAAAATCGAAGTGAGATTCCGCCGCTCGCAATTCGTTCACGATTTCGCGCGTGATTCGATCCGCCAGGCGCTCATGAGCGTTCGTCCGGTTCCCAGTT
>Ga0207063_1146_pt1 | contig 15102 bp, 11 predicted proteins | sample Alteio_BWMinCont_29_FD_153462 | JGI IMG/M metagenome (GOLD analysis project Ga0207063, IMG submission 153462) | Enriched cells from forest soil in Barre Woods Harvard Forest LTER site, Petersham, Massachusetts, United States -... | ecosystem: Environmental > Terrestrial > Soil > Temperate forest >...
CTATTTCATGGCAGGTGTCTGGTACAGACAGACAGATCCTAATTCTGATGCATTAATTTTAATGATCGGTATCAAGAAAGATGCGGTAAGAATTGCATACAGCTATGACTTAACGGTATCGGATGCCCGTGCCGCAGCGGCAGGCAGTCATGAAATTTCACTTATTATTGAATCCAAGAAGTACAATCCAAGCCAGAAAAGAAGGTGGAGGAAAATAAATTGCCCCGATAATTTTGGAGGGCATTCATAATATTTTATATAGATTTGCAGTTTAGAGGTTTTACACGCGAGCACGAATAATACACTGAAGAACATGAAGAGGAACTTGTTGTTTGTTGCGTTCATAGGAGCAACATATTTATTAGGATCCTGTAGCAAAGAGAAATCTGCTACTACAGGCTGGAACTACAACGATAAAAAGTGGGGCGGTTTTGAGCTTCATAAAGCCAAGGAACAGGAAACTGGTCCAAACCTGGTTTATATTCCGGGTGGGGCATTTACCATGGGCTTGATGGAACAGGACATTACCTATGATAATGACGCTGTAGCAAGAAAGGTAACTATCAACGATTTCTACATGGATGAAACAGAAATCGCTAATGCCGATTACCTGGAGTATATCTATTGGTTGCACCGTGTATATACAGACCTTCCTCAGGTTTATCAGCAGGCTTTACCGGATACCCTGGTTTGGCGCGAAAAACTCGCTTATAATGAGCCATTTGTTAAATATTATTTCCGTCACCCTGCATATCAGTTTTATCCTGTAGTAGGTGTTAACTGGGTACAGGCTACCAATTACGCACAATGGCGTAGTGACAGGGTTAATGAAGCGATCCTGATCAGGGAAGGTTATTTTAAACCAAACCCACAACAAACAAATAACGATAACTTTAATGTGGACGCCTATATGGCCGGCCAATATGAAGGGTTAACCAAGAAAAACAAAAAGAATCTGGGACCTGAAGGTGGTAACCGTAAAATCCAGTTACAGGATGGTATTACACTTCCTGATTACCGCCTGCCTACTGAGGCTGAGTGGGAATATGCAGCACTCGCGTTGCAGGGTAATGCAAAATTTGAAAACGTAAATGACAGAAGGATTTATCCATGGGATGGTATATCCATGCGGAAAAACGAATCCAAATATATTGGTAAAATGCTTGCCAACTTTAAACGTGGAAACGGTGACTATGCAGGTATCTCTGAGTTGCCTAATGATGGTGGCGTCATTACAACACCTGTACATTCATACTGGCCTAATGATTTCGGCTTGTATTGCATGGCAGGTAACGTAAGCGAGTGGGTAATGGATGTGTATCGTCCTATGTCTCACGATGATGTATCAGATTTCAACTCTTTCCGTGGTAACGTATTCACGAAAATAAAGAAAACAGATGACGGGTTTATCGCTGAAAAAGACAGCCTTGGCCGTATCCCTTATGTACCTGTAACTGATGAAGAAAGCGCCAACCGCAGGAACTATAAAACTTCCGACAATATTGGAGCTAAAGATGAAATGAGTTATAACAATGGGGAACAAGGCTATGATTATGGCAATTCAACCCTTATTAATAACCATGCAAGGGTATATAAAGGCGGATCATGGGCAGACAGAGCATTCTGGAATGGACCAGGTGCACGCAGGTTCCTTGATGAAACAGCAGCATTATCTACTCTTGGTTTCCGTTGTGCGATGATCCGTGTCGGTGGCAGGAAATGGGAAAAGGATAAGAAAAGAACATACCAGGCTGGAAGATAGATTCCTTTTTACTGGATTGATATAAATAAAAAAGCCGTTAATAGCGGCTTTTTTATTGGTAAATATATTTTCTCGTTATACGATTAACCTAATAATAAGTTTAGTATCGTTGTACTTTTGTCTTGAAACAAAAGTACCAAAAATTCAAGCCCGCCCGTACCGAATGGTACATTCGGGCGGGGCTGTTGAAAAAAATTGGCTGAAAGCTTCATTTCATTCACCAAACAAAACAATGCCGCTTCCACCAGTTTCAATCGGTCAAGGCTTTTCTGCGGCTCTGTTTTGTTTTACGTTCATTCCATTTGCTTTCTTAGCCATTTTTTCAAAGGCCAGTCCTAATTCCAATCTTAATTCGGATGCGATTAGATTATATTCTGGAAGCGTTCATCTTTTTCACATATTTACCAATGATATCGAATTCAATATTTACTGTATCGCCTACCTCTAAGGATCTGAAATTAGTGTGTGAAAATGTATAAGGAATAATACCCACGCTAAACCTGTCTTCAATGCAATTAAATGCGGTAAGGCTAACGCCATTAACAGCTATAGATCCTTTTTCAACAATCAGGTCGCTGAACGATGGATCGTATCTGAAAGTGAAGACATGGCTCCCGTTATTTTCATCCCGTTCAATACAAATTCCGGTAGTATCCACGTGCCCCTGCACAATGTGACCATCAAGTAATGTTTGCATCGTAATACTTTGCTCCAGGTTAACATGCTGTCCGGTGATTAATTGACCAAGGTTACTCTTTAAGAGAGTTTCCTTTATAGCAGTTACTTTGTAAGTATCTTCTTTGATCTCCTCGACTGTAAGACAAACGCCATTATGCGAAAGGCTTTGATCCACATGAAGTTCAGAAGCAATCGGGCTTTTGATCCAGAAGATTTTGTTTGATCCTTCGTTGGCGAAATCATTGACAATGCCCTCGTTTTTTATAATACCGCTAAACATGATGCGAAGTTATTTTTATTTTAGTAATAATGAGTGCATAGGGCCTGAAAGGGCGGAATACATTAGCGAAGGGTGTAGCCCTTCGCACGAAGAAAGAAATCAAATATAGCCATGCAAGGGCATAATACTCATATTCTAATGATTCTGGTAATTGGCCTTTAAATATGATAAAGAAATGAGGATTTTAAGCATAATTATGATGCCCTTTCAGGGCTATAACCTATGTCTTACGGTTTCACAGGGCTGCACTGAAAAAACCTATTTCCTGCTGACGATAGTTACTGCTCCACTGAGCGGTACATCAACAATACCTTCCAAGCGGATCTCTCTTACAATACAGGAATAATAATAAACACCGTCGGGTAGTTTTTGATGAGAATGTTCTTCAGTTCCATCCCAGTTTATTGCAGGGTCGCTGCTACTAAATACTTCCTGGCCCCAGCGATTATATACTTTCAGATCTATGCTTTGTATAAATTGATAACCCGGAAATGGCACAAAAAGATCATTCAGTTCATCACCATTTGGGGTAAAAACATTCGGTAAAACATATACAGGGCAATTATCCACACATACATAGTTGCTCGGACGGCTTTGATTATCATAAGAATCAAGGGCAGTTACATAATAACAACCAGCTAATGAATAGCTCAAAATCTGGCGTTGATCCAGGTAATCGTTTGTATTTAATCCGTTTACAGAATCAATATATATAAATTTATAATTATTCCCCGTACTGAAATAGACTTTATAACGGGTTACTTTGGAGTTACAGCTATCGTTTATAGTCCACCTTAGCATGGTATTTTTTGCATTACAATCAGCATTTCCCGACAAAATGGGTGCACAAGGTGATACGGTATCCCTGGCACTGGAGCATTTGGTTTCAGAAAGATTTATGATCGGGCTCACAAATCCGGGTGCCAGGTACGAGCCTATTGATTTTACGTAATAGCAATGCGGTTTTCCGTTTACGAGTCCCGTGTCTATATAAGTCATTGTTTTTGATGTCCCTATAGAATCCCAGGTAAGTGTCACATCATTATGCCTGTAGATTGTATAGGAGGTATTCTGCCACGGTACCTTTACATTCCAGATTAATACCAGGCTTTTATAAGCCCTGCCAATATTCAGGTATACCGAAGATGCGGATATGGTATGTCCAAGAAGTTTAAATTGATTAACCCCTTTTATAGTATCAGTATCATAAAATTCTACTTTATAAGTATAAGCAGAGTCCTCAGTGTTCAGCATGGTATCAATAAAGGTAGTATCATTAAGTCCATGAAAATCATTGCTTGCAGATGTTTTGAGCAATCTGAAATTAGTAGTACCAATGCCTGGTGATCGGTATAATTTATATTCGTAAGGCGCCCTGTTTTGGTTTGTATCAAGAGCAATGGCCGATGGTTTAGACCAGTCAACATACATACTGCCATGTACTGCATCTGTAACTCTTACTGATGCATGCGTCATTACGGGAACATCCTTTTTTAGTTCCGCACATGCTTCATTAGAGGCATACCCTTCCACATATTGAAATTGCCCTTGATTGAGATAGATGGCTGTAACGAGGTAGCAATATTTTATCCCGGGGGCAAGATCAGAACCTTTGTTATTATCGACATAAGTAAAAGTGTTTGCGTTTGTAATAGTATCAATAAGTCTGTAGCCAACATACCCCGGCACGCCTGTTTCGCAATTGGAGTGCTGCCATGTAGAAGTATCGGCACGCCGGTAAATAAAATAGCCGACAGGATTGGTACATACTGGTATTTTCCAGTTAAGAATAACACTGTTACCAGCTGGCGTAGCCGTTAAGTGCTGTGGTTCCGGACCCACGACTCTGATTTGCATACTTTTAATATCTGCACTTGAATCCTGGTCAATAGCTTTAAAAATTACGACGTACGGTTGTTCTCTGATACTTTCGCAGGAAACTGCCCATTCAAAAACGGCTTTAACACTGTCTTTGCCAACTGCAGGATTATTATACATCACAGCTGGTGATGATGACTGTAAAAATGGTCCCCCCGATGCGGTGAGTTTAACGGTGTCATAATATTTTAAAATTAGACTATCATAATGCATGTATCCCTTGTCAGTATCCCTGGCAACAACCGGCACCACGTATTTAAAATTAATTCCTGCCTCAATACAAGTATCGGGAAGTGGTTCGATAAAAGGAGGATGTAATCCCTGACAGTCAACCACAATGATCTGTTCATCGCGGATCATGTAGCCAATGAGCTTTTTATTCCGATAAAACTCAACCCTAATGGCGATATTATATATCCCTATTGTGGAGTATACCGGATCCCAGGTAATTTCACCGGTAATATTGTTCAGCGTGAGATTTTTTAGAGGAACATATCCATTTACAGCAGTGCCTTTCATTGATTTGGGTGGGGTCAATATGAAATGAAGGCTGTCACCGTTCTCATCATAGGCATCAGGGTTATCAGTGAATATCTCGCTGACGCATGCATTCTGGATTGGAGGATTTAACAGTAAAGGTGATTGTACAAAACCCTGTTGCGGGTCAATAATGAGAAGAGACTCCACATAAAACTCCTGGTTTTTGGAATCCGTCATATTCAGGATATCAGCAACCCTATTTGGATCGGTAAATGAAATGAGATACTGACCAGGACCAGCATAAGTATGCCTTTTGATATATGTGTTCTTCCAGATAAAATTGGGAAGCGTAATTTGGGATTGACGGGTAATGTCATCTGATTGACCATCGCCCCAATCCAGGGTGATGATCGGCCTATCGGCCATGGGGCTTCGGGTATCGGTATATGTTATTAATGTCGCCTCGTATTCCGTTTGACCGATCTGGGTATATGTTATTTCTCCCGCCCTGTTGTGCGTAGCGAGAACTTCCCTGCTTGTAAATACAAGTGAAATTAAAAGCAGCAATATTTTAAACCCAGACCGATTCAAAAGAAAATATTTATATTTTTTGTGTGAATGATAACGTCTTCGCCGGACAATTGGTTTTATTATGGCTCATCTTGTAAAAAGTAACTTTTAAAGTTACCTCATCAGAAACAATCAACTTTATGGACGGTTATGACAAATATCTGAAATAAACTTCGTTTCATTCATATATTCTTAAAACGTAATATTCGCTTAAAGGGTTTGCTGAAGATCAGCATAATTCCGGATATGATGCAAAAGAGAATTATATATCATTACTATTCAATACAAACAGGTCTGAAATTATTTTATCAGCGAGCAATTTTCCTTCAGGAGTCAGTCTTATAACATTATCTTTTATAAACAATAAGTTATCAGAAACATAATTTGATGCTGACTCTCTGATTGCCATTGCAAAAGGCAAGCCAAACCGTTCTTTAATAATATTTATGTCAGAACCCCATATCGTGCGCAAGGAGGTCATCACATATTCATTGTACCTCGTGGTATTTGTCAGGTGTTCGATTTCGAAGTAAGGATCCCCGTTGATAATATTTTTAATATAAATGCTGTTGTTAGCGATGTTCCACTGTCTGGATATGCCATTAAATGAATGCGCTGACGGCCCGATTCCGAGATATTTCTCTCCGGTCCAGTAGCCGGTATTGTGTTTTGAAAAATGACCCGGGATGCAATAGTTTGAAATTTCGTAAGCGAGGTAATTGTTTTCTTCGGCCCATTTCTGAAGTAACATAAATTGTCTTGCCGACTTATCATCATCCGTATTCTCTATTTTCCCTTGCCGGATCATTTTTTCAAGGGCTGTTTTGGGTTCTACGGTTAAGGAATAAGCCGAAAAATGAGGTAAATTATAGATCTTTAATTGTTCCAGATTGTCCACCCATTGATCATCATTCTGCTCCTGAATCCCATAGATAAGGTCTATGGTAATATTCTCAAAACCAATCTCCTTTGCATCTGCAATGCATCTTTTGCTTTGCGCTGCATTATGGATCCTGTGTAATAATTTTAGGTCATTGTCATGAAATGACTGAACCCCAATGCTGAGCCTGTTGATGCCTGCAGAAAAAAGGTCTTTTAATTTTGGATAGGTCAGATCATCCGGGTTGCCTTCAAGGGTTATTTCAAGTCCGTCCCGCTCAATATCATAATTCTGGTTGATGATCTCAAGGAGATGTTTTATTTCATCTGTTTCCAGCAGTGAAGGCGTGCCTCCCCCGAAATAAATGGTTTTAACTTTTTCATCTTTGATGTAATCTTTTCTTGAGACAATTTCGGAAGCAATGGCATCCAGCAACTCACTCTTTGTTTTCAAAGAGGTAGAGAAGTGAAAATTGCAGTAATAACATGCTTGCCTGCAATAAGGGATATGGATATATATAGATGACAATTGAGTCTTAGCTAATAATTGGAAATTGCTTTTCTGCTACAAATTTGGGCATTTTGAATGCTCTTTCTTCATTTAGTTTCGTTTTAATGCCCAAATTCAGTCATTACATCTAATTTTGCGAACAGGGTCGGTTTTTTGTTGATGAAATCATATGCGTGAAGGAAAAATAAAAAGCGGTTTATTCTGTTGGCTTCCAAAAAGGAGGTCAATGTACTCACACATATGGGTCATTGTGTCAGTCATTATTTTTCTTGACGCCAGCCAGCTGAAAAGCCAATCATACCATTCTGATGGCAATCAAATACTTGCATCTTTAGCATCCATACCGGTCAAAAGCCTTGTAAGTATAGAGGATAATAAACGTCTGACAAAAAAAATAGTACCGGTTATCCAAAAATCTTTCAGCAGGTATCCTTCGTATTATCTTTTCATTTTCATCGGGGGCTTTGTATTGTTTGCGCTTATCAGGCTGATAGACCCATCTTACCTGAGTTCTGTTTTTGAGTCAGCTTTAAACAGTAATCTTTTGTTGAGCCTTTTTAAAGAGGGAATTTTTGGTTTTAACATTACAAGTCTTCTCCTGGATTTGGTTTGTATCTGCATGATGGGCATATATATTCAGGTTTTTTTCTTCAGTGCGTCACCTGAACTGTTTTTGTGGATACTGGGATTTACCGCTATTGGTTATATTATTAAGCTCATATTAATCCAGTTTCTCGCAAATGTTTTTATGGGAAGGATGGAAGCAATGATGCATTTACTCATGCATTTGTTGTTTACCCGCATGCTTGGACTGACATTGCTGCCGCTGTTATTTTTCGCATTATATCAGCCTGTGTTCAATGTGCAGGAATTATTAAGAATAATACTGGTAGTTATCTTCGCATTATACCTTGTTTGGCTCTTTCGTCTTTTCGCTAAAATGAAATCAATTGCCACAGTCAATATCTTTTATCTTTTTTTGTACCTTTGCACCGTCGAATTGTCAACACTTGCGATTTTGTTGAGAAACTACATTCGATTAGGATAAACATAGAATGGCTACCAGGCTACCCGAATTGAAAGTAAAAAGTATTTTAATTACCCAGCCGGAGCCTTCCGAAGGTAGGTCGCCTTATGCTGATCTCACAGAAAAGTACAAGGTTTCGGTCACCTTCAGAGCATTTGTAAAGGTTGATCCGATTTCTGCAAAAGAATTCAGAAGAGAAAAGATCAATATTCTTGATTATACTGCGATCATACTTACTAGCCGTACTGCGATTGAACATCTTTTCAGGCTTTGTGCCGAAGTACGTGTAGAATTGCCTGCCGATATGAAGTATTTTTGTATTTCTGAGGCAGTGGCTTTATATCTTCAGAAATTTATCACTTACAGAAAACGTAAAGTATTTTACCCCAAAGGAAAAGAGCATGAACTGTTTGACATTTTGCTCAAGCATAATACTGAAAATTACCTGATTCCATCGTCAAATATCGCTCACAGTGAACTGTTGGAATTCGTAAAAAAACACAACATCAAGTTTCATCAGAGTATGATCTATCGTACTATTTCTGATGACCTTAGCGACCTGACCCATGTCAATTTCGATATTATTGCTTTTTTCAGCCCATCAAGCCTTAAGTCATTGTTCGATAATTTCCCCAATTTCAAACAAAACAATACGAGGATAGCTGCTTTTGGAGCCAATACGGTACAGGCATTGGTTGATGCCGGGCTTACTGTAAATATAGAGGCGCCCACTGCTCAAGCTCCTTCCCTCAAAATGGCGCTTGAAGACTATATAAAAAAGGCCAACAAATAATACTAAGGGGAGCCTTAAACCCGTTCTAAAAAAGATTTTCACAAAGTTTTTTGATATTGACGTTTCTTTTTTGTTAATTTGGAACTTTAAAGCGTTTGAGCACGGATGAGAAGACTTTTACTTACTACAATTGCACTCCTTTTTGTCGGCATTATTAAAATGTACGCACAACAGGAACCCCAGTTTACGCACTATATGTTCGATAAACTGGCCTACAACCCAGCAGCTGCCGGGATCAATCCTGAATTTATAAATATCACAGGATTGTACCATAACCAGTGGGGAAGTTTTCATGATCCTGAAGGTGCCAGCGCGCCTATTACACAGAGTGCAGAAATTGACGGCGCTATACACACGAGGTATTTGACATCCCAAAATATGTTCATCGGGGCAGGCCTTAGTTTTCTTAATGACCGGGAAGGTTTCATAAGTACAACGGGGTTTTTACTTTCGGGCGATTTGCATCTGTCTCCTAGTTTTGGCGGTGATTTAAGTATCGGCGTTAACCTTGGAATGATCAATAAATCTGTAGCGCCAAACTGGAAGGACCCCAATCCTTCTGACCCTTATTTGCCTGGTACTTCCTCAAGTTACGGTTTTGATGCCGGTTTTGGAGCATATTATTCAACCATTAAATATTATTTAGGTATTTCAGCGCTTCACTTGCCTGCAACCAGTTTGGATTGGGCAACGCCTTACAATGGCAATCCGTCCAGTCTTGCAAAATATACGGTTGACCGCACCTATTTTTTAACAGGTGGGTACTATTATGATATTCCAAGCAATCCTGACCTTCAGCTACAGCCTTCATTTCTCCTAAAACAGGATGCCGCAACTACTTCATTTGGAATATCATGCCTGCTGATGTGGAAGCAGTTGTTATGGGGTGGGTTAAATTATAGAACGGAAAATGTAACGGCCCTGGCCATTTTGGGGGGCATAAATTTAACACCCAATTTAAAGATCGGGGCTTCTTATGATGTTGCAACCTCTGCACCCACTGCTTTTGGTGGCACTTATGAGTTCTTTTTCAATTATAGGTTTAAGATAAAAATTCCGACAGAAGAGCCAGTTTGGGACAGATCACCGAGGTTTTTATAGAAAAAAAAGAAAGGTTTTTTTATTGTTAAAATATTTTGCGAATAATCTCGTTTAGGTAAAAACAGATATATTTGTACTTTGGGACATGAAAGGTAACACGAAATAATGAGGTTTATAAGGTAATAGACATTGCTATGGTATTAAAAATGAGGAAGAAGATGAATTTAAGAATAATTGGCGCCTTTGGGTTCGCGGCAGCTTCCCTTGTATTGGGTAGTTGCGGACTCAAGACGCGCGGGGGCGAACTAACAGGCGTCCCGGGCCGAAAACCCTGGTATCATCCCCAACCATACGGTACTATTTATGTACCAACTGGATCTTTTCATATGGGTGCTGATGATCAGGATATTGCAAATTCCAGTGTTGCAAGGCCTAAACAGGTTTCAATCCAGGCTTTTTATATGGATGAAACTGAAATTACCAATAATGAATACCGCCAGTATGTGTACTGGGTCAGAGATTCGATGGTAGCCGATAAGTTGGGAGATCCTTATAAAGTTACTGATGACAATGGTAATGACCATATTGACTGGGATGAAGTAAAAAAGATTGATTATACCAGTCAGGATGTCATTGACGGTATTTCAAGCCTGATGTACCAGAAAGACGACCGGATTTCTAACATTCCTTACATGGACTGGAGAAAAATTCGCTATAAGTACAAAAGATTTGACCTGCACAAGGCGGCAGATATTCAAAATAAACTTATTTACGAAAAGGACCCTAACGATCCCCGGATAAAACGTAAAAATTTCATTCATGAAGAAAACGTAGCCGCATATCCTGATACACTTACTTTTGTCAGGGACTTTACCTATTCTTATAACGATCCTATGGCTCAGACTTATTTCTGGCACCCGGGATTTGACGATTATCCTGTTGTAGGTGTAGACTGGAAACAGGCAAATGCATTCTGTTGGTGGAGAACATCTTATCTGAATGCTTCTTATTCACAGGCCGGCGATCCTGAAGTAAATCCATTCCGTTTGCCAACTGAGGCAGAATGGGAATACGCAGCTCGTGGCGGAAGAAGATTCTCTCAATTCCCATGGGGTGGGCCTTATACCCGCAACAGCCATGGTTGTTTCCTTTGCAACTTTAAGCCACTAAGAGGTAATTATATAGAAGACGGAGGTTTTTACCCTGTAAAAGCAACTGCTTATTTCCCTAATGATTATGGACTGTATAATATGGCAGGCAACGTTGCAGAATGGACTTCCTCTGCATACGATCCTTCTATATATACCCTGGAAGATGATATGAACCCTGATTATTACTATAATGCAGGTAAGGATGAACCTATCACCGCAAAGAGAAAAGTTGTTCGTGGTGGTTCATGGAAAGATGTAGCGTATTTCTGTCAGACTGCTACCCGTTCTTACGAATACCAGGATACAGCAAAGAGTTATATCGGTTTCCGTTGCGCCATGACATATATGGGCAGGTCAATAAAGGATAGGTAGAAAATTAAAAGAAAAATACCTTTTACCTTCTCCATTTGGAGAAGGATTAAGGATGAGGCAAGTCAACAAAAACACTAGTATATTTATAAATTTTAAAAACAGAGAATAAGATGGCAAAAGGAAAGAGTTTTTTCGAATCGAAAGTATTTAAAGTAGTAATGTCTCGTATTTACGGGATCGGCGCAGCAATTGTTATTATTGGCGCATTGTTTAAGATCATCCACTGGAATGGTGCGGATTTCATGCTAAAAGTGGGTCTTTTTACCGAAGCAGGTATATTTTTCGTTTCTGCATTTGAACCTATCAAAGCAGAAATTGACTGGACCCTGGTGTATCCGGAATTGGCAGGTCTTGATGCTAAAGGAAACAAGGTTGAAAAAATGTCTATGACAGAAAAGCTTGATAAGATGCTTGCTGAAGCTAAAATTGAGCAAGGAATGGTAAACAGGCTTGGTGATGGTCTTCGTGGTCTTACTGACAATGTTAGCAAAATGGGTACTGCTACTGATGCAGCGCTTGCTACAAACGAATATGCTGCAAGGATCAAAGAAGCATCAAGTGCCGTAAACACATTGAATGCATCTTATGCTAAAGCGATTACAGCTATTGACGAAATGGGTAAAACCGGTGATATTTCTACAGCATACAATGAAAAAGTGACCTCTGTTACTCAGAAACTGGCTTCATTGAATTCTATTTATGAAATGGAACTTGAAGAAAGTAACAACTACATCCGTCAGATGAATGCTTATTATACAAGCCTGAGCAAGGCAGTTGAGAACCTGTCTGACAGCGAATCAGCTACCAACGAACTGAAAACAGGGTTTGGTAAATTGAATGATAACCTACGTGGTTTGAACCAGGTATATGGCAATATGCTTACTGCAATGACCGCCCCAAGGGGATAATTTTTTCAATTTAATTTTAATAATACACTAAAGAATATAAAATATGTCAGCAGGTGGAAGTGTAAATCCTTTACGCCAGCAGATGATCAATATGATGTACCTGGTACTTATGGCGCTACTCGCCCTTAACGTATCGGCAGACATATTGAAAGCATTTGCTTTGGTAAATAAAGGACTAGAAAAAACAAACGTAGATTATGCGGTGAAAACTGGTCTTACCATGGAAAGTTTTCAAAAAATATATGAACTTGACAGGGCAAAAGCGCAACATAATTATGACAATGCTAAGAATGCCAAGATCGAGTCAGAAATGATGTATAATTACCTGCAAACAATTAAACAATTGTTCGCAAACAGATGTGGTGGGTGGCTTGATGAAACAAAAACTACCATTGAAGATGATAAGAATCTTGAAACTTCTACACATTATTTCTTAAAGGAGCCTGAGAATGCTACCAAACATCATGGTTCGATATTGAGAGATAGCCTTAAAGCTTACATTGCTAAAATGCAAAGCTTTCTTGACAACCCAAACGCAGTGCCTATTAAAATAGATGTCAATGATCCACCAAGAAGTAAAGAAGGCGATCAAAAGACATGGGAAGAATATTACTGGGAAGGAGTACCTTCTATAGCTGCCGTTACAGAGCTTACAAAATTCCAGAATGATATCAGGACTGCTGAAGGAGAAGTAACGAGCTATAACTTAAGAGCAGTAGGTGCAGAAGAACAACACTTTAACAGCCTTATCGCTATGGTGAGTTCTGAAACACCAACCGTATCTGCAGGCCAGACTTATAAAGCTGATATTGTTCTAGGGGCATATAATACTACTGTTACTCCAAGAATTGAAGTAAACGGTAACATGCTTTCTAAAATTGAAGGTGGAGTTGGTAAATATGAAACAACAGCATCCGGACAAGGCGAGCAACAGATTAAGGTTAAAATATTTGTTAAGAATCCTAAAACAGGTAAAGATACGTTTTATACCACAAGTACTACTTACCAGGTATTTACCGGTGGAGCTACTATTTCAGCGGATAAGATGAATATGCTTTACATAGGCCTTGATAATCCTATTTCTGCAGCAGCTGCAGGTTTCACACCCGCTCAAACGCATGTGAGTACTACAGGTGGTGGAAGCTGGAGACCTGATCCATCTACCAAAGGCCCCGGGCACTATATCTTGAAACCAGATGGAAGTGCACGTGAAATTACGGTGAAAGTAAGCGTAACCATGAGTGATGGTTCTACCAAGCAAATGGGACAACAAGTTTACCGTGTACGTCCAGTGCCACACCCTGAAGTACTGTTCGGTACCAAAACAGGTGGCGCTATCAGCCGTGGTGAAATTGCAACAGTATCTATGATCAACTGTGGTCTTGGCGCTGGTTTTGCCTTTGAAGGTCTGAAATATCTTGTAAACGGATATACTTTTGCTATCGCCCCTAAATCAGGTCCGGCGCATTTTCTTCCGGTTACAGGAAACAGGATTACCCCTGAGTGCCGTAACTTCCTTGCACAGGTACATACGGGTGACTTTATAATTATAGCAAATGTGTCAGTTACTGGCCCAAGTGGTAAACTGGTATTGAGCGGGCCGACGTTAACGGTTAAATAAATTTAAGATGATGAAGAGATTAATTTTTGCTTTCGCGATAATTGTTGGGTTAAGCGTTGAAGCTTTTGCCCAGGGAGGAGGTGGAGCTCCACAGACAACACAACAGACCAATGAACCGGCTGCTCCGACCAAAACCGTGAACAAGTATCTCGAATACAATTACGAGAAAAAGGATGTTAAGGAACGTAAAGCCATTCCGTATCCTCCACTCAGAGAAGCCGATGTTTTTTATGCAAAAAGAGTTGAGCGCGTTATAGATACCCACGAGAAGAAAAATCAGGTAATGGTTTGGCCAAAGAGCCCCTTATACAGGATTATTTTTCAATTGGTATTAAATGGCGAGCCTAATAGCACCGGGAAATTGAAAGCTTACAGAAGCGATACGCTTGATAATGCTTTTACCATTTCGGATGTTAAGAAGCTTGGTGGAACGGTTGAAACAGTTTCTGTTCAGTTGGATCCTAATGACCCATATAGTACTAAGGATTCAACAGTAAGTACTCCTTTTGACTATACACAGGTAAAACGCTGGAAGATTTTTGAAGAATGGATATTCGACAAACAAGCAAGTATGTTTTTCCCAAGGATCATTGCACTCAGCCCAATGTACACACCAAATTTAAATGGTGTTCCATTGCCAGAGCAGCCAATGTTCTACCTGAGTTGGAATGAACTGCGCCCAATCCTTGTGAACGAAGAGGTTTTCAATCCTCAAAATGATGCGATGAGGCTTACCTATCTCGATTTCTTCGAGCAAAGATTATTCGCTTCTACAATCACTAAAGAAAGCAACGATAAAGATTTCGCCATCAAAGATTTTCCTGAATTTAAAGATGCTCCTATGGATGCTCTTTATGAATCAGAAAGGATCAAATACGAACTGTTCAATTGGGAACATGATCTTTGGGAATTCTAGATCTTAGGAGTCAGGCGTCAGGAATCAGGCGTCAGGACAAATATTTAATAAATTATAAAAAAGCCTTGATGAAAATCAAGGCTTTTTTTATGGTTTGTATGGCAACGAAAATTGTATGTATAAGACTCATTTCCCCCTCCTCGCTCTGTCTCCTGACAGGCAGAAACCTTTTCCTGGATGTCAGGAGGCAGGTCGGGAAAACCACTGAAGCCGAAATACTTATATCATTTGATCC
>Ga0207063_1147_pt1 | contig 15092 bp, 11 predicted proteins | sample Alteio_BWMinCont_29_FD_153462 | JGI IMG/M metagenome (GOLD analysis project Ga0207063, IMG submission 153462) | Enriched cells from forest soil in Barre Woods Harvard Forest LTER site, Petersham, Massachusetts, United States -... | ecosystem: Environmental > Terrestrial > Soil > Temperate forest >...
TGATAGTGAGAGTCAGGCTTCGAGGTCCATACGGAATGCCAAAGAGTGCATATGGAGGACCAGCGATAGTGGGAGCACCCAAAATGGGTGAACGCGAGAGGTACTGATAGTTCTGACCGTAGGCGCCGGTGATGTTCCGGAATGTCGCCAGCAGCGAAACATTTTTCGTCAACGCGTAGCCGGCATTCGCATCGAACTCGATAAATGCCGGTTCAAAATATGGGTTGCCATTACCATAATATGTTGGCGAAAGGTCGATATATTTGTTCGGAGCCCAACGATATCCCAGTTGGGCACTCCCATTGGCATACGGCACCGTCGATTGGAATTCACCATCGAAGTTCATGCCGGGAATGATATATGTATTGACGGAGTTTGGACCACTCCCGCAGGGGCCGAGTTGATCATAGAACCCCGATGGAACGCTGACTACATAAGCACGCGTAAGGCCGAGTGCACCGTGCCAATATATCCCCTTTTGCACATCATGGCTGATGTCAATATTGATACCTTCATAGCGTGATTGTGACAGATTACCATACTGCGTCGTGTAGAGCGGAAAGCCGGTATAGGTTCCTGTGAGATTTGTCGACTGGAAGAACTGTCCGTAGAGATTGGTACGATAGAGATCGAAAGAGAGAACCGTATCATAGTGTAACCGTACGTCTGCCCCCAGATCGAATCCGAACGATTTTTCCGGTTTGAGGTTGAGGTTCGTCAAAAATTGACTGCAGGTTGTCGTGCAATAAACAAAATTTGTACCGATGAGATAATTCACGGGTGGAAGCGCATAACCTCCTCCAGCCGCAGCACGAATCACGACGTCACGATCCGCACGCCATACAGCACCGAGTCGTGGAGCGCTGTACGGAAAATTCGTATCTACCCATGTATCGGGATCCACCGGATTGACTACGTGATACGTCCCCTGCGCAAGATACCATGAAGCATTCACCGATAGTTTACGTGACAGTTCAGCGCCTGCGTATAACCGCAATTCACGAGTCGTTTCGGAAACTGCCGGCGACTGGCTAAACGAAAATGGGCTTGGTAAAATACAGTTAATCTCATATGGGTCGTTATAATACGATGTAACATAAGAGATACCAACATTCGACGCTGAACCGACCTGCTCTGCATAGCTCGTTAGGAGAGCGCGGTTATTAACCCAAAGGCCGAGTTTCTCAGAATATGGCGCAAAGCTGAGGAGTGCTGACGTTCCATTGAAATTAACGGGCGTATTTGGTGAAGCGGTATAATAGCCCGTTCCGTAGAGTGTATATTGACCATCTGGCTGCCGAAATGACTGCATGGACTGTTCCCACGAGTTGTTCTGCAATGCAGCCAACCGTAGAACACCCCTCCCAAAATGTGCGGTAACCTTCTCTTCCAAAAGACTCGAGGCTTGTGCAATGTTTGACTGTTGAATGCCAATGAAGCTATATAAACCCGGCGTAATGCTACCGGCATAACCGTTCCCAGGCATAAAATTGACGAGATATCCAATCCCTGGTTGTTGCATTCGAGCTGTCGAGCCGGCATAGAAAACTTGAGCAGACACGGATGGCGTAATGTCGTATGAAAGTGCAATGGAGTCATCGTGCTGGACCCATCCCGTACTGACCGGGATGCCGTCGATTAACAGTGCGCTTTGCAATTCGCAAAAACAGTTCTGAAAATTTGCATTTGGCGTGTAGCTACCACAACTTCTCGATGGGCCTCCGGGGCTGCAGCCGTTGAAAGGCTGTCCATTGACGGTTGCGGGCACGGCGGCGCTTGCAGATATTGTCCTTTGATCTCCAAGTGGTCCCGGACTGTCGTTTATGCCGTACGTAAGAACCGCCGCTAGTCGCCCGAAACGCAACGCTGCGCTCGCATTTGAAACGATGCCACCATAGGGATCATTGCTTGCCGAAAATTGAAAACGATCGGTTTCGATTCGTCCCGGTGCGTGAAGCACGAAGCTGCCGCCAATCGAGTCTACGATGCTCGGCGCATTTGCTCCGGGACCCCGGACGATATCGGCCGTATCAAAGCTCGTCATCGGCATCGAATACAAATCTACGCCCCCACCGACGTTGCCCTCCGCAGCAAACGAGGTGTTCGTTAGCGGCATGCCGTCGAGGGTTACCGACGTTTCGTACGGTAATGCGCCGTTGATCGAAAGCGTAACCGGCTCAAATGGGGAGTCAGGAATGGCATCAGCATACGAAGCTCCCCCGACCAGATTCCCCCCGACTGTTACTCCAGGGATTTGATTCAGCAGCTCCCGCCATGATGTATTACCCTGAAACGCATAGTCGTTAGGGTTGACCGAAGCAATGCTCGCGGGTGTAACGTTGATGCTCGCACCGGTGCTGTGTGTCGATACGCGCGCGATTTCCTTGAGACCGCCTGCATCGTTTTGTGCCACATACTGAATCGTCACAGCGATGTCACCCTTGATAACCAGGTTACGTGTTGCCGTGCCGAGATTCGCGACAGTGGCAACAATAGTATACGTCCCGTATGGCACGCTGGTGAAAGCAAATGTTCCGTGTGCATCGCTTTGTGTCGTGAGGTGCGCACCGGGTCCGCCCAATTGCACGTTGGCTCCCGTAACCGGGGTTCCATCGCTTTGGGTAACCGAGCCGGTAACCGTCCCCGCCTGTGCGGCCGACTGTTGCACACCAGGCGCAACCTGCGCAATCACCGGTTGTGACAACGGTTGAAACGGCATGAGGCAGAGGCTCATTGTGATGAAGACGCTACGTATGAGGCATGGGAATGCAACGCTTAATCGATATGTTGCTTTTAACATAAAGGCTCCTCCGAGTCGACAAAGGTCAATAAAATCCCGCCACGTCACTATAACAGTATAAGCACGGACCCGCATCGTGGAATCCACAATACCCGGGGTAACAATTGAGGATTCTTTACTTGCGCAGAACATCCATAAGTTGATGGCGAGAACGTATACCGAGCGCATTCATGATAGAAGTCATGTGAGCTTCGACGGTACGTTCCTTAATAGCGAGGGCCTCGGCTATCGCGCGATTCGTTAGTCCTCGGAACACCAATTGAACGATCTGTTGCTCGCGTGCCGTTAGCGCGGGTTGCATACTCCCAGTTTCGTTTGGCACCTGTAACTCACTGGTTGCCAGAGCAGGAAGCAATCTACGAGCAACCTCGGCGTAGCCGTGCCAACGTAAAGCATTAAACTGTTCGACCGCAGCCATGGCATGCGTGCACGTTTCAGTTGCTCGCTTATGCCTCTGTGCTACAAGCGCCTCAAAAAGGCTCAAACACGCTCGTGCAACATCGGCGCTGGGAAGCATGATACGAGCCTCAAGGAGCGCACGTGCGTGCGGAATATCGGAGATTGAGCCCAAACGTGCAACTTCGATCGCCAAATCCCAACTTGGAGGGACGATCCGTACAACTTGAAGGGCACGATGCAGCAGCTCTCGCGCTTTGTGCTTGTGACCTTGCCATGCATATAATCGTGCGAATGCCGTGGCAACAGGACCAACTCGTGCGTGTTCGCCTGATTGAAACGCGAGATGCATCGCGGATGGGCGTATGCATTTTGTCAGCACCACTTCGTCGTTCATGTGTAGTGCCAAAGGTATACCGACTTCCACAAAAATTTCATCCAGGACGGGAGCTTGCGTAGTATAGGAAAGTGCATCGAGCAGATAGCGGTATGCGACATGGAATTGGCCCATTTTTATGAGCACCTCGGCATAGGTAAGACAGGTAAAGGGAACTAACCAACCGAGTCGATTCTCGCGAGTTATTAGGAGGGCTCGTTCCTGGCAAGCCTTAGCTAATTCTATATTGCCGAGTGCCATTGCATGCTCGGCATAACGATGCCATACAGTAGCTACCTGAAAAAGATCCTCATCTTCTTCAGTCAGATGAATTGCGCTCTCGCAAGCCTTATACGCTTCTATCGCGTTGCCTCGCAACGCCGCTCTAAAAGCGACTGCCTTTAAGTAACTGATGCGAATAGAAATATCATTCTCACCTTGCATGTGTTCAATGCAATCAAAAAACGATTCAACTTCATCGTGCCGTCCTAAAAGATGCAAAAAATTAATCATCGTGATGTTTGCCTTTTTCCAAAGACTATCATCGTCGAAATCTTTCGAGATACGCCTGGCTTGTGCGATGAGAGGGACCCCAGCCTCGGTCTTGGATTCAACATATAACTGCATCGCATTTTGCAGCAAAAGTTCAACGGCTTTTGCATATTTTTTTGAATCTGATAAATAGAGTTTCAAGGCGCGACCGAACCAATGACTTGCACGGTCAGGATGGTTGCTGAGGGAAAGGGCATAACCGAGTTTCTCTGAGAGACGCGAGCGATGCTCCGGTGCAAGGTTAACCGTGCTCAAAGCCTGTTGATAGCACTGTATAGCATCTTCATAAAGATGATGCTCCTGCGCTCGATCGCCAGCGCGCTCCTGCGCAATTATTATTTGTCCGAGTTCTTCCTTATGGCGTTTTTGCTTACGTAAACGCTGCACTCGCTCGATTGCCGACGCGTTACAAGTGCTGCACGTGGTGCGGCCGAGTCGCGATTTTTCTTTACAGCATCGGTTGCAAAGGCCAATTGCACGAGCTCGCGCCCGTCTCCGGGCGGCACATTTCTGCACCCTTTCCGCATTACTTTTAGCCATTTAGCGCACCGTGTACGGTAACAAATATTCGTTACCGTACACGAGTTTCCTATTGAGTCCGGAGTGAAGCAACCTTATGAAGGCTAGGGAAGGCGAATTCATCGTGCTGGATGTCCTGAGTTGCGATGAGTGGGGCACTTACTCTTATATGAAGATGTGTGCGGATACTCAGCGAGGGATGACGTTGGCTGAGGTTGCCGTGGCCGTTGGGGTCGCGGCATGCGTGATCGGGACGATGCTGGGAGTGCTGATTCCTGCGGTTCGGCATTTGACGCCCGATCCAGCCCAAGTTGCGCTGCAAATGCTGGTCGATCGGGAGATTCACGTTGCAAGCGATCTACTGAAGTATAGCAGCTCCGCAGTGGCTCCGGCCGCCGTTGCTACGAGCGTTCCGATTCCGAATGCATCGCCGTTGCCGGTTACGCTGCAGTTGCAAACGAGCGCACAAGGTACTGCCATGATGGTAACCGTTCGTGCGCATGATACGAGCGGCATGCATTCGGCACAATCACAAGCCACGATTGCATCGCGAGCGCCGCAGCCCGGAAGTACGATCGTGCCGGCGGTACTTGTTCCCGCGCCGACCGGAGCACCATGATGCTGATTCGAACGTTATTCATCGTCTTGCTGCTGGCAACGTTGGGGGCGGCAATCGTGCATTCAACCGCTTCGCTTGCACGGGCTGAAGTTCACCGTCGTGCGAATATTGCTGCGGATGTTGCCTTTAACACGGCAGTTGTTGCAATACAGGCAAGTGTAGTAACGGCAATAGCCGGCGGCGCCGATCCGCGTGCTTTGCCGACAATTGTGCCAACGGTTGCGCCGACATGCGCTGCACCAAATACCGAAAGTACCGGGGTGCCGAACAATGGTGCTGCATGCGCTCTTACAGCAACAACAATAATCGTTCCAACAACCACGCAAGAGATTGGTCTTTCGCCGGAAGGAAGCGGCAGCGGATCCGGAAACGCGTGCGCGCCGCTTTGTGCGATAAACGCGCAAGAAAATGACGCAATCGCTGAGGGGCGATTGGCGGTGCATATTACCGTGGCTGTCAGCGGGGGAAACGGCGGCAATGTGGGTGGAGGAGAAATTTTTGCGTCGCGCGACCGCTATGCAATTTTTCGCACGATGCGTATTCCGCCGTATGTTACACTCGCTGGAACACGCGATACTACCGCTGATGCAATCGCTGCCGGCACAAGCGAAGGCGATGACACCGGAACGCCGTCGCTCACGACGATCGGTGTGCGGTACGTCAACGCTTCAACCGGAGCCGGCGTCGATGCGAATGCATGGCAATCCCGCTCGTGGAATAATATCGACACGAGCGGGACAGCCTGGGATCCGTAAGGAGTGCGGTCTTAGGAAGCTTGCGGGAAAAAACGCGTCGTCAGATCCGCGATGATCGGAAGACGCACTTCTTTTCCTTGGAATCCCGTAATGAACGTGTAGAGCCACGCAATCAGTGCGAGAATGCCGACGAGCAACGTAACGATGCCGACGATTGGGAAAAGAATCCACAAATGGGTGAGACCAAGCATTGCGTCTACAATCACAACGAGGATTTGGTATGCGATGTACGCGCCCCAAAGTGTGATCGATTGGGCCGCTGCCCACTTGACGAATTTATTCGTCCCGCCACCGACATATATCACAATGCCGCCAATGATACCAAACAGATACGCAAGACCTGCTGCTACATTCGGTTCAAGTCCGAACGGAGTGTCCTTCGTAGTCGGGGGTTGAGTAGCCATCTGATCTCCTTTTAACGTCGCAATAACAAGCGCGGCCACCACGTACGACGAGGATCGGACGGCGCCGCTTGCTAGGGCCCCTTCGGCAGCGAGGTGGGCTGCTACTTCTGTCGCGCGAGTTACCAGCAAAGATTCCCAATGGCGCATATTCTGCTGTAGGAAAAGTCCGTGCGCCACGACAATGCCAGGCCGCATGAAGCGTGCTTGGTACCTGCTCTTGCTTGCTCCCTTCATCGGGACGCTCTGGCCCGCACTGTATAACCGGTTGGATCCGACCCTCCTCGGGTTACCGTTCTTTTACTGGTATCAACTGCTGTGGGTAGTGATTACCTCGGCTCTGCTCGGCCTTGTCCTCCTGCTGACCCGCGAGCGGCACGATGTCTAGCGGCAACCTCATCTTCATCGTTCTCGTGCTGGCCGTCACCGTCATGGGATTTCTCGCGGCTGGCTGGGGGCGAGCAAACCTGGAGCAGTTCGACGAGTGGGCGCTGGGCGGCCGGCGGTTCGGAACCCTCGTTTCGTGGTTTCTGCTGGGCGGCGATCTCTACACCGCGTATACTTTCGTGGCGGTGCCGGCGCTGGTTTTTGGCGTCGGAGCACTCGGTTTCTTTGCCGTGCCGTACGCGACAATTGCCTATCCGATCGTCTTTCTTATTCTCGCACGTTTTTGGGTTGTTGCAAAAAAGCGCGGCTACATTACGACGGCGGATTTCGTGCGCGATCGGTATGGGGATCGTTCTCTTGAAATTGCAATTGCGATTACCGGCGTGCTTGCGGCAACACCCTATATTGCACTGCAACTCGTCGGGATGAAGACGATATTCGTCCGCCTCGGCGGCGCATTCGCGACCGGCGGCGGCGAACTTGCGTTGGTTGCAGCATTTATTATTCTAGCATCTTATACATACACGAGCGGCTTACGCGCACCTGCGATGATTGCGTTTGTCAAAGACACGTTGATTTACGTAACCGTGATTGCAGCAATCGTCGTGATTCCGGCTAAACTCGGCGGTTGGACGCATATTTTCAATGCTGCTCACACCGCGCTTGCAAGCCGCACACCTCCACATGGGATTCTTCTTCCGCATCAGCTTTACTTTGCATATGCGACGATGGCATTCGGTTCGGCACTCTCGCTCTTCATTTATCCGCATTCGATTACGAGTATCCTTGCAGCCAAAAGCAAATACGTGATTCAACGTAACGCTGCACTGTTGCCTGCGTATTCACTGCTGCTTGGGTTTCTTGCCCTGCTCGGTTACTGCGCGATCGCAGCGGGAGTCGTAACGAAGGATACAAGCGCTGTGGTGCCATTGCTATTCGCGAAATTCTTCCCCGATTGGTTTGCCGGTGTAGCGAACGCGGCGATTGTGATCGGGGCACTCGTGCCTGCGGCAATCATGGCGATAGGTGCTGCAAATCTCTTTGCCAGCAACATCTTTGCGCAGTTCCGGCCGGATCGCCCACAAGGCGAAACGCGCATCGCCAAATTGCTGTGTTTGGTGATGTGTGCGTTAGCACTAGCGGTGGTTCTGATCGTGCCGGTCCAATTTGCAATCTATTTTCAGCTTCTCGGCGGCGCGTGGATGCTGCAGATTTTTCCGGCAATGGTCGTCGGGCTGTACACTCGCTGGTACCATCCAAAGGCACTCCTCATCGGTTGGTTTTTCGGCATGGCAACGGCAACCTGGATGGCAATCACCACCGGCTTTCAGCCGCTCTTCCCGCTGCATATCGGCGGATTTACGCTCTCCGGTTTTATTGCGCTCTATGCACTGCTTGTGAATCTGTTTATAACGAAACTGCTGACATTCGTCTTCCGCGGAATGAACATCGAGGAAGGCGTTGATTCAACGGTTGTTGCGGACTATGCCTAGTGGAAGTCGACATCGATGTCACGTTCGGCTGCGGCGCCCCCAGCATTGCGAGCGACGAAGGTGACGGTGTAGACACGGCGGTAGATGGGGGGAATGAATATAGCGTGGACGCTGAAGGCAAACTCGCCGTAGCCTATGCGCTCCGCGTTGAACGTAAATGAGGGTGCACGCACTTCGAGGCTCGCGACGTTGGTTGTCGTAATGATGTTGCCGGTCCACGTATCACCGGGATGCACGTTCAATGCAGAAAGCTGCACCGCAAGAATTTTGGGCGCCGCACTCGCAACGGCTAGCTCGGGCGTCGGCAACGAATGCACAATGCCTGACGGATTTGCAGTTTGAACGGCAGTCTGGTTTTGACGTTGCACTTCGGAAGAGGGCTGTGCGCAGCCGGCGAGGATGCTCAAGCATGCTGCGGCACATAAGGCCCCGCGAACGAGTACTTTGCAGACGCGTGCTCCGCATCGATGATCTTTTCGCATTTGGTGCATGGGCAGAGGTTCATAGGGGTTGTATAAGAATCCCTTGCCTGTGAAGATAGCTGGCAACCGTCCGCCTCGGAGCATCGCCGACGATTGGCTGATGGCGGTGGGCGGCTTGTGGATCATTATCGGAATCTTTGTCGACCTTGCTTGGCATGTGCGCCATGATGTGGAGACGTTTCTTACCTGGTCGCACGCCCTGCTGTACACGGGGCTTTTCTTTACCTTCGCTGCGATCGCGCTTATTTCGATTCGCAACGCAAAGATGTACGGCGTTTCGCTTCTGCGGGCGATGCCGGAAGGGTATGAACTGGCCGTCCCCGGCGTCGTCCTCTTCTTCATCGCCGGTGCGGCCGATGCCACCGGACACGTTCTGTGGGGATTCGAAGCGGATTTCAATGCGCTCCTGAGCCCGACACATCAACTCATCGGCCTCTCGATCGTTGCGCTGCTTGTCGGCCCGATTCGATCGCTTTTATGCGCTCAGCAGCAAACACGGGTTTCATTTGCATCCCAGCTTCCGGGGATAATTGCCGTCGGTTCGCTGCTGGGACTCGTGCATTGGGGCCTCAACCCGTTTTTTGGAACCGATGCAGAAAGCACCTACGCTCCGCTCGCCATTCATGGGTTTTCTCCCGACGCTCTGACGCTCAATGCGACGCTGCTCAGTTTGCAAGAAGCCGGTCTTTCATCGGTCGTTTTGCAAACGGTCCTCACGACCGCTGTGGTTTTATACCTCGTACGTGCGCTCGCCGTTCGTCCGGGAGGCATCACGTTAACCCTTCTGCTCGGCAACAGCTTCATCGCGATCGCCGTCGCCGTAAGCTGGACTGAATCAATCGCAGCAATCGTGGCCATTACCGTCGCCGGTCTGATAGGCGATTTTCTTCTCTATCGTTCTCTTCACCGCCAGACACAATCATCGCTTGCAGAAAATAATCGGCGACTTGCATTAATTCTTGCCCCCGTAGTACCATTTGCCTATCATGCCGTGCTCTTCGCGCTTATTGCAATTTTTCTCGGCGGCATCTGGTGGAATCCCATCTTTCTTTTTGGTACGCTATTGTATAGCGCAGTCTTCGGTTTCTTACTAGGACTGGTTATTACCGCAAAACCCTCTCCTGCGTTCAAGAACGAGAACGATTACTCGACAACGAGGTAAGCGGTTTTTGTTTCTGCGACCCCAGCGGTGTTGCGGGCGATAATGAGTAGCGGATATGTGTGCTTTAAGAGCGGGGGAAAGACCAGCACTTTGAGGTGAAAGCCGAACTGGCCAAACGACGACCGCGGAACATTGATCGAAAACGTTGCGGTTCGCACTTCTACCGAGGCGACGTTTGTTGACGTCACGATTGTGCCGTTGATTGAGGAGCCTTCGCGAAGGTGTAAATTTGAAAGCCAGATTTTCTTGATAACGGGTGGCGCATCCGGAGGGGCAATTTCGGCGGTTGGCCACGGTGCGGGCCGTACAGGGGCAACAACGATCGTCGAATCGAGGCGGGTTGCAACCGGCGGCGTACATGCAGCAAGACAAAGGACGACAAGAACGCGAAGGAGAGTTGGTGGCTTCATCTGCGTCTTCATTCCCGAACGACCCGCAATCGCCCCGCGATACTCTTCGGGTACCTGCGAGCGCGCTTCTCGACTGGCTAATGGCCCTAGGCGGCCTTTTCGTCGTCGAGGGGCTGTATATTGACGGGCATGCACACGTCTTCGAACCCGTTGAAACATTTTTCACGCCTTGGCATGCGATGATGTATGGCGGGGCACTTTTTGCGGTCATCGTTTTCGGATCGGCGATCGCGATCAACATGCGCCGCGGCTATTCATTATGGAATGCTGTACCGAATGGGTACCAGCAAACGCTGGTCGCCATTCCGGCGCTCTTCATCGGCGGCGGCCTCGATCTCATCTGGCATGAAACCTTCGGTATCGAGCAGCAACTCGATACGCTCGTAAGCCCAACACATATGATTATCATCTCCGCGATGTTTTTCATTTTTGCGGGTCCCTTGCGGGCGGGACTCATTCGTTTCACCAGCGCGCCTAGCAAAGAGGTGGTGCTCGCACCGTCGCTCTTTGCTCAACTTCCAATGCTGATTTCGATGGCGGTTTCAATCGGTGCGATTCTGTTTGTGACGCAAATGGCATTCTACCCTGAAGCATTAATGATAGATAAACCGCTGCCCGTACAAGCAGGCGCATATAGCGAAGATCAGCTTACCATCATCATCACAACGTACTATCGGCATATTCTCGGCACGTTGGTGATCGTCTGGCAGAGTTTATTGCTGGCTGGGAGCGCGCTCTACTTGCTGCTCAATGCACGCTTGCGTCCAGGTGCTTTACTTATCTATGCCGTTCTCGAAAAAGCTATGATTTCGTTTACCCTTTCGCGCAGTATGAAAGAACTGGTGCTCGTGACGCTCTCCTCAATTGCGGGGGGGCTCATCGCAGAGTTTATCGCCGCGCGTTACGCACCGTCTTGGAAACGGCCGAATGCGGTACGTGCTTTCGGATTTTTTGTTCCGCTAACATTTTATTCCGCCTATTTTGCTTTCGCCGTTCCGTTTTTCGGCGGAACGTGGTGGGACCCGTCCTTTCTTTTCGGCGCGATTGCGTATGCAGGGTTGGCCGGCATCTTAATCTCGCAAGCATTCATCGGTGGATTCAACGCAAAGCCAAACACTGCATGATTTCACGAACGGCTGCCATCATCGCCGGTATCGTCGTCCTCGCTCATCTTTGTACACTACAAAACTATGGATACTTTGGCGACGAATTCTACTTCATCGATTGCGCCAAACATCTCGCGTGGAGTTACGTCGACCAGCCCCCGCTGATTCCTCTTATCGCATGGTTTACCGCACCATTCGGATATGCACTTTGGGCACTACGGCTGCTGCCCGCCCTTGCAGCCGGCGCAACCGTTATCGTGTCGGCTCTGCTGGCAAAGGAACTCGGAGGCGGCCGCTATGCGCAGCTCCTCACTGCCATCGCCGTCGGAATGGCACCAATCTATTTGTTATTAGGATCGATTCTTTCGACGAGTGCATTCGAACCGTTGACATGGACGCTTCTCATCTACCTTACGATATGCATCATCAATCGCTCCAGCCAAAACGGCGACGGCCCAACCGGAACTAGCCGCGATCGGAACAAGCAGCTCTTTGTGCTCGCCGGACTTATCGTTACACTCGGCCTCTACGCGAAATTTTCAATCGCCTTCTGTGTACTGGCCCTCCTTTTCAGTCTTTTGCTCGCGCACGTAATGTCACCAAGGAAGCAACATCCGCAACTACGAATTCTCGCATCGCCTTGGTTCGCAATTGCGGCTATTCTCTGCGTTGTATTGATCTCTCCCATTCTGCTGTGGCAGTGGCATCATAGCTGGCCGATGCTCGAAGTATTGCATCGGGATGCACTAAACCGGCACGCATTGGGCAATGGAATCGCATTTGAGTCTGCAAATGTAGTGGCGAATTCGCTCTTTTTTCTTGTGACGCAAGCCCTGTACCTGAATCCGCTTCTCATCATTATCTGTATTTGGGGGCTGCTATGGCTAGGATTCGCTCCCACCGCATCCCGTTATAGATTCATCGCAATCGCGTATGTGCTGCTCTTCGCAATTATGGTTGCTCTAACAGCTCGCGGGTATTATCTTGCGGGTTTCTATCCGGTGCTCTTTGCCGCAGGCGGAATAGCAATCGAAAATACCCTCCGCAAAATTACACCGAGCGCAAGAGTACTCGCACGGCTCCAAACGGCAATTGCAATCCTCGTCGTGCTCCTCGTAGCGGTGATGGTACCGTTCGCAATTCCAATTCTTCCAATTGATTCCTTAATCGCCTATTCGCAAACACTCGGCATCAGCCGCCCTGCACCACCCGATGGGAAAGCACATCTCGTGCAACCGCTGTTCGCCGATGAATTCGGATGGGAAGGGATGACGCAAGCCGTCGCGCGTGCATATACTGCAATTCCGGCCGCTCAGCGAGAAACAACAGCGGTTTTTGCAGATGGATACATGTATGCAGGAGCACTCAATTTTTACGGACCACGCTACCAACTTCCAACGGCAATCAGCGGCAACAACAACTATTATTTGTGGGGACCCGGTAACTATGCCGGTGGAAGCATGCTCGCAGTCGGAGCAACGGATTATCCAATCTACACCCATCTTTTCCGCTCCGTCAAACAAATCGCAGTTTACACCAATGTATATCGCTGGATGATTGAAGGGCCGCTTCCAATCTATCTCTGCACCGACCCACGCATCCCATTAACCAAGATGTGGCCCCTCTTCAAGAAATACGGCCTATGAAATACGGCCTATCATGAAAAGGCTACACAATAATGCCATAGGTATCGCCCTTGCTGCACTTGCTATCGTGGTGCATGTTGGTACATCGTTTCAATACGGGTATTTTCGTGATGAGCTGTACTTCATCGCGTGTGCACATCATCTCGCGTGGGGGTATATTGACCAGCCCCCGTTGGTTGCAGTCGCCGCGTGGCTTTCTCTACCATTTGGTTACGCGCTTCCCGAAGTACGCTGGATACCTACGCTTGCCGCCGGCGGCGCAGTTTTTTTCGCCTGCGCACTCACCCGAGAATTCGGGGGCGGCCGCTTCGCACAAAGTATTGCCGGTATTGCCACGCTTCTCTTGCCGGCGAATCTCTTTCTCGGCAGCACCCTGACGACGACATCCTTTGAACCGCTTACATGGACATGGATTCTCTATCTCGCCGTTCGTGTGATCACGATAGACAAACCGGTACCTGCGAGAATTCTCTATGGGATTGCGGCTGTCGCTGTTTTTGCGTTTTATACAAAATATTCTATCCTCTTACTCGTCTCTGCAATCGTCATCGCCCTTCTTCTCACGCGTGAACGAGGTGTATTGGCGAACCGCCATCTGATCTATGCAACACTAGGCGCTGCGCTCGCGGTACTGCCGAATGTGTTATGGCAAGCAACTCATGCTTGGCCTATTTTCGAAGTGCTTCACAATGACACCGCGGGAAGGCATGCATACAACTCCGGACTCGTTTTTCAAACCTCGAACCTCGTTCATAATGCGTATCTTTTTGCGCTTGAACAACTCGTATTTACGAATCCATTTCTCGTGCCGGTGTGGCTGGCCGGACTGCTCGCACTGCTCTTTCATCCTCGCTTTGCGCGAATACGCTTCCTTGGGATTAGCTACGTCGCGCTCTTCGTGATGGCTACAACGCTGGGAGCAAAAGCGTATTATATTGCCGGTATCTATCCCACACTCTGCGCAGCCGGGGCGACAATTATTACGTCACTTGCCGAAACCACAGCCGATCCTTCTGTACGTGGAAAGTACTTTGTCTTACGAAAGATCGTCATGTACGGATTGAGTATCGTTTTTCTTATCGGTGGCATTGCATTTGCGCCACTGGTACTGCCGCTATTTCCACCACAGGCGCTCATTTCGTACGAACAACGGATCGGAATCAAAGAAACGCATGGCAATCCTCCGCGATTGGTTCAACCCCTTTTTGCCGAAGAATTCGGGTGGCCGGAACTTGCGCAGCATGTCGCGCGTGTTTACGAATATTTGCCGCCGAACGTTCGAAAACACACCGCGATCTTTGCCGATAACTATGGCGATGCCGGCGCGCTCGATTTTTACGGGCCACGCAACGGCCTGCCGCCGGCGATCAGCGGGCAGAACTCGTACTACCTATGGAGCCAGAAGCGATACAACGGTTTGCACGTAGACATGCTCATCGCCGTCGGGGCATCGCAAGCAGCAACGCTCCGGGCATCCTTTCGTCGGGTAGAGCTGGTTGACACCTATCAGCACCCATACCGCTGGAGCGCGGAGGGACCGACGCCGATCTTCCTCTGCCAGGGGCCGGTCGAGCCGTTCCCTCTCCTCTGGCATCGTTTCAAGTGGTTTGGGGCATAATCAAATGGGCCAGGAAGGGCGTGTGCTTCGGCAGGACTATTGTCGCAGGCGGAGCACAACCCAGGCCTAAAACCAAGTTCGAAGCCGCACGGTCGGTTCTAACGTACCAGGCGAGTCGAACCAGTCACTCATCGAAATAGGAGTCTCGTTTCGTGTACGTTGATGAAATGCTCAACTGTGTGGATTGTGGAAGGGAATTTGCCTTTACCGCTGGTGAGCAAAAGTTCTATGAATCCAAAGGATTTCAGAACAAGCCCAATCGCTGCCCCGACTGCCGGCAAGCTCGCAAAGCATCGCGTGGTTCCAGTGGCGGAGGAGGCGGAAATCGTGACGGCGGAGGAGGAGGGCGCCCGCGTGAACTCTTCACCGC
>Ga0207063_1149_pt1 | contig 14995 bp, 11 predicted proteins | sample Alteio_BWMinCont_29_FD_153462 | JGI IMG/M metagenome (GOLD analysis project Ga0207063, IMG submission 153462) | Enriched cells from forest soil in Barre Woods Harvard Forest LTER site, Petersham, Massachusetts, United States -... | ecosystem: Environmental > Terrestrial > Soil > Temperate forest >...
ACCGTGTGATCGCAAGCAATTTATTTGGTACGATCTATTGCTTGCAACACGTGCTACCCATTATGAAGCAGCAGAGGTTTGGCGTCATTATTTTGATGGCTTCCGATCAAGCTTTTATTGCTAAAGAACAGTGTGCCATATATGGTGCAAGTAAGGCGGCCATTGCACAACTGGCTAAAAGTACCGCGTTGGACTACGCCATTTACGGTATTCGCGTCAACTGTGTGTGTCCAGGAACTATCGATACACCGATGTACCAACGGATCATTCAGCAATTTCAAGCAAAGACTCAATGCGCTGCACGAGCGATTCAACAGGATGTTGCAGAGCGATTTCCTTTAAAACGGGTAGGAAGACCGGAAGAGGTTGCACAAACCGTAGGTTTTTTGTGTAGCGACGCCGCTTCGTTTATGACGGGTGCCCTAGTTAATGTCGATGGTGGTTATACTATTCAGTAAATCAACTGATACACGCGGTGCCGACGATGGATTAACGTGTCGCCATTAATCAAACAAGATAAAAAGGGAAACTACCAACACTGTTGTAAATTTCCAGTGCTCGTTTTTTTTCCTAATTCATCCAATATAAAACGAGAACACTCTGCATCGGCGAACGTTGCGATAGCCATCAGTTGGTAGTGATGACTCGTACTATTTAGCGACAAAATATAAAAATTTTTATCTGTTTTTTTGTTGAATCCTAAGTTGGCGAGACTTGCTCCAGCATAACTATTATTATTTTCTAAGTAATAGATCTCCATACGGTTGGCGAGATGAAGTAGGGCAATTTTAGCCTCCGTGCGACGGGTTTTGGCAATAGCATGCGTGTACATGGGATAGGCAACGCTAGCCAAAATGCCGATGATAGCTAGGACGATCAGTAACTCTAATAAGCTAAACCCACATGCGTTGCCTGTCATTTGCTGCATACATTTCTCGCAAAGCTATACCGCTCGTACTTGAAGTTGCGAATTCGCAACTTCAAGTACAATGGGTATAGGCCTGCTTTTTACTGATACACGTCACCGTAATCCCTTCAGTGTGCCGCCTATGCCTAAACTTGCACAAATATGTTCTGCAAATGAAGCGCCTAGGCGATCAGAAAGTTGTTGGAGCAAGCCAGGTTTTACCGTGTAGTCCACAATGTTTTTATTCTTAAGAATATCGCGAGACAGGGAAGTCAAATCAGCAAAACCATCGATGAGTCCCAATGACAAGGCTTCTTGACCTGTCCATGCTAGACCAGAGAAGAGTTCTGGGCTTTCTTGTAGACGTCTTCCTCGACCCTGTTTAACAGCGTTGATAAATTGCTCATGAACACCCTCGAGCATATGTAAAGCAATCTGTTTTTCATCGGATTTTTCAGGAGAAAAAGGATCTAAAAATCCTTTATGGTCGCCTACGGCTAATAAGCGACGTTCAATGCCAACCTTTTTCATGGTATCGACGAAGCCGAAACCATCCATTAACACGCCAATTGAACCGACCAAGCTAGCGGGGCTTGCATAAATGTCCTCACTGGCAGAGGCTATATAATAGGCAGCGGATGCACAAAGATCCCCGCATACGGCGTAGAGCTTAATGGTCGGATGTTTAACGCGTAAATAGCGAATCTCTTGGTAGATTTGCGAAGCCTGCACAGGACTGCCGCCTGGACTATTGATTCGTAAAATAATTGCCTGTGTATTTTTGTCTTCGAAGGCATCTTGCAAGCCTTCAATGATATTATCTGCGTTAGCTGAGGAGCTATCGTCGATGATGCCACGGATGTCGACGAGACTAATGTGGGATTTTACCTTACTGGTATTTGGCAGCTTGGCTGAATTAGGCCACAAAATTATTAAAAAACAGATAAGAATGGCAAAAAATAAGAGCTTAAAGAAGATACCCCAGCGTCGCTTAGTCTTCTGTTCTTTCAGCGTATTAAAAATTAGTTTTTTCAATGTTTTATGTTCCCATGGTGGGTTGCTAGGTATTTCTTCTGTCATAAGTAACCTCTGTTAAAATCCAATAAACGTGCAGGAAGTAAAAACGCTCTAGTCTAACTCTTTTTTACGGGAGCGGGTGAATAAAAAATTCTCACTTTACCATTGTGCCTTTCTTTCATCTTTGGGTGAAAGACGTATATTGATGCCAAGCTAGGGAGAGAGCACTGTTTTTGTATAAAAATTCTACAACAGAACTTGAATTTTCCAAATTAAGCTAAATTATTGAAGTGTAGTGTGGTTACTAGTGAAAGGCACCTCTATAAAATATAAAAATTCGCATCTTCCAGTACGAGCGGTATAGAAGCGAAACAACCATCCGAAACAACCATCATTGAGAGAGACATGAGTTTACATAAATTAACGAGTCAGTTTCAGAATGCACTAGCAGAATCGCAATCACTGGCTGTGGGGCGTGATAACGCTTTTATCGAGCCAATTCACCTGATGAAGGCGTTGTTATCGCAGGAAAACGGGACAGTGAGGCCGCTGTTAACCAAGTCGAATGTTAATGTAAATCAACTGAGCAATGAGCTGGATGCTGCGATTGAGCGCCTGCCCATTGTGCAAACGGCAAAACCGGGGGAAATTTATCCCTCTAGCGATTTAACTCGTTTGCTCAATGTCACGGATAAGCTGGCACAGCAACGCAAAGACGAGTACCTTTCCAGCGAATTATTTGTGCTTGCCGCCGTCAGTGATAAAAGTGTATTAGGTGATCTATTACACAAAGCGGGTGCGATAAAGGCCGACATGGAAACGGCAATCAAAGACATTCGAGGTGGAGAGGGAGAGGTAATAGACCCCGAAGCGGAGGGCAGACGAGGTGCTTTGGCGAAATATACGATTGATTTAACAGTAGAAGCAGCACAAGGCAAGCTTGACCCGGTGATAGGGCGAGACGATGTAATTCGTAGAATGATACAAGTACTACAACGACGGACAAAAAATAATCCAGTCCTTATTGGAGAACCCGGTGTAGGGAAGACTGCCGTCGTAGAAGGACTTGCGCAGCGTATTATCAATCGTGAAGTACCTGAGGGTCTAAGAGACAAGCGATTGCTGGCTCTTGACATGGGTGCGTTAATTGCCGGTGCAAAATATCGCGGCGAATTTGAAGAACGTTTGAAAGCGGTACTCAACGAGATTTCCAAGCAGGCAGGACAGGTTGTTTTATTTATTGATGAATTACATATCGTAGCAGGAGCGGGAAAGACTGAAGGCGCCATGGATGCTGGAAATATGCTAAAACCTGCCTTAGCTAGAGGGCAATTACATTGTATTGGGGCGACCACTTTAGATGAATATCGCAAATACATTGAAAAAGATGCGGCATTGGAGCGTCGTTTTCAAAAAATTTTAGTCGAGGAACCAAACGTTGAAGATACAGTGGCTATATTGCGTGGTTTAAAACAGCGTTATGAAATCCATCATGGTGTAGAAATTACAGATTCAGCCAATTTAGCGGCGGCTACTTTATCACACCGTTATATTACTGATAGAAACTTGCCTGATAAAGCTATCGATCTCATCGATGAAACAGGGAGTCGTATTCGAATAGAGATCGACTCTAAGCCAGAAGAACTGGATCGTTTGGATAGGCGCTTGACACAACTAAAAATTGAGCGTGAAGCGCTGAAAAAAGAAACTGACGATGCTGCTGAAAAGCGGTTACAGAATTTAGAAAACGAAATTAATAACTTAGAAAAAAAATATGCGGATCTTAATGAAATTTGGAAGGCCGAAAAGGCTGTGTTACAAGGCGAACAAAAGATAAAAAGCGATTTGGAAAAAGCAAAATTTGAATTAGAAAAAGCACATCGTGTAGGCGACTTAACCAAAATGTCTGAGTTGCAATACGGCCGAATTCCTGCGTTGGAAAAGCAGTTGCAAGCGGCGCATAAAGCAGAAAAAACAGAAGTTCATTTACTGCGGAATAGGGTTACTGAAAAGGAGATCGCAGAAACCGTATCAAAATGGACAGGAATTCCTGTATCCAAGATGTTGGAAGGTGAGCGTGAAAGATTACTGCACATGGAAGAAGCGTTGCATCAGCGTGTCGTTGGACAAGACGAGGCAATTTCTGTTGTGGCCAATGCTATTCGTCGTTCCCGAGCAGGGTTATCCGATCCCAATCGACCGATTGGTTCATTTATTTTTTCAGGTCCTACGGGTGTGGGTAAGACCGAGGTATGTAAAGTGTTGGCTGGATTTTTGTTTGATTCTGACGAAGCCATGGTGCGTTTAGACATGTCTGAATTTATGGAAAAGCATTCTGTTGCTCGTTTAATTGGTGCGCCTCCTGGCTATGTAGGCTATGAAGAAGGTGGTTATTTAACCGAGCTTGTCCGTCGTAAGCCGTATTCTGTTGTACTACTGGATGAGATTGAAAAAGCACACTCCGACGTATTTAACGTTTTATTGCAGGTACTAGACGATGGTCGTTTAACAGATGGTCATGGTCGTACGGTAGATTTTCGTAATACTGTGGTGGTAATGACATCTAATTTGGGTTCACAACTGATACAGGAGCTAAGCGCAAAAGCGGATTATGCAACGTTAAAGACGACGATCGTAGAGGTTATTGCACAGCATTTTCGTCCGGAGTTTATCAATAGGGTTGACGAAGTCGTTGTTTTTCACGCGCTATCGCAAGAGCAAATTCGTGTCATTGCTTGTATCCAGTTGGCGCGTTTGCGACAACGACTCGGTGAACGGGATTTGCGGCTAAAAGTGAGCGAAGCTGCCCTCGATCATGTTGCTGCGATTGGTTATGATCCAGTTTACGGTGCGAGGCCTTTAAAACGTGCTGTGCAACAAGCGTTAGAAAATCCGATTGCACGTGCTATAATTGAAGGAAAATTTACTGCCGGTAACACAGTGGTAGTGGATTATAGCGATGGAGAAATCAAAATAACTAGAAAAAATGATTCTTCATTGAAGTGAAGTAGCAGCCAACGTCTTCATTTATAGAAAAATCACAGGAACAATTAACATGCTACAATTGAGACAATTTGCACAGGCCATTTTAGATGGAGAGACATCTAAAGTAAAACGCTATCTAAAAAAAAATTATTCTGAAAATCTAACAATAGATAATATTCCCATACTTCATTTTTCTATCTTCTACGGGCGGACAGAGATAGCACTGTTGTTTTTGCAGCATAGCGCAGATATAAACGCAAAGGACAAGTTTGGCAATACGGCGTTACATATAGCCGCTATGAAAAATGATTCACTTTTCGTGGAACATTTACTAGCTAAAGGCGCGAATAGATTGGAAGAAAATGCATTGGGTAAAACGGCTGGGCAAGTAGCTGCAGCATGTGGTTATTGTGATGTGGCACACATGCTTCATCCTTCCTCTAAGCTGTCGATGGCTCAAATTTCTTGTTTTTTCAAATTTTCTGCACCCGACAGCAAGGTTATGGCTAATGATGTCGGTTCAAAAAATATTCAATCCTTTTTTCACTGCTTGCATTAGGGTGTGTCCTCATTCTGATTTAGAAATTTCGTAATAACTTTGTAAAATATCCGTGTAAGAAAAACGGAGAAAGAAATGGTAAGACAAGTTATTACGGATGCCATATAGAATGAGTTAGAAGCAACACTGCGAAAATATGGGTGTCATCGTTGGAAGAACGACAGAAATGTTATGGAAGCGATGCTATGGAAGCTGAGAACTGGAGCACCCTGGCGAGATGTTCCACAAGAATTTTTCCCATGGAAAACAGCATATAATCGATTTAATCACTGAGCTTCCAAAGGGCTATAATATTGCCTTAAGTTAGTAGCAGTATCCTTATTCCCAGTTCTGTTAGCTGAAGAGGTTGCTGTGCCACGTAATTTTGATGGGCAAGAAAATAATACACATACTAGACCTTTTCGTCCTCACCCGAGAGAAGAAAGAGCTCGTTTTGAAAGTAAGGGATATTCATCTACTAACGACAGAAAACGAAAACGAAGTACTGATTCGTCTCACGAACGATTATCTCATGCAGATGATATGTTTCAGGATGTGGCAACGGAGAGTAATGACCGTAAAAAAATTAAACGCCAGCCCTGTCTTGATTTTCGAAATAAAAACAATCGATGTCCCTTGTTAAATGATATTTATAATTTATCTTTTAGCCACAGCGATCTGGCAATAATTTTATCCAAATTATCCGACTTACAAAAAAAAGAACAACATAATGCATCCTATTTCTCAGAATGCCTACAACATCTATTTTATTATCTGCCACATACACTAACTGCTGCACATGCACTAGCTGAGCACAAGGCCTATGTGAGAAACCTGTTAGCCGAAATACTTGAAAAATTTGGTGATTCTTTGTTCATAATGAACAATTTCTGGGTAGATCCAAAGGAAGGATATACGGTGTTAATGGGCAGCGTGAGTGCTTGTGAACAAGATGACCAAAAACTAAGCATGGACCTGTTGGAGCGCATCAAAATGGATTGTAGGCACGATCCAAAAGCTTTACGCGAACTTATACAAATAAAAAGCACGAATGCGGGTTTTTCTGTCTTGATTTTAGCGTGTAGACATGGTCTCACGAATCTGGTTTCTGCATTACTAGAGACTGCCAAAGACAAGCTTCCTCGCAATGAATTTCGGTCTTTGCTCACCAATCCGGATAAGTTTGGGTTTACTCCCCTTAACACAAGCTGTAAAGCGGGACATCTACAGATCGTACAGACATTGTTGAAAGTTGCTAAGAGAAAGCTTTCCCCCGAGGAATTTCGGTCTTTTCTCACCAATCAGGATAAGTTTAGGTTTTCTCCCCTTAACACAAGCTGTAAAGAGGGACATCCGGAGATTGTAAAGTGCTTAGTGCATGCTTGGCTTGAGCTTGATGAGGATTTCAATGAACAAGCCTTCGAACAAGCCTTCAGAAAATTTCTTGAACAAAAAAACCGGCATGGATTTACTCCGCTGAATGCAGCAGCAAAGGCAGCGAGTGAATTAGCTTGTTCAGTTGATAATAACAGAAAACGGGATTACACCGATGTATTAACCTATTTGCTTGCATTAGATGCAAATCCTGATATACCGAATGATAGAGGGTATACGGCAAGACAAAACTTTCCTTCTTATGATTCCTGGCCGCCGCGGCTGCGTAAAAATGCGGAAGATTCTGAGAAAAATGAACTTAAGCCGTATCTATCTAGCGTGTCGCGTCATGAAAAGTCTTGGTTTTTTAGGCCTGTTCCTTACCATAGATCTCGACATACTGCTAAACCTTTTCATTCTATCGGACATCACCATACTATCAGACATCACCATAGATCTCGACATACTACTATGCGCACTCATAGGTGGTAGGCTTATTGTTTTTCTTACATCATCTCGTCAGTGCTTAAGTATCAACAATAACGCCCTAACAATAGATTTTTTTTACGCCCCACATCCGAGTAGGTAATATGAGATCAGGAAAGTCCATTGCATCCGCCAGCGTTCTGGCTACGCTGTTGCTGTGCTCACCTAAGCAATTTCCTAGGCCTAACGTTGCCGAGTAGTTGATATCGCGCCGGTTAATTTCATTACAAGCGGTTAACGCTTTGTTCCAAACGTGATACACCTCATTTTTAGAAGCATTATTGACATAGCATCTCCTGTTTTTATGCAACGGATCATGTGCATACTCTTTGGTTTAACTGGTGCTGAAACCAGGAGTCGAACCTGGGACCTACTGATTACGAATCAGTTGCTCTACCAACTGAGCTATTCCAGCAGTGTACTAGGAAGCACCAAATTGTAGTCACTTTAAATGTGATTAGCAATGCGGTTCGCCCTGTATTATTTTTGGCTTACTATTAATAAATAGGGATATCAGATTGTAGTGGACATACATTTGTTATGGTATTTAGACTTAGCAGAGGTGTGCATTATACCTGCTACATACAAATTCTTTCGGCCGATGTTCCTTACGAAAATACATAACTCAATGCAATACCACCCGTGCTAAAAATGGTATTAACAGTATTGGTAACACCGCCTTCTCGCGTATGAATATAACAATTTGGGTTAATCCACCCGGTTAATATGACACTCTGAGTCAAGTACTGTTCTAATGCTATGCGAGTACTGACTACCCAATCCGAATTAATGTGGTGGCCATTGTTTTCGCCAAATGTAAAACTACCATCAAAACCATAAGCAAGCACTGTATTGTTGGCTAAGTGTGCACGCAAATCAGCAAACCAAAACGGAGTCACATTGGATGATTTAATATTCTGACTCGTAATTTTTCCACCAGCACTTACCCCCCATTCAAAGTAGTTAGTATAATTACTGATACCTATGAACAGCTTGTTTGCTACGTCAAACGTACCCTGTACCGCCCACTGATGAACCCTAGTGTAATCATATACGGACTCCTCAGGTGCGCAATAGTCGCATTCAGCATGAGCCATCGGCGTCGCCAGTGCAAACATTGCACCCAGCACGAGCAATTTACTTTTACGCATTGGTTGTCAATCTCCCTTTAATTAAGAATTAGTCCATCATATAAAACAACAGAAGAGCTCCAGCACGATCATTGTTACTCTATCACAATGAGTATATACCCATTGTACTTGAAGTTGCGAATTCGCCACTTCAAGTACTTTCTTTGCGCGATGAGGATTTTCAAGGAGAGAACCGCGATTCTCTCCTTGAATGACTGCGCGGAAGCTTTGCTTTTGCCAGTCATGTGATCAGGCATACCGCTCGCTGTGAGTTAAAAAGATTCGCATCTTCACGTACGAGCGGTATATACTGATGTGCTTTGCAACGGCTAAAAGGTGCCATGATGCAGGTTACTATTACAAATGATGGAATAGAAGTTACAGCGGCATTGAAGCAGCATATATTGGAAAAATTTAGACGATTGGAACGCGTTACCACGAAAGCGACTGAAGCCCATGTAACATTAAGCCTAGAGAATCTAGAGCAGGTTGCCAAGGTCTTGGTTCATGCCCATGGAACGGAGTTTTATGCACGCGCTGGATCTACAGATCTCTATGCCGCGATTGATGACCTCATCCAAAGAATTGAACTGCAAATCACTAAACATAAACAAAAAGAAAAAGAAAAGCGACGGGATAAAACAGAAAAATATAATGAGGATTCTAGAGAATTGTAGAATAACTCACAGAAATGTTGGGTTTATATGATTTGTATTAGTGTTAACAATTAGCAATACAGGCATTTTTTAGCAGTGAATCCATATATGCTGTTTACCAATACGAGGCTGTCGTGCAACATGATCCTTTAACTGCAATATCTCCTATAGACGGACGTTATTTCGATAAAGTTGCCGAATTGCGTCCAATATTCAGTGAATATGGTCTGTTCCACTATAGAATTTTGATCGAGATATGTTGGTTACAAACTCTCGCGGCCCGCTCTGATATTGAAGGGATCAAGCCATTTTCAGAAAAAGCAAGCCAACAACTCAATGCCATTTTTGAAAATTTTAGCCACCATGATGCACAACGGATTAAGGTCTTAGAAACCACCACACATCACGATGTCAAAGCTGTCGAATATTTTTTAAAAGAAAAAATCAGAGAAAATTCCGAATTAAACAGTTACTGTGAATACGTTCATTTTGGCTGTACGTCGGATGATATCAACAACCTAGCCTATGCTTTGATGTTAAAAAAGGCTAGAGAAGACTGTTTAATCCCTTGCATTCAAAAAATTCTGCAGCAGTTGAAATTTTTAACCCAACATTATGCGGAGCACGCGATGCTCGCCCGTACCCATGGACAAGCGGCAATACCGACTACAATGGGTAAAGAGCTGGCTAATTTTATAGCTCGTTTAACTATACAACTTAAAAAATTTTCACAAATTACACTTCGGGGAAAATTCAATGGCGCCGTTGGTAACTATAATGCACATCGTGTTGCCTATCCTAACGTTCCTTGGCTAGAGGTCTCGAAACAGTTTGTTGAAAGTTTTGGATTGGATTGGAACCCCTATACTACACAAATTGAACCGCATGATTACATTGCTGAATATTGTGACGCACTGAGACGACTCGGTACAGTTTTAATCAACCTGTCCGCCGACATGTGGGGATACATTTCTCTAGGCTATTTTAAACAAAAAACTGAAGCAACAGAAACGGGTTCTTCGACAATGCCTCATAAAGTAAACCCTATTGATTTTGAAAACACAGAAAGCAATCTTGGCTTAGCGAATCATTTATACCAGTATTTTTCCAATACCCTTCCCATTTCACGCTGGCAAAGAGATCTCAGAGATTCTACCTTACTACGCAATTTGGGCGTTGCTTTTTCTTACAGTTTACTTGCTTATAAAAATCTGCTGACCGGTTTGAATAAAATCACTATCGACGACAAAAGACTAGCCGACGATCTCCATCAACATTGGGAAATACTTGCCGAAGCTGTGCAAACCGTTTTACGAAGATACGGTGCACATTTGCCCTATGAACAACTCAAGGAACTCACACATGGAAAAAAACTAAACCAAGATACACTCTCTCGGTTTATTCGCGGACTTTATCTTCCGGAAGAGGCAAAGCAACAACTACTCAACCTTACTCCTTCAAATTATTTAGGCTTTTCGACTGAATTAGCGCATCGTATAGTAGACTCATAGTCTCAATCAATTCACGGCCCAGCAAGGGTAAGACTTTTTTTGTGCACGCTACTAACTCTTTTCCGCAGACAGAGGTATTGTTGGAGGGTGCATTGTTTGCACTGGGAATGCCGTAGTGTTCACGAATCTCTCAGGAATTTAACCTCGTGGGCATTTGCTGGGGAGCAATTGGTTCCTACTTATGCGTTGTACTAAAAATGGGGGTTGACAAAATCAATAAAATCGATTAAAGATCTTGATAATTATACAATTAGATGGTTAATCAGATGCCTAAAGATACAGAGACAAAAGATAATGAAAATCTCCGTACACTAAAGTTCCAGGAAATTACAGCATATACTCGCCAGGAATTCAAAAATTCCTTTATTCAGGCCTTAAGTGAATATGCTACATTACAGAAAAATCCTGATCTAGAACACTGGACGAACCGGGAGAGCAGCAGGGCGGCAATGCAGAGCACTCTAGAGCAATTTCACTTGTGGGACATTCCTGGAACTAGAGCGATCCGTAGCGATCAAACTATTCATAAAATTTTATATTACGCGATATCTTTTGCTTCACGCGGGGTAATGTCGCCAGATGGCTGGCTGTCTAAAAGATATATTGAACCATACAAAAATCAGCTGGATGAAGGCCAGCAAGTGACGTTCTCCGAGAACTTCAAAGCTATACAGGCTGGCATTGTTCCTGATGCACTGGGTGAAACGATTATTATACCTGCCCAGGGCGACCAAAAAAAAATAACATTGATTCGTGGTGGAGAAGATATTTTTTGGTGTACAGCAGAGTACCAAAAATGCCAAGAAGATGAGCGTAATTTTAAAATATTTAAAATGCAAGAATGTGAAAATGGTCATCTTCCGCAGCAAGAGATCAAAAATATGTTTATAGAGTGCTTGCTCGATAAATTATCATCTAGAACAGATCAAGATAGAGCGGTTAAGAATACAGAGTGTTTGAAGGATGATCAGGGTAATGCCCTGAATCTAACGGAAGCAATGAATAAAGGCTTATCTGATGATCCTCATTCCCTACAGAAAAATGGCTTGCGCTATGACTCTGCACGAGGGAAAGCATATCTTGAAAGTTATTTCGAGCCGCAGTTTGTAGAGGGCATGCCTCTTTTACAGAGAATTCTCTTTTATTCAACTCTATTCGACGCAGCGGCTGATGTAATGCGTAAGTATGCTAAGGAGTACCGAGAGCTAGTAGCTTTTTTAGCAGCGGGTGATGATGAACAAGAAAAGGCGGCTAAAAACAACCAGTATGCTCAAAAAGCTATTACTGAATATTGTTCTGAGACGATAATGCACGATCAAAATCTGAAAATTATAACTTATGTGTCAATATTGTTGCCAGCAGAGCCAGCAGAGCCAGCAGAGCTATCTCATTTGTGTCGTCAGGAAGATGGTTCTTGGGTACCATCGGCTCAGGTGATACACGTACAATCCATAAAAGAGATAGCGGATAAATTAAGTAAATATTTGGATGATTTGAAAAATAGCAAAAAGTGGCTGTTGTCTACGGAAGAGGCAGACTCCGTATACAATGCATTATTTGCTGATGTTTTGCAGATGAAAAGACAATTGCTGGATAATGATAATTTTAATCCTAATCCATGGGGGAGTCAGGCTAGATTAGCCAATTTTGAAACACAATTCCAGAAAAAAAAGACCTGGTTGGAAGCTATGCCTTATACAATATTAAAAAACGAATCTGATCAAGATGCTGATCAAGATGCTGATCAAGATGCTGATCGAATGGGACTAGGTAGGTTCACTAGGATAATTCGAGCTATAGCGAGAAGGCTTGAGGTGACAAAAGCGCAGATGATTAGTAGGAGACAAGCAGAGGTGAGCCAGATCAATGTGGAGGGGGAAAGAAGGCCTCGTTTGCGCTGAGTACAGAAGCTCATCTGTATTGTTGAGCTTGACGGTTTATCTGTGCTTGAGCACAATGAGTAACCGTTTTGGCTATGTAGCTCAGTTGGTTAGAGCACAGCACTCATAATGCTGGGGTCGGTGGTTCGAGCCCACCCATAGCCACCGGAAAAATTTCGTTTATTAATTATCGTACAGTAGACTTGCTGAAAAGCCCTGTTCTTCCATAATTTTCCGCAATGCCTTTAACCCCTCTACTTGGATCTGGCGAACTCTTTCTCGCGTTAAACCGATGACCTCACCCACCTCTTCTAGCGTCATACGATCACATCCCAGTAGACCGTAACGCCTGGCAATCACTTCCCGCTGATTGGTCGTCAGTGCCTTTAACCAATTTTCTAACCTTTTACGTAAATTTTCATCTTCTAAGATGTGTTCTGGATCGTTTTCACGATTATCAGATAAGGTCTCTAGTAAAGGCTTATCCGCTTCGCTACTTGCCGGTGCATCAACGGATGTGATGTGCTCGTTCAAGCCTAGCATCCTTTCTACTTCTTCAAAGGGCCTGTCTAACCATTTGGCGATCTCATCCGCCGTGGGCTTATGGTCTAGCTTTTGTGTCAACTCTCTGGCAGCTTGTAGGTAAATATTTAATTCCTTCACTACATGAATGGGTAATCGAACCGTTCTAGCCTGGTTCATGATCGCACGTTCAATGGATTGCCGAACCCACCATACTGCATAAGTAGAAAAACGAAAACCTCTTTCCGGATCGAATTTTTCTACAGCATGCATTAAGCCTAGATTACCTTCTTCTATCAAATCCAAAAATTGCAAACCACGATTGTTGTAATGTCTGGCAACCTTCACTACTAAACGCAAATTACTTTCAATCATTCGTTTACGTGCATCTTGGTCGCCTTTTGCAATCAAACGTGCGTAATACACTTCTTCTTCTGCCGTTAACAAAGGAGAAAACCCAATTTCATTCAGGTATAATTGCGTTGCGCCTAGTGTTTCATCTCGCCTTGCAGGTTTGTGAACGGGAGGTGTTTCAACATCGGATTCGGCAGTTGCTTCCTTACTGACCAAAAATTCTTCTGGTTTATTTTTAAAAACTTCTGTTGTTGGCCTACCATTCTTTTTAATTACCCTTCCAACTTTAACTACCCCCCCAACTGTTTGGTTCCTTTTCGCACTAGGCATGGTCAATTCTCCCTATTAACATAATGTGTCGGAGTGGTGCTAAATTTGAATTGTTCTTCGGTCAGATAAGACTAAGCTTTTTTCAAAACCTAGGATGAAAACTTAAGATAAGTAAACGACAGCAGAAAACATTAAGGACAACATTACGGCACTTCTATAATGCGTCGCTATCCTATCAAACAAGTTACGCAACTAAAAAGCATCGCCTACTGCGTGTTCCGCTAATGCATATAAGATAAATGGTAATAATACAATATGCAAGATTTATATCATTACGGTCAATTATTTACACTGTTTAAAGGGAGCGAAAATTTCATCAGAAAAATGACAACTCTAGGTCCCAAAGTGTACATCGGTGCTCAACTGTCATGACTATTATGAGGCGCAATCCAATGCACCAGTTGCTCACAAACTGCGTAGTGTGTTAAATCCAATTGCAAGGGTGTAATACTAACCTGCTGTCGTCCTAGCGCGTAAAAATCGGTCCCTTCTCCTGCATTGGCCTCTTTGCCCGACGCTCCTATCCAGTAAATTGCATGACCGCGAGGATCTTTACCCGACATCAGTTTGTCTGCCTTATGGCGAGTACCTAAGCGAGTTACTGTAAATCCATTCAAATCGGCGAAAGCAACATCCGGAATATTGACGTTTAGAATAGTTTTTTCAGCAATTGGTTTTTCATATAAAAGCTGCACCAGTTGTTTAGCTACTTCGGCAGCAGTTGAGTAGTGGGCAGGCTCGCACCCATCGATAGAAAAAGCGATTGATGGAACACCCAAAAATCGACCCTCCATTGCTGCCGCTACAGTCCCAGAATAAAAAACATCTTCACCTAAATTGGAACCTGCATTGATGCCCGATACAACCAGATCGGGTATTTCATCCTGTGCTAGCAATCCCGTTAAAGCCAAATGGACACAGTCAGTAGGCGTTCCCTGCACGCTAATGATTTTCTTATCTAAATATCTAATCCGCACGGGGTGCTCTAGTGTTAATGAATTACTCGCTCCACTGCGATCACGGTCCGGGGCGATCACGGTAACTTCTGCAATTTGAGCAAGCGCTTTTGCTAAAACACCAATACCTGGTGCGTGCACACCGTCGTCATTACTGATTAATATCTTCATTTAAACAACCCTAGAAACTAAATGCGCACTTGCTGAAAATTTTGCAAGAAGAGGTAAAACAATTAAAATTAAACCGAATACCAATAACAGAATCGGCCGACTAATCACGACTTGCCCTGGATTTTCTCTGTGGTTTTTGTATTGAATAAGCGCACCAAACAACAGAGCAATACCTACA
>Ga0207063_1151_pt1 | contig 14925 bp, 16 predicted proteins | sample Alteio_BWMinCont_29_FD_153462 | JGI IMG/M metagenome (GOLD analysis project Ga0207063, IMG submission 153462) | Enriched cells from forest soil in Barre Woods Harvard Forest LTER site, Petersham, Massachusetts, United States -... | ecosystem: Environmental > Terrestrial > Soil > Temperate forest >...
GACCTGCTGTCAGTGATGAGTGATCTTTTTCGAAAAAACTAAATTTCGGTGAATAAATTATGCCTACTACCGGCTTTACTGAGTAACCTGGTAAGGATTGCATTACAAGATTGACACCCAGTCCCTGCATAAACGTCTGTGAAAAAGCAAATCCAGACAGACTTAGCGCTATGGATGTAAGTATATATTTCCTGTACATTTAAAAAAATTTACCAACACACCAAATCACAAGTGAAAATGAATTCAGGATAACAGATCAGCAGTCTCGCATGGAAGAGAATAATAAAATTAGGGAAAAGTTTTGTTCATCAATTTTCCGATGGCTACAAACAATAATGAAAGCAACAAAAATGCAACTATCAATCCGACATCATTTAGAAGTACCTTAAAAAATCCAAGCTCATTTATATCAATAAATGGATAAGGATAAAAACCGGATAACGCTCCCCGGGTTAAGACACACAGTATATAAACAACCGGATATATCATCCAGGGAAAAATACTTTTCCATTGCAAACCGCTTTTGGGAACAAATATCAACCAATACAAAATAGAAAATAATGGAATAAACGTATGGAGTAATTCATCAACAATTAACTGTAATCCTTCAGGATTCCATAAATGGCGCAAAAGCAGGTTGTATGCTATCCCAACAAATGTAATATAAGCTGCAACAGCGGTCATCACTCCGGGTCGTGAAAAGAATACTCCCAGATTAGATTTCGGCTTTAGTAAAAGATTAGTAAAACATAAAGCAACAAGAATATTGGTTAGGATAGTAAAATAACTAAAAAATCGAATGACTATTTCAGACAACGGAATCGATCTATTAACAACATTGAGATAAAACTGAGATACAACCGTAAACCATACGATGATGGCACAAATAGACAAATATATTTGCCTTGCTTTTGTACTCATAAACTGGCCATGACTTAATTCTATTAGTCCAGAACCTTCACCATGATGTTTTTGAAATGCACTTCACTTTTCGGATCGTGTCCCTGCAAGGCAAAAGTGCCGGAGGAGAGAAAATGATTTGTTTGTCCTGGTTCGGGTTTGTAATCAGCTGGTTCGGTATAATCCACCACCGTTTTGTCGTTGAGTTTTATGATGACGTGTTTCCCTTCCACTTTTATGTATTCCGTGAACCATTCCATGTCTTTCACATATACTTCTTCTAAGTTTACCACATCGTATAGGCTGCCGGTTCGTTTCCAGTCAGTATGCGAATTGTTTACCTGCACTTCGAATCCTGTATCAGGCCAGCCGCTTTCCTGGTATTGGGTATGAAAATAAATTCCTGAATTCGCGCCGGGATAAGTCATGACATCCGCCTTCAGTTCGAAATTTTTAAAGACATGATTATTATAATCGCCTACATAAAACAAATGAGCTGTGGGGCCATGCACGACGATCTGGTTGTCCTTAACGGAAAATGTACCCGCGTTTTTTCCTACTTTCCATCCGTTCAGCGAATGGCCGTCGAACAAGGATACCCATTCCGGTGAAAATAATTTGCCGTGCCGGAATGCGGTAAGCGCAACAAAGATTGCTGACAACAAGATCCATTTTTTCATACTGAATGTATTATTGTTTGTAAGCTAAGACATTTTCTTCCGCCAACCTTGCCTGTTGGCAGACGCCTGCAAATACTTCAATTCCAATTCCAATGAATTTCAGAAGAATTAGTTCGCAATAAATGGGGGTGTACTAACATCAGTCCATCAGCTTCTCCAGTACTTATGCAAATGCCCGCTTTCTCCATACAACGGATCCTTCAGGGGAACAGTTAGTTTTTTTATATTTTTATCCGTACGAGGCCGCTCTCCCGATTTTCCAAGGTTTATATCGAAATCAGCACCGTCAGGATATGCTCCTATACATTTAAAATCGGCGGTTGCTCCGATATTGCGATGTGACACGCCCGCTGGAATAATCAGTACATCTCCCTTTTCCAATAATAGTTGTATGCCGCTATCTCCACCCAATAACACGTGACAATTGCCGGCATAAACGCCCATCACCTCATGGGTTATACTATGATAATGATTGTAATCATAAATACCGTTTCGCCAGGAGCTATACCAGCTATTCTCATCAAATACCTCTTCGATAATTCCCGGTGCATGATCATTGGGCAATATAAAAGCGGCCTTGTAAAGCAAAACCGGTAAAACGGAATTCGGGAAAATACCATTGTCTGTAAGAAAATAGTGGGGTATTTTTTCTGGCAGGTCGGCGAGCGTTTTAATTATCTTATTCTTCATTGCAAAAGTAATTTTCACAACTTCAAAAGAGCATCGGCATTCCCATGCGCTATCTTTTCAATCTGACCAGCATCAAGCGGGATCGCATTCAGAAATTTTTTGCCCTTTTCATTTGTACCGAAGGGATAATCTACCGAAAACATAATATGGTCTATTCCGAAGGTTTCTATTGCCGTCATGAGCGGGGGATTAGTGAAAATGCCGCTCGTGGTAATAAATACCTGATCAAGCAAAGTTTCAATCACCCTGCGTTGGTTGATACCCATCAGACCGGGGATGAACTGACTATCGCATCGCACCATCATCATCGGGAGCATTTCACCCATATGGCCAATGATCAGTTTTAATTTTGGAAAACGATCAAAGGTTCCGGAGATGATCAGCCGCAGCACATGGATGGCTGTTTCAGAATGCCATCCCCAGCCCGATATGGACAATAACATTCCCGATTGCTTAGGGAGACCATTGTAATAAGCATCAAAAACAGTTTTTGGCGGCAGGCCGGGATGTAAGTAAATCGGAACATCCAGTTTTTCTGCCCTGGCTAAAATAGGTTCAAACATTTTGTCATCTAAAAATTTCCCCTGGGTGAGCCCATTAATTAAGGCTCCTTTGAATGCGTATGTCTTTACGGTTCTCTCGAGTTCATCGGCTGCTGCTTCGGGGGCAGTCATGGGCAGATGCGCAAAGGCGGCGAACCGATCCAGGTGATTGTTTATTTTCGCTGCAATGGCATCATTATATTGGGAAGCAAAAGCAGGTGAATCTTTTGCATTTAACAGGTCGGCGCCTGGTCCTGCCACAGATAATACTTGTACAGTGATACCATTCTGATCCATCGATTGTAAGCGTGCACCTGTAATATCTGCCAGTTTTGGAGCTAATATCGCCATCACGGGAGAACGTTCAAAACTATTAGCCGGCAATAAAGCTTCCGGTATTTGTTTTACTAATTCCGGGAAAGTAAGGTGTTCTTCCAGTGTTACAATGCGCATTACAATTGAATTGAAGTCACCGGTTATGATGATGATATTTTCCTGCCTACACCATATCAGGGGCTGGCATATCAATTGCAAATCTCAAATATATTATTCACAATTAAAACTTGCAAAATGCCAGACAAAACAACGATCGACAAAGCCCTGGAAGATAAGAGAGAGGGAAAATCAGCCAGTACGCAGGCCGGTGAATTCGTGCATGATGAAATAGAAAAGATCCGAAAGGGTGAACATGGTGCCAGGTCTGCCAAACAGGCCATTGCCATCGGACTATCTGAAGCACGCAGGGCCGGTGTAAAGCTCGCGCCGCCTAAAAAAGGAACCGTGCCCGAGAAAACCCGCATCAATGCAGAACGTGAATCCGAAAAAGGATTAAGACATGAGCCCATATCCCGGACAAGGTCAAGAGCAAGTATTAAAGCCCTGAAAAGAGAGCCTGCTTCTTCTGTCTCAAAAACGGCCCTTTCACGTCAGGCGAAATCAGCAGCTAAAAAAAGGACTCCGGAAAGCCGTTCTGCTTCCGCAAGAAAAGCAGTAAGGACAAAAAGGGCTCAGTAGTTCTCTTCTGAAAGAAAAGCGGTAAAGACGAAAAAATCTCAGTTGCTCTTTCAGATGGATACAAGTTTCGCGGAATTCAAATTTCCTGTTGACTGTTCCTTCAGGTCGAGGGCAAATTGCCGGATTGGAGGTAGCAACGCCTGAAGACTTTCTTTCATCGTCTTCATATCGTTCTGCCATTTCCGTTTTACTTTTATTAAAGCACGCTCTTCAGAAGCATGTATTATGTTGTATTTCTTTTCCAGACTGGTGACGAAGGAATTGCTATCATGAAGGGTTCCTATTTTAGACTGAACGGATTTAATGAACTTTTTATGTGTTTTTAAAAACCCCCTCAGCGGTTTTTCTCCATTTTTACCCAGGGGAAGAACATATAAAATTGATTTAAGTATTTTTCTCAGTTGATGCAGGGACCGGATATCAGAAATGATATCCTTTGCTAACAAATCCAAGATGGACGAAGCACGGACGGCCAAAAACTGTTGCCATATATGGGAGGATAATCTGACCCCCGGATGTTTTACAAAATCTCTTAATTTGAATGATGGATATTCCTTGCGTTTTTTGTGCAGTTTCTTACTGGCTTTCTTTTTAGAAGATGTAAGATGTTTTAAAAACAGGTTTGGTTTGGATAATTTTTTATTATTTGTGATCGATTGTATGGCACGCATCTCCAGTTCGAACTTTCTTACTCTACCAGCTTCATGATAAAGTTTTTCGAGGCGATCCGGAATTTCTGACCGGGCACCAGCATTCTTTTGAATCGTCAGGAGTTCTAGAAAGGCTTCGAGATGTTTTACTTCGAGCCGTAAAACATGAATGATTTTAAGTGAGGGTTTCTTTTTGGATTTGAGGAAAGCGTTCATTTTTACCAGTCGCTTCTTTATTTTTTTCTTCATTCTCATAGGATAAATATATAACGATGGGTAAGGTAAAAAAAACCCGGATATATCCGGGTTTACATTTTCAGAAAGTCCATGGATAGTCAATAAGTTTAAACAAATTCTCCTTCAGAGAGTACGCGCGTTTTACCATTCGGCATTTTCATGAGTCCCTCTAATGTAACAACAACTCCATTTTTTAAAACAATCGGGCTGGTCAACATGATAAAATTACCGTTATCGACTAAAAACAATTTCCCCTTGCGGATAGTAATTTGGTACGATTCGTTTGAATCGACTGGGGGGATAGAATAGGTCCTCATCGCTTAGGGCTTGTCGTTAACAGATGCAAATTTTATGCCTACGACTTAAGGTCAACTGAGGCAAAAACTAAAGGAATTAAGCCTGAACTTATATTTTATCAGCGCCCTCCTGTCGGCAGGCAGGGTTGGCATGAATTTTTCTGTAATCGTATTAGAAGTTTCTGGCAGGAGGTGGTCTGTAAAACGGCCTGAGAATAACTCCCATGACCTGATCTGGATAATACCAGCGGAGGAAGAAGGAAACTACGGGGACTCCGGTAAAGCCGGAGTCTTTTTTTATGAGGGTGTTTTAACGGTGGAATAAACCGTGATTCAGTGCATTTCTTGAACTGGCAAATTAATATCTTGAACCTGAGTGCCTTTAATTAGAAAGTAATTTTACATCAGCATGGATGAGAAATCTTTTTATGATTTAGATTATATCATTCAGAAAGTACATATCGTGAAAACTGAAAACAATCGTAACTTTAAAATGTCAGATTTAAAACTTATGAGCAACTTAAACGATAAGACTACCACAAAAAATACTGCATCTAAATTTACTAAATTGCCAGGGGTTGTAGATGAACAGGTAATTCCATCGGAACCTCTTCTTATTAAGGAAAATTCACAATATGTTTCCAATAAGAAGGATAAGCACAAGGTGGCAAAAATAAAAAAGAAGCAATAATCACTACTCATTAAAACAAATTGTTACTGAGCAACTATCTTGTAAACTTTCCCGCTGGTTCCCTGCGGACCGAGTTGACCTGAAGTCATGATATAAAGTTCGCCACTCTGGTCCTCTCCGAAACTTTTAAGAAATTGTCCAAGGTCTGTTGGATATCCGTTCAAAGTAAGCGGAGTAAAGCTCCACATGCCGCTAGTAGTTGGGGTCGCTATAAATAATTTGCCTGTAGCATTACCATCTGCAGAGAGCATACCATAAATATATTTCCCCTGAAAAGCAGGAAATGCACCGCCGCGATACATGAAACCCCCGATGATAGCAATTCCCAAACCACCTCCTATCGGATTTGAAGTATTCACCATTTCAATAATAGGATCAATCAATGGATTGCCGGCAGAGTCTACAGAAGGACAGGAAGGTCTTACAAGCAGATCGTTATCCGTATCGAAACAATGTGTGCCTTCCTTTACATTCCATCCATAGTTACCGCCTTTTGTAACCACATCTACTTCTTCATAGAGTGATTGTCCTTCGTCTCCAAGTAATAATTGATGTGATCCGCCTCTGTCAAAAGAAAATCGGAAAGGATTCCTGAATCCAAATGCATAGATCTCCGGTCTGGCTGCTGTACCGACATATGGGTTATCGGGAGGAATGCTATACGGACTTCCATTCACATCAATCCTCAACACATTTCCCATCAGGTTCGCATAAATATCCTGGCCGTTGCCACCGGCATTCACCGCATACCAATCTGGAACATGTCCATTGCCGACGTCATCCGCATTTCCGCCATCACCAATGGATATATAAAGGAATCCATCCGGACCAAAAGCCAGTGTGCCTCCATTATGATTTAAATAGGGATGATTGTCTTCGAGAAGTACTCTTTCAGAACTCATGTCTACCAGATTTGGATCCGCGGCTGATACTTTAAATTCAGAGATCCTTGTAAGATTATTCCAGGTAGAACCCGGTGGACCAGGGACTGGTGTTCCGGCTCTTGGAGGAGCTGTATAAAAAAGATAAAATTTACCATTCGATTTAAAATCGGGAGAGAATGCCAGACCAAGCAACCCTCTTTCATCATACGAAGGACTAATTGCGACCATCCTGCCTGATACATCAATAAACGGCGTGGTTAATTTTTTTCCATCGGCTCCGATGATCCAGATCTGTCCCAACTGATCTACAACAAATAATCTATGAGAACCGTCTGGAGGCTCTGCGATGACTATAGGAGAAATTAAATTATCAACGACTAGTTGTAAGCCTGGTGTTTTGGGGGTTACCGATGGCATACTGGATTTTTTGCTGCATCCTGCTAAGATGAATATTTGAATAACAATAAACAGCATTCCTCTGAATGTGGTAACTGATTTCATTATAATAAATTAAGTGGTTTTTTAAATTAAACTGCAATAGAACAGCTACGCATTTATGGGGAAGAGGATGGAATACTTATAAATATGAACGGGGAATAATATAAGCTAGTTGCGTATTAAAGATTTTAGTTCAACACACTTTATTAATGTCTGTAGATATGTGCAAGGACCACAAAAATGATTAAGAGAAGAAAAAATATTTTGCTTTTCATAAGCTATCACCCGCCTGTATTTTTAGTAACAGGCATGTTGAAATTTTACATCAAAAATATAAAGTCCGATCAAACAGAAATTGATAGGATTGGAGCTCGTGAAGATAGGCTCTGGTGTAAGAAGGTTTGTTACACCCTTTTTCATATTTGTTATATAATTCACACATTTTGACCCTCAAGATACCGGGGATGCAATAAAAAATTTTGTCAATTAAAATGTGGTTTGGGAATTGAATATCTACTAAGGGTATTTACTTAGGCCAAAACTAAATCAGCTCATAAATTCCATTCTAAGTGATATAATGATATCTTGGTTGAAACAACGCACATGAAAATAAGAACGGGCTATCTTTTGGCTTTATGTTTATTAATGGGCTGCGCAATTTCAAGGAAAGTAGAGTATGAAGGTGTTTATGCAAATGTTCCTGCATTCAAACAGCGAATTGGACTGGCAAGCTGGGATCAAAGAGAACAGGTTATTGGTGGCAGCCGTCAGCCCGATTTTGTAGGTTATACGCGCTCGGGTGCTGGAATTGCTTATCCCATGGGCACAGAAAATGGAAAGCCCTTTGTCGATAATATGACCTCCTCCATTTCTGTATCATTGTCCAAACAGGGAAGTACCGTTGCCAATGTATTTACCCAATTCAATGAAAAGGAATCGCTGATAATCAGCCAGCTTAAAAAAACGAAAAGCAATCGACTAGTCCTGATCAATTGTAAGCAATTTCACACAGATGGATATGGAGCAACTTCTCTGATGTATAATTTACAAATAAATATTTACGGTGAACAGGGCGACTTGATAAAAGATAAAACCTTCAGTGGCAAACGTACTTTAGGCGGATCTGTTGCCTGGGGTCCAGGCAAATACAAAGAGTATATGCCCGAAGCTTTTAAGAAATTAATTGAACAAATATTTAACGACTCTGAGATAGCTACAGCCCTGCAAAATTGATTTGGAATAAAGTTTATTCAGTAATATAAATATTCCAGACCCCCAAATACCTACAGATACTTTATTTATATAGAAATATATGAGGACCCTTACTTTACTTTCTTTTTTAATTAGTATCGTTTATGCAGATGCGCAGGACAATCTGCATTCGAATATAGAAAATGGAAAATTCTATGGTATTTTTCCTGTGGCTGAAAATTATATTGCCTATATTGATACGCTGGTATTAACCGGGCCTGTAAATAAAGATTCTTTATATGATAAAGCCAAAGCGTTTTTTGATCAAAAGGAAGATGCAAAATATTATTTAGAGTCTGAAGATAGGGATGCCGGTGAACTGGTTTATCAGGGAGAATTAAATAAGAGCATAATGTCCGACAAATCAGATGTGCACTTTTCCGTGGTTCTGCATTTTTCAGATACAATTTGCAGTATCAGGTTATCTGATATCGTTATGGCTTCTTCAAAGGCACAATACAGTCCCGCAATGAGTAATATGAATGGTGGAATGACTACTACGGGTAGTGTTAAAACGGGAGTTAAAGAAACCGCCATGCAAATAGAAAATATAACTATTGACAAAAGTGAATTTTCAAGAAAGTATTGCGAGAAAATAAATAGTCGATTTTTAACTATTATGTCTGGGCTGAAGACAACTTTTGAAATAAATAGTACAAGTGTAAGTCAATGACTTAATCGAATCTTAACTTCTTCTTAGAATTTTCTGTTGTATGTTCAAATAAAAATTTGAAAATATTCTTAGTTGCCGGGTTGGTAGTTTTATTTTTTGGTAGTTGTGATTGCTTTTGCTCCAACAATACAATAAACCCTGCATTTATCGGTTTCTCAAAATCCCAGGTAGTGTCTCAGTTTGAAATATTTTCAAAATAGTTGCAACCTTTTACAAGTCCTTTTGTCTAATCCATTAATATCAATACAGAAGTATGAAAAATAATGTCTTACTCAAAATCTTAGTAATATTTATTACTATTTCTGCTGTTATTTCATGTGGTGCTCCACGACACGCAGCTACAAACGTCAATGTTATAGGAAATTGGCAGGTCATAATTTCCGTATCAGAAGGGACTATTATCGGGAAGGGATCGCTTTCGCAAAACGGTGAAGTTGTGACCGGTTGGGTCGGGCCAAACGAAAATGATCCTATTCCCGTAACAGGAATGTTCAAAAATGGCAAATTAACTATAAAAACATTGCCACAACAAGGAAGAACAGTAGCTTTTGACAAAGTAGAATTGAAAGTTGACGCCGACACGATGTATGGTGTGATTGAGAACGGGTCTCATGGAAAAGGTACTATTAAGTTTATACGGCTTAAATTAACAAATCCAAACTGAGACACTACCAAATCCCAAATTGATACGGTTATTTTAAAGAGATTTAAACCCAATCAGAACTATGCAAACCTGATCGATTCAGTCATCATTGTGGCTCTATCCCCAGATACGAATTGCTGTTCAGCTTTCAACTATTCAGTCCAAGGCGATGCAACCATTATTTTTGCAAACGCTGATACCATTGCGCCGATCAGGGCGGGATATGACTGGCAGATTTATATTCCTGCCACCCGGTCGACAATTAATATTTCGGATATTGAAAACGGCACCCAGGTCAATTGCAAATACTGCGATCCCAATATTGTCTCCTTTGTTCAAAATGGTGTTCAGATCAACTCTCCCGCACGTACCAATTATTTTACTAATGATGACGGATACGGAGCCTTTATCCGGCCGTAGCACAATAATATTTCTATTCTCATTCTGAGCGTAGGCTGGTCACAGGATTAGCCACCGCCGCTTTGATTGCCTGAAAACTTATCGTAACTAGGGCTATCAGCAAACAGATGACGCCGACCGACACAAAGATCCACCAGCTGATACTGATCCGATAGGCAAAATCCTGTAACCACTTGTTCATCGCCCACAATGCAACGGGTGACGCGATACAAATGGACAATAAGAGAAGTTTTACAAAATCTTTGGATAGCATCTGAAAAATATCCGTGATCCTGGCTCCCAATACTTTTCGAATGCCAATTTCTTTTATGCGCTGTTCTGCCGCGAAAGTGACAAGGCCAAACAGACCCAGGCAGGCAATAAGAATAGCGAGAATTGAAAATACCAGGAAGATTTTTCCCATATGCTGGTCTGCACTGTACTGTTTGTTGAATTCCTCATCCAGGAAAATATAACTGAAGGGTTGAGAGGATACCATTGCATTCCATCTTGATTTTATCTCATTCAACAAGCCTGGGATGTCCCGACTATTGATCCGCACTGCCATGCCTCCATTGTTTTGCTGAAGGCTTAAAACCATTGGTCCCACCTGCTCGCGAAGCGAGTTGAAATTAAAATCTTTTATCACACCAATAATATTGTACGCAATTAATTTTCCCGTGGAAAGATCCCCGATCTGATAGAGCTTTTTGTTTACAGGATCCACTCCCCCAAATAATTTTGCCGCAGTTTCATTGATGATGATAGCAGACGAATCGGTTAGATATTGTGGGGAAAAATTTCTTCCGGCTTTCAATTGAATCTGAAATGTGGGAAGATACCTTTCATCAACTGCCCATGACTGCATAAGCGTAAAATTCTTGCCATCAAATGGGGCAGAAGCAACGAAACCGTTGGAATTTCTAGCTCCTGTCACAGGCAGAAAACCGGAACTGGTTACATTTTTCACCCCTGTCATCTTCAACAATTCCTCTGTAAACGCCTTCGTATTGTTATTTAACGCAGAGGTGTTTTGCAATAGTAATACCTGTTCTTTGTTAAAACCAAGGTCCTTGTCCCTGATATACTGAAGCTGATTGTAAATCACCAGCGTCCCGATCATCAATATGACGGAAACGGTAAACTGCAGAACCACTAATGTGTTTCTCAATACCGAACCCTTAAAGCCCGTCGACAGGCTTCCCTTCAATACTTTGATGGGTTGAAAAGAGGAAAGGAAAAATGCCGGATAGCTTCCTGAGATCAGGCTTACCAGAATAAGGAGTAATAAAATGCCCAGTACCAGGAATGGGCTTAATATATTAAATACATTGATCTGCTTGTTGGCTAAATGGTTAAAAAGAGGTAACAAAAATAACACCATCACAATGGCTATTATGAACGACAGAAAACAGGCAACGAAAGATTCTGTCAGGAACTGTGTTATCAGATTATTTTTCAGACCACCCAATACTTTTCTCACGCCCACTTCTTTTGCACGGTTAGCAGAAGAAGCAGTTGAAAGATTCATGAAATTGATGCAGGCGAGCAATAAAATAAAAATGGCGATGGCTGAGAAAATATATACATCCTTGATACTCCCATTGATCCCCAGTTCATCCGCCAGATGAGAATATAAGTGTATTTTCAAAAGAGGCGTCAGGCTGCACTTTATGTAATTGCCTGCTTTCTCAAAATCTTCTTTGTTCGTGTTCAACTCTGTCTTAAACTGTGGAGACTGATATTCCTCCATTGCTCTGTTCATCCTTTTTTCAAATGCCTGTTTTTCTGTGCCTGGTTTCAAAACCAGGTAAGTCGTAAAGTTGAAATTGATCCAACTGGGATTCTGACTTGACTCCAATTCGCAAACGGGCATAAACAGATCAGCGGTAAAATGCGACTGGCTGGGTATATCTTTTATTACCCCGGTTATTTTATAGTTAGTAGTACCATCTACCAAAATCGTTTTTCCTATAATATCGATGCTGTTGAAATATTTCCTGGCGATGCTTTCAGTGATCACCAGACTGTGCGGTTCTTTAAGCGCGGTTTTTTTGTCACCGGCAATCATGTCTAAAGTAAAAACATCAAATAAGGAAGAGTCGGCATATAGCACTCTGTCTTCCCGGATGTTTTCGCTTCCTTTCCTGATAACAATGCCGGGGCTGGATTTGAAACGCGTATAATGTTCAATCTCCTTAAAATCCCTACTAAAAGCAGGACCCATAAGAGCTGGCACTTCTGTTCCATTGTAGTTGAAATCACCGAATTTAACATGTTCATCTATTCGATAGATATGGCCGGCCTGGGTATTGAACCTGTCGTAGCTTAATTCATCCAGTACATATAAAGCAATCAGAAGGGAACAGGCCAGTCCGATGGATAGCCCTACAATATTCAGAATGGTAAAGACTTTGTTTTTCCTCAAACTCCTCCAGGCGGTTTTGAAATAGTTCTTAAACATGGCGCATGTATTATAAGGTGATGAGTAGGTGTGACAGATCAGGGGCGCAAGAAAAATGCCGTATAATTATCAGATTGAAAATCTATCTGTTATGAATTTGGAAGAAAAATAATGCACGATTATGATACAGTAAGTGTTCGTAGAGGAATAGCCTTTTTATTTTAAAAAAGGTTCTTAATTCTGCTTCGTTCTTTTCTTATACTCTTCAAAATCCTTCCAGGCATCGGATTTTCGCATCTCGATATTAAGTTTGCACATTTTAACTAAGTATTGAATTTTCTGATATTTTGTTGAGTCGGCATGTAGTGATTTGTCAAAATATATAAGAGCAATTGAATCTTTTTCAAGTTGCATTGCAATGATTGCGATATTTAAATACGCACCGGAAACATCATATTTCAAATCGATTGCTTTCTGATAATCTGACAATGCACGGATTAGATATGAACTTTTGTTATTACAATAACCTCGTTTAATAAAATATTCCCCTTTGGTCGAGTCGATTCTTATGAGTTCGCTAAAATAATCTATGGCTTCCGGATATATCTCCTTCTTGTAATAATACGATGCCTTTTCTTCAAGAATTTCCCGCTTCGATTTTTTATGGGATGAAGTACAAGAACAAAAGATCAAAATAAAATATGCAATGATTAGTTTTCTCAATTAAATTGGAGTATATGAATAGAAATATTACCTAAATAGACCAATAACTATAAAATACGAATAGATATACAACATAAACAAATGGTGCTGTTGAGAGCAATAATTTAAGATATTTATTTATATCATTTTCGCTCCTGGTAATCCATACGAGAGCAATAGTGAGTGCGCTTTCGCCTAATAAATATATCGATTCATATAAAGGAGGTGCAATCGGGTTCTTTAAGTGGGGACCGAGCAGCAAAATCAGCCACACTATAAGCATGAGTGTAACAACAATAGTTAATAGTATCGCCCCTAATTTTGGTTTGTAAAAATGAAACCAGCTGAGAAATCCAAATAAGATTTGAGAGCCATAAAAAATTATATAAGGCCACCCCGAAGACAACACTTCTACATATATCAAGTATCTGGAAAAAACCATGTAAAAACAAAAGGCAAGGAACAAAGAAATAATATAAGTGAAGAATTTTATATTTAAAAGCATAAGAAATATTTTTAAATGAATGAATTGAAAAAACGCGTCACACCCCCATCGCATGAATGATCGCCGATTGGAAATATTTGTCCTCTTCTTCCTTAGTTAACGCGTAACTATGATTTGCCTGGAACTCGAGGGCAAGACCTGTTACCAGAATGCTCATCTTGGGAGTAGGTAGAATCATCGGAATCAATAGCGCAGGAACCTTTACGTTGTTGTAGGGAAAAGTAAATTCAGTAAAAGCACTTCCAATAGACGCACCCGTCTTCCTGTAGCAAACGCTCATGGCTATCTTGCACACAATGGTATGGGTATGCCATGGCGCTTCGAGAGATTTTGCGGGTACAAAGGAAGGAACTTTTATATTTACACGCCTTGAAGATTTGCGGACTATCTTAAACTTTGATCCCCATTTATAATTTTCATAAGTATACAAACTTGAAAAATCAAATCGGCTAATCATCCAGGTACATTTAATCCAATCTTCAGAACACTTACATCCTCTCTTTACATACTCCAAGACTTCTTTCTTTAGCCTGTCCTGCATAACAATATCAGAAGGATAGGGAATGACAGGATCCAGGTGTCGCCGAATGGTTTTAGAGATAATGGAAGCCAGGAGAAACTGGTAACCCTTCGAGTTTTCAAAGCTTAATGTTTTGCGAAGGTTAGGTGCAGAACGTACATAATCCTTGCCTTTGAGTTTGTAGAAAACAACCTCTCCTTTTTTTACGGGAATTACCCCTGATGTTAGATTTGACATTTCATGTTGATTTAGGTTAAAAATGCGAAGGTCTATCTTGATCGTAAATGCTGTTCTTCTATTTTATTAATCCTCTGTTCAAATTTCTCCTGCAGCCTGGTCAGGTAACTTGAGGTTCCCTTCTTCCTGGAAAGAAGTTGCTGATAAGTACTGGAGGTATTTCCCAGTTTAACGGAAAATGCTTTTTCAAAGCCAAGGGTAATAGTTTTCACATCAGCACGACCATTATTGAAGCAACCCTGCTCCTGCAGAGAATAAATCAGTTCGGTTAGTCCTCTTTTGGAATCTGTCCATTCCAGCCCCAGGCTTTCTGATTCAGGATTTCCTTCTCCATTCTTTAGACTCTGATTATTTTCATTTGAATGAAACCGGATTTCTTTCTCCACCCTTGCATATGCATTGATTGTTGCCACCTTCCAGCTATAAATAGTACAGAAAGATTCATCCATCATAAACGCAGGAAGATCCAGGTGATCATTGTATGATGAAGTATTCCGCAGAAAATAATAATTGTCAAATCTTGTTTTACCAAACCGATAATAGTTGAAGAAGTCCGTATTGGCTTTAAA
>Ga0207063_1152_pt1 | contig 14747 bp, 10 predicted proteins | sample Alteio_BWMinCont_29_FD_153462 | JGI IMG/M metagenome (GOLD analysis project Ga0207063, IMG submission 153462) | Enriched cells from forest soil in Barre Woods Harvard Forest LTER site, Petersham, Massachusetts, United States -... | ecosystem: Environmental > Terrestrial > Soil > Temperate forest >...
ATTTGGGCGCCAGACCGCAACACTTGCTCCAGCGGCAGAGGTCCCTTTTCGAGCCGCTTCGCCAGCGTCTCCCCTTCCACACACTCCATCACGAGATAGTCCACGCCGTCTTGGCTACCCACGTCGTGCAGCACACAAATGTGTGGATGATTCAGACTGGAAATCGTCTTTGCTTCGCGCTCAAACCGCTGCTTGGCCACTGGGTCCGCGGAAATGTTCCCGGGCAAAATCTTGATCGCTACGGTCCGCTCCAGCCGCGTATCCCGCGCGCGATAAACCTCTCCCATTCCGCCGGTGCCCAGCGGCCCAACAATCTCATACGGTCCAAGTTTGTCGCCTGGAGCGAGAGGCATAAGTGGCCGTGATTATAACCCCGACAACGTTCGTCTGGGACCGCTTACCTTCACTGCCTGTTGGCTTGTATCTCTTCGCGCAGTGTTTTGGTTGACTCAAGAAGCTCTCGTAATAGTCCATCATCGGGCGCTTTAGACGGATGACGCGAGAGAATCTCGAGCAAGTCCTGCGTAAGTTCCAGATGCCGGAGTATGAGACTGATAACGTATTGTTCGCCGCTCGCCATAGTGCCGCGAGGCTATAACACAACTCAGTTACCGCGCAAGGCGCAGGCTATTTCTTAGACTGCTTCTTTGCTGGAAAGAATCGAACATCACTGACGCGGATCGCAAGAGTGTCTAACTCTTCGCGCTTGTCCGCATCCCACCGATGACCACAGCGGCGGCAGTCGCAGGTCTTATCCTTTTCACGGAACAGAACGCTTTTGCTCCCGCAGTTTGGGCAAACAGGTTGATTCTGGTGTGTAGACATTCCGGCCTCTTTGACATCGGTCTTCAATGAAACTCGGACTTGTTTGCCGTTGGTGTACCACTGGCCGTACCAGTTGCGGTTGTTCTTCATCCTGAACAGACCACCTTTGCCTCCTTCGCGCTTAGTCAAGAGGGTTGTCAACACAAAAGCAAATTAACTCTCGCTTGACGCTATGACTCAGTTGGAGGTGCCGCGGTAGCCATCGTGGGAGCGGCTCAGCAGTGATCCCGGGGCACTTCCGATTGGGGCGTTTGCACGAAGTCGCTGAGGTTTGCTGCAGACGCGGGTGACGTCCTCCCTGAAAACTGAGCCAGGGACAAGGTGAGATTTCCGCCAAAATCTAGTAGTTTCGAGGAGGAATTTGCTTCGTTTGCGCGAGATGCCAACCCATGTCGGCCGCGGATCTCGCTGTTTTTTCAGCCGGAGGAAACTTGCATCAGCCCACCCCGTTGCCGCTAAGCTCGCACTCGAAACCGGTTGATTCGTTCTCGCAGGCATCCGCGTTGGAAGCCGAGCTGAGGCGAGCGCTCGAAGGCGAAGTACGTTTCGATCGCGGCAGCCGCGCCCTGTACGCTACGGACGGCTCTAACTATCGTCAGATTCCGATCGGTTTAGTTGTCCCGCGTAACGCCGAAGACGTGGTCGCGGCCGTTGCCGTGTGCAGAAACTACGGCGCTCCTGTCCTGGCACGAGGAGCTGGGACCAGCCTGGCTGGACAATGCTGCAATGTCGCCGTCGTGCTGGACTTCACGAAATACATGAACCAGATCGTCGAGTTGGATCCCCTAGAGCGATACGCACGCGTTCAGCCGGGCGTAGTCTTGGACTCATTGCGAAATCAGGCAGAAGCTCACAAGCTCACCTTCGCGCCTGATCCCTCAACCCACAATCGGTGCACAATCGGGGGGATGATTGGCAACAATTCCTGCGGCGCGCATTCTCTGCTCGGCGGCAAGACGGTGGACAACGTTCTAGAGCTACAAGTCCTGCTCTACGACGGTTCGCTCATGACCGTTGGTGCGACAAGCGACGAGGGACTTGATTCCATCATTAGGCAGGGAGGACGCCCGGCCGAGGTCTACGCAAGACTAAGGACGGTCCGCGACCAATACAGCGAGCTAATCCGGGCAAAGTTTCCGAGGATTCCGCGGCGGGTGTCCGGGTACAACCTTGATGAATTGTTGCCGGAGAAAGGATTCCAGGTTGCTCGCTCTCTGGTCGGAACAGAGGGTACTTGCGCGATCGTGCTTCAGGCGAAGGTAAGACTCATCCAGAGTCCCCAGCGTCGGAAACTGGTCGGACTAGGGTACGGCGATGCTTTTCTGGCGGCCGACCACGTTCCGGAGATATTGAAGTTTCAGCCCATCGCCCTCGAAGGATTTGAAGGAAGCATCGTCGATGGTCTGAAAAGGAAGGCAGCGCCCAATCTCGATCTCCTCCCCGACGGCCGTGGATTTTTGCTCGTTGAATTCGGCTCCAATGACGCAAAGGACGTGAACGAGCAGGCCCTGCAACTCATTGATTCGCTGAAACGACACGCCAACTCACCGAGCATGCGCCTCTACTCAGATATTGAAGCACGGGCGGTCTGGGAAATACGCGAATCGGGCCCGCGCGCTGCCGCTTTTGCTCCCGGTGCCCCGCTCGAATGGGAGGGTTGGGATGACTCCGCCGTAGCTCCCGAAAAACTGGGCGCCTACTTGAGAGATCTGCGCAAGCTGATGAACGAATACGACTATGCCGGGTCATATTACGGGCATTTTGGACACGGTTGCATCCATATGAGAGTCAGCTTCGATCTTCAAACAGAAAAAGGAATTCGCAACTACGCTGAGTTTATCGGCCGCGCTGCGGATTTGGTTGTCGGCTATGGTGGCTCGCTGTCTGGGGAGCACGGCGACGGGCAATCGCGTGGCGCATTGCTTCCGAAGATGTTCGGGCCCGAACTCATGGAAGCTTTCCGAGCGTTCAAGTTGGCCTGGGACCCCGACAACAAGATGAATCCCCACAAGGTCATCAATGCTTACTCGCCCATCGAGAATCTCCGGCTTGGGGCTGACTACAAACCCGCCGAGCCAAAGACCCATTTCAAGTTCCCTGATGACGATGGTTCTTTTGCCAAGGCCGCACTGCGGTGCATCGGTCTGGGAGCCTGCCGCAAGCAGGATGCTGGTTCGATGTGCCCGAGTTACATGGTGACCCTCGAGGAGGAACATAGCACGCGCGGCCGCGCTCACCTGTTGTTCGAGTTGCTCCAGGGTGAAGTAGTGCGCGATGGCTGGAAGGATGAACACGTCAAAGAGGCCCTGAATCTGTGTCTTTCCTGCAAAGCCTGCAAGTCCGAGTGCCCCGCCAACGTCGACGTTGCGACCTACAAAGCGGAGTTTATGTCGCACTATTACGAAGGCAAACTCCGGCCACCGCAAGCGTACGCATTTGGCATGATCGACAAGTGGGCGCAAGTCGCCTCGCTCGCGCCCAGCCTCGCCAACTTCTTCAGCCATGCGCCTGGTTTCAGCCACGCCGTCAAGGGTATCTTGCACGTGGCACCGCAACGGCAGATGCCTCGGTTCGCACCCGTTAGTTTTCAGGAGTGGGCTCGAAAACGTAGGACTCCCGAGCAGTTAGGGAGCCGGTCGACGGCGGCGGCCGGTTGGCGCGAGGTAATTTTGTGGGCCGACACGTTCAACAATTACTTTCGTCCGGAGGTGGCCCGAGCGGCGCTGGAAGTGCTCGAGCAGGCTGGATTTCAGGTAACGGTGCCGATGCAACATTTTTGTTGCGGACGGCCGCTCTACGATTTCGGGATGCTCGATAAGGCGCAAAAATATCTGCGACGCATCCTGCAATTTTTCGGCCGTCAGATCGACTCGAACGTACCGATGGTGGTGCTGGAGCCGAGCTGCGCTTCCGTCTTTCGCGATGAGCTGCGTAACCTCTTTCCGACCGATGAACGCGCCGATCGGCTGAGAAGACAGACTTTCTTGCTCAGCGAATTCCTGGAGCGACATGCCGCAGGCTACCAGCCTCCGAGACTACTCCGCAAAATAGTGCTTCACGGTCACTGTCATCACAAGTCCCTGATGAAGATGAGCGACGAAGAGTCTTTGCTGCGGAAGATGGGCGCTGATTTGCGGACCATCGATTCGGGGTGTTGTGGTATGGCTGGACCGTTTGGTTTCGAAAAGGAAAAATTCGGAATGTCGCAGGCCCTTGGGGAACGTGTGCTACTGCCCGCAGTTCGGGAAGCGGATCCAGAAGTGCTTATCGTTACGGATGGATTCAGCTGTCGAGAGCAAATACTCCAGGCCACAGGCCGCCGAGCGATTCACTTGGCCGAAGCCATACAGCTCGCACTGCCTCCTACAGGTAATAAAATTTCAGGCACCTAAGGAAGAGACTACAGGTAAGCCCAACAAATCAATATCTTTACCCAGCGCTCCGCTCCTGGAACTGAGAAGTCGCAGTCCCGCATCCATCCGACACCTGGTTCACTTTACCCACCGCTCCACGCGCACCGGTCCCGTAAACCATGCATCGTTTTTCCTTGCGACCAATGCTGAAACGCTAACTTCTCCGACTCCGTCGTGTAATGGATCCGAATCCAGACACTGGTCATCGCCCAAATAAGCGATTACATGCACGCCATTCACCGCCAACACATCTCCCGGTTTCAGCTTGCTCCAATCCAGTTTCGCCAGGCTTTCTGCCTCGGCCACCAGCGTCAAATTCCCGTCGCACCCTTCCCAAAACTGCCGCGCATGACAGTGCACTTCCACGCCCGAGACGCGATCATGGGCCTTGCAGATCAACGCCGAGCACGTTGTCTCCAAATATTTCTCTCCGTCGTGCGACCGCAGCGCATCCACATACGTTTCCGGCTGATGGAAGAACAACCCGGCAAACGCGAGTATCAACGAGAAGAGCTTCATGGCGCTTGAACTCCGGTTCTAAAATTAGGACTATCGCCTGATCGACTTGCGCTCCCGACGGCACCTGACCTTGGAGGAGTGCAACCTGTCCTTAGGAACAGGGTGCGCTAGGCAGAAAACCGGGCCTATGGTACAGGGGGTCCAAATTGAGACCCCGGTGGGTCTACCAATGGGCTAATCCAGTCGTACTAAAACTAAACCACTAACTGCTTATTTGTGAACAACATGCAGGAAATGCGAGAAGCGTGTCGCCTCCGCCGGATAGCTCTATCTACTCTGCGACCAAGGGTGCTCTCGACAACATCACCATCTCTCTCCAAAGAGCGGGAGCGCGAAAGATCCGCGTAAGCAGCCTGCATCCACGAAGGATAGAGACGGAGGACTTAGTAGCGGTAGGTGCTGAAGAAGGCGTCTAGCACGACGGCTGTGAAGAGCACGCCATGGGGCCGGATTGATCAGCCAAATGACTTCCGCCCTATCGCGGTTTTCCTCGCTTCCGAAGATGCGCATTGGGTCACCGATCAGCGTCTCCTCGCCAGCGGCAGAACCACTTGGTAACGAATGCGGGCCGGATGCATTTGGAACGTTTGATGTAAGCGCAAGGGGCTCCTCAGAGGCCAGCGGTATTCTGGCTCCGCCAAAAGATTGGAATTCGAGTTTGACCAGTGCAGAAGTGAGCCCCGTCGACCGGGAAGAGTTTTATAGGGCATTGAAGAAGAATGATCTAGCGAAGTTGGCGCAGATTTACGCCGATGATTATGTGCTCGTGCGACCCGACCGTAGCGTGCTTTCGAAAACGCAAATCCTGGATGATCTAGAAACCCATTCGATGACGTTTAGGTCGAAAAATGAAAAAGTTCGAATCTACGGGGCCACGACTGGAGCTGTGGTCCACCAATACACCGGGAATCGGCCCCGCGCCGTCACATCCACGATGGGGCTGGATTGTGCCCTATCTCAGGAGCATAATAGGTTTGTACGCTATGTTTTGCTTGGCTATCCCCTTGGCCGAAGCGGACGCCTATCCCCGGCAGGCGCCATCGCGAAGCACGCTGCGAAAGAGGGCAGCGGCATGATTATTCAAGAGCACGGCGATCAGCTCATCCTGATTCGGCAGACCGACCATGCCATGTTGTCGGGATTTTTTGCGCGCGCGCTGGGCAACAGACTCTTCAGCCGCCCCGAGCCTTTTGAATCCTTTTGTTTGGCAGCCGCAGAGCATGACAACGGCTGGAACGAGTGGGAGCTACTGCCACAGATCGATTCCAAGACCTTCACGCCGTATAATTTCATGTCCATTCCGACCGAGGAACACATCGCTTTGTACCAGCGCGGAATCGAACGCGTGGTTCGGGCCGACCGTTACGCGGGCCTACTCGTTAGTATGCACTGCGCCGGACTTTACGACCGGACGCGCGCCACGATGCCGGGCTTTTCCGCGAAGTACGTCAAGTCCAACGAATCACATCTTGTATCGGATTTCCTGCAGCGGCTGAGGCTTCAGCAATTGCGGCTAAAGGTCGATCTTCGCGCTGACCCCGTCCTGAAAGCTTACGCGGACGACAACGCCCTGCAATCGAATCTGCTGCGCCTCGAGGCCCTCGATCGTCTCTCACTCTATTTCTGTCTTGCGCCTCTAGGTGGCTCTACGATCGACGCCGTTCCGGTAGATGGCAACGGCAGTGAAGCGGATTGGGATCTGCAGCCCGCGGGAACCAGTTTCGTCACGCTGCAGCCGTATCCTTTCCAGAAGGATCCGCTGGAGATCAGCATTCTTGCGCGGCGCGTTCCCAGGCGGGCCTATGCTGACGAGAATGAATTCCACAAAATCCTGGCACAGGCTCCCTATTTCGCGATGAACTTCACTCTAAGTGCGAATGGTGCGCGCATCCACTCCCGGTCAGCGGTTGCCTAGTCACTCCGGCTCGTCAGTCTCATGTATCACGGTCCTGCTCAATCCAAAGTTTGCCCGCGTGTTTCCGGCAAAGCTAGCGCAAACAGGGCCGCCATCAAGAACGCCCCCGCCTGAAGGAAAAAAGCGGGTCCAATCCCGTAGTGCAACGCCAACGCTCCGACGGCAAACGGCGCCACAGCGGAAAGACCCCGGCCGATGTTGTAACTTAAGCCCATGGCAGCGGCGCGAATTTCACCGGGGAAAAGTTCGCTGGCAATCGCCGCGTACCCCGAGAAATAGCCAGTCCCGAAAAATGCCACAAGCGGCCCGAGCGCAAGTAGCCAGAACGCGCTTCGCGACATTCCGTAAATCGGCACCAGCGCCGCGGCGATCATCAGATAGAGGAAGTAAGGTTTACGCCGCCCAAACGCGTCCGAAAAAAATCCAAACAGCGCGTAGCCCAGCCATTTTCCGAAGCAAAGCACCAGAAAAAATGTCGTTGTTTTTACGAGGCTGAGGCCTCGGCCGCCCTGCGAGGCCGGCAAAGACAAATACGCAGGAATCCACGTGAACAATCCCCAGTAGCCGAACATACTGCACGCATTCATGGTGGTAGCCAAGAGGCCGTTACGCAGAACGCCTTTCTCCAGGAGCTTACCAAGAGACACCTTCTCGTTGCGCGCCGCTCGCTGCTTCCACAACTCCGGCTCCGGTACTCGGCGCTGAATCCAGAAGACGAGAAATGCAGGCAAGACGCCCACAAAAAACACCGGCCGCCAACCAAAGTGTGGCAAAACGAGCGCCACGACGAGCGCAGCGATGGCCTCCCCGATCGCATACGCCGACTGCATCAATCCCAGCGCTTTCCCGCGATGCTCCGCGCGCCAGGTCTCTGCGATCAGTGCCGCCCCAGTCGTCCACTCCCCACCCATGCCCAGCCCCAGCACGAATCGGAACGTGGCCAGTTGTGGAATCGTATGCGAGAAGCCGCACGCGGCGCTCGCCAGCGCATATACGAGAATCGCCGCCATTAGCGACCGGATGCGGCCGATGCGATCTGCGAGAACCCCGAACAAAAGACCGCCAATGCCGGAAGCAACCAGCGTCAGCGAGTTCAGCAAACCCGCGGTCCGCGTGTCCATCGAGAATTCGCGGATCAAGAAGGTGAGCACGAGCGAGTAAAGCATCACGTCCATGGCGTCGAGCATCCAGCCAAGCCCGCCAGCGATCAGAGAGCTCCGCTCCGGCGGAGTCGCATCACGAAGCCAATCGAGACTAAACACTCGTCGAGATCTTTTGGGTGCTGCCGCTGCAGGTGAATCTGGAGCGGACAAGCGCTGCGCAGGCGGGTTCGTCACGCCGGGATTGTACCCAAAAGCACTCCGCAGCGCGTCAGGAACTAAGAAACAAACATCCACCCACAGTTTCTGGCGCACATCGCGGGACAGGGTGTATTATTCCGCTCCGCGTATTTCTATCTGGCGACCTATGGATGCAACAAATGTTTCTCTGGGGGCGAAAACCATGATTGGTCTGAAACGCTTGACGAGTGTCTCTTCCGTTTTTCTCACGATCCTGCTGCTGGTGTTCAGCTGCGCTCCCGTTCGTGCGCAAACTCTCGATGAAAACGCCCTGAAAGGAATGAAGTGGCGCCAAGTCGGGCCGTTCCGCGGCGGACGCGCTCTCGCTGCCACCGGCGTCGCGGGCGACCCGCTGACTTACTATTTCGGCTCGGTTGCCGGCGGCGTTTGGAAAACAACCAATGCTGGCAACACTTGGACACCGATGACCGACAAGACCGGCATCATGTCCGTCGGCGCGATTGCCGTAGCGCCCTCCGATCCGAATGTCGTTTATGTCGGCACTGGCGAGTCCTGCTGGCGCGGAAATATCTCCTACGGCGACGGCATGTATAAGTCCGTCGACGGTGGCAAGACCTGGACGCACATCGGCCTGGAAGACACGCGCCACATCTCCAGGGTAATCGTCCACCCCGCAAATCCCGACGTGGTTTTCGTCGCCGCGATGGGCCATGCCTACGGCCCCAACGAAACGCGCGGTGTCTTCCGCTCTGCCGATGGCGGCAAGACCTGGCAAAAAGTTCTCTTCAAGGACAACAAGACGGGAGCTATCGACCTGACTTTCGATCCCTCAAATCCTCATATCCTCTTTGCCGCTCTTTACGAAGCGCAGCGCTATCCCTGGACTGCCGTAAGCGGCGGCCCCGGCAGCGGCCTTTACAAATCCAACGACGATGGCGCCACCTGGAAGCGTCTCGAAGGCCACGGCCTTCCCGCCGGCGTCCTCGGTCGCATCGGCGTCACCGTCTCGGGCGCCGATGGCAATCGCGTCTATGCCATCATGGAAGCGGAAAAAGGCGGCATCTTCCGCAGCGACGACGCTGGCGATTCCTGGCAGCTCCTCAATCCCGATCACCGCTTCACGCAGCGCGCCTGGTATTTCCATCATATTTTCGCCGATCCCAAAAACGTCGACACCGTCTATGTTCTGAACACCGCCGTCTACCGTTCCACCGATGGCGGCCACACCTTCGGCTTCGTTCGCTCGCCTCATGGCGATAACCACGGCCTGTGGATCGATCCCACTCATCCGGAATGGATGATCAATTCCAACGACGGTGGTGCTACCATTTCTCATGACAACGGCAAGACCTGGACCACTCAGGGGAACCAACCAACCGCGCAGTTCTACCACGTAGCCACAGACAACGCTTTCCCGTATCGCCTCTATGGCGCACAGCAGGACAATTCCACGGTAGCCATCGCCAGCCGCAGCGATCAGGGCGCAATCGACCGCCCCGACTGGTACGAAGTCGGCGGCGGCGAAGCAGGCTTCGTCGTTCCGGACCCCACAAATGCCGACGTGGTCTACGCAGGCTCCTACGACGGCCTAATCACGCGCTTCGACAAGAAGACCCGTCAAGTGCAGGACATTACTTCCTGGCCGCTTAATCCGATGGGCTCAGGCGCCGCAGACCTGAAGCACCGTTTTCAGTGGACCGCGCCAATCATGATCTCTCCCAACGACCCAAAGGTCGTCTATCACGGCGGCGAAGCGGTTTTTAAGACCACCGACGGCGGTATGACCTGGACTCCCATCAGCGGTGACCTGACGCGCAACGATAAGGCCAAGCAACAATCCTCCGGCGGCCCGCTCACGCAAGACAACACCAGCGTCGAGTATTACGACACCGTCTTCGCTCTCGCCGAATCGCCCGTTGAGAAAGGCCTGATTTGGGCCGGCACCGACGACGGGCTTTTGCAGGTCACGCGCGATGGCGGAAGGAACTGGGCCAATGTCGCCTCCAAAGAATTCGGCGAGTGGAGCCTCGTCAGCATCATCGAAGCTTCGCCGCACTCGGCAGGCACTGCCTACGTGGCCATCGATCGCCATAAGCTCGACGACTTCCACCCCTACCTTTTCAGAACGGCCGACTACGGCAAGACCTGGACGAAAATCACAACCGGTTTGCCCGACAATAGTTACGCGCACGCCGTCCGCGAAGATCCGAAACGAAAGGGCCTGCTCTATGCCGGCACCGAAAACGGCATCTACATTTCCTTCGATGATGGTGCGCACTGGCAGTCTCTGAAACTAAATCTGCCCACCACGCCCATTCACGACCTCACCATAAAAGACGATGACCTCATTGTGGCCACGCACGGTCGCGCCTTCTGGGTTCTCGACGGCATCGCTCCCCTCCGTCAAATGAACTCAACCGCCGCAACAGATGAGGCACATCTCTACCAGCCATCCTCAACGGTTCGCTTTCGCGGACCAGGTTTCACGCTCCCAGCCGGCACTCCAGTAGGTGCTAACCCACCGGCTGGTGCGGTGATCAATTACTCGCTGAAGTCTGCGCCCAAGGAACAAATCACACTCGAAATTCTCGACGGTCGCGGCAAGCTGGTTCGCAAATACTCAAGCAAAAAAACCGCTGAAGGCGCTTCTCCAGACGAAGAGGAATTTGGCATCAGCAGGCCCGGCGAAGAGCTTCCCGCCGAAGTGGGCTTGAACCGCTTTGTCTGGGATTTGCACTCCGAGTCTCCAACCAAGGTTCCCGGCGCGGTAGGCTGGGGGGGCCGCCCGGAAGGTCCGCTCGTCGCCCTGGGCACGTACCAGATCAAACTGACCGTTGCTGGTAAATCTTCGACCGCCAGTTTTGAGCTCATCAAAGATCCGCGCGTAACAGCGTCCGAAGCCGACCTTGAGAAGCAGCAAGAGCTCGCGCTGCGTATCCGCGACCGCGTGACTGCTGGGCACGAAGCCGTGAATCAAATTCGCAGCGTGCGCGCCCAGCTTGATGCTCTGAAGAAGCGTCTCTCCGCAGACCCAAGCGCAAAGCCCATCATCGACGCGGCAGATGCCCTCACCAAGAAAATGAACGCCGTCGAAGAAAAAATCGTCCAGCCCAAGTCCAAGAGCGGAGAGGACCCGCTCAACTATCCCATTCAAGTGGCCGACCAGCTGGTAGCCCTGCAGGAGACCGTGGAAAGCGCCGACACTGCTCCGACCGCCGCCTCGTTCACCGTCTATGACGAGCTCAATACGCGCCTCGAAGCCCAGTTGACCGCGTGGCACGAAATCCAATCCAAGGATCTCGCCGGTCTCAACGCCGCCATCCAGAAAGCCAACATCCCCGCGATTGCCCCGGCGGCGGAAAAGCAGGAAAAAAGCGAGAAGTAGCTCGTGCCAAACGCAACTTCGATGCGGAAAGGGAGGACGCTCCGGCGCCCTCCCCTACGTCAACAAATCTCGCAATTCTGCATTCACAATTAGCGATTGCTCTGGCATCCCGCTTTTGTTACTCTCCGCCCACAGTCGAACCCTCCGGGAGGTGTGTTCATGGCGTTTTGCAAAGCGTGTGGTCAGGATGCAGGTGATGCATCATTTTGTCCGAAGTGCGGCGCCGCTCAGGGCGCCTCGCTAGGTGGGGCGCAGAGCGCAGCGGTCGCCGCTCCCGGCGCTGCCGCTGCCGATTACCCTACAGCAGGAATGGAAGAAAACATCGCCGGATTTCTTTGCTATCTTGTTGGATGGATCACCGGTCTTATCTTCCTGCTCATCGACAAGCGTCCTTTTGTAAGATTCCATGGCGCGCAATCCATCGCTTTCAACATATCCATCTTCCCCATTTGGATTGCTCTGTGGATTGTCTGGCTTATCATCGCTCACATACCAATCGTCGGCCTCCTCGGCTTGATCATCTTCCCTGTCTTTGGGCTGGCTGTCTTCGTGGCTTGGATATTCCTTATGTACAAAGCTTTCTCGCACGAGAAATTCAAGCTGCCGATCATCGGAGATATTGTCGAGAAGATGGTCAACAAGTAGGAGCTGCCGAAGTTGTCGTCTTTCGAGAGCCGTCCGGTTCTGCCGGGCGGCTCTCTTGTTTTTTGGTCCTTCTCATCCGCGCTTTCCACTTGACTTCTTTTTCGCGGCCCTCCACCCTAAAGGGCTTTGTCCCTGCCTTGCCAAGGCAGAAAAAACGAAAGGTGTCATCGCTACGACATGACCCGCGTACGGCTGTGCTTCCACGACCGTTGTTTTGATGGGACCGCCTCCGCCGCTCTTTTCTACCGGTTTTACAGGGAAAAATTCGATCCCGCGGCGGAATTCGGCTTCACCGGCATGACCCATCGCGCTTCGCAGCCGTGGACTCCCGGCCTTTTCGATGGCGACGAAAACGCCATCGTGGATTTCAAGTACTCGAACTCCCCCCAAGTCACCTGGTGGTTCGACCACCATCAAAGCGCGTTCCTCACGCCTGCGGACGCCGAGCACTTCCGCAATCATCCCGGTCCGCACATGTTTTACGAGCCGGACTACAAATCCTGCACAAAACTTATCGCCACGATTGCCAAAGAAAAATTCGCCTTCGACACCAAGCCGCTCGAGGAACTGATTCACTGGGGTGACATCATCGATGGCGCCCAGTATCCCACGCCAGAATCCGCCGTCGAGCTCACTGAGCCGGCCACGCAGCTAGGCCTGGTCATCGAAGCCGCTCCCGAAGACGGCTTGCCCGCCCGCATAATCCCCGAGCTCGCCTATCGCCCGATGGCCGAAATGGTCAAGCTTCCCTTCGTTGCCAAACACCTGGGCCCTTTGCTTGAACGTCATCGCAAATCCATCGAGATTCTTCGACAGCGCGCCGAGGCCGTCGACGGCGTAATTTTCTTCGATGTCAGTGATCTCGACCTGGAGGGCTACAACAAATTCATCCCCTATCTCCTCCATCCCGATTGTGTCTATTCCGTAAGCGTCAGTTCCTCTGCCGTCCGCGCAAAGGTCTCGCTCGGCACCAACCCTTGGAACCAGGCCACCGCCGACAAAAATCTTGCCTCGTTAGCTGAGAAATTCGGCGGCGGCGGCCACGCCCGCGTATCGGCCATCTCCTTCGACCCCGCCGACCTCCCGCGCGCCCGCCAGGTCGCCCGCGACTTAGCCGCACAACTCCGCGCCAAGTAAGCACCGACATTCATCCCTGTGCGATTTTACAGCCCTGACGAGGAGCGGCACCGCCAAGCGGAGCTGTCTCACCAGCAAACCGAGTCATCAAGCCTTATCAGCCCGTATCCAAGCAGTTCGACAAAAATCCGCGTCCAATGTAAAATTAAAAACTATCTGTGGACCGGTAGCTCAATGGTAGAGCAGTTGACTCTTAATCAACGGGTTGGAGGTTCGAGTCCTCCCCGGTTCACCAAAACACTGGCAAAAACGGAGTTTTTTACTCGTTGTAACAGCTAATTTTGAAAACAGTTTTACGCGTGTTTTACGATAGAACGCCATGAAGACCCCTCAGTTTGTTACCCTGTCCCTGCCGAAAATGCTATCAGTCGCGAATACCTTTAAAATCAGCGAGCTGTGGTACGCAAGAACTCCATCCGGCTCCCATCTGACGGAGATGTTGGCACTTATTTGTTCGGCTTACGACGGACGAGGCCGGATACCACATAGTGAGAATCGCGCAATAGATAGAGAAGGATTTTTTAGAGAGCAAAAAGAACTGGCGCGCCCGGAGAGACTCGAACTCTCGACCCTCCGGTTAGAAGCCGTTCGATCTACTTTGCCAAATCTTGCCAGAGGAGTGGCTAATCGAACGGATTCAGCAAGTTGGGGCAAATTCCCGCAACCTGCTTTCTCCTTCCTTTATTGTTATTTGCTGCATTTTTGCCGCCGTTTTCTGCAATTTGCGTTACATTTTCGTGACAGCATCGCGATCGCTGTTATCGATCACGCAAAAGCGTAGTTTTTTGAACCCTGACTGAACGTCTCCTTGGTGCTCGGGGTCTGTGGCGAGGCGGAAGGGGCCGAAGGGATCAATCCAGACGCTCTGACGCACACAGACGGGAGCTAGGGAGCTCTTTGCCACGACTTATTGGACCCTAATCGGGCCCAGGTTTTGGCAAGTACTTCACACCTCCTCTCTTCCACGCCCTAAAGGACTCTTCTTGAACAAGTAGAATCAATTCCAAAATCAGCGGGGAAAGATGTCTGACAACCCAGCCATATGTTCATGTGCCGACGGTCCTTACGGAGCAGCTCACAGGCGGGCCTTCTGGATAGGTGGCACCACTAGCAAGGCCCGACAGTTCATCCACAGAACACAGAACTAAAAGATTAAAGTAATTAGCTATTGACTACTCCTAGTAATGAATGTATGAAGTGGTCATCACCAGAACAATATACGACTCCCTGCGGTCGCCTGTTAGCGATCGTCACGGAGATGGTGTAGTCGCTGCCTGTTCCTGATGGCGCGAATAGCGCATGTTGGCGGAGCTCTAGCTACACGGCCTCCGATTCATGCGGTCGGTTGTCGTTCGTTTGGAAAACGATTTCTTCGGTGGATAGAGGTTACTTGTGATTTTGAAACGTTTTGTCATCGTGTTTGCATTTTTGGGGTGTTTACTCGCTTTGGCTGTGTATGCATCGGCGCAGAACGCGCAAAACTGCGTTAACCAGTATCAATTTTGCGGACTCTGTCTGGACAAACTCATTCCGGGTTCCACATGTACCCAAGAGATCTCGATTCTAGCTGTTTGCTCTCTCCCATCGCCGGCATGTGCAGCTCCGGC
>Ga0207063_1155_pt1 | contig 14628 bp, 14 predicted proteins | sample Alteio_BWMinCont_29_FD_153462 | JGI IMG/M metagenome (GOLD analysis project Ga0207063, IMG submission 153462) | Enriched cells from forest soil in Barre Woods Harvard Forest LTER site, Petersham, Massachusetts, United States -... | ecosystem: Environmental > Terrestrial > Soil > Temperate forest >...
CTAATAGTGCTGCTCCCCCTATCGTTGTGCCTGGCGATATTGCTTTTAGTGGTCACTCAGAATTTGCTACGCTTTTAGTGCAGCAAATGGTTTTTCAGCACGCTGGCGACGGAGGAGATATCAAGCTGGCTTATCAGCTGTTTCCTAGAATACCCCTGAAAGGGTACCTAGGGACGTATTTCTTTTTCCCTACGCAAGTGAATAACATTTTGGGTGGTGCAGCGGGTCTAGAATATTGGGTGAATTCAAATGTGAAGGCCTTTCTTAGTTACACGTATGATAACCTACAGCATAACACCGGCGCTTTAGGTATAGGCATAGAATTTGGTGGTACACACGTGCGCCGAAGCGATCCCAGTGTAGCAGAGCGAATTACTGATCCTACGGAACGTTATTTAGCCACACTAGGACGGGGTTCGGGGATTCCCAGTCGAAAGGATATTGAGGGTCTGTTTACGCCTGTTTATCAATTGTTATTTAATAATATTGCTTTTTTCAGCCAAACAGGTGGTCCGAACGATGGAGGGCTGGGTTTAACGATTGCGAATTGTACTTACGAAAATCCCTGCGGACCTACTGATTTAACCAATGCAGGGGCTACTACCTTGGCTGCTTTATTACCTAATACCAAAATGTACTTTAACGGTGGAACTTATGCAGCCTTAAATGCCCCTGGAGGATCCAATGGAGTTACCTTACAGCCAGGTCAAAGTGTGTCTTCGCTTACATCCAATTATACACTACCAGCAACTGGGATAGGGCGTTCTACTTTTAGTGGAGCTTTCATTCTCAACAACAACGATGCGCTTCATAATGTGATTGTCCTACCTGCCCCCTCTCTAATCGGTCCAACTACAGGTGTGACGACGGTCAACAATACAACTAATTTTTCAATCATAGGGAGCCAGATTGGTAGTGCTGCTAACCCATACGCTATGGGCGTTGCATCAAATGGTGTTGGCCTCATTAATAACAGTCAGATTTTTGCTAACAGTAGTGGTGTTGCTTATGGAGGATCTTCCCTGATGATTCAGAATAGCACTATCAATGTGGCTTCCATAGCCAGTGGTTCTGGTGTATTCATCAATTCTTCTAATGCCTTTGCTATCATACAGAACAGTCAAATTAACGTAAGCGCAACGCCGAATAGCATAGGAATAGAGAATGATACCGGTTCTGGTAGTACGGTTGTTGTTAGTGGTACGAGTGTGAATGTGACGGCCGCAAGCAATACGGCTGTTGCCGTCGCGTTGTTTGCATCAGGAAATTCCAACACTATCCAGTTTAATCAGGGTGCACTAACGTTGATAGGGCCTGCAGGTGCTGGCTTTTTTACAAAAGTTACAAGTTTTGGCGGTGTTGTTATGGTTAGCCCCGGTACGACGTGTATGATCAATGGTTCAGCCGTTTCGTGTTAGCAGCACAACGATCGTCAGGAAGCTCCAAGGAGTAGAGAGTTTGCTCAGAATGACAGAAAAAAAGATAGGGAGTAGGAGAGAGTTGTGAGTTATGTGGCTAAAAAGGATGCGGCAATTCTGTTTGGTTGGTATCGCGGCGAGCTTGCTACTGCTTATGGAGCCAGTTACGGCGAGTCTCGTGAAAGATCATTTTCCACTACCACCACGCATCTTAGCTAACGGCTACGTGAGTAGCGATTACATGGTAGCTCATACGGATCTGATGCTACCTGTGCTGGCTGATAAAGCACATAGTGTGTATCTCAATCCCAGTATCAATTATGGTAGTGATAAGCAAGGATATCTTGATTTAGGTCTTGGCTATCGATGTGCTAGAAACTTCTGGACTGGCAGTAAATTTGGAAGCATACCGGCCATCTTAGGTGTTTATCTCTTTGCTGGCTACAGTCGCATAAACAACAATGCCCGTTTATGGGTAATTAATCCCGGAGTGGAAGCCTTGGCTTCGCGTTGGGACGCGCATGCAAATGCCTATATCCCCATGGGGGATAGAAATTTCCATGTTTCTACACTCAATAACCCTCCTGTTCCTGTACCTAGTGATATCACTTTTAGTGGTCATTCGGAGTTTGTTGCTACGCTGGTACCACAGCAGATAATTTCGCAGCATGCCGGAGACGGAGCAGATGTTGAGCTAGCTTATCAGCTGTTTTCGAGGATACCTTTAAAAGGATATTTAGGTGCATATTTTTTTGCTCCTGCTCAGGTCAATCCTATCTGGGGTAGTGCAACCGGTCTGGAATATTGGGTAAACTCAAACGTGAAAACCTTTTTCAGTTATACCTACGATAACCTGCGTCATAGTACGGGCGCCTTGGGTGTGGGTATAGAATTGGGTGGTACACATGTGCATCGTAGCGATCCCAGTGTAGAGGAGCGTATTACTGATCCCGTGCATCGTTATCTTGCCAAACTAGGGCAAGGCTCAGGGATGCCTGCTCGGCAGGGTTACCAAAATGTGTTTATGCAAGGTGCTCCCCAGTTATTATTTAATAATATTGCTTTTTTCAGCCAAACGGGTGGTCCGAACGATGGGGGGCTGGGTTTAACTATCGCTAATTGTACTTATGAAAATCCCTGCGGACCTACTGATTTAACCAATGCAGGGGCGATGACCTTAGCTGCTTTACTACCTAATACCATGATGTACTTTAATGGTGGAACTTATGCAGCCTTAAATGTCCCTGGGGGATCCAATAGAGTTACCTTACAGTTGGGTCAAAGTGTGTCTTCGCGTACACCCGATTATACACAGCTAGCAACTGGGACAGGACGTTCCACTTTTAGTGGAGCTTTCCTTCTCGACAACAACGATGCGCTTAATAATGTAATTGTCCTACCTGTACCTTCTCTGGTTGGTCCAACAACGATTGGTGTGAGAGTCGACAACCTGGCTAATTTCTCAATCACGGGCAGCCAGATTGGTAGTGCAGAGAATCCTTATACTAACGGCATAAGTGACTCTCCATTTTATAATGGCCAAGGTGTTATTAATAATAGTCAGATTTTTGCTAGTAGCACAGGGATTATCTATGGAGGGCCTCTGCTATTCATTCAAAATAGTATGGTAAATGTCACTGGCGCTTCAATTATTGGTGTAATAGTAGATAATGGATTTGGGTCAGCTTCCTTTGTTAACCTAGTCAATAGTCAGATTAATGTCATCGGGGCGTCTAGCAGTGTTGGAATCAGTAGTGTTGCTGTCCCTACTACCAGTGCTACGGCCGTTGCTAACAATACAACAGTGCGTTCAATAGTCCTGAACAGCAATGGTACGGCCACTGCATTATCAGCTATTGGCTCCGGTAGTTCCCTTATTCAATTTAATCAAGGAGCACTATCCCTGACAGGATCTGCAGGTGCTACTATTAATACAAGATATACTGTTGGAATTGGTACTATTACGATTAGCCCTAGTACAATTTGCATGATCAATGGTTCACCAGTTTCGTGTTAAAAAATTCAGATCGAGGATAAATGTATTTAGAATACAGAGACACGGAGCTCTGTCTTTTGGAAAAGAACGAGAAACTTGTTTTAGCCCCTATAGGCGGGTTCAGCCAAGCCTTGCACACCAAGTTGCACTGCAAAAACGTGGCCTGTCTGGGGAGCATCCTGCAGGTCTGAGGCAGACAAACCCACTGAAGCAGATGTCACGTAAAGGGTTTTAAAATCTGGGCCTCCGAAACAACAGCTCGTTGGTCTGGGGATTGGCATAGGAATAACACCGACGATATCCCCTGTGGGATCATAGCGCGTGATTTGCCAACCATCCCAGTGGCAGCTCCATACATGATCTTCATCATCTACAGTAAGTCCATCAGGAAAACCTTTAGATTCGGGTACTTCTGCAAAAATGCGAAACTTGCCTAATTGGCCAGTAATCGAATCAAATTCATATTGGTAAATTTTACGTGAAGGAGAATCGCAAATATACATTTGACTGTTGTCTAAGCTCCAAGCAATCCCATTGCTCACCGTAAAATTGTGTCGCAATATTTCAGTGACGTTGGCTGCTGTATCCAGACAGTACAATGAGCCTAGCGGATTCTGTTCTTCAATGTCCTTTGTTCCAGCCCAAAAACGACCCTGTCGATCACATTTTCCGTCATTAAACATGACACCGTATTGTCCTCGTAATGGCGAGGCAATCATTTGGGTGCTACCCACCTGTGTATCTACATAGGCAAAATGATTACTGAGCGCTGCGATGAGCCCACCCTTGGCACGCCAAGCAATGGAACCTATTTGGCTTGGCATACCAAACTCCTGCAGGCTTTTGTCAGCCACATTCAATCGATATAGGGTAGCGGCCACAATATCTACCCAATAAAGACAGTTTTCTAATGGATGCCATAGAGGGGATTCACCCAACAGCATCGTTTTTTCACAAACGACATCAATCTGCATCACGGTTACCAAGTTAATCGATAAATAGTTTCATGTTGGTACACATCGCCGGGTATTAAAAAAGGTGAAGGAAATTGGGGATATTTGATCGCGCCTGGAAGATTTTGAGTTTCCATACAGAATCCTCCATATTTTTGGGTGTTGAGCCCGCCAGCTATAGGAATAGTTCTAAGATTATTGCCAGTATAAAATTGCAAGCCTGGTTGAGTTGTCATGATTTCTAGTGTACGGCTACTCTGTGGCTCCTTTATCTGCGCCGCTAAGCGAAGTTCATGGTTCGTAGTTTCCGGTAATACAAAGCAGAGATCATATCCACGCGGTGTAATTTGATCAAGGCGTTCACTTAAGTAATGAGGTTGGCGAAAATCAAAAGGACTGCCGTTGACTGCGGCTAGTTGACCAGTTGGAAGTAAATCTTTGTCAGTTAGTACGTAACGATCTGAAAAAACCTGTAATATATGATCGAATACTGTACCGTACCCCGCGCCTGCTAAATTCCAGTAGGTATGGTTCGTTAAATCAACTGGCGTTGGGTGATCGGTCTTTGCTACAAAACTAATTTTTAACTCATTGGCGATGGTCAAACTGTAGACAGTCTTTACTTCTAGTGTGCCTGGATAACCTTGATCTCCAGCGGGGCTGATGTAGCTAAATTCGATGCTGGCCTTGTCATGCTGTATTAAGACTTCAGCATTCCATACGACTTTATCAAATCCTTTTTCACCGCCGTGTAAGTGATGTAAATAGTCCTTATTTTTACTCAACTGAAAGTTGAGTCCTTGATAACTAAATTCCGCATTTTCAATACGATTAGCCACCCTTCCTATAGTGGCACCAAAGTAAAAATCTTGGCTAAGATATTCCTGCAATCTATCAAAACCCAACGTGAGTTCGTGCACCGTACCCCTTAAACCAGGTATTTTTACTGAAGTTAAAGTAGCGCCGTAGTTTATGACACTAATGGACATGCCACTTGTATTACGTAGTGTATACTGAGTGACTGTTTGACCGTCGGGCAACTGGCCAAAAACACAGGGCTGGCAAAAAATGTCAGACATAATTTCCTCAAAATAAATGTGGCATCATCGCTGCCGGAATGATCGCACCTGGGTGAGTGATCACGGTAGCTGCCAGACTGTGTCCCCATTGGGCAGCTTCTTCGGGTTCCCGCCCTAATAAACGCGCAGCCATGTAAGCCGCGTTGAATGAATCACCGGCGCCGGTAGTATCAACTACTTTTTCAACTACATGGGCAGGGACACTCATTTGCTGGCTAATGGTAGCAATGAAAGCGGGCGCAGCACCACATTTAATAATGACCTCTGTTATTCCTTTTTCTAATAAGCGCTGTGCACAAGCTGCTGCATTCATATCGCCGAATAAGGCTTGCTCATCCAGTAAGGTAGGAAAAGCAATATCTACCCATGGCAAAGTCCGTTCGATGGTTTGCCTTGCTAATTCAGCATTCGACCACAGAGAGGCGCGATAGTTGGTGTCGAAAATTATTTGCACACCCTTTTTTTTTGATTGTTCCAATAATTTCCAGAGGTATTCTCGACTTTGGGGATTGAGAATGGCCAGGACGATACCAGACAGATAAAGATAATCCATCGTCAGTAAGCGTTGTGATAGAAGATCGATCGCCGATTCGGTGTTGAAAGTATTAAAAAATTCTCTTGCAGCGGAGTTTTCTCGATAAAAATAAAAGGTTCTTTCTCCCACTGCATTGGTATGAATTAAGTAAAGCCCAGGCAATTTATTTTTTAAACGATACACCATATCTGTATTGAGCCCTTCCTGTTGCCAGTGCGTTAGCATACTACTACTGTAAATATCATCACCTACGGCGGTTACATAATGAATATTGAACGATTTAGTAGGGAGGAGACGTCGCAAATAAATGGCAAAGTTCAGCGTATCCCCTGCAAATGATAATGCTAAAGAGGCATCGCTTTGATGCGAAAGTTCTAGCATTGCTTCGCCAATCGCTGCAATTTGTTTCATCTGGGATCCTAAAAGTATTTCACAAGCGTTTTTTTGCTTTTGAAGAGAGCGCTACGGACGCTATGACAATCCTCAAGCTAGCATTATACCGAATACCGATATCTAATTCACACATCCAGGCTGAAGCATCAAAAATATGCACAGAATAAGTCGTGTTAATACCTGAAAATTTATTGCGCTTATCTATATTCCACGCTATTCTCGAAGCTGTTTTGTGTCTGGAAAGCTGTTGTATGGCACTTATGCTGGCTGATGTTTTGGCGTTGAGCCGTATCATACCAGTCATTACTATCGACCAAGTGGGGCAAGCGGTCCCCTTGGCTAGACTGTTACTTGATTTAGGTTTTGTGGTATTGGAAATCACACTACGTACACCCTGTGCTTTAGAGGCTATTAAATGCATAGCCAATACGGTTCCAGGAGCTGTTGTGGGTGCAGGAACCGTCATTAATTTACAGCAGCTAGCTCAGGTTAAAGAGGCGGGAGCTCAGTTTGCTGTAAGTCCTGGTTTTAGCGAACAGCTCGTCTCTGAAGCAAAAAAACAAACACTTGCTTATCTACCGGGCATTGCAACTCCTTCTGAGGCCTTAAAGGCTTATGAATTGGGTACTACTTACCTGAAATTTTTTCCAGCAGAAAGTATGGGAGGGATAAAAACACTGTCCTCTATCGCAGAAGTACTGCCCATAAAATTTTGTCCTACAGGTGGAGTGGATCAAGATAATTGTATTAATTATCTAGCTTTGCCTTGCGTGACTTGTGTCGGCGGAACATGGATAACACCTCGTTCACTTATTCAGGCACAGGCATTGGATGAAATTGCACGACGCGCTACAGAAGCTCAAAATCTTCTAAAAGCTCTGTAGGAGAAGTACAGCGGCATCTCTTGTGCTTCATTTTTATCGAATTAGCTAAGAACACGCCGCTAAGCATGTTCGTCAACAACGGAAATACGCCGGATTCTTCCGCCTAATTGTGATAGTTTTTCTTCTATGCACTCGTAGCCGCGGTCAATATGATGGATTTGGTTGATCGTTGTTTCGCCCTCAGCCATTAACCCTGCCAACACTAGACTGGCGGATGCGCGTAGATCAGTTGCCATGACTTCCGCCCCGGTGAGTTTTTCCACACCCCTGCAAATAGCCATATTCCCTTGTAAGGTAATATCTGCTCCCATACGCTGCATTTCTTGGACGTGCATGAATCGGTTTTCAAAAATAGTTTCCTTGATACTTCCTGTTCCTTCCGCGGTGAGATTCAGTGCCATAATTTGTGCTTGTAGATCAGTGGAAAAACCTGGAAATGGTGCTGTGCTAACATTCACAGCCTTGGCTCGTCTATTTCGCATATCGAGTTCCATCCAATGATCGCCAATCACAATATCCGCACCCGCTTGCCGCAACGTGTGAATAACGGCGTCTAAATTTTTGGCTTGTATGTCCTTTAAGCGAACAAATCCCCTGGTACAAGCGACAGCGATAAGATAAGTGGCTGCTTCAATCCGATCTGGTAAAATTCGATAATAACCTCCTGTCAGTTGATCGACGCCTTCGATCGTAATGGTATTTGTCCCCGCATGGCTGATATTTGCGCCAATGCTATTCAAGAAATTAGCGAGATCAACGACTTCAGGTTCACGGGCCGCATTTTTTATGACGGTTTTTCCTTTTGCAAATGTGGCAGCCATCATTATATTTTCCGTTCCAGTCACTGTGATAGTGTCGAATTTAATCACAGTCCCTTGTAATGGTCCTTTTGTTTTTGCTTTGATATAGCCATTTTCAATGCTTACCGTTGCTCCTAAAGCCTGTAAGCCTTGAATGTGCAGATTAACTGGACGGGTTCCGATTGCGCATCCACCGGGCAGTGAAACGATGGCTTCCCCACAGCGTGCTAATAACGCACCTAATACCAAGATAGACGCGCGCATCTTACTGACAAGTGCATAAGGAGCATAGGCATCGATAAGATTGCGAGCGTTGACTTCCAAGCTCATACGTTCACCAATCGTAAATTGAGCACCCATACCGCTGAGCAGTTCCACCATGGTAGTCACATCCTGCAAGTGAGGAACATTGAATAGGGTAATGGGTTCTTGTGATAACAAACAGGCCGCTAAAACAGGTAATGTGGCGTTTTTAGCGCCAGAAATTCGTATTTCACCGTGTAATGGAATTTTGCCATGAATGATGAGCTTGTCTACCATGTACTGCACTCCGTTTGCATCCCCCCTATGGGCATGATGCCCCCTAAGCCCGCAAGTTGGATTATTGCTAACATCTGGCGAGGTAAATGGACAAAACGGATCACCTGGGATCGGTGATGGAAATTTCTGGTCCAAGCAATTAACAGGGCGATACCACTGCTATCGCTATGCGTTACTTTTTCCAAATCAAAAACAATAGGTGTCTGTTGCAGATCTTTCAAGAAATCCTGGCTTTGTTGCCACAAAAGTGGAACTGTCTCAACGCTTAACCTGCCAGATAGATAGTAGGTATTAGAGCGCTTCTGAAGCACAGGAATTTGCTTGAGTTCAGTAGAGCTAGTAGGTGAAGATGAGATACCACAGTCACTGCTGCAGGATAGTGATCGGCAAACATCCGTGACAACTACAATTAATCGCGCAACAGTGCTGCTGAAAAAATTATGTAGCGTGGCAAATAATAACTTGAGTAGTTTCTTTTGTTGCGATATCGGCTTCCTGTTCATTAGCCGTTCTGCGTATTGTGTTGGATCAGTTCATTAATCAGGCCATCTAGACCGTTTTGCTGTAATTTTTCTGCAAATTGAGAATGAAAACTTCGTATTAAACTAATACCATCAACACTGAAATCATACAGCTTCCACTGACCTTTTATTTGCATCAGACGATAGCTAACCTGGATAGCTGGTCCACCAGCGCGAAGGATGTTACTGTAAACCTGTACATGGGTCTGTTCTTCAAAATTACCACGCAACGGCAAAAAATACACCTTTTCATCGGTATATTGGGCCAGGGCAGCCGCATAGGTACGAACCAGCAAAATAGTAAACTGCTGAGTAAATGCCTGTCTTTGTTCCGGACTTGCACGGAACCAATAATTTGGACCTAGTGCCATACGGGACATACTCACAAGATCAACATGTGGCAATAAGATTCGATCGACGATTCCATAAACAACCTGTGGCTTTGTTTTCAAGGTAGCTCGATTTTGTCGTAAAGCACTGATTAATTGTTCAGATGAGCTTTGTAACAGTTCAAGTGGCGAACGAATTACCCTAGCCATTTGTGCCTGGTTTTCTGAACTAGCTTGATTTTGTTGCAAGGCACTGCTTGATTGATCATCGAACGTGTTTTGCGATAGCGCAAGCGGTGAATGAGTTGCTAAAGCTATCGTACAAGCTAAAGCTATCGTACAAACTAGTGGACCAGTAAAAGAAGCGATTATTTTTTTCACTATTTTCTCCCAGAGCTTTTTAAGCTAAAGATGATTTGCCCAATGAGATCCTCTAGAATCAATGCCGGCTGCGTGTCCTGGATGGTACTCCCATCCTTTAAGAATACCTGATCAAAGCCCGGCTTGAGACTAACATAGTTGGCCCCTAGTAATCCCTGTGTCAAGATACTCGCTGAAGTGTCGGACGGCAATTTGCGTTGATCGGCGTCGATTCGCATGGTTACAATTGCTTTGAACTGCGTCGTATCTAGTTTTATTCCGGATACTTGGCCGATCTTAACCCCCGCTAAGGTGACGGGTGATCGAATTTTCAATCCAGCGATATTATCGAAAGCGGCGGTTACAGTATATCCAGTGCTACTGAAGCTGCTCAAACCGCTTACTTTAAGTGACAAAATGAATAATGCGATGATACCCATCAGCATAAATAGGCCGACCCAAAATTCTAGTATTCTGTCACGCACTTACCAGCTCCTCATCATCACAGCAGTTAACACAAAATCTAAGCCAAGTATCGCCAGGGAAGAATATACAACCGTTCGTGTTGTGGCACGTCCAACTCCTTGCGCTGTAGGTACCGTATCATATCCTTGGAATACGGCAATCCAGGTAGCTACTATGCCGAACACGATGTTTTTGATAATGCCATTGAGGATATCACTACTAAAAGAGACAGAGGCTTGCATGACACTTAAAAAAGCGCCACTATCTAGGCCTAACCATACGACTCCAACCAAATATCCACCAAAGATAGCAATTGTGCTGAAAATAGTACCTAATAAAGGCATGGCAATACAACCGGCCCAAAAACGAGGGGAAATAACGTGCTGTAGTGGATCGACACCCATCATTTCCATACTTGCTAGCTGTTCAGTCGATTTCATAAGCCCAATTTCGGCAGTTAATGCGGATCCTGCACGACCCGCAAATAGCAGTGCCGTGACTACTGGACCTAACTCTCGTATGACACTTAATGCCACTAACTGTCCTAGTTGCTGACTTGCTCCAAATTTATCTAAGATAGAATAGCCTTGTAATCCCACGACCAAGCCCATGAACAATCCAGACAACATGATGATTAGTAAGGACAATACACCGATGAAGTAGATTTGCTCTACTAGCAAAGGGAAGCCTTTTTTCAAGTGTGGTTTACGATATAGAATGTTCCACAAAAATATCGCCGATCGACCGAGATTCGTTACCAAGTTCAATACAGCTTGGCCTAATAAGACCAATTGATCCGCGATCCACAGCATATTCAATAGAATAAGTCCTCAGTATAATCGATGGCAGGATAATGAAACGGCACTACACCATCAGGTAATCCTTGCAAAAATTGTCTTGCTTCTGGGTTTTGAGTATCTTGCAACGTTTGAGGAGTACCCTGATCGATAATCTTTCCGTCAGTAATTAAGTAGATATAGTTAGCAATTTGCATTACCTTTTGTACATCATGTGAAACTAGGATGGTTGTTATACCTAGCGCCGTGTTGAGGTCACAAATTAACTTAACAATAACACCTAGCGCAATGGGATCCAGGCCTGTAAATGGTTCATCATACATAATGAGCCCTGGGTCAAGTGCAGTCGCTCTGGCTAATGCGACACGGCGTGCCATCCCTCCTGATAGTTGGTTAGGCATTAAGTTAGCTGCTCCCCTTAATCCGACAGATTGTAATTTTATGAGCACAATATCACGAATCATGAATTCGGATAGCTGTGTATGCTCCCTTAGAGGGAAGGCAACATTTTCGAAAACACTAAGATTAGTAAATAACGCGGCACTTTGAAATAAAACACCCATTCCATGGCGTATTTGATAAAGCTGCGCTCTGGAGAGGGTGTTAATTAATTTACCATTGATCGCTATTGTTCCGCTGTCTGGCCGAAGCTGCCCACCTATTAGGCGTAACAGGGTGGTTTTACCGCAACCACTCGGTCCCATGATCGCTGTAATTTTTCCTCGAAGAGCAGTTAAATCGATGTTCGAAAAAATAGTGCGTTGACCACGTTTAAGACACAAGCCCCGGATCTCAACTACATCATCCAATTAGTTTTCCCCTTTTCTTACTTTTTCAATGAGATAGTCCGTAACTTGGAGGAAACGAGCTGGATCCCCGCCTACTAAACTGGGATCAACCTTGTATCGGTTATCTACAACTAAAGTAGGCGCAGCAAGAATTTTTTCTTCTCGCATTAAGGTGTCACTTCGCAATAATTGAGCGTCAATGCCAGGGGAGAAACTAGCCATACTTTCAAATGCTTGTTGTGTAACGCCGTGTTTTATAAAAAAAGCCTCTTGTAGTGCAGGGTCAGATAGGTCTTGCTTATCTACATGGATGCTCTTAAATATTGCAGGTGTCAGTTGTTTTTCGACGCCTAACATTTTGGCAATATAAAATGCACGCGCTAAACTCCTCCACGTTGGTTGAAAGGTAATAGGCACGCGTTCAAATTTCACATAAACCGGTTTTTCTGCAAGCCATTTCTCTAAAGCGGGTTCGAAATGATAACAGGCCGAACAAGCATAGCTAAAAAACTCTTTGACTTCCACAGTGTCTTTTGCACTTGCTAATGGGACAATTGTTGAATTCAAAACAAGCTGATAGTCCTTACCTGCTTGAAAATTTTCTGGTGAAACAGTTGTAGATCCGTGGTGAATCTTGCCGCAGGCAACAAGTGCAGCAGCAAAAATTAACAACCACAGGCTACGAAACATTGACGTCAGCATATCGCTCTCCCTCTGAAAGACACCAAGATGCATAACATGAAACGGGCCAGCATAACACAGCTTACTAAGAAACATTGAACAGGTACGGTTGTGTAGGCGACCGATAAACCTGCACAAAGGAAGGAGCAAAATCCAGTTTTTCTATGTACCACCGTTTAGCTTATGTTGTTGGCATGTCGCAATTGAGTGCTTCCTAATTTACCAACAGGATAAACTAATTCCTAACTCCTTGATTATTAATTATTTTTGTCACGTTAGAACATTGAAATAGATTTAGATAGATAATACCATACCGCAATAATACCATACCGCATAAGGTACGTGAGCTTTGTAGCATTAAGGTCAAAAAACCTCAGGTTAAAAAAATTATAAAATCCTTTGCGTTCATTCATAAAAATCTTTTGATAATAAACAATAAGGATATTTAAATAATAGCACTCAACATTTTTATTAAATGTTTTTATGGAGGTAATGTATGCAGCCTGTATCAGAAATACGCTATCAAATAATCGCCCAATATCGAGGAAATAGGCTTGTAGTGAACATTTTAGGAAAACACTTGTGCTTCGTGGGGGGGGCACGCCAAATCTTTAGCAATCCTGATCTTTTGAGCGGATTTTCACAAAAGGAGGCAGCACTTATTGGATACATTGTTGGGTCTGAAAACAAATTAAAGGCACCTTTATAAATATAAATTGCCATTTTACATCGTTGTAATAAATATTGAATGGAGGCGGTGGGAATTGAACCCACGTCCGTCAATCCGCTGCCCTTGGTAACTACATGCTTAGTACAATCTTTAAAGTTAATGAGCAAACCCCCGATTGACAGGAGATTTACTAACGAGTCTGATCAGTTTTAACGGCTTTCGTTTCAGACAGACTAGGCCACGAGCTTGTCAAATATGACCATTCCCCTCACATACAAGCCTATGAAGTTCATGGCGCTATGCCGCTTTTAGGCGGCGCGGACGTTGTATAGGACTACTACGGGTTAGGCAGCAATCGCGACGTCGTTATTAGCGGAGTTATAGTCGTCATTTGCAACTATAGTGTGCAACGGGATTAACGAGGCAAAGTTGCGTCCTCGACATGCACCTTGGGGTTTGTAACTGGCGTCGAAACCGATCGCCCCCAGCAGCTCATTATACCCTATTTTCAGGTAACGCCCGAATTATTTTTTAGCTTCGATCCAAAAAGTACAGAAAATATCAGTAGAATTCCTAATTCGAGAGCTGTCTTAAACGTGCTTTTGCTCGTTGCCAGTCTTTTTCTTTTAAAGCTGCACGTTTATCCCATTCTTTTTTGCCTTGAGCCAGGCCTATCTCCAGCTTGACGCGATTTTTTTTCCAATACAATTTCAGTGCAATAATAGTGCAACCTTTACGAGCGACATCTACCGCTAATTTTTCTAATTCACGTTCCCTGAGAAGCAGTTTACGTGTACGTGTTGAATCTGGTCGAGTATGCTGAATAGAAACAGTAGATATTGGGGTAATATGACAACCTAATAGCCAGGCTTCGCTATTTTTGAGTAACACGTAACTTTCACTTAATTGGGCACGACCACTGCGCAAGCTTTTGACTTCCCACCCTTGAAGCACAAGCCCTGCCTCTAACGTTTGTTTAATGAAGTAGTCGTAATACGCCCGTCTATTTAGAGCAATCGCACTATTTTGCGATGCTTTCTTGGAATTCATACGATATACTCACTGATTCTGGATCTTAAGGTACCTCTTTAATAAATTGCCATTTTACATCGTTGTGATGTGGGCCGCGCGGCTCATTTACTCTGTGTAATGTAAACTCTGCTGCTCGTTGCCACATCACGCCTGGTCTTGAAGCAAAATTTCTAATTTATAGAGGCGCTATTAAATTATACAAGCGATACTACGAGGGTTGTCCCGTATGACACGCCTGCGACTTGACCGCATTTGAGCCGAGGTCTTTGCGTAGATTAGCAAATGTATAAGGTAGGGTCTATTAAGTGATATATGCCGATCATTCAAAAAAGTTTAGAAGTGCCTTACAATGCAGCCGAAATGTATACACTGGTTAATCACGTCGAA